>Ga0247822_10000304_pt1 | contig 25212 bp, 27 predicted proteins | sample 13C_Cellulose_Da_FD_192423 | JGI IMG/M metagenome (GOLD analysis project Ga0247822, IMG submission 192423) | Soil microbial communities from agricultural site in Penn Yan, New York, United States - 13C_Cellulose_Day30 | ecosystem: Environmental > Terrestrial > Soil > Agricultural land | place...
ACGGCCTGTTCCTGCATGACGTCACCGTCCGCTGCGGCGGGCTGCAGCCCAGCTACACGTTCACCATCGATACGTGGACGCACGTCGCGTGCACGTTCGACACGGGAACCGCGACCGCGCGCATCTACGTCGACGGCGCCGAGCTCGCAGTGGGTACCTCGGCGGTCGGTGCCGCGAGCGTGGAAGGGTTGGTGATCGGCGCGAACAGCGGTGCGGGCGCGGCGTCCAAGCTGATCGGCGACCTCGACCAGCTTCGCCTGTTCGGCGCGGCCCGCACGGCTGCGCAGGTCTGCGCGGCAGCTGGTAAGACCGCGTGCCCGTGAGCCTTTTATGGAGACTTCGTAGTTTCCTTCTGCGATGGTCCCGGCCGCGATGCGCGCCATGACCTCCGTGCTCACTCTCCTCGCCGCCTGCGGCGGCGATAGCACCTCGACCCCGAGCGACGCTTCGCGCACGGATGCGCCGCTCGCGAGCGACGCGCCCGCCGATACGGCGGCCGACGCGCCGAGCGATGCGATGCTGTCGTGTGCTGCGCCGAGTGGCCTGGGTCGGGGCCTCACGTGGGTGCGCGCGAACCCGATGATGATCTCGGGCCTCTCGGTCGCGATGGGCGCGCCGTCGACGGCTGCGACGAACGAGTACTTCGACGCGTTCCACGCCAACACCGTGCACACGTGGGAGAGCGGACTGCCGGCGGAGATCGCGGGATGGAACGCCGCCGCGCACGCCGGCTTTCGCTACGTCTCGTGGGTGCACTTCGACGGCACGAGCGTCGCGAACAACATGGTGCTCGGAGGGGCGCAGCCCGTGCCCGGCCGCATCGGCTACCAGATCGGCGACGAGCCGCTGAGCCAGGCCGCGTTCGACACGATGGTCACCGGCGCCGGCGTGGTGAAGGCCGCGGATCCCGACGGGCTGCGCATCATCAACCTCAACGACTCCAGCGCCGCGAACGCGCTGCGCACGCAAGCCGCGAACCACGCCGACTTCGACATCCTCTCCTACGATCACTACACGTACGGCACCGGCGCGCACGAGGGGCTCGCGAGCACGCGCGCCGCGGCGCTCGCCGCGGGCAAGCCGTACTGGCGCTACATGCAGGCGTTCTATTACAAGGACGAGGGCCCCGACTCCGCCGAGTCCGATCTGCGCTGGGACGCGTTCGTCGGCGCGGTCTACGGCTTCACCGGCTACACGTGGTTCGTCTACTCGATCGAAGCGAACAACGCCGACGTCGCGCCGCTCCTCTACACGACCGGCGGCAACTTCGGCGGCACCAAGACCTCGCAGTGGTCGGTCGCCGCCGCGCTCAACGAGCAGCTCGCGCGGCTCGGCAAGGCGCTCGTTCGCCTGCGCTCGACGGATGTCCGCTACGTCGCCAAGATCTTGAACCTCTCCGGCCTCAGCGCGTGGGCGGCGGGCGCGGGTGGAGAGCCGTTCTTGAAGACGGTCACCCTCCCCGGCTCGGCCGACGCGCTCGTCGGCACGTTCCGCGACGACTGCGACGAGCCGTACGTCATGGTGCAGAACCAGGCGCACGCCAACGGCGATTACCCCAACAACAGCAGCAGCGAGAAGACGATCACGCTGACGTTCGACTTCGCGAGCGCGACCGATCCATCCCTCGATCGCAGCGTGCTCGAGTCCCTCGATCTCGCGAGCGGCGCGATCGTCGCGATCCCGCTCACCTCGACGGGCGCGACCACGGCCAAGGTCGATCTCACGTTGCCCGCGGGCGGCGTCGTGCTGTTCAAGTACAAGACCGCGCGCGTGTTCGCGTCGCAGTAGCTCAGACCTGCGCCTTGCGCACGGACCACACGAACGCGTCGTACCAGAAGTGCATCAGCGAGCACACGATCGTGATCGCCCACAGCACGGTCATGCTGGCGTCGACGGCCTGCACGCCGAGCCCGTAGGCACCGACCCCGGCGAGATAGAGCGCGAGCGCGAGCCGCGGCCGACCTGGAACGCGGAACACGTTGGCGATGCGGTCGCGCTCCATCGCCCACACGAGCGCGAGGTACTGCACCGCGTGGAACAGGTTCATGATCAGGAACGCCTCGCCCCACGTATTGAAGCCCCACGTGTAGATCGAGACGAAGCCCGTCGAGCCGACGAGCCACAGCTTGAGCCACGGCGGGCGATAGCCGCGCTGCGCGTGGCGCCAGTACACCATCGCGTACGCGACGACGAACGCGGCGCTCACGGCGAGCACGCCCCACGTCAGGTAGCGCGCGGCGCTGCTGACGTGCGCGGGGACCGACGCGAACAGCGCATCACCGACCTCGTCGAAGTCCGCGAACGAATCGACGTGATCCATCAGCGTCGCGCCCGCGAGGATCGGGCCTGCGTAGAGCAGCTGGTTGAGCCAGAAGTCGAGGCGGCGGCCGAGCTCGGGCGGCGTGCCGTGGTTGCGCTCGTAGATGCGCGCGAAGCCGAACGTCTGGGCGCCCGAGTGCCAGACATCCCAGAACGTGGCGACCACCGTCGAGGCGACCGCGAACCACGGCGAGATCACGATCGCAGCGAACAGCACCGCGGGCACGGCGAAGAACCGGATCGGGTACAGGCGGCGGATGCCGGGATTGCCGTGGCTGCGGAACACCACCGCGACGAGGTGCGCGTGGATCACCGCGCCGATGAAGAACCCGGTGAGCGTGTCGTCCTGGCCGAAGAACGCGCGCTCGTCCGTCGACAGCCACGTGTCCGACGCAAGGATGCCGGCGGCGAGCGCGAGCATCGGCGTCGACAGGAACCACACCCAGTCGTAGACCGGGCCCACGATGTAGCGACGCTTCGGCATCACCGGCGCGACCTCGCATGCGCGACGAGCGCGGCGAGCGCTAGGCTCGCGCCGACGAGCTCGAGCGTCTCCTCGACCCAATCGATCAGCGCGTAGCCGAGGCTGTCGGTGCCCGCGCGCTCGACGTACCAGCCGAGCGGCAGCTCCATGATCAGCGCGCCGCTCACGTAGACGACGGCCGCCACGACGAGCCGCTCACGCGCCGGCGATGCGAGCGCGCGCAGGAACGGCAGGTAGAGCACCGCGAGCACCGCGACGATCACCGCGGCCCAGATCACCCAATCGAAGTAGAGGACGCCCGACGTCGCGAAGTGGCCGCCGAGGTGCTCGTGCAGCTCGGCGACCTCGTCGAGCGAGACCCAGCCGAGCGCGATCGCGATCCCCCACCAGTGGCCGCGCCACCGTACGCCGCCCGGCATCGCCGCCGCGATCGATCCCGCGGCCAGCGCACAGCACAGCAAGAGGCTCGACGCGAACCACGTGGGCACGTTCGCCTCGGCGCTGAGCGACAGCCGCGGCCACAGCGCCTCGACCCACGCGCTGTCCGGTGCGCGCCACGCCCACATCTCCACGACGAGCCCGAGCAGCGACACGATCGCGGTCGCGACGAGGAGCGGTCGTCGCAGCGTGGGCTCGGTCACGGCGCCCGACATTCGCGCGATTGTAGCCGGCATTCAGCTCGGCTATGTTCGCACTCGATGCTGCGCCGCTATGCTCCGCTGCTCGTCGTGCTCGCGTTGATCACGCTCGTCGTCACCGCGTGCGTGGTCCGGACGGGACCGAGCCGTGGCCGCCCCGGGTACCGCTCGGCTCCGAACGAGAAGCACAAGAAGTGGAAGGAGCCGAAGAAGCACAAGAAGCACAACGGCAAGCACAAGGGCCACGATCACTGACCCACTAACGTTCGCTGCTGGTCACCATCTGGCCTTCTTCGGGAGGCGGTGTCGCCGGCCACTGCTTCGGCGCCCTGCGCAGCGCATGCACGAACTTCGCGATCGCGTGCACCTCGTCGTCGGTGAGCCAGGACTCCTCGAACGCCGGCATCGCGCCGATGCCGTTGCGGATCTGGGTGCGGATCGCGAGCTCGGGCAGCGGCTTGTTGTTGAGCGCGGGCCCGAGGCCGCCACCTCCGCCGGGATGGCACTGGTAGCAGTACTTGCGGTAGAGGCGTCCACCCGCCGCGATCTCGGGAGAACCCGGCTGCAGCTCCGGTGCCTTCGGCTCGCCGCGCTGCGTGCGACCGCACGCGACGATCACGCACACGAGGAGCAACCAGCTAGCGCGACGCATGGGGCGCCTCCTTGGTGATCCGCCACAGCTTGCCGGTGCGCGCGATCGGATTCGCGCCGCGATCGGACATCTGCATGACGCCGAAGTCGACGACGTACAGCGCCTTGCCGCTCGGATCGAAGCGCGCGGCGACGGGACGCTCGAAGCCGTGGTTCTCGCGCTTCGAGCCGGGGCCGGGCTCGTCCGCGTGATTGCGCGCGAAGAACTCGAGCTCGCCGCTCTCCGGGTTGACCTTCATCACCGCGAACCCGACCGGGTGAAGGACCTTGCCGACGTTCGGCGCCATGTCGCCGAACAGCGCGACGAAGCCCTCGCCCACGTGACCGAACGCGGGATCGCGGCTGAAGTCGAAGCCCGTCGCGCACGAGTGCACCGGGAAGTAGATCGTGGGCTCCGGTGGCTGCCCCGGATGCTGCGCGAGCACGAAGCCCTTCGGCGCGCCGTTGCTCTCGGCGTACCAGCTCGCGGTGAGCGGCCGCCCCTCGGAGAAATCGGGCCAGCCGTACCAGCGTCCCGGCTCCACGCGCCACAACATGTCCGCGCCGCCGAACACCGGGCGACTGCCGCGCGTGTCGAAGCCGTTGTCGGTGACGTACAGCGTGTCGTCGGGCCCGAGCGCGAGCCCGAACGGATTGCGGAAGCCCCACGCGACGAGCTCGACCGGACCGCCCGTCGTGCGCACGCGCATGATCGCACCGCTGCACGGCAGCGAGCCCTTGATCACCTGCCCGGGGGTGCTCGGCGTGCCGAACGGCAGGTACGCGCCGGTCGTCACCTCGTCCTTCTCGTCGAGCGTCAGCGGGTTCTTCGAGGTGAAGTTCAGGCCCGCGAGCGTCACGTCGGTGCACGGGATGTCGTGCAGCTCCGGGTGACGCCCTAGCCAGCCGAAGTCGGCGTTGTCGGGGCCGACCACGGCGGAGTTCGTCACGGTCCCCTGACCGAAGTACACCCAGCCGTCGCGCGAGATCACCGGACCGTTGGTGTGGTGATCTCCGATGCCGGGCAAGCCCTCGACGAGGACCTGCGGCGCACCGAGCGTGCCGCCGGCGACGTCGTAGCGAACGATGCTGCCACCGTCGATCGCGCCGCCGTGCGCGACGAACAGCGCACCATCGCGATACGCGATGCCATTCCACGGCGCTCCGTTCTTGCTCGGCGGGCCCTCGAGCACCACGCGCAGCTCGCCGCGCGGCTCGACCTCGACGATGCGCGGCGTCGTCAGTCGCTCGCCGTACGAGTAGCCGGATTCGACGACGTAGACCTCACCCGCCGGGCCGAACGCCACGCCCGTGGGGAACGTCAGCCCCTGCGCGACGAGCTCGACGCGATAGCCAGGCGGCACGTCGATGTCGTGCGGATTCGCGGGCGATCGGATCGCGTCACGAAACTCGGCCTTCGTGATCTGCCCACCGCCTTGCGACGGGCGCTGGCCGTAGCACGCTCCCGTCACGCCGATCGCGACCGCCACCCATGCCCCTGCCTGCATGAGCACCGCCGGTCAGCAAGATCCGTGCGGTGCGCTGGGCACGTTGCCGCACGAACCTGCGCGCACTCGATGTGTCAGCCGCGCATGCGGTGCGGAACTAACTGCGCGCGACGGGCAGCGACGGACCGCGGCGCACCGGCGCAGCGATCGCGGCCACCGCCTGCGGATCCGCGGGCACCGCTTCTCCGGACGCGAGCTCGAGCTCGAACCCCGCATCCTTGATCATCTGATGATCGGCGCTCGGCGTCGCGCCCCCGGTCGTCAGGTAGCCCTGCGTGAAGATCGAGTTCGCGGGATACAGCGCCATCGCCTGCAGCGCGCGCAGGGTGATCTCGCGACCGCCCGCGACGCGCAGATCGGTGCGCGGATGGACGAAGCGGAACATGCACAGCGCGCGCAGTGCGTAGCCCGGCTCGACGAGCGCGCGGCCGGCGAGCGGCGTCCCCGGCCGCGCGTCGAGGAAGTTCACCGGCACCGAGTCGACGTCGAGCTCGCGCAGCGCGAACGCGAGATCGAGCAGGTCGTCCTCGCTCTCCCCGAGGCCGACGATGCCGCCGCAGCAGGTGTCCATGCCCGCGTTCTTCGCGTGCTGCACGGTCTCGACGCGATCGCGCCACGTGTGCGTCGACACGATCTTGTCGTAGTGGCGCTCGCTGGTCTCGAGGTTGTGGTTGAAGCGATCGACACCCGACGCGGCGAGCCGCTGGGCCTTGGCCTCGGTGAGCAGGCCCAGCGACGCGCACAGCTCGATGTCGAGCTCCGCCTTGATCCGCTCCGCAGCCGCGCAGATCGTATCGAGGTCGCGCTGCGACGGGCCGCGCGTCGCGGTCACCATGCAATAGCGCTTCGCACGCGCGGCGTGAGCGCGGCGGGCACCTTCGACGAGGTCGTCGACGGACTTCATCGGCGCCTCGCCGCTCGGCGACGCACCAGGAGATTGATGTGCCCTCGACTGCGAGCAGAAGCCGCAGTCCTCGGGGCACGCACCGAGCTTCGCGTTGTCGAGCACGTGCAGCGACACGCGGCGGCCCCAGTACGCGCGGCGAACCGTGAACGCGGCGTCGAGCAGCGCGAGCAGCTCGTCGGCCGGTGCGTGAAGCACGGCCCGCGCTTCGTCACGCGAGATGAGCTGACCGGCGAGGACGCGTTCGGAGAGAGAGGACCAAGCGGACATCGCGGCGGACCGTATCACCTCGCCCCTGCATCGTCGCTACTTCATCATCTGGTTGATCGTGCGGCCGCTCGGATCGCTCTTCTTCCGATCCGCGACGACGATCAGCACGCTGCCCTTGGCCTGCGCCATGCCAGTCGTGTCGCCGACCCACGCGAGCCCCGCGTCCTCGGCGGCCTTGGCCTCGGCGTCCGTCGGATAGACGCACAGCAGCACGTCGAGCTTGTCGACGGTGCCACTCTGACAATCCTTGCCGACGTCGACCTTCGCCGCCGTCATCGCCGACGGCGTCAGGCCCTTCTCCTTCCAGCGCGCGATGATCGCCTCGCGCGAGCCGCCGGCGGCGCTGTCACCGCACGCGACGAGCGCGACGAGCAGTAGTGGGAGCGCGCGCATGGCTACCAGCGCCCGCGGCCGCGGCCACGCTTGCGCCACTTCTTGTGCTTGCCGTGATGGTGATGTCCGTCGATGAACACGCCGGCACCGACGCCGATGTTGACCTCGAGACTCGGCGCCGGCACGACGACGTCGACGCCCGCGCGCACGCGGCCCGGCACGACGACCGCCGCAGGGCGCCCCTCGACCACGACCGCGGCCGGCGCGAAGCCCGCGCGCACGCCGATCCACGCAGAGGGCGGCTCGACGGTGACGACCGGGCGCTCGTAGGTCAGCGGCGTGTAGACCGCGTTGACCTTCACGAGCGCGGGCCGCGCCTCGAGGTACACGGGCGCCGGCGTCCCGACGTAGAAGTTCACACCGCCGCGGACCTCGAAGTCGGGGCCGGACGGCGGGGCGAACGAGTGGTAGTGCGGACCGTCGAGGTAGCAGTACTCGATGTCCTCATCGCGATCCCCGATCACCGCGTGGACGTGGATCGGGTGGTGGCCCTTGTACGTGTGCTTCGGCCCGTCATAGCCATACGCGACCGGGTCGCCGACGAAGTAGTTCGCGCCGCGGTGGTCGCGATACTCGAGCTTGTTCGCCGCGAAGATGTGGACGTGCGGGCCTTCGATGTAGCAAAGGCCGCCGCCCTCGGACTTCGGCACGGGGTGAATGCCGTGGTAGCGGACCTGCTTGCTACCCTTGCCCGCCACGGCGGTGCCAGCGACCGCGGCGGCGAGAACGAGTGGGACCAAGTAGATGGATCGCATCTCGCTATCGTGTCCCCATCCTCGCCGCGGGTCTACCCCACATGCGGGTGCGTGGGCGCGCTAGGGGTTCACTGGGGCTTGACCTGCGCGGACACCGAGAAGATGCGTACGATCTCGTCGAGCTCGGTCGTGAGCTTCCCGCGCAGCGTCACCGCGCCCTCGGCCGCGTCGAGATCGAGTGGAACCTCGACGACGACCGCCGCTCCCGCGGGCACCTCGCGCCAGAGTGGCACCTCGCCTTCCGACAGCGTCGCGCCCTGCGATGCGAACGTGTACTCGAGCTTCGTGAGCCGCATGGGGCGCTTCGCAGGGTTGGTCACCTGGACGAAGACGGTCTCGGTACGGAGCGACTCGCGAACACCGAGCACGCGGAGCTCGGGCGCTTTGGTCGAGGTGCACCCGATGGTGCCCAACACGACAGCGGCGGCGACGACGACGACGCGAAGCATGACGCGATCGCGAGCGTGTGCTGCTTTCGTGCCAGCGGGCAAGAATGTGGAAACACATCGGTGAGGGTCGAGATCCGAGATCGTTGGTTCACAGCGCCGGGCGTTGATGTCGCGGAGAGCGAGCTGTAGCTTTGGTCAGGTGAAGATCGAGAAAGGCCGCCGAGTCATCCTCAAGGTCGACCTCTCCGTCGCTGGCGGGCAGCAGCTCGAGAAGAACCAGGTCGAGTTCATCTTCGGCTCGGGCGCCATGCTGTCGGGCCTGGAGACCGTGCTCGCTGGTCTCGAGAAGGGCGCCAAGCGCGAGGGCGTGCTCAAGGCCAAGGACGCCTTCGGCAACCCCGCGATGCACCCGCTCAAGACGATGAAGCGGAGCGAGTTCCCCAAGGATCTCGAGCTCAAGATCGGCGAGAAGCTCGTCGCGAAGGGCGTCAACGACATGAACGTCATCATGCAGATCGAGAAGGTCGGCGGTGACGAGGTCGACGTGCGCCTGGTGCACCCGCTCGCGGAGAAGGACATCAAGTACGCCGTCGAGGTCGTGCAGGTCACCGATCCACGCCCGCCGCCGATGCCTGCCGCTGCGCTCGAGCTCGAAGAAGACAAGTAGCCATGCACGAGCGCCGGCTCTACGCGCACCGTGGCGCGTCCGCCGAGCGCCCCGAGAACACGATGCCTGCGTTCGCGCGCGCCGTGGAGCTCGGGGTCGACGCGCTGGAGCTCGACGTGCACCTGACGCGTGACGAGCAGCTCATCGTCTCGCACGACGAAGGTGCGCTGCGGATGGCGGGGGCGCGCGTCGCGTGGAACGACGTCGATCTCGCGGAGGCACGCCGGTTCGACGTCGGCTGGGGCTTCGTCGCGCCCGACGGTACGCGGCCCTACGCCGGACAGGGCCTCACGGTACCGCTGCTCGGCGAGGTGCTCGACGCGTTTCCGCGCGTGCGACTCAACATCGACATCAAGCGCGACGAGCGCGCGATCGCGAAGGTGCTCGCGCTCGTCGAGCAGCACCGCGCCGCCGATCGCGTGACGCTCGCGAGCTTCAAGACCACGATCGCCACCACCGTGCGCCGCCGCGGCTATCCGGGCGAGACCGCATTGTCGCAGGGCGAAGTGGTGTCGCTGCTCGCGTTGCCCGCGTTGCTATGGCGGCAGGTGCCGCTCACGGGAACGGCCGTGCAGGTGCCCGTGCGCCAGGGCCCCGTTCACTTCGATCGCCCGACGTTCATCGCGAAGTGTCACAGCCTCGGGCTGCGCGTTGACTTCTGGACCATCGACGATCCAGGCGAAGCAGCGCGACTCCTCGAGCTGGGCGCCGACGGCATCATGACCAACGATCCAGGTGCGCTACGCAGCTTGTTCGCCCCGTCGACAGCTGTCGGACTTTCGACAGACCCGGCAGCACCGTAGGTTTGCCAGTCGCGTTCGCTTGAAAGGTTCGAGGGTGTGGGGCAATTTGCGCGGATGCCCCTTAAGAAAGGTGTCGACGTCAAGCCCGCAGCGGGCAAGCTCGGAATCTTGTTGCCGGGGATGGGCGCGGTCGCGACCACGTTCATCGCGGGCGTGATGGCGATCCGCAAAGGCATCGGTCAGCCGATCGGCTCGCTCACGCAGCTCGGGCACATCCGTCTGGGTAAGCGCACCGAAGGCAACTCGCCGGCGATCAAGGACTACGTCTCGCTCGCCAAGCTCGACGACATCGTGTTCGGCGGCTGGGACATCTTCCCCGACAACGCGTACCAGGCGGCGATGCGCGCCGGCGTGCTCGACGAGCACAAGCACCTCGCGCCGCTCAAGGCCGAGCTCGAGGCGGTGCAGCCGATGCCCGCGGTGTTCGAGCAGGCGTACGTGAAGAAGCTCAACGGCCCCAACGTGAAGAAGGGCACGTCGAAGATGCACCTCGCCGAGCAGGTGATGGAGGACATCACGGCGTTCAAGGCGAAGCACGGCTGCGATCGCCTGATCGCGGTGTGGTGCGGTTCGACGGAGGTCTATCGCAAGCCGACCGACGTCCACTCGTCGCTCGCGAAGTTCGAGGACGGCCTGCGCGCCTCGAGCGATGACATCGCGCCCTCGCAGATCTACGCGTATGCGTGCCTCAAGATGGGCGTGCCGTACGCGAACGGCGCGCCGAACCTGTCGGTCGATACGCCCGCGCTCCTCGAGCTCGCGCGCAAGCAGGGCCTGCCGGTCGCGGGCAAGGACTTCAAGACCGGCCAGACGCTGATGAAGACGATCCTCGCGCCCGGCTTCAAGGCGCGCATGCTCGGCCTCCAGGGCTGGTACTCGACCAACATCCTCGGCAACCGCGATGGCGAGGTGCTCGACGACCCCGAGTCGTTCAAGAGCAAGGAGGTCTCCAAGCTCGGCGTGATCGATCACATCCTCCAGCCGGACCTCTACCCGGAGCTCTACGGCAACGTGAGCCACGTCGTCCGCATCAACTACTACCCGCCGCGCGGCGACAACAAGGAAGGCTGGGACAACATCGACATCTTCGGGTGGCTCGGCTACCCGATGCAGATCAAGGTCGACTTCCTGTGCCGCGACTCGATCCTCGCGGCGCCGATCGTCCTCGACCTCGCGCTGTTCATGGACTTCGCGGCGCGCGCAGGCATGAACGGCGTGCAGGAGTGGCTGTCGTTCTACTGGAAGAGCCCGATGACGCCCGAGGGCCTGTACCCGGAGCACGACCTGTTCATCCAGCTCATGAAGCTGAAGAACACGCTCCGCTACACCAAGGGTGACGAGCTGATCACCCACCTCGGCGCCGAGTACTACGACTAACCTCACCGATGGCCGCCGTGAACGCGCTCGCCACGCGAGCGGCGGCGGTCACGGCTTGGCGGCCGGCTCTTCGACGACGTGCTTGAGCCAGTCGTTGACGAGCTCGTCATCGGCGGGCTCGGTCGCCGCATCCTTGCGCATCGCGCGCGCCGCCGTGCGAAGCGCGGTGCGCTGCTCGTCGGTCAGGTGCTGCGCGCACGCGCGGCCCTCCTGGATGGTGGTGATCGAGAACAGGCATTGCCGGGCCTGATCAGCCCACGCGTCCTGCTCGCAGCGCGTGGTCACGAGGTTCGCGACCGCGCCATGCGTCGCGCCCGGGCGCGGCCGGCTCGCCACCACCGTCGTGGCCACGTGGTCCGCCACCTTGGAGCAGGCCAGCATGCTCGCGGTATCCGGCACGCCGGCCGGCTCCGGTTGCTTCGAGGTGCGGCACCCCGCGGTGACGGAGAGGAGGAGGACGCCAGTGATCAGGCATGCGCGCGACATGGCCTATGGCTAACACGGCGTGGTTGATCGAGACGCTGCAGCGCTCAGTTCACGCCGCCGCCGACGAACAGGTCGCGCGGGTTGATGCCGAGCGAGCGCATCGCGGTGTCCCAGATCTCGTCGGGCGGCGTCTCGAAGACGAGGTGCGGGGTGGCGTCGGTGTGGAGCCACGCGCCGCGCGCCATCTCGGCGGCGAGCTGGCCCGGGCCCCAGCCCGAGTAGCCGAGGAGCAGGCGAATGTTGCGCGGCGGGCGGGTCGCGATCGCGCGCAGGCGATCGGGAGACGTCGAGAGCGAGATGCTCGAGGTGATCGCGATCGTGCCCTGACCAGGCTCGGCGATCCCGACCGGCTCGTGCAGCACCCAGCCGGTACTCGGGCTGACGGGGCCTCCCGCCCACACGACCGCGGAGTCCTCGCCGTGCCAGCTCATCTCGAGGCTATCGAGGAGCTCGCTCGCCTTGATCGGGCTGGGGTGGTTGATCACGAGGCCGAACGAGCCGAGCTCGCTGTGCTCGATCATCAGCACCACGGCGCGCGAGAAGTTCGGATCCGCGAGCTGCGGCATCGCCAACAGCAGCCCCGGCGCCAGATTGCTGCTCTCCAACACCTCGTCGCAGTGTTGCGCAGTTTCCTGGAAAGGGCGCGACAATTCGACCGAGATTGCCCGAACGCATGGAGTGCCTCACGACGCCGGGCCTGTGAGGACGTGTCGCACCCGAAACGCTCAGTTCGTGGTCGGTTGCGCCTGGAGCGATGGATCGGTCGCACCATCCTGCTGCCGGACGCGCTCGGCCTCCTTGTCCTTGTCCTCGTCGGCGAGACCGAGCTGCTTGGAGACCTTCTTGAACAACGCGGCGCCGAGGGAGAGGGCGAAGCCGGTGACCACCGCACGTGCGAAAAATTGCATGGCGTCGAGCGTAGCATCTCGACGGTAGAGCGCAGCCGTCTCGGTTCTCGGCGACGGCGCACGCGCACATCGACCTCGACAGCACCGCTCACTTCGTTCGGTCGACGATGGGCACGAGGTCCTCGCCGTACAGCTCGCGCCACAGCGCGCGTGCCGCCGCGCGCAGCTCCTCGGAGCCGACCCGCGCGAGCGCGGCGCCGAGTATCCACAGGCGCCGCGCATCGACGCGACGGTCGTGGATCACCGGACCCTCGGAGCGAACCTGCAGGTGCTTCGCGAGTCCCTCGATGATGAGGATGCCGGCGTACGACTCCGAGGTGCCCCACTGGTGCTTGTTGAAGGCGAACCGGCCGACATTCCACAACGCGAGTCGCGGCGTGACCGGATCGTTCGCGAGCTGGCTGAGATACGCCGCCAGCTCCGCGCGCGCACTCTCGACGTCACGGCGAGGCTCCCCGTCTTCGTCGAGCCGATCGCCCAGGATCTCCTCGAGGACCGTCGGGTACCGCAACGGGGTCGCGCGTTCGTCGTCGAGGCCGTGCTGCGCCTCGTGACGCCGGATCGTGGCCGCGACGAGCTGGTGCACGCGCGCGGCGATCCGCGGCGCTTCCAGACGCGCGAGCTCGTCCTCGATCGCATCGACGCGATCGCGCTGCTGGCGCGGGACCTCGCCCTTGAGCTCCTCGGTCATCGTCTCGGGCAAGAACAGCTCGTCGGTGCGCGCGAGCCGCCAGCCACGGCGCTCCATGACCTCGCGCCAGTCGTCGATGATCTGGCCGCGCTCGCGCAGCAGCGTCGCGATCTGCTGCGCCGCGGCGGCGTCGGCGCCGAGCGCGGCGAGCACCTCGGTGCGCACCAGCTCGCCCACCGCGAGATCGAGGTGGCCGGGTTCGCCGCGAGCATCGTCCCCATCATGGAGCCGGAACGGCGCCCTCGGCGCGAGCACCGGCAGCACGTGGCTCGCGACGTGCTCGTCGATCTGATCGAGCAGCAGGACCGGATCGCCGATCTCGGTCGACTGCATGCCGAGCAGGGTATGCGTCATGTTGAGGCGATCGAGGCGGCGCAGCGAGAGCACGCGCCGCGGCTGGCCGCCCGCGTCGAGGATCACGACCTCCTCGACCTTGTACGCGTAGATCAACGCGTGCGCGACGCCGTTGCCGCGCACCATCACGTCACCCTCGAGGAACAGCCCGATGCCCACGGCCGCGAGCTGCTCGGACACCGCGCGCACGCGGTAGCGGAACTGCCGCACGATGTCGCGGAACTCGCGGCTCGACACCGGGACGTGCACCCAGCGATCGAGCATGTCGAGCATGTCGGCCCACGCCTTGGTCAGCGCAGGACCGTGCTTCTGGATCTCCATGGCACCGATCAACGCGATCGAGTGCGCCTTGCGATCCCGGTCCATGCCGCCGCTCTGCCGATCGCGATCCGATTCGATCACGAGCGCGGTGAGCTTCTCGATGAACAGCGTCTCGAGCGCCGGATCGCCCAGCGGCACGCCGCCGTCCTTGAACGCACCGGCGACCGGCGGCGGCAGCGGCCGCTGGTACGTGCGCGGCGCCGGGCCGGGCCGCGTCTCCAGCCAGTACGCACCACCCGCGACCAGCGCGGCCGCGAGCGCACCGGCGGCGAACGTGAGCACCGGCAGCCTCGGAGCGCCGGCCACCGGGAGCGCCCGATAGGCGGCCTCGACCCGCGCGCGGTCGGCGATTTCGTCGATCGGCACCTTCGCAACGAGGAGCGAGGCGACTCGCTGGACGTGCCGCGCGGCCTCCGGGTCCGCGCTGTTAAGCTCGTTGGTCGCGAGGGCGGCGTCGATCAATGCGCGCTCCAGGCGCCGGCGAGCCATGCCGCGGACGATCCAGTCCGTCTTGCGCAGCGCTTTGCGCGCGGCGTCGTCGTCGCCGGCGGCGACCCCGGCGGCGAGTGCGGCAAGCACGTGGCGGCGAATCACGGACCGGAGACAACCGCAGCCCTGCCCCAGTTTCAAGGAAGAACCTCCCGCCCGTCCGTGACGCCTGTCTTCGACGGCCAGGCCTACTGGGACGAGCTCGTCGCGCGGCTCACCGCTCGCCGCATCGAGCTCGTCATCGTCTGATCAGTCGATCAGCGGGCCGTACAGCGACGGGCGGCGGTCGCGGAAGAAGCCCATGCTCGCCCGCACGCGGCGGATGTGCGCGAGGTCGAGCTGCGCGAGCGCGATGCCGGGCTCGGTGCGCCCGAGCTCCGCGACCTTGTCGCCGCGCGCGTCGCTGATGAACGAGCGCCCGTAGAACGTGATCGCTTCGCCGCCCTCGCCCTCCTTGCCGATACGGTTCGCGGCGACGACGCCGACCGCGTTCGACACGGCATGGCCGATCATCGCGCGCTGCCACGAGTCGCTGCTGTCGAGGTCTGGCTCTTCGGGCTCGGTGCCGATCGCGGTCGGATAGAACAGCACGTCGGCGCCGGCGAGGGTCATCGCGCGCGCCGCCTCGGGGAACCACTGGTCCCAGCAGATCGCCACGCCGATCGTGCCGAACCGAGTCGCGAACGTCTGGAACCCCGTGTTGCCCGGCTTGAAGAAGAACTTCTCCTGATAGCCCGGCCCGTCGGGGATGTGGCTCTTGCGATAGAGGCCGAGATCGGTGCCGTCGGCGTCGAACACGACGATCGAGTTGTAGTGCTCGGGGCCTGCCTGCTCGAAGAACGACACGGGGATCACGACCCCGAGCTCCTTCGCCAGCGCCTGGAAGTGACGCAGCGTCGGGTGCCCCTCGCGCGGCCGCGCGCGCGCGAAGTCATCCTCCTTCTGCGTACGGCAGAAGTAGTGGCCCTCGAACAGCTCGCTCGGCAGGACGATCTCGGCGCCCTTGCTCGCCGCCTCGCGCACGAGCTCCGTCACGCGCGCGACGTTGCGCGCGACGTCATCGGTGAGAGCGGTTTGCAGCGCCGCGACGGTGACCTTCGACATGGTCGGAACCTAGCACTCCTCTGCCCGCTGTCGTCTCGGTGCGCCGATCAGCGCGGCTGCTGCTGGGTCGAGCAGTGGAACGCGCCGCCGCCGACCACGACGCTCTTGCCGTCGAGGCCGATCGCCTTGCGCGCAGGGAACATCGCGCCGATCGCGGCGACCGCGGCGTCGTCGCTGGCGACACCGTAGGTCGGGATCACGACGGCAGTGTTCGAGAGGTAGAAGTTCATGTAGCTGGCGGGCATCACCATGCCGCTCGCGTCGCGCACGTCGCCGGGCGAGGGGACCGTCACGACCTCGAGCTTCGCAGCGCGCAGGTCGGCGAGGATGCCGGCGAGCGCATCGCGGTTGGGATCGTTCGCAGCGGGCTCCATGCAGGTGACGACGCCGGGCGCGACGAAGCGCGCGAGCGTGTCGATGTGGCCATCGGTGTGATCGTTGCGCAGGCCGCGATCGAGCCAGATGACGCGATCGACGCCGAGCGCCCAGCACAGGCGCGCGTCGAGCGCGCGCTGATCGAGCCCCGGGTTGCGAGCGCCGCCGAGCATGCACTGCTTGGTCGTGAGGAGCAGCCCCGCACCGTCGACCTCGACCGCGCCGCCCTCGAGGACGAAGTCGAAGGCCGCGCCGCGCACGCCGGTCCACGCCATCACGCGCGCGCTGACGTCGGGATCCCCTTCCATCACGTACTTGCCGCCCCAGCCGTCGAAGCGGAAGCGCGCCGCGCTGACCTCGCCGTCGCGGGTCACGAAGATCGGGCCGGTGTCGCGCAGCCAGACGTCGCCGTAGGTCGTGTGATGGAAGCGCACGCCGGCGGCCGCCGGCCCGAGGAGCGCGCGCGCTTTCGCCTCGTCGTCCGCGTTGCGGACGAGCAGCTCGACGCGCTCTCCCCGCGGTGTGCCGGCGTCGAGATCGACGATCGCCGCGACCATCGCCATCAACGCGCGCTGCGGCGCCTCTAGCCCCTCCAACCATTGCTCGGGATCGTGAGGCCAGGCGGTCCACACGGCGGCGTGCGGGGTCCACTCGGCGGGCATGCGGAACGAGACGGTCACAGCGTGGCCTTGTACCAGCTCCGACGTGGAAAGGGGGACGGTCCCCTCCTCGTTGTCCGGCCGAAGCTCGGACGCGCGTCCGAAGTCCGGACGCTCGCCGGACGCCGCCGTGGGCGACGCGGGCGCGTTTCTCGTCGAGAACACACGCGATCGACGCATGCGAGGGGGGCGGCACACGAGCTGCAGCCGCGGGCGGAACCAAGGAGAACCCGCATGACCTCGTCCAGCCTGTTCACCATTCCGATGTGCCTCGTGCTCGCCAGCTGCGCCGCCGCGGACGCACCACCCGATCGCGCGGTCGATGCCGCGGTCTCGACGATCCCACGCGATCCGGCGGGAACGTTCGCGGTGACCACGACGCTCGACGTTCCCGTGTCTCCAGCCGTCCGTCCGGTGCTCGACTTCGCACGCGAGGCGACCGACGGCGCCGACGATCCGATGCGCTACATCGTGGACCGCCTGGTCGAGGCGCTCCCCGAGGGCACGCCAAAGACCTACGTGCGCTTCGTCGCGCCCGCGGTCGCGGCGTACCTCGACGAGCGGCTCGCGGAGGTCGCGCCGCGGTTCGCCCCCGGCGTTCGCGCGATCGCGGAAGGCCTCGCGCGCGTCGCCACGCACGTCGAGCTCGCGGAGACCCTCATCGTCGATTCCGCCGGCGGCGCCACCCGTTCGGTCCGCGGCGCTCGGTTCGATGTCGCCCCGGCGAGCCCGGTGCTCGCGTTCGCGACTCACGGGATGGCCGACGTCACCGGCGCCACGCGCGTCACCCTCGATCGCCACGGCACCACCACGATCGACCGCCACGTGATCACGCTGCCGTATGGCGCGCTCGTGCGGCTCGGGCTGGATCGCGCGGTGATTCCTGCCGTCGAGCCACGCGCGCGCGACCTCGCCGGTGCGCTCGCCGCGCTCGTCGACTGTCCGCACCTCGGCGAGTTGATCTCCGCGCAGCTCGGCGTCGGCTCGGCCGAGCTCTACGGCACCGCGTGCAGCGCTGCGATGGCCGCGCTCGCGAGCGAGCTGTACACGCGGCTCGACGCGCTGTCGGCGCAACCTCTCGTGCTCGAGCTCGGCGGTACGGCCGACGGCTTCGACCTCGATGGCAACGGCTCGCTTGACGAGCTGCGCTCGGGCACGTGGAGCGGCACGGTCACCGCGAGCTTCACCGGTGCACGGTCACGCTGAAGCGTCGCGGCGTCCCTCAGACGTAGCCGACGTACAGGTGCTGCACGTCGTCGTCCTCGTCGAGGTTGGCGAGGAACTCCTCGACCTCGGCGCGCGCGGCGGCGTCCTCGACCTTCGTCGGATTCTTCGCCCGCCAGCCGAGGCGCATGGTCGCGACGGTCCACCCGAGCGCGGACAGCGCCTTGCTCACGGCGTCGAGATCCGTGGGCTCGGTGTAGAACCGGAAGCCGCCGTCGCCGTCGGCCTCGACGTCCTGCGCGCCGGCTTCGATCGCGGCGTCCTCGGCGTTCGCGCCCGCATTCGCGTGCTCCGGCGGCGTGGCCTCGACGAGCCCGACGTGGGCGAAGTCCCACGACACCGAGCCCGTCGTGCCGAGCTGGCCCTTGCGGAACAGGACCCGGATGCTCGTCGTCGTGCGGTTGCGGTTGTCGGTGAGGCACTCGACGATCACCGGCACGCGGTGCGGAGCGAACCCCTCGTAGGTCACGGTCTCGAGGGCCGAGCCGTCATCGAGGAGGCCCGCACCGCGCTTGATCGAGCGCTCGATCGTGTCGCGCGGCATCGAGACCTTCTTCGCGGCCTCGACCGCCGCCCGTAGGCGGGCATTGCCGGCGGGCTCCGCACCTGCGCGCGCCGCGATGATGATCTCCTTGGCGAGCTTACTGAAGATCTTCCCTTTCGCCGCCGAGGTCGCCACCTTGCCTGCGGTCTTCCACTGCGCGCCCATCCGCCGCTTCTAGCCTCGACGCGCCGCGGCAAGCAAGCGCAGCTCGCGCCACATGGCTGCACGATTCGCGCAATCCGCCTGCTTTGACCGACCCCTCCTCACAAAAGTCTTTTGATCAGGAAATGCCCTGTGTATGGTGCCGCCACCTTTCCCAGGGGGTTCCGATGAAGGCCATTACCGCTTCATTCTTGCTTGGTTCCGCGTTCGCACTGATCGCCTGTGCCCCGCCCGCGCGCGGCGATGACAGCCCCGGCGATGACGATTCGAACACGACGCCCGACGCGAGCGGCGTGGCGGAGAAGTGCACGAAGATGGATCTCGTCTTCGTGGTGGATGACTCGGGTTCGATGGCCGAGGAGCAGAGCAACCTCGGGGCGAACTTCCCCATGTTCGCCACCCTCCTCCAGAACTACACGAACGAGAAGGGCCAGCACATCGACTTCCGCATCGCGGTGACGACGACGGGCCGCGACATCAGCTACACGGTCAACATTGGCAGCGGGTTGCCGCCGATGTCGTTCAACGAGCAGGGTGACGACGGCGCGTTCCGCAAGGACTGCGGCGTCAGCCGCGCGTGGCTCGAGCCGAACGATCCGGGCCTCGCGAACGCGCTGTCCTGCCGCGCGGGCGTGGGCACGAGCGGCCCGGGCTACGAGATGCCGCTGCTCATGACGAAGTGGGCGCTCGCGGAGCGCGTCGCCGATGGCACCAACGCCGGCTTCCTCCGCGACGACGCGCTCCTCGGCGTCGTGATGCTGACGGACGAGGACGACTCGTCGACCACCGAGAACAACTTCACGCTGTCGCTCACGAGCCCCGGCCCGACCCCGACGTTCAACCCGGCCGACGCGATCACGTTCCTCGATGGCCTCAAGGGTCACCGCTCCCGCTGGGCGGCGGGCGTGATCGCGGGCCAGACGAGCTGCTCGTCGAGCTTCGGCGAAGCGGCCGAGGCGACGCGCCTCAAGGAGTTCGTGCAGATGACGAACGCCAACGGCACGCAGCAGGCAGTGTTCTCGTCGATCTGCTCGGGCAACCTGACGACCGCACTCAACGACGTGCTCAACAAGTTCCAGTCGGCCTGCGGCAACATCATCCTCTGATCTAGCTAGAGTTCACGACATGCAGGGAAAGCATGTCGTGGTCACGGGCGGGCACGGGGCGTTAGGGAAAGGTGTCGTCGAGCTGCTGGAGGCGAAGGGCGCGATCGTTCACATCGCGGATCGCCCCACCGTCCAGCTCGACGACGAAGCCTCGACGACGGCGTTCTATGCAGCGCTGCCGCCCTTGTGGGCGTCGATCCACCTGGTCGGCGGCTTCGCGATGGAGCCCATCGAGCAAGCGTCGGTCGCGACGTTCGAGGCGCAGTGGCGGCTCAACACGCTCACCTGCTTCCTCGCGTGTCGCGAGGCCGTGAAGGCGATGCGCAAGAGCGGCGGCGGTCGCATCGTCAACGTCGCAGCGCGGCCGGTGCTATCACCGGCGGGCGGGATGATCGCGTACGTCACCGCCAAGGCGGGCGTCGCGGCGCTGACCCAGTCGCTCGCCGCCGAGGTGCGCAAGGACGGGATCCTCGTGAACGCCGTCGTGCCGTCGATCATCGATACGCCCGCGAACCGGAGCTCGATGCCGGGCGCCGACTTCGACACCTGGCCCAAGCCGGCGGAGATCGCGCAGGCGATCGCGTTCCTGGCCTCCCCCGAGAACACCTTGACCTCGGGCACCCTGGTCCCGGTCTACGGGCGCGCCTAAGCTGCTGACATCACGCGGCCTCATCCGCTCGCGCGCGTCGCTCGTAACCTCTCGGGACCGAGCCCGTAGGCACGTTAGGCTTGGCGAGTAGAGGAGACCACGTGAGCAAGCGACCCAATCTGGAGCAACACCCCGAGCTGAAGGCGGCCTGGGATCGTCGCAGCTTCATCAAGTCCGCGGCGGTAGGGGCCACGTTCATGGCGGTCGGCGGCGCGCTCGTGCGCATCGCGGCGGACGACCTGACGCGCGAGGCACGCGCCCAGAAGCGCCCCGATGGGCGGCCGCGGCTCCCGCCCGGGCAGCGCGTCATCGAGTACCTGAAGCCGATGGGCGGCGACGAGGGAAGCGGCGATGTCCGTACCTTCCGGCTCAAGGTGCACGGCCTCGTGAAGACGCCGTTCGAGCTCGACTACGCGGCGCTGCTCAAGCTGCCGCAGGTGACCAAGGAGGCCGACGTCCACTGCGTCACGGGGTGGTCGATGCTGGCGGGGCAGTGGAAGGGCGTGCAGGTCTCGCTGCTCGCCGAGAAGGCCGGCGTGAGCGGCGACGCGCGCCACGTGATCTTCGAGGCGGCGCACGGCTACACGGCGAACGTGCCGATGAAGGAGGCGCTCGTCGATAACGCGCTCGTCACGTATCGCTTGAACGGCAAGCCGTTCGCGCTGCAGCACGGTGCACCGGTGCGAGGCCTCGTGCCCGACCTCTACTTCTGGAAGAGCGCCAAGTGGATCACCGGCATCCGGTTCGTCAAGGACGACCGCCCCGGCTACTGGGAGACGCGCGGCTATCACAACCACGCCGACCCGTGGAAGGAGGAGCGGTATGGCTGAGCCGGTCGGCCTTCGCGCCATCGTGAAGAAGCGGTGGCGCGGCTGGCTGCGCGCCATCCACCGCGACTTCGGCTACCTCGCCGTCGGCTTCACGCTCATCTACGCGCTGTCGGGCATCGCGATCAATCACATCACGGACTGGGATCCGAACTTCCACGCGTCGGAGAAGACGCTCTCCATCGCGCCGATCCCGTCGGAGCTGTCCGACGACGAAGCGGTGAAGCGCGTCACCGACGCGACCGGCACGGGCAAGCCCGACGACGTGTTCCGCGCGGGCGACGAGCTCCGGCTCTCGTACAACGGCGGCACCCAGGTCACCGCCATCGGCGATACCGGCGATGTCACCGTGCAGGCGCGCTCGGATCGGTTCTTCTTCCGCATCGCGAACTGGCTCCACTACAACCGCGGCAAGAAGGCGTGGACCTACGTCGCCGATGTCTACGCCGTGATGTTGCTGTACCTCGCGATCAGCGGCCTGTTCATGATCAAGGGCAAGCTCGGGCTACGCTGGCGCGGCACCATCCTCGTCGGCCTCGGCATCGCAGTGCCGGTCACCTACGTCGCGCTCTCGGGCGGGCCGAACAAGGCGAGCGGTACGCGGACGGCGAGCGCGCCGACGGAGAGCGCCCCGGTCGAGGCACCCGCGCCACCACCCGAGTCACAGAGCGTCGATGAGCTCGCTCGTCCGCCCGTGCTGAAGCAGCCGCCGCCCGAGTGAGCCAACGCCGCCGTTTGCGGCCTACGCTCCCGATGCGCGGGTTTACGCTCGCGCGATGCTGACCAATCGCTCCGCTCCCCACGCGCGTATCGTGCCCGTGCGAAGGCATGCGCGCTGATCTGCCCCCCGCGATCGAGGCCGAGCTCGAGCGCCGTACGCGACCCGCGTTGATCTTCGACCGCGCGCGCCTCGCGGCGAACCTGACGGCGTTCGCCGCGGCGGCGCGTGCACACGGGATCACGACGCTGTTCGCCGCGAAGTCGTTCCCGCACCCCGACGTGTGGGCGATGGCGGCGGCGACCCTCGACGGCTTCGACGTCGCGAGCGAGGGCGAGCTGGCGAGCGTGCCCGCCGCGCGCGTGGTCTCGATCGTCGATCCGAGCGGGCGCGCCGGAGCCACCGTGTCGCCCCGCGGGCGCGTGCTCGTCGGTTGCGAGACCATCGAGCAAGTGCGCGCCGCGCCAGCGCACGCCGAGATCGCGATCCGGATCAGCGCGTCGATCACGGGGCGTGATCCGGCGGTCGGCGCCGTGCAAGCCGGCAGCGGGCATCGGCGGTCGCGGTTCGGCCTCGACGGCGAGGACGCGCGCGCGCAGCTCGCGGAGATGGCGGCGGCGGCGAACGGGCGGGCGGTCGGCCTGCACGTGCACCACGGGCCGGTGACCGCGACGGCCGGCGAGCGCTTCGTCGCGACGGCGCGCGCCGTGCTCGAGGTCGCGCAGGCGGCGGGCGTGACACCGCGCTTCCTCGATCTCGGCGGCGCGTGGCACGGCCTCGCCGACGTCGCGGATGCGCTCGCGCAGGTGCGGGCTGCGGTGCCACGAACGATCGAGCTGATCGCCGAGCCAGGGCGGCTGTTCGCGGACCAGGCAGGCTTCGCGTGCGGCCGTGTGGTGGTCGCGCGCCGGCTCGCAGATCGAGAGCTGCGCGTCGTCGATCTCTCGCGCCTGTGTCATCTGCGGTGGAGCCCGATCGAGCTGGTCGGTGCCGCGCCGCACGCGGGCAGCGGTGTGACCACGCTGGTCGTCGGCCCGACCTGCTCGGAAGACGACGTGCTCGGCGAGTGGACCGTGCGGCCCGGTGCGCTCGATGCCGGCGCGCGCGTGGTGGTCAGGTACGTCAGCGGCTACGCCGTCGCATGGAACACGGGCTTCGGCGGCGTGTCCCCAGCCGATGTGGTCCTGACCGGCTGATCCCGGCCGAGATCCTCGAAGATCCGATGCGGCCGCGGCTGCTCCCCGACGCCGAGGGCTGGGCGGAGCGCAAGCCGTTCGACGACGTCGAGGACGTGCCCGAAGCCTGTCGCTAACGCCGATCGCCGTCCCCGCCGTCGCCCTCGATGAGGTCGGGGATCACCGGCTCGGCCCCGATGGGAGAGAGCTCCTGGCCGCCGGCGCGGAGGCCGTTGCGCTTGCGGCGCGGGACGTGGAACGCGACGTCCTCGGGATAGCGGATGCGAAACGTCGCGAAGATCGTGTTGCGCATGAAGCCCTGGACGGGCATCGACGCGGAGTCATCACCGTCTTGCAGCATCAGCTCGTAGCGCACGCCGTACGAGAGCCCGGGGCGCAACGCGTACTGAAAGCCGACCGAGAACTGCGCGAGCCCGAACGAGCTCGTGGCGTCGGACGTGATGGGATCGATGAGTCGCGTGCGCTGGAGCGCGAGCGCACCGACGACGACGAGCTTCGGAACCCGCCGCGTACCGCCGTTGTACGCGATCGGGAACGCGGCGGCCGCGGTGAGCCCGTCGTTGACGGTGTTCTGGGCGATGAAGAGGTTGGGGGTCACGTCGCGGCGAATGGAGGCGGTCGCGACGCCCCACTCGTCGATGTACTGCGCGTTGAGTCCGGCGATCGGGAACACGCCGTTCTTGCGATCGCCGGCGCCCGGGTTGTATGGGTCCGTGCCGTACGGTCGGACGTTGACCAGGCCCCCGTCGACGCCCAACGAGAGCTTGCGGCTAAAGTCGTAGCGATAGCGAGCACGCACGCGCGGATTGGTCTGGCGGTCGAGCCGGCTCCCCTGCATGGCCATGGCGGGCGCTCGCCGTTCGAAGCGCACGACGGAGGCGCCGATCTCCAGCGCGAGCGCGCTCGATTCGAAGCTGTGCTCGCCACCGACGTCGGCGCCCGCTTCGCGCGAGCTCGTGATCGTCGGCTCCTCGAGGTTGTCGTCGGAGCGGCCCGCGCGTGCGAACAGCTGCTGCGTCAACCGCAGCTCGCGCGTCGCTTGATAGGAGAAGCTCTCGCTCGCGTCGGCGGTCATCGCGGTGACGGCGCCGGTCGGCTGCAGGCCGGGGGCTTGATCTGGAGCCGCGATCACCGAGATCACGTTGAGCAGGCTCGAGCCGGCGCCCGCCTGGAGCGTGACGTCGGTGCGCGGCGAGGGCAGGAACAACGCCCGCCAGGCCGCGCGCCCCGTGATCGCGGCATCATCACCGTGGACCGCGTACCCCGTGACCTCACCCTCGAGGTTGAGGTCGTGGATCATGCGTGGCATGCCGTAGGACATGAGCACGCCCGGGCGGATCTGGATGAACAAGTCGCTGTTCTGATCGCCCCGTTGCTCCGAGAACACGTTATCGGTGAACGCGAGATCACCGGTCGCGGTGACGTGAATGCTGCCGCGATCTGCTAAGGCAGGCGCAGCGGTGAAGCTTAACGACACGAATGCAGCTGCCGCGAGTTGACACACCAGGGAATGCGCATGCTTAGAATTCGCCCAAGGAACCCCGACAATGCGTAGTGAACTCGTCGAAGAGCTGATGCTGGAGCCCTGGACCATCTCGCCGACGCGCCGTGCCGACCGTGACGAGGACGATGAGGACGATGAGGACGAGGAAGAGGAGGAGGAGGAGGACGAGGAGGAGGAGGAGGAGGGGGAAGAAGAGGAAGGCGAGGACGAAGAGGACGAGGACGAAGACTTCGAGGACGAAGGCGGCGGCGGAGCTGCGCCCGTAGGGGACGAGGACGAGGAGTGGAGCGACGAGGAAAAGCTCGACGAGGACAAGGACAAGGACGAGGACGAGGACGAGGGCGATGTCGGCGGCTGGCGCGACGGCTCCGAGCCGCCGTGGGGAGCGGACGAGGACGAGGACGAGGACGAGGACGAGGACGAAGAAGACGAGGACGAGGACGAGGACGAAGAAGACGAGGACGAGGAAGACGAGGGCGAGGACGACGAGGACGAGGACGAGGACGAGGACGAGGACGAGGACGAGGACGAGGACGAAGAAGACGAGGACGAGGACGAGGACGAAGAAGACGAGGACGAAGACGAGCGTCCGCGGCGCGGCCCGATCCCGCCGCGTCCGCCGAAGCCACTTCCCGTGCCCAAGGCCCCGGTGACGCCGCCGACGCCCGCGAAGCCCACGCCCGCGCCCAAGACGCCTGCCACTCCCAGAGCGCCGGCCACGCCCGCGCCGAAGGCGCCGGCCACGCCCAAGCCGACGA
>Ga0247822_10000305_pt1 | contig 25206 bp, 19 predicted proteins | sample 13C_Cellulose_Da_FD_192423 | JGI IMG/M metagenome (GOLD analysis project Ga0247822, IMG submission 192423) | Soil microbial communities from agricultural site in Penn Yan, New York, United States - 13C_Cellulose_Day30 | ecosystem: Environmental > Terrestrial > Soil > Agricultural land | place...
GTTCGGCAAGCACCTCGTCGTCGACGGCCTGGAACGCGACGCCGAGGTGCTTGCCGAACCGCTCGAGTGCGGCCTCCGCCGCCGCCGGCAAGCCCGCGACGCGCGCGCCGGCGATCATCGCCCACCGGAACAGCGCCGCGGTCTTACCCTCGACGATCGCGAAGTAGTCCTCGCGCGCGCCGCTGATCTTGCCGCGCCGCTCGAGCTGGACGGACTCCGCGACGATCATGTCGTCGATCACCGTCAACATCTGATCGAGCACGCCGGGCACGCCGCTCGCGCGGATCCGCCGCAGCGCCGTGATCAGCAGCCAATCGCCCGCGAAGATCGAGGCGGCGTTACCGTACACGATGCTCGCCGTCGGTTGACCGCGACGGCGCTCCGCCATGTCGACCACGTCGTCGTGGAGCAACGTCGCGCTGTGCACGAGCTCGACCGCGACGGCGAGCGAGCGCGCGGCCTCGGTGAAGCCATCGCCGAAGCGGCTGGTCAGCGCCACGCACAGCGGCCGCAGGTGCTTGCCGCGAAGATCGAGCAGGTGATGCGCGGCCTGATGGATCATCCGAGCCCCGCGCGGGATCACGTCGAGCTCCTGCTCGAACGCTTCGAGGTCCGAACGCACCCAGCGATCGAGCGCCGCCAGGCGCTGCGCGAGCGTCGGGGCGCCGCGGGCGACGCTGACGTGGGAGAGGCGGTCGAGTACCGCGTCGGAGGTCGCTGCGAGCTGGGTCATGGCTGTCCTTGTGATGGCCAAGGTTCGTTCAAAGATTCTTGAAGCCTTTTGCCTGAACCTCGCACTGTTTCCAAGTGCCTTTTACGAAAAGACAATTTCGCCGCAGCGCGGCGTAGTCCGAGCCGTACTCGGGAAACAGGACAACTTTTGCGCACCTCGCTAAACTTCCACTCCAAGTGCCTGGACCGCGACGGGGCCGCGATCTTCGGCTGGTGAGCCGTTGCCGGGTGGAGTTCGACCGCCCGTCCGGCCGCGTCGTGGCCGAGACCGAGGACCTCTCGGCGCGCGGCCTGTTCATCCGCACCGACTCGCTGTTGCCGGTCGGCGAGGAGACCGAGATCGCCGTCGAGCTCCCGGATGGCCGCCGGCTCGCCTTGTTCGGCCGCGTCGCGCACATGCTCACGCCGTCGGCGGCGCGCGCGCTCGGTCGTCACCCAGGCATGGGCTTCGAGCTCACCGGACCGGAGACCGCGTCGCGTCTGCAGCTGCGCGCGCACATCGATAGCCTCGCGACCGAGATCACGAACCCCGGCCTGTCGTCACCGACGCAGGTCCTCGTGATCGAGCCGAGCGCGCCGCTGCGCTCGCGCATGGAGCGCTGCCTCCAGGCCGCTGGCTTCAGGGTCACTGCGGTGGCCTCGCCGACCGAGGCGCTCGAGGCGTCCGCGGTGTGGCGCCCCGACGCGATCATCGCGGCGTCGGAGATGGAAGCGATGTCGGGCACCGAGCTCGCGTTCGCGATGGCCGAGCACGCGACCCTGTCCGACGTTCCGCTCGTGCTCATCGGCGAGGACGGCGATCAGCAGCGTCTCGAAGCGTTTCGCGCCGGCGTGCGTGACTTCGTACCGCGGCCGTTTCTCGACGAGGAGCTCGTGATTCGCGTGCACCGGGTCGCCGCACCGCCGACCCCGAGCACCAGCTTCGGTCTGCGCGGCAGCCTCGGCGACATCAGCCTCGCCACGCTGCTGTCCCTGTTCGAGTTCGAGCGCAAGTCGGGCATCCTGTTGCTGCTGCGCGGCGCCGACATCGCGCGCGTGTTCGTCTCCGACGGCCGCATCCTCAAGCTCGAGGCGAGCAGCGGCACCGGCGCACCACGCGAGCGGGTGATGCGGCTCCTCGACTGGCGCGATGGTCAGTTCGAGTTCTCACCGGCCGCGGTCGGCGGGCGTGACGAGCTCGGCATGTCGATCTCGGCGTTGCTCCTGGAGCACGCACGCGTCAGCGACGAAGCCAAGGCCGTGGCCGGCTCCGGAAGCTGATCTGTCGCACGTGTCGCACGCGAATCGTGCGTCGAGCGCAACTCTCGACGCAAGATCGCGTCCACCATACGTGGCGCGCGTGGATCACGGTCGCATGCTTCGCCGGGCCGTCGTCATCGGTGCGCTGCTCGTCGCGTCACTCGCGGCCGCGCAGGCTCCGCTCTCCGTGCGCGCGCGTGCCGTGCGCCGCGACGGCTCGGTCGCGATCGACGGCCGGCTCGACGAGCGCGCGTGGAAGCACGCCCCGACGCACACCGGCTTCACGCAGCGCTTCCCCAAGGACGGCGGCAAGGCCGAGCTCGAGACGCGCTTCGCGGTGCTCTACGATGACGACGCGCTGTACATCGGTGTGTGGGCGGACGATCCGGAGCCCGCGAAGATCCGCCGGCTGCTCACGCGCCGCGACCTGCAGTCACCGTCGGACGTGATCGCGGTCGGCATCGACAGCTACCACGATCGCCGCACCGCCTACGTGTTCCAGCTCAACGCCGCCGGTGTGCAGCGCGACACGATCTTGTTCGACGACACGAACGAAGACGAGACGTGGGACGCGGTGTGGACCGGCGACGTCGCCGTGCACGTCGGCGGGTGGACCGCGGAGTTCCGCATCCCGCTCAACCAGCTGCGGTTCAGCGAGGGCGATGCGCAGGAGTGGGGACTTCAAGTCCTGCGCGTCGTCTCGCGCACGCAGGAGCAGACGGCGTGGTCGCCGTGGCCGCGGTCGGGGCCGCAGATCGTCAGCAAGTTCGGCGTCGTCGAGGGAATCGCGCACCTGAGGCCGGGGCGCCGGCTCGAGCTCCTGCCGTACGCGAGCGCGGGCGCGGCGATGCTGCCCGTGGCCGACGGCGATCCGCTGAACGATCCGACGTCACCGCGCGCCAACCTCGGCCTCGATCTCAAGTACGGCCTCGGCTCGGCGTTCACGCTCGCGGCGACGATCAACCCGGACTTCGGGCAGGTCGAGGCCGATCCGTCGCAGGTGAACCTGGGCGCGAACGAGCTGTTCTTCCCCGAGCGGCGGCCGTTCTTCCTCGAGGGCGTCGACCTGTTCAAGCTGCCGATCCGCGAGGGCAACCCCGACGGGCAGTTCTACAGCCGCCGGATCGGCGCCGCGCCGCCCGCACCGGACGCCGCCTACCAGTACATCGATGCGCCCACCGCGACCACGATCTACGGCGCTGCCAAGCTCACCGGCAAGACGCGCGGCGGTTGGTCGCTCGGCCTCCTCGATGCGGTGACCGGCGAGGAGAGCGCGACGCTCGCGGATGGCGCCGGGATGCGCTCGTCGGCGATCGTCGCGCCGCTCACCAACTACGCCGCGCTGCGCGTGAAGCGCGATCTCGATCACGGCCGCACGACGATCGGGATGTCGGCGACCTCGGTGAACCGCAGGCTCGACGACACGCCCCTCGTCGCGACGCTCCACGATCAGGCATACACCGGCGGACTCCAGCTGCTTCACCGGTTCGGCGACTCCGCGTGGCAGGCGGACATCAGCACCGTCGCGAGCTTCGTCCACGGTAGCGAGGACGCCATCGCGCTCACGCAGCGGGCGAATCGCCACCTCTATCAGCGGCCCGACGCGACCCACGCGCACTTCGATCCCACGCGCACGTCGCTCGGCGGCGCCGGCGCGGGATGGAAGATCGGCAAGATGGGCGACACCAAGCACGTCCGCTACATGCTGGGCGGCGAGCTCCGCACCATCGGCCTCGAGCTCAACGACATGGGGTTCCAGACCATGTCGGATCGCTTGATCCCGTTCTTGTGGGGGCAGTATCGCGAGGACGCACCCGGCGACCGCATCCTCAACTGGCGCGTCGAGGCCGACGTGTTCTCGGTGTCCACGCTCGAGCCCACGCTCACCGACTACGGCATCGAGACCAACGGCGGCGCGCAGCTCGCGAACTACTGGAGCTTCAACTTCAATCTCAACCTCGTGAGGTCGGTGATCGAGCCCTCCGCGCTGCGCGGCGGTCCGTCGCTGCGCCAGGATCCCAACGCGTTCGTGCGCGCGGGGTTCGAGACCGACTCGCGCAAGGCCGTGCGCTTCAGCTTCGGCGCCAACGGCTCGCGCACGTGGGCGAGTCACTCGATCGAGGGTGGCGTCGAGGCAGGCGTGACCGTGCAAGCGCGCTCGAACATCGACGTCTTCCTCGGTCCGTCGTTCTCCGATCGCAACTCCTCGATGCAGTACGTCACCGCCGCCGACGACACCAACGGCCGCACGCACTACGTGTTCTCGCGCATCCGCCAGCGCACCGCGAGCATGACCGTGCGCGTGAACTGGACGTTCTCGCCGCGGCTCGCGCTGCAGGCGTACGCACAGCCGTTCATCTCGGCCGGCAGGTTCACGGAGCTCAAGGACGTCGATCAGCCGCGCGCCGCGCGCTGGGAGGATCGCTTCACGCCGCTCACCGGTGACGACTACATGCTCGCCGACGGCGTCTACACCGTGCGTTCGCCCACCGGGGGGACGTACACCGTCGCGAGCCCCGACTTCGACTTCCGCCAGCTCCGCTCGACGGTGGTGCTGCGCTGGGAGTACCTGCCGGGCTCGACCGTGTTCGCGATCTGGAGCCACGGCCGCACGAGCGAGATCGCCGACGGTGAGTTCCGGATCGGCCGCGATCTCTCGGGCCTCGCCGACGCCGACGGCGAGCACGTGGTCATGCTGAAGGCGAACTACTGGATCGGCCTGTAGCGACCTTCGTCACCGAGCACGATCAGCGCGAAGGGCGGCACGTGGGTTGCTCCGCTCGAGGCGATGGACGTCATGATCCCCGAGCTCGAGCTCCAGCAGCAGCTGCAGCGGTTCGCCTCTCGCTTCATCGAGCGCACTACGCAGTGCGCCGAGGAGCTGCAGCGATCACCGTCGGCCGAGGTCCGCGACGAGGCGATGCGGAAGAACCTGCTGTACGCATCGTCGGCCACGGAGATCGCGACCGGCCCATCGGCGGCCGTGAACCTGCTCGACATGTTCGTGTTCGTGCACCTCAGTCGCAAGGTGCTCGAGCGCCACTGGATCCCGACGCTCTATGACCAGCGAGGTGCCGAGCTCGACGAGGCGTTCACGAGGTCCGAGGAGGAGTTGACGGAGATCACGCTCCGCGCGGTCGGCGAGCGTGGGCTCGCGCAGCTGTCGAACATCGTCGACGCGTGGATCGCCGAGAATCCGCACGCCGTGCGCGTCGAGAACATCCGACTCGCCGACTTCGCCGCCGCGGCGGGCACGGCGGCCGCGGAGCGCGGGCTGGAGGCGCGCGGCCTCCTCTCGGGCATGAAGTTCGCCGCGGAGGCCGCGAACCAGGCGATGGTGATCGCCGAGCGAGGCCTGTTCCTCGTGCACCGCCTCCCGTTCCTGTGGCGCCTCCAGGTCCGGCTCGCCGTGCGCGAGATCCTCGATGACGTGTTCGTGCGCGTGAAGACAGGTGACGAGGTCGCGAACCTCGCGCGCTTCGCCCGGCGCGGCGCCTACGTCGCCCTGCTCGGCGTCGCATCGATGGGCGTGCTGCGGCTCTCGTCGAGGCGTGGCCGCAGGCGATGATGGCTACGGCCGCGCGTTGCGCGAGCGCGTCGTGACTTGCGCAGGCTCGCGCGGCGTGACGGAGTACGGATTGCCACCGAGCGCGTTCGAGATGTCGGCGATCGCGCGCTGCGCGCGGACGCTGTTGCCCGCCTTGTCGAGCGGCGGCGAGATCGCGGCGATGCCGAACTTGCCGGGCGACACCGCGATGATGCCTCCGCCGACGCCGCTCTTCGCGGGCAGGCCCGTCATGTAGAGCCACTTGCCGGAGTCGTCGTAGAGGCCTGCCGTGGCCATCACGGCGAGCGCGGGCGGGACGTTCTCGGGCGACATGACCTGCTTGCCGGTGATCGGGTTCTTGCCGCCATTCGCGAGCGTGGCCGCCATCGTCGCGAGGTCGAGCGCGTTGACCGCGACGGAGCACTGGCGCGTGTAGATGTCCACGGCCTGCAGCGGATCGCCCTTCAGGCGCTCGTACGCATGCATCAGCATCCCGATCGCCTGGTTGCGCTGGTTCGTGGCCGCCTCCGACTTGTAGACCTCCTGATTCACCGACAGCTTGCGGCCGGCGAAATCGTCATACGTGCCGATGATGCGCTGCCACACCTCGTCGGCCGTCTTGCCCTTGACCATGCCGGTCGTCGTGATCGCGCCCGCGTTGACCAGCGGGTTCATCTCCTTGCCCTTGTACTGCTCGATCGCGACGATCGAGTTGAACAGCTGGCCGGTCGCATCGACGCCGATGTTGTTCCGCACCGCGTCGGGGCCGGACTCCTCGAACACGCGTGCCATCGTGAACACCTTCGAGATCGACTGGATCGAGACCTCGCCGGTCGTGTTCCCGACCTTGTAGACGCGGCCGTCGGTGGTCACGAGCACGATCCCGAACAGATTCGGATCGACCTTCGCGAGCGCCGGGATGTAGTCGGCGTTCTTGCCCTCCTTGAGGTTGCGGTACTTCGCGTACGCGTTCTTGAGCGCCGTGTCGATCGGATCCGTGCTTTTGGGGGCTGGGGCTGGCTGCCCCGTGGCGACCGCCACGAGCGCGAACATCGTCGTCGCGACGGCGACTCGAGCAAACGGACTTATCCTCGACATCACTTCCCTCCAATCGTCTTCGAGTACTTGAACCTGGCGGAGAACTGCACGCGGAACTCGTCCGCCGTGAAGTCGTCTTCAGCGTTCGACCTGTGCCCGTACTGCACCTCGGGGCCGAACATGAGGTTGTCGAACGGCTGGAACAGCAAATTCGCGAGCGCGTAGTGACCGCTGTGATACGCGCTGGGGAGCTGGCCGTCGGAGTTGTCGATCCACACGCCGCTCCAGCCGATCGAGCTCGTCATCAGGTCGTTCCACTTCAGATCGAGAAACGCGACGCCGGTGAGGATCGGTAGCGCGACGCCTTTGACGCCGCCCGGCTCCGTCGGATCGATCTCGATGCCGACGTCCGCGGGGGCGTCGTTCATGTAGCTCTGGATGCCTTCACCGTAGACCGCGGCGAGCCGCAGGACGTGCCCCCGGTACTTGAGGTTCGAGCTCAGGTTCAAGCCCCAGCCGATCGCGTGATCGCTCAGATCGGGGCCCGTGGTCTCGCCCCACGCGAGGTAGCGCAGGATCCCCGCGAGCTCGACGTAGCCCCACGGGCCACCCCAGCGCGCTTCGGCGGAGAGGTCGGGGACCGGGGTGCGTTCCACGACGCCGGCGAGCTCGACCGTCTCGGCGAAGCCACCGACGTCGGCGTCTGCGCCGGGACGCTCGAGCGCCACCGTCACGCGCGAGTCACCCTTGATCGGCATCCAGCGCATCTGGACGTTGCGGAAGAACACCATGCCGCTCGGGCCCCAGTACTCGATCGAGTTGGGGAACACGTCGATGTCCATGAACGGACTCCACGTCTGGCCGGCGCCCAGCTGACCGAGCTCGCCGTAGGCATGACGCAGGCGAAACGTCGTCTGTCCTGCATCGACGCCGACGCCGAAGAGCTCCCATTCGAAGATGGTGTCGAGGCTGCCCCAGCGCACGGGCGTCTTGGTCTTCACTCCGAACCGCGTCTGTCGTGCGCTGAGGAACGTACGCGGGCTTTCGCCGAACTCGTCCTCGAACGACGGCAGCTTGCTCGGCCGGAGCACGTCGAACCAATCGGGATTCCCGACGTCGCCGAACGCGACGCCGCTGTCGGTCATCGCGAAGCCGTAGATCTCGATCTCGGTCTCCGGTGCCTCCGTCGTTTCGGCGGGCGTGGGCTGGCCCGCCCGTTTGGCTCCGGGTGTCGCCGTCGGCTCCACCGGCGATGACGACGTCGTGGTTTGCGACTCCGGCTGCGGAGGCACGGTCTCCTCTGGCGGCGCCTCGGCGGGTAACGGCGGCGCCCAGTTGGGCTCGGGTGCCGGCGGTGGGGGCGTTTCGTTGGGGCGTGGCGGTTGCGCGCGTGCCGGCGGCGCGATCGCGCTCACGAGCACCATGCACAGACCGATCTTCAAGTGGTTCGTTCGCGCGTTCATTCAACGCGCGGAGCGAAGCAAGCGGTATTCCGTGCTCCACACCCGTCGCGTACGCGCGTACGTCCCCCTGCGTCGTCGGGCGCATCGAGTGCCGTACCGTCGGCCAGAGCGAGGAGCGGATCGGTTGTTGGTTAGTTGCGCGGCGGCGGTGGCGTGAGCTTCTCCCACGGCGCGGAGAGGCCGAGGTACTCGCCCCACTCGAAGCCCGATTGCGACATCAGCTTCATCTGGTCGGGCGAGAGGATCTTGCCGACGGAGCCCTGCGCTTCGGTGAGCAGGCCGCCGAGGCCACCCGCGTAGTCTAGCCAGCCGGCGACGTTGCGCTCGTAGGGTGAGAGCGTGCCGTCGGTGATCGCCTTGTTCGTGTAGTCGAGGACGTCGCCGTAGACCTTCTCGAACGCCTTGTCGAGCTGCGCCGACTGCTCGGGCGTGACCTTGGCCTTCTCCTCCGCCCACCGGCGGTTCTCGGCGGCGCGCATGCGCGGGATCGCGAGGCCGGCGCTGATCAGCGGCGCGATGCGCGCGCGGTACTCTTCCTCGGTCTCGCCGTCGAGGCGCCCGAACTTCGCGGCGAGCTCCTCGGTGCGGCGGGCGCGGCGCTCGAGGCGATTCTCTTCCTTCTCCTCGGGCAGCGCCGGGGTGGGACCGGCGAGCGGCGCGGTGATCGCGCCCGACCGCGTCGTCGAGGACGCCGTCGAGCTGGCCTGTGAGGTCGTCGCGGAGCCATCGCTCTGCGCGGCGGCGATGGTGGCCGAGGACGCGGGCTTCGCGAGGCGCGAGCGCAGGTCGCGGTTCTCGAGGAACAGATATGCACTCGCGATGACACCGACGGCGGTGGTCACCGCCAGCACCTTCGAAGCCATGGTCGCAAGCTAGCATGTAGTACGATGAGCGCCGTCATGAGCAAGCTCGACGTGTACCTCCGGTCGATCGAGAAGTTCGGCGCGGCCGGCGCGGTGCTGTCGTCGGGCCAGGCGGTGACGCTGCGGTTCCCCGCGGGCGACCGCCAGGCGACGCAGGTCACGCCGCACGATCAGCTGGTGATCATGGTGCGCGAGATCGCGCCGCCCGGCGTGCTCGATCAGATCGATCAGCAGCGGCCCGCACGGTTCGAGATCGAGTCAGCCGGGACCCGCTACGCGATCAGCGTGGCGCCGCGCCCCGGTGCGTGGCAGGTCGCGATCGAGCCCGCCGCGGCGAGCGCGCCGCCCCCGCCGCCGAGCCGGCCGACGCCGCGCCCCGGAACGGCGCCGACGATCGACGCCGGTGACATGGCGATCGAGCGCGGCCAGTACGACGCCGGACCCTCGCCGGTGACGGCGTCCGCGGGCAGCACGAGCGGCGTGCTCGATCAGCTCACGACCCAGGCGCGGGCCTCGCGTGCGACCGACATCGTGCTCGCCGCCGGAGCCCCGCCGCTGGTGCGCGTCGCCGGGGAGCTCACGGCCGCCGATCGCGGCGCCCTCGACGCCGAGACGCTGTCGCGCGAGCTCGGGGTGCTGGCGCCGCCGGAAGCGCGCGCGGCGTGGACCGAGGGCGGCAGCGCGACGTTCGCGTACGGCGATGGGGCAGGGCGCGTGCGCGTGACGCTGTCGCGCGATCAGCGCGGACCGGGGGCGGCGCTCCGGCTGCTGCACGGCGATCCGCCGCCGCTCGCGGGGCTCGCGCTCGGCGCCGAGGTCGGCGAGTGGCTCGCGGCACGCGGGCTGATCCTGATCGCGGGCCCGTCCGGGGCCGGGAAGACGACGACGCTCGCCGCGCTGGTGCGCGCCCTCGGGGAGCGTCGCAGGAGCGTGGTCACGCTCGAGGAGCCGATCGAGATCATCCAGCCCGGGGCAACGATCAGCCAGCGCGCGATCGGCGAGCACGTCGCCAATGCGAGCGCCGGGGTCGCGGCCGCGATGCGCGAGGGAGCCGATGCGATCGCGATCGGCACCGTGGCCTCGACCGACGCGGCGGAGGCCGTGGTCGATGCCGTCGCCGGCGGCCACCTGGTACTCGCGACCGTGGTCGCGCCGAGCCCGCGGCTCGCCATCGAGGTCATCGTTAACCTCGTCTCCCCGGAGCGACGAGAGATCGCGCGTGGGGTGTTTGGCGAGGCCTTGCTGGGTACTGTTACCCCCGTCCTAACCAAGCAAGGATCGCGTAGTTTTACGGTCGTGCCCCGCGGCATTTGAACCCGCCTTGCGGGGCGGGATATAAAAGTAGGCGTCCCGGTGAACGACGATTATCGCGAGGGCGGAACGCTCATCCTGACGCGCCCCGGCATCTTGTCCGACGACAAGAAGCCGCCTCGTGGCGATGCGTGCCTCGTCAACCTCCACCCGCCGGGCCCCGACATCGGCCGGCGCATCCCGCTGCTCAACCAGCAGTACATCGTGGGGCGCGATAACGAGGCCGGGTTCGTCGTCAGCCGCAGCTCGGTGTCGCGCCAGCACGCGCGCCTGTACATGGATGACGCCGGCACCTGGTGGGTCGAGGACCTGAACTCGACCAACGGCACCTTCGTCAACGAAGCGCGGATCAAGAACCAGCAGCTCAACGACGCCGATCAGGTCCGGTTCGGCGACGCGATCTACAAGTTCCTGTCGGGCTCGAACATCGAGAGCGCGTACCACGAGGCGATCCACAACATGGCCATCCAGGACGGGATGACCGGGATCCACAACAAGCGCTACTTCCTCGAGTTCCTCGAGCGCGAGATCGCCGTCTGCTCGCGCCATGGTCACCCGCTGACGCTGGTGATATTCGACGTCGACCACTTCAAGAAGATCAACGACAGCCAGGGCCACCTCGCCGGTGACGCGGTGCTGAAGGACCTGGCGAATCGGATCCGCCCGCGCATCCGCCGCGAGGACCTGTTCGCCCGCTACGGCGGCGAGGAGTTCGCCTGCGTCCTGCCGTCGACGGCGCTGCCCGGCGGCATCGTGTTCGCCGAGCATCTGCGGACGCTGATCGAGGAGCGCCCGACGATGTTCGACAACAAGGCGATCCCGTTCACGATCAGCATCGGCGTGACGACGCTGCACAGGGAGACGGGCGTCGACCCGTCGGGCCTGATCAAGCGCGCCGACGAGAACCTGTACGCGGCGAAGCGCGGCGGCCGCAACCGCGTGGTGCCGAGCCTCCAGGACCTGATCCCAGGCTGACCCTCGGGTTGGGTGCTACAAACGCGCCCGTGAAGACCCTGGAGGACCTGGGCTGGCCGGCGCTCGTCGACCACTGGGCAAAGCGCTGCGCCACCAAGCGCGGCGAAGCACACGTGCGTGGCTCGGTGCTGTTCGCAGCGGCGACCGAGGCCCGTGCGCGTGCGGCCGAGATCACCGAAGCGCGCCAGCTCGCGGCGCGGGATGCGGCCCTGCCGCTCGGGGACATCTCCGATATCGCCGCAGCGATCGCGCGCGTGCGCAAGGCCGCCGCGCTCGACGCGCCCGAGCTCGTCGCCGTGGCGACCACGGGGCGCGCCCTCGGCCGGCTGCGCGTCCACTTGCGCCAGCGCGCGGAGGTCGCGCCGCGGCTCGCGGCGCGCGCGGAAGCGATCGGCGATCTCGGCCACGTCTATCACCCGATCCTCGAGGCGTTCGACGCCGACGGGCGGCTCGTCGATCACGCGAGTGACGCCCTCGGCCCGCTGCGGCGCTCGCTCGCGGCGATCCGCGCGCAGCTCGAGAAGCGGATGGGCAGCCTGCTCACGGACGAGCGGTTCGCGCCCTACCTCCAGGACTCCTATTACACGCAGCGCGAGGAGCGCTACGTGCTGCCGGTGCGCACGGACGGCAAGGGCTTCGTGCGCGGCATCGTGCACGGCAGCTCGCAGAGCGGCCAGACCCTGTTCATCGAGCCCGAGGAGATCGTCGACCTCAACAACCGCGCGAAGCTCGCCGAGGCCGAGGTGCTCGACGAGGAGCGCCGCATCTTGATCAAGTTCAGTGGCTGGGTCGCCGAGGAGGCGGATGCGTTCGACGCCGCGCTCGCCGCCGCCGAGCTGCTCGACGTGGTCGCCGCCGCCGCGATCATGGCGGACGACACGGTCTCGGCCGAGCCGATCATCGACGACACGCCACGCATCGCCTTGCTGCACGCGCGGCACCCGCTGATGCTGCTCGCCGATCGCCGCTGCGTCGCCAACGACATCATGGTCGCCGCGGGCGCGACGCTGCTGGTCTCGGGCCCCAACGCAGGCGGCAAGACCGTCGCGCTCAAGACCGTCGGGCTCGCCGCGCTGATGACGCGCGCGGGCCTGCACCTCACCGCCGAGAGCGGCAGCGCGATGGGGTGGTTCCCCGACGTCCGCACGGACATCGGCGACGCGCAGAGCCTCGAGCACGACCTGTCGACGTTCACGGGCCACATGGTGAATCTCAGGTCGCTGCTCGAGACCGCGGGGCCGGGATCGCTCGTGCTCGTCGACGAGATCGCCGTCGGCACGGATCCCGAGCAGGGCGCGGCGCTCGCGCAGGCGGTGCTCGAGGCGCTCGCCGGGCGCGGCGTCACCGGGATCGTGACCACGCACTACGAGCGGCTCAAGGCGCTCGGCGCGACGGATGCGCGGTTCTCGAACGCCTCCGTCGGCTTCGACCTCGCGCGGCTCGAGCCGACGTTCAAGCTGCACCTCGGCACGCCCGGAAGCTCGGGCGCGTTCGCGGTCGCGCAGCGCATGGGCATCCCGGCCGGCGTCGTCGATCGCGCGCGTGATCTCATCGGCCCGCAGGTCGCGAAGGTGGAGCAGCTGCTCGCGAGCGTGGCGGATCAGCAGCGCCGGATCGAGGAGGAGCGCGCGGCGCTGCTCGCCGAGCTCGAGGCCGTGGAGGCCGACCGCGCGGCCCAGCGTCAGTTCCGCGAGAAGTCGCGCGCGCGGTTCGAGAAGCAGACGCGCGTGGTGCACGGCGAGGCGCTCGCCGAGCTGAAGGCCGCGCGCCGCGAGATCGAGGAGGTGCGCAAGCAGCTGCGCGCGCGCGCCGCCGAGGCGACGGCCGAGGACCTCCGCGACGCGACCCGCCGCCTGGTCACGCCGGGCGCGCAGGTCGCGCGGCACGAGCCCAAGCGGCAGCTGCCGCCGGGCACGCCCGCGACGCCGGACAAGCTCGTGCAGGGCGCGCCCGTCATCGTGCCGCGGCTCGGCCGCGCCGAGGTCGTGGCGCTGCTCGCCGACGACAAGGTCGAGGTGCGCGTCGGCTCGATGCGCGCGATCGTCCCGATCGTCGATGTGCTCATGGACACCCACCGCGCCGCCCGTCGCGCCGAGCCGCGCGCCGAGCAGGGCGCGCCGCAGCACGACACCGCCTCGCCGACGCGCCCGATCGAGCTCGTCGAGGGCGTGCCCGCGGGCGGCCGTGCAACGGCGCGCACGCTCGAGACCACGATCGATGTCCGTGGCAATCGCGCCGACGACGCGGTCGCCCAGGTCGATCGCTTTCTCGACGAGAGCATGGTGGCCGGGCGCGACGCCGTGTTCGTGATCCACGGCCACGGCACCGGCGCGCTGCGCGCCGCGATCCGCAACCACCTCGCGACCCACCGCGGGATCGAGAAGTGGCGCGCGGGCGAGCAGAGCGAGGGCGGCGACGGCGTGACCGTGGCGTTCCTCAAGGGCTGAGCGAACGCTACAGTCCGCGGATGGACGCGCTGCTCCGCCTCGTGCTCGCTCCCGACCGCGCCGCCGCGAGCGACTCGCTCGACACCTGGTGGGCCGCCACCGGCGCGAGGCGCGCCGCGTGGGACGCATCGATCGATCGCGCGATCGCGGCCGGCGCGCTCGCGGACCGCGTGGGCTTCGCGTTCGCCGCCGGGTACGGCGAGGCGCTGCGCGCGCTCGTCGGTGATCGCGTGCCTGACGGCCTCCACGCGCTGTGCGCGACCGAGGAGAGCGGCAACCACCCGCGCGCGATCAAGACCGCGCTGACCCCGCTCGCCGGCGGTGGGTTCGAGCTGACCGGCAAGAAGAAGTGGGCGACCGCGGCGCCGCATGCGAGTGCGCTGCTCGTCGTCGCGACCACGGGCGACGGCCCGGATGGCAAGCCGCGCCTGCGCGTGGTGCGCGTCCCGGCGTCGGCGCCGGGCGTGCGGCTCACCTCCTCGGCGGCGCCGTTCGTCCCCGAGATCCCGCACGCTGAGATCGAGCTCGATCACGTGCGCGTCTCGGCCGACGACGTGCTGCCGGGCGATGGCTATGACGACTACTTGAAGCCGTTCCGCACCGTCGAGGATCTGCACGTCCACGCGGCGCTGCTCGCCTATCTGATCGGCGTCGCCCGCGTGCGGCGGTTCCCGCACGAGCTGGTGGAGCAGCTGCTCGCGTCGATCGTCGCGGTCCGCGCCCTCGGTCTCGCCGATCCGCGCGCGGCCACCACGCACCTCGCGCTCGCGGGCGTGCTCGCCGCCGTGCACGATCGGTTGCCCGAGCTCGAGCGGCCGTGGGCCGTGCTCGCCGACGACGAGTGGCGGCGGTGGGAGCGCGATCGCGCGATCCTTCGCGTCGCGAGCGCCGCCCGCACTGCGCGCCGCGACCGCGCGTGGGAGGCAATCGGCTCGTAGGCACCGACGGAGCCCCAGCGCACGGGCGGAGCCCAGCTCGGCGCGGCTTCGCTTTGCTCGCTCGCCGCGCTCGGCTCGGCCTCGCATTCACTCGCTCGCCCTGAGACGCTCGAATGAGCTCCTCGTACGCGCTCGCGCCAACGGGTGCAGAGCGCGTGTCATCGACCGCAGCGGAGCTTCGGCCGCGAGCGCGGGCTCGGTGTCAGGCGCCCCGTCCCTCGAGCGCGGCCTTCTTGGCACCGAGCGAGGTCACCAGGTGATCGGTGAGTGCGCGGATGCGGGCGGTGCCGCGCAGGTCCTCGTGCGTGAGCACCCACAGCTCGGTCGCCATCTCGGGGATCAGCCCGCGCACGCGCTGGAGCCCCGGCGTGCGATCGCCGAGATAGCAGGGCAGGGCGGTGACACCGAGGCCCGCGCGGGCGGCGTGCGCGAGTGCGGTGAACGAGTCGGTGCGTAGCACCGGGATGACGTCGAGCGTCCGCGCCATCCAGCGCGCGATGGTCGTGGTCGCGAGGCTGTCGTCGAGGCCGATCCAGGTGTGGCCGTCGAGGGCGCGCCGCGCGGGGATGCGCTCGAGGTAGGCGGGGGACGCGTAGAGCGCGAACGCGATCGTGCCGGCGCGCCGGCCGACGAGGTGCGGCGGTGGTGTGGAGGTCGCACGCACGGCGACGTCGGCGTCGCGCTTGGTGAGGTTCGCGAGGCCGGGCGTCGTGGTCAGCTCGAGCTGGATGCCGGGATGCGCGGCGGTGAACGCGGCGAGCGCGGTGGGCACGAGCTCGACGGCGAGCGTGTCCGTGGTGGTCACGCGGACCGTGCCGGTGAGCCGGAGGTCGCGGCCGGCGACCTTGCGCTCGATCGCGTGCACGGTGTCCTGCATCGCCCGCGCGGCGGCCGCGATCTCCTCCCCGGCGCTGGTCAGCACGTAGCCGGTCGGCGAGCGCGCGAACACCTTCACCCCGAGTGATCTCTCGAACGCGCCGACGCGCCGGAGCACCGTGGTGTGGTTCACGCCGAGCGCGCGCGCCGCGGCCGCGAGCGACCCCTGCTCGGCGACGGCGAGCACGTGCTGTAGATCCGTCCAGACGAGGATGTGCATTTCTGCAGAACTCTACTGCACAACTGGCGACTTCCTGGGCGCGCGTGCACAGCCCAGGATGGCGGGAAGGAGACCTCTCATGACCCGCCTACAGCCCTACGTTCCCACCGCCCTCCGCATCGCCCTCGGTGTCATCTTCCTCGGCCACGCCTACACCAAGGCGGCGCTCTACACGTTCCCCGGCACCGAGCAGTTCTTCGTGGCCAACGGGTTCCCCGCCTGGACCGTCTATCCGGTGTTCGCGGCCGAGGTCGCGGGCGGCATCGCCCTCATCGCCGGCTTGCGCGTGCGCTGGGTCGCGCTCGCGCTGGTGCCGGTGATGCTGGGCGCGATCAAGCCGCACCTCGGCAACGGTATGGGGTTCTCGAACCCGGGCGGCGGCTGGGAGTTCCCCGCGCTCTTGCTCGTCCTGCTCGGCATCCAGAGCGTGCTCGGCGCGGGCGCGTTCGCCGTGGAGTCGCTGTTCACGCGCGCCCGCGCGCGGGTGAGCCTGGCCGCGTGATGGCCGGCGACGCACGCGCTATGGTGTCTACATGTGCCTCATCTGCGTCGAGATCGCGAAGTCGAAGATGACCGTGAACGAGGCACGTCAAGCACTGCGCGAGATGCGCGAGGGCCTTGACACCGAGCACGTGCGCGAGGTCGAGGCCAAGCTCGCCGAGAAGGAGACGTCCGAGAAGTCCTGAACGCCGAGCGCTGCTACGGCCCGATCACGAAGAACGCGATCTCGTACCAGGCGTCCTTCTCTTTCACCGCGGGTAGCGCGAGCCTCGACGCGAGTGGCTCGATGCAGCGCAGCGCCGCGTCGATCTCCGCGCGCGTGGCCTCGAGCGGCACGTCGCCGAACGCCGCGACCGACGCCCCCGCCGGTGGCGGTGGACGGCGATAGCTGTAGCGGCGGTACGGGTTCGGCGGCGCGTACGGCTCCGCCTTGGTGCGGGGCCCGACGCGGACGATCCGCACCTGCACGACGGAGCTGGGCGTCTTGGCCATGCACGCGCGCAGCGCCGGCATGCCCTTCTTCACGGCGAGCCGGGCGGCCTCGAGGTCGAGCGCGGCGGTGCCGTCCAGGCGGTCGATGCTCTCGGGCAGCTGCGCATCCTTGAGCTCGCGCAGGTGCTCCTCGGCGCGCTTGCGCCACGAAGGGTTCGTCGAGAGCTTGAGGTACTGGCGGAAGTAGATCGTCGCGAGCTCGGGCTTGGGGCCCTCCATCGACGCGTACGCGAGACCCTTGATGTACTCGGCGTCGCCGGGGCCGATCAGGAGCTGGCTGCTGACCACCGAGAACGAACGATCGATGGTCATCGCGCGGCGCACGGCTTCGATCGCTTCCGCAGGGCGGCGCGCGCGATCGTAGGCGAGCGCGAGCAGCCAGCGCGTCATCGCCTGTGGCGTCTCGGGCGCGTCGAGTGCGGCGGTGAGCGTGGCGATCGCTTCATCGAGCTTGCCGAGCGCGATGCGCACCTCGCCGAGCCGCATCAGCATGTCGCCCGTCCCCGTGCCCGCGGCGGTCGCCTCGGCGAGCACGCGCTCGGCGGTGGCGAGCTTGCCGGACAGCGCGAGGCAGTGGGCATGCTTGCGGCGCAGCTCGAGCAGGGCCTTCTTCTCGGCGGGCTCGCGGCGGGGGGCCTTCGCGACCGCGACGCCGAAGTCCGCGGCGCAGGCGTCCCACCGCTTCAGCTGGTACGCCGCATCACCTCGCAGCGCGTAGGCCTCGCCCTCCTGGGGCAGGAGCGCGATCGCGCGGTCGAGCTTCTCGGTCGCCGCGTGCAGGCCGCGGTCGGTGCGCTCGCCGATCGCCTGCCGCGCCTGATCGACGAGGGCGCGATACGGCTCGTGGCTCGGATTTGCCGCGTTCTCCCACAAGACGGAGTGCTCGGTCTTCTCCTGATCCCTGTCGACGGGCTCCGGCGGATAGCGCTTCGACTGCGCCCACGCGGGCGCCGCGACGAGGACGAGCAGGAGCGCGAGTGACTTCATGGATACAGTTCGAACGGATCGAAGGTCTGTCGCCGCGCCGCCGGCGTCGCGCGGACCTTCGCCTGCAACTCGTCGAGGTGATGCTTCGCGCGCGCCTGGTACTGCGGGTGCGCGCCGCTCGCGATGAACTGCTTCCAGTAGCCGAGCGCCTCGGCGTTGAAGCCGTATGCCTGGTGGATCAACGCGAAGTAGTAGAACTCCTCGCCTTGCGGCACGAAGAACACCCGCTTCTGCAGGAAGGCCTGGCGGAACTCCTGGACCTGCTCGGGCGGCTGCCTGCGGATCACCTCGACTGCCGCCGGGTAGTTCTCGTCGCGATCGAGGGCGACGGCCAGGCCGAACGCCGTGGACGCGCCCGCGCCCATGCGCAGCGCCGTGCGATATCCGTCGATCGCCTGCTCGAGCTTGCCGAGCATCATGTAGGTCTCGGCGAGGTTGCCCCACACGCCCTCGACGTCCGTGTTGCTCATCCCATCCGCGCGATCGAGGATCGCCAGATAGTCGCGCATCGCTCCCTCGAGGTGACGCTTGGAGTCCTTGCCGCCGTCGACGAGCTTGGTCCGCAGGATCGCCCGCTGGAACAGCGCATCGGCGAGCCGCGGATCGAGCCGGGCTCGTGCCTCGAACGTGTCCCACGCCTCGAGCGTCTGCCGCATCCGCGCCGGGTCGGCCGGCGCGCCCGGCAGCGAGCAGGTCAGGGGCGGCGCGTTCCCGATGTACTGCCCGAAGCGATACGCGTCGTCGCAGTCGATGAAGAAGCTCTCGAGCACGGTCGCGATCCGGTAGTAGGGCTCGCCCTGATCGGGCCGCAGGTCGCCGGCCTCCTTGTATGCGGCGATCGCCTGATCCACGAGCTGCACCGCCTTGCGCTGGGCCTGCCCGCGCGCGTTCGCCCGCAGCGCGAGCTCGTCGCCCTTCGCGAGCGCGATGTCGTAGCGATCGCGGGTCGCCGTCGACGCATCGTCGATCGCGCGCTGCCATACGTCGGCGGCGGCGGTGGTCGCGAGCGTGCACACGAGCAGCAGCGAGGCGCGCGCGGTCATGGGCGCCTCGGCCGGCGGGGAGGCGGCGGCGGGTGGTTGGTGGTCGCCGGCACCGCGGCTTGCGCGGGGCGCGCGCGCAGCTTGGCGTCGATCGCGCGCACGTGATCGAGGGCGCGCGCGCGCCACGGGGAGTCGCCGGCGGCCGCGTACAGCGCCCACTCGGCACGCGCCTCGACGTATTGCTCGGTCACCTCGTAGAGCAAGGCCTGATAGTAATGCCGATCTTCGGGCGGTGCGAAGCGCATCATCGCGAGCGAGTTCTGCACCTGGGGCCCGAGCTGCGTCTGGAGCGTGCTGCGCAGCCGCTCGAGCACCTCGAACGCCGCGGTGCGCTGCTCGTCGCGGTCATAGAGCGTCGCGAGCGCGAACGTCGCGAGCGCGAGCTCGTTCGTGTAGTACGCGGGCGGTGTCGCCGGCAGCGAGTTGACCAGCACGTCGACCGCGGCCGCGACCTGGCCGCGCGCCGCGAGCGCGTTCGCGAGGTGCACGAGCGACTGCACGTTGTCGACGCGGATCCCGGCCGGCACGAGCTGCAGCCAGCGGATCGCCTCATCGCGATTGCCCAGGCGCAGGTGGATCGCCCCGAGTCGGCCGACCACCTCCGCTCCGGCCTTCTCGCGGCCGCGCTCGCGTACGCAGGCTTCGAGGGCCTCGATCGCCTCGTGCGTCTTCCCGAGCTCGTCGGCGGCGCGCCCGAGGATCGCGAGCACGTCGGCGTTATGCGGCGAGAGCCGGCGCGCCTCGCGCATGAGGCGATACGTATCGACCCAGTAGCGCATGCGCTGATCCACCGCCCACTCCGCATCCATCTGCAGCACCTCGTCGGCGATCTTCGTCGCTTGCCGCGCGGCGTCGACGAGCTTCCCGACCTCGACGCCGTTGGGCTCGATCACGTCGCGCCAGAAGTCCTCCTCGACGGGCGTGGGGCGCGGGGGCGACGGCAGGCGGCGCGCATCGGCCGTGCCCGCGAAGCCCGCGAGCACGAGAGAGGCGAGCACCGCCGGCCTGCGCACGGTTCGAGTATGCAGGTCACCCCCCGCCGTTGCCAGCCGGGGTGCGGACCCCCGTCCAGCGAGAGTCCACTCCCCGCCGCCCGACCGGGAAGGCTCGTGATCCCGGTGAGTTGCCCGGCTGACGTGCTGGCCTGTCGCTTGCTGACTCACGCCGCGTGGATCGAGCAGTCATCGCCACCGCCGACGAGCTGTTTCGCCGGCGCCACTACCCGGGTGTCGTCGCGATGTGCTCCGACGCGCTCGAAGCCGAGCCCGAGTGTCTCGAGCTGTTACTCGTGCGCGCCCGCGCCCACATCGCGCTCAGGCGCGAGCTCGAGGCGCAAGCCGACCTGCGCGACATCATCCGTATCGAGCCGCGCTGCTCACCCGCGTATCGCCTGCTCGGCGAGCTCGCCGCGCGTCGCGCCGAGAACGAGTCGGCCGCGATCTTCTTCCGCGAGGCGCTCCGCCTCGATCCCGACGATGCCGAGGCCCGCGAGTGGCTCGCGCTCGTCACCCCAGCTCGACCAGCCGCGGCGGTAATAAAACTCCCGGCACCCGCCGCCGCGGCTGGTCGCGTACCTCGCACCGCGCGCGGTACGCAACCTCCCGAGGAGGGCCGCGGTCCGGTTCCCGAGCTCCCCGGGTTCGCCGAGCACCTCGTCGCCGAAGGCATTCTCTCGCGGGATCGGCTGCGCGCCGCCCAGGCGTATCAGCGCTCGATGCGCGTGCCGTTGTCGACGGCGATCGTCGCACTCGGGCTCGCGACGCCACAGCGGATCGAGTGGGCCGCCGTCGCGCACCAGACCTCGCTGGCGCGCGGCAAGTAGTCGCTGCTACGTTCCGCCGCGATGCGGCTCGTCGCCAGCTTGGTCGTCTTCTCGCTCGCCGGGTGCTCCGGGCCCACCGGCCCCACGCCGACGAGCCCGGCGAGCGGCGCGCCCGCGTCACCTCGTGATGCGGCGAGCGCGCGTCCATCCGATGCGCGCGTGGCGGCGGCCCCGCCCGCGGGACCTCCGGGCATCAAGGTCACGCTCGCGGATGTCGGCCTCGAGGCGGGCTCGCTCGATCGCAGCGTCGATCCGTGCGTCGACTTCTACCAGTTCGCCTGCGGCGGCTGGCTCGCCGCCAACGACCTTCCCTCCGATCAAGCGAGGTGGGCCCGGTTCACGGCCCTCGACGAGAAGAACAAGGCCGCGATCAAGGTGCTGCTCGAAGAAGCGGCCAAGGGCATCGGCGCGACGCCGCCCACGCGCAAGCTCGGTGATTACTACGCGTCGTGCATGGACGAAGCCGCGATCGAGCAGGCGGGGACGTCGTCGATCAAGGCGCTGCTCGACAAGACGACCAAGCAGAAGGACGCCAGGACCTGGCTCTCGGCGATGATCGAGCTGCACAAGCTCGGCGTGTGGGTCGTGTGGTCGGCGCAAGCGTTCGCGGATCTCCGCGAGTCGACCACGACGGTCACGTACCTCGACGCGGCCGGCCTCGGCCTCCCGGCTCGCGACTACTACGTGAAGTCCGACTTCCAGGACACGCTCGAGGCCTACCGCGCCCACGTCGCGCGCATGCTCGCGCTCGCCGGTACGCCCGAGGCGAAGACCGCCGCGGCAGCGGCCGACGTGCTCGCGATCGAGACCGAGCTCGCGAAGCTGACCAAGACCGGCGTCGAGCAGCGCGATCTCGCCGCGCTCTACAACCCGACCGACCTCAAGAGCCTCGCCAGGCAGGTCAAGAGCGTCGACTGGCAGCGCTACTTCCAGGGCGTCGGCTACCAGCCGAGCGCGAAGCTCGTGATCGCCACGCCGTCGTTGTTCGCCGCGCTCGACAAGGTGCGCGCGAAGTTCAAGCCCGCGCAGTGGGCGAGCTACTTCACGTACCACCTCGTCGCGCACGCCGCGTTCCAGCTGCCGAAGCGGTTCGGCGATGAAGCCTTCGCCCTGCAGAAGGTGCTGACCGGTGTCCAGCAGCCGCCGGACCGCAGCCGTCGCTGCATCGAGGCCACGCAGGACGCGCTCGGCGAGCTGCTGGGCCAGCTCTACGCGACGAAGTACTTTCCCAGCACGGCGAAGCAACAGGCGGCGGCGCTGGTCGACGCGCTCGTACGTGCGATGGGGGACGAGCTCGTGGCGCTCGACTGGATGAGCGAGCCCACCAAGCAAGCGGCGCAGGCCAAGCTCGCCAAGCTGGTGCGCATGGTCGGCTACCCCGAGAAGTGGCGCACCTACGACTTCGAGGTCCGACGCGACGACTTCGCGGGCAATCGGATGCGATCGCACGCGTTCGAGACGCTGCGCGAGCTCGGCAGGTCCGGCAAGCCCGTGGATCGCAGCGGGTGGCGGATGAACACCTATCAGGTCGGCGCCCTCTATGACCCGACCGCGAACCACACCGTGCTGCCCGCCGGGATCTTGCAGGCGCCGTTCTTCGCGCACGATCGCTCGATCGCCGCGAACCTCGGCGGGATCGGGATGGTCGTCGGCCACGAGCTGACCCACGGCTTCGACGATCAAGGGTCGCAGTTCGACGGCGACGGCAACCAGAAGACCTGGTGGCAGCCTGCCGATGCGGCGCAGTTCGCCGAGCGCGGCCGCTGCGTCGCCGCGCAGTACGCGACCTTCGAAGCCGCGCCGAAGGTGTTCGTCAACGGCGAGCTCACGCTCGGCGAGAACATCGCGGACCTCGGCGGCGTGAAGCTCGCGTTCGCCGCGTACCACGCGCTGCGCCGCGATGCGACGCGCGTCTACGTCGCCGACGGTTTCACCGAAGACCAGCAGTTCTTTCTCGCCGTCGGCCAGGCCGCGTGCAGCAAGGATCGGCCCGCCGAGGTGCAGCGCCGGCTCACCGTCGACAGGCACGCGCCGCCCAAGTTCCGCGTCTACGGCGCGCTCCGCAACCTCCCCGAGTTCGCGAAGGCGTTCAGCTGCCCTGCCGGCACGCCGATGAATCCAACCAAGACTTGCTCCGTGTGGTGACCATGCTCAAGCACTCGACGCTCGCGTTCCTCGTCCTCGCCGCCTGTGGTGGCGCCAAGCCCGCACCTGCGCCTGCGCCCGCGCCGACGCCGCCCGCATCCGAGCCGCGTCCCGTGGCAAAGACTGCGACGCCGCCGGTGCCGCCGAGCGCGGCCTCGGTGTTCCTCGAGAACTGTCGCCGCGAGCTCTCGACCGGCAAGGGCCGGATCGACGCTGTGGTCATGGTGACCGCGCCGCGCACCGTCGAGAACACGCTCGCCGCCTACGACGACGGCAACCTGCATCTCCTCAACGCCGCGATGATGGCGAGCCTCGGTCACGAGGTCGAGCCCGACGCGGGGGTCCGCGACGCCGCGCGCACCTGCGAGCAAGAGGTCCAGCAGGTCACCACCGAGCTCTCCCTCGATCGCGCGCTGTACGACGCCATCAAGGCCGTCGACACGAGCAAGGCCGACGCGGAGACGCAACGGTTCCAGAAGAACCTCCTGCGCGACTTCCGCCGCGCGGGCGTCGATCTGCCGGAGCCGCAGCGGGTGCGGATCAAGGCGATCGAGGAGGAGCTCACCAAGCTCTCCCAGCAGCACGCCGAGAACATCGCGAACGATGTGCGCTACGTCGAGGTCGACGACAAGGCGAAGCTCGCGGGGATGCCCGCGGACTGGATCGCCGCGCACCCGCCGCAGGCGAACGGGAAGATCCGGATCACGACCGACTACCCGGACTACATGCCGTTCATGGCGTACGCCGAGGACGACGCGCTGCGGAAGGAGCTGTACACGCAGTTCGACAACCGCGCGAGCGCGACCAACGAGCCGATCCTCCAGCGCATCCTCGTGTTGCGCGCCGAGAAGGCGAAGCTGCTCGGGTTCCGCGACTGGGCCGACTACCAGAGCGACGACAAGATGCTGCGCGGCGGTAAGGCGGCGGCGGCGTTCATCGAGCGCGTCGCCACCCTCGCACGCCCGCGCAGCGCGAAGGACCTCAAGGAGCTGCTCGCGCAGCTAAAGAAGACGGATCCGAAGGCGAAGACCGTCGGCATCTGGCAGAAGGACTACCTGTCCGAGAAGGTGAAGCAGGCGGCGTACGCCGTCGACTCCGCCGAGGTCCGCAAGTACTTCGCGTTCGACAACGTGCTCGCCGGCCTGCTCGGGATCACGTCGGAGATCTACGACATCCAGTACCAGGCGGTCCCTGACGCGAAGGCCTGGGAACCGAGCGTCAAGGTCTACGATGTCACGCGCGGCGGCACGAAGCTCGGGCGCATCTACCTCGACCTCCACCCGCGCGCGAACAAGTACAAGCACGCGGCGCAGTTCTCGATCAAGAACGGCATCGTCGGCAAGCAGCTCCCCGAGGGCGCGCTCGTCTGCAACTTCTCGACGGGGCTCATGGACCACGGCGAGGTCGTGACGATGTTCCACGAGTTCGGCCACCTGATGCACCACACGCTCGGCGGCCGGCAGAAGTGGAGCACGCAGAGCGGCGTCGCGACCGAGTGGGACTTCGTCGAGGCGCCGTCGCAGATGTTCGAGGAGTGGGCGTTCAGCTACGACACGCTGTCGCGGTTCGCGAAGGACCCCGCAACGGGCGCCGTGATCCCCAAGGAGCTCGTCGCCAAGCTCGCCAAGGCGCGCACGTTCGGCCTCGGCATCGCGACGATGCGGCAGATGTACTTCGCGTCGCTGTCGCTGCGCTACCACCAGCTCGATCCGGCGAAGCTCGATCAGCTCGCGGTCGCGAAGGAGCTGTCGGCGAAGTACATGCCGTACCCGTACGTCGACGGCACGAAGACGTACACCTCGTTCGGCCACCTCGTCGGCTACTCGTCGATGTACTACACGTATATGTGGTCGCTCTCGATCGCGAAGGACCTGCTGACGCCGTTCGCGAAGCCAGGCCTGCTGTCGTTGCCGGTGACCAAGAAGTACCGCGACACGATCCTCGCGCCGGGCGGCACCAAGGACGCGGCGGACCTCGTGAAGGACTTCCTCGGCCGCCCCTACAACTTCAAGGCGTTCGAGAAGTTCCTGAAGAGCTAAAAAACTTCCCAACCACCTCGGCTCCATCGTCTACCGGAGATGCACGGCAAGAGGTTCGGCGCACTCATCGCGCTGGTGGTGGGGGCTTCATGTCAGCGAGCGGCGGTCCCCGCCCACCCGGTGACGCGCGCCGTCGCGCCGTACGAGCAGAAGAACATCGGCCCCGCGATCGTGCAGGCATGGGAGCTCGACCTCGCGGGCCAGCGCGACCAGGCGCGCCCGATCCTCGAACGCGTGGTGGCGACGCTCGCCGCCAAGCGACAGGTGGGGCTCGGCGCGACGAATCGCGGCACGCTCGTCGCGGGTGGGAAGTTCGTCGTCGTCTCTTCACCCGCCGGCGTCATGCTCATCTGCGACGTCGCGACAGGCAAGGTGGTGGGGACGGCGGAGCACGGTGTCAACGTCGCGCCCATCAAGGGAACGTCACTGTTCGTCTCGAGTGAAGCGACTGCTGACCTCGTCATCCGCGAGGCGCCGAGCGGAAAGGTGCTCCAGCGGTTCGAGCACACCTCGGGTCATGCGGCCTCG
>Ga0247822_10000307_pt1 | contig 25177 bp, 13 predicted proteins | sample 13C_Cellulose_Da_FD_192423 | JGI IMG/M metagenome (GOLD analysis project Ga0247822, IMG submission 192423) | Soil microbial communities from agricultural site in Penn Yan, New York, United States - 13C_Cellulose_Day30 | ecosystem: Environmental > Terrestrial > Soil > Agricultural land | place...
TCGGGCACGGGCACGGGCACGGGCACGGGGGCCGGCGGAGCGCCGGCCGTGGCGATCACCAAGGTCATCGTGACCTTCAAGCCCAGCGTGCCGACCGCCGAGATCACCGTCGACGGCAAGGACGTCGTCGACAACCGCTACGAGCTCGAGGTCGAGACCGGCAAGAAGAAGACGATCAAGATCGTCGCCAAGGCGACTGGCTACCGCACGTACGAGAAGTCGCTCGCCGTCGGCGCCGACATCGAGCACGTGATCAAGATGGCCCGGCGATCGTCCGGGGGTGGCGGCGGCGGTGGTGGCGGCGGCGGCAACGGGCCCGGCGACAAGATCGACCTGTGATCCGGCGGTGCCGGCGGCGTAGCTGCCGCGCGCCGAGCGGCCGTGCGAGCCCGGGCGGGCGTCAGAAGACGCTGGCGTCGACCGGGGCGGCGTTGAGCTCGAGGTGCAGGGTGTAGGGCGCCTGCACCGAGCCGTTGAAGCCGAGGACCTGGATGAGGTAGTCGCCGGCGGCGAGCGCGCTGGTCGGGCAGGCGAGGCCGCCCGGGCACATGACCTCCTCGACGTCGGCCGAGGTGCGCGACTCGTCGATGATGCTGGTGCCGTCGGCGCGCAGGAGCTTCAGGTCGAGATCGCCGAGGCCGTTGCGGTTCATGAAGGTGATCCGCGCGAGCAGGCTCTGGGCGCCGTCGAGGGTGACCTTGTAGTAGTCGGTCTCGCCGTTGCCACAGATCGCGGCCTCGATGTCGCCGGCGACGATCACCATGGCCTCGCTGGGCGCGTTGTTGGGCTCGTACGCCATGCACGAGGTGTCGGTGACCGGCGCGTCGGGCGGCCCGGCGTCGGTGGGCTGGTCGAAGTCGAGGATGAGCGAGCAGCCGCCCTGCGCGAGCGCGAGCGCCGCGAGCCCGAAGAAAACGTAGGGATGGACGCGCGTCCCCCGCGCGCTCGCGCCCGTGACCATGAACCGACCATAGTCTCGCCACCGCTGGATCGTCAAGAGATCGCAAGGGGTTACGCGCTTGACCAGGTGGAATCGCATTGCTAGGGTCCCCCGCTTCCGGGTCCCTCCATGTACGTCCAGGATCTCATCTTCGAGCTCCAGCGCTTCTGGGCGGAGAACGGCTGCGTGATCGAGCAGCCGGTCGACGTCGAGGTCGGCGCCGGTACCTTCCATCCCGCCACGTTCCTGCGCGTGCTCGGCCCCGAGCCGTGGAGCGCGGCGTTCGCGCAGTTCTGCCGCCGCCCCGGCGACGGTCGCTACGGCGAGAACCCCAACCGGCTGGGCGCGTACTACCAGTTCCAGGTCGGGCTCAAGCCGTCGCCGCCCGACGTCCAGGAGCTGTACCTGGCGTCGCTGCGGCGGATCGGCCTCGATCCGCGCGACCACGACCTCCGCTTCGTCGAGGACGACTGGGAGTCGCCGACCCTCGGCGCCTGGGGCCTCGGCTGGGAGGTGTGGGCCGACGGCCAGGAGGTCACCCAGTTCACGTACTTCCAGCAGGCCGGTGGCATCGACCTGATGCCGGTCACCGCCGAGCTGACCTACGGCGTCGAGCGGGTCGCCATGTACCTGCAGGGGGTCAAGAGCATCTTCGACCTCAAGTGGGACAAGAACGTGACCTACCGCCAGCTGCGCCACCCGTGGGAGGTCGAGTACTCGCGCTTCCACTTCGAGGAGAGCGACGCGGCGTTCTACTTCGGCCTGTTCGACAAGTACGAGGCCGAGTGCCTGCGCCTGCTCGGCCGCGGCCTGACCCTGCCGGCCTACGAGCTCGCGATGAAGTCGTCGCACGCGTTCAACATGCTCGACGCCCGCGGCGCGATCAGCGTCACCGAGCGGCAGCGGTTCATCGGCCGTGTCCGCCGCATGGCGCGCGAGTGCGCCGAGGCCTACGTGACCTCGCGCGCGGCCCTCGGCTTCCCGCTGCTGCCGCCCGCCGACGGCGCCCGCGCCAAGGCGGCGTTCGACGCCGCGCTGCCCGAGGGCGTCAACGCCGCCGCGCTGGCCGCGGCCCGCGCGGTGTCGCCGCTCGCCGCCCCGGCGGTGGAGGCGGCGTCGTGACCGCCCGCGATCTGGTGTTCGAGATCGGCGGCGAGGAGATCCCCGCCCGCATGCTGCAGCGGGCGATCGCCGAGCTGCCCGGGCTGGCCCGCGCCCGCCTCGAGGCCGAGCGGCTGACGTTCGCCGACGTGACCGCGCTCGGCACGCCGCGCCGGCTGACCCTGGTCGTCCGCGGCCTCGGCGATCGCCAGGCCGATCTGACCGAGCGCGTCGTCGGGCCGCCGGCGTCGGCGGCGTTCGGCGCCGACGGCAAGCCGACCAAGGCGGCGATCGGCTTCGCCCAGAAGAACGGGGTCGATCCGGCCACCCTGGAGAAGGCCGAGGTGCCCGGCAAGAAGGGCCTCTACGTGGTCGCCAACCGCCACGTGGTCGGCAAGCCGACGATCGAGGTGCTGCCCGGGCTGCTGGCCGCGCTGATCCCGGCGGTGGCGTGGCCCAAGGCCATGCGGTGGGGCTGGAGCGAGACCGCGTTCGTCCGCCCGGTCCACTGGCTGCTGGCGCTGTGGGGCGACCAGGTCGTCCCGGTCCAGTGGGCGCGGCTCGAGGCCGGCCGCACCACCCGCGGCCATCGCTTCCTGTCGAGCGGTCCGGTCGAGGTCGCCAGCGCCGGCGCCTACGTCGAGGCGCTGCGCCAGGCGTCGGTGATCGTCGATCCCGCCGAGCGCCGCCGGACCGTCGAGGCCGAGATCGCCCGCATCGAGCGCGAGACCGGCTTCACCGCCATCCCCGATCCGGCGCTGGTCGACGAGGTCATCAACCTGGTCGAGCTGCCGGTCGGCGTGTCGGGGGGCTTCGACCCGGCGTTCCTCGAGGTCCCCGAGGAGATCTCGATCACCGCGATGCGCAACCACCTGCGCTACTTCGCGATGCGCGACCGCCACGGCAAGCTGGCGCCGCGCTTCATCACCATCGCGGCCACGATCACCCGCGACCCCAAGGTGGTCGCCGCCGGCAACGAGACCGTGATCGCCGCCCGCCTGTCGGACGGCCGGTTCTTCTTCGGCGAGGACCAGAAGAAGGACCTCGACGAGCTGCGCCGCAAGCTCGACGACGTGGTGTTCCAGGCCAAGCTCGGGCCGGCCAAGTCGACCGGCGACAAGGTCCGCCGCATCGTCGGCATCGTCGACGCCCTGGCCGAGCGGGTGCGGGTCGACGCCCGGGTCGCGCACCGCGCCGCCGAGCTGTGCAAGAGCGACCTGCTCACCGGCGCGGTCGGCGAGTTCCCCGAGCTGCAGGGCGTGATGGGCCGCCACTACGTCCGGCTGGCGCTCGCCAAGGATCCGGCCTGGGCCGATGCCGCCGACGCGGTCGGCCAGGCGGTCGCCGAGCACTACATGCCCAAGGGCGCCGGCGCGCCGCTGCCCGACTCGATCGAGGGCGCGGTGGTCGGCATCGCCGATCGCATCGACACCCTGGTCGCGTGCTTCGGCACCGGGCTCGAGCCGACCGGCTCGGCCGACCCCTACGGCCTGCGCCGCGCCGCCAACGCGATCCTCGCCATCCAGCTCGACCTCGGCCCGGGCGGCGCCCGCCACGAGACGCTGGGCAAGGGCGGCGGCTGGCCGCTGTCGCTCGACGCCCTGATCGAGATCGCCGCCCAGCAGTTCGCCGGCAAGGTCGAGATCACCGACACCGACTGCGGCGAGCTGCACGAGTTCTTCCGCGGCCGTCTGCGCACGCTGCTGGTCGACTCCGGCCTGGCCGCGCTCGACGTCGACGCCGCGCTCGGCACCGGCTTCGACGACGTGTGCGACGCGCGCCTGCGCGCGCGCGCCCTGGCGGTGGTGCCGCCGGCGGCCCGCGAGGTGTTCAAGCGGATCGCCAACATCCTCGACGACGCCGCCGAGAAGGGCATCGAGGTGTCCGGCGAGGTCAAGCCCAACCTGTTCGCCGCCGAGGGCAACGCCGAGTGGCGGCTGTGGAAGGCGTTCGGCGCGGTGACCGATCGCCTCGACCGGGCGATCGCGAACCAGGCCTACCAGGAGATGTTCGAGATCCTGGTGGAGCTGCAGCCGACGGTCGCCGCATTCTTCGACAAGGGGGGTGTGATGGTGATGGATCCCGATCCTGCGCTGCGCGAGAACCGCCTGTCGCTGTTGACCCGCCTGCTGGCGCCGTTCGCCCGGGTGGCCGACTTCCGCCTCGCCGCGGGGGCGTCATGAGCGGGCCGTGGGTGTTCCCGTTCGGCGGCGGCAAGGCCGCCGGCGGCGCCGCCGACAAGGCCCTGCTGGGTGGCAAGGGCGCCGGCCTGTCGGAGATGGTCCGGCTCGGCCTGCCGGTGCCGCCCGGGTTCGTGATCACCACCGAGGTGTGCCGGCGGTGGATGGACGGCGGCGCCTATCCGCCCGAGCTCGCGGGCCAGGTCGAGGCCGCGCTGGCCGAGGTCGGCGCCCAGACCGGGGCGAAGTTCGGCGACGCGACCAACCCGCTGTTGCTCAGCGTGCGCTCGGGCGCGCCGGTGTCGATGCCGGGGATGATGGACACCATCCTCAACCTCGGGCTCAACCCGACCACCGTCGCCGGCCTGGCCCGACGGACCGGCAACCCGCGGTTCGCGTGGGACTGCTACCGCCGGTTCATCGCCATGTACGCCGACGTCGTGCTCGGCGTGGTCGCGCCCGACGAGCACTCCGACTCGCCGTTCGAGCGGCTGCTCGAGGACGCCAAGCACGCCAAGGGCCTGACCCGCGACAGCGATCTCGACGCCGGCGATCTCGAGCGGCTGTGCGCGGCCTACAAGGACGCGGTCCGCGCCGCCACCGGCGCCGACTTCCCCGACGATCCGATCGAGCAGCTGTGGGGCGCGATCGCCGCCGTGTTCCGGTCGTGGGGCAACCCGCGCGCCGAGGTCTACCGGCGCATGCACGACATCCCGGCGGCGATGGGCACCGCGGTGACCGTGCAGGCGATGGTGTTCGGCAACCTCGGCGACGACTCGGGCACCGGCGTCTGCTTCACCCGCGATCCATCGACCGGGGCCAAGGAGCTGTACGGCGAGTTCCTGCTCAACGCCCAGGGCGAGGACGTGGTCGCCGGCATCCGCACGCCCGAGCCGATCGCCGGGCTGGCCCGCCTGCTGCCCGAGGCCCACGCCGCGCTGCTCGACGTGTGCGCCCGGCTCGAGGCCCACTACAAGGACATGCAGGACCTGGAGTTCACCATCCAGGACCGCAAGCTGTGGATGCTGCAGTCGCGCACCGGCAAGCGGACCGGGCGGGCCATGGTCAAGATCGCGGTCGACCTGGTCGACGAGCGCGTGATCGACGAGGCCACCGCGATCCTGCGCGTCGATCCGGCCAAGCTCGACGAGCTGCTCCACCCGACCATCGACCCGCGCGCCCGCCCGACCCCGGTCGCCAAGGGCCTGCCGGCGTCGCCGGGCGCCGCGATCGGCAAGGTGGTGTTCACCGCCAGCCAGGCCGAGGCGGCCAAGGCCAAGGGCGACGACGTGATCCTGGTCCGCACCGAGACGTCGCCCGAGGACATCCACGGCATGAAGGCGGCGGTCGGCATCCTGACCGCGCGCGGCGGCATGACCTCGCACGCCGCGGTGGTCGCCCGCGGCATGGGCACCTGCTGCGTCACCGGCTGCACCGCGCTGCGGGTCGACGCCGCCCGCGGCCAGGCGACGTTCGCCAGCAAGGGCGGTCCGGCCGGCGACGTGACCATCAAGCGCGGCGACGTGATCACCGTCGACGGCTCGAGCGGCGAGATCTTCCTCGGCGCGGCGCCGCTGGCGCCGGCCGAGATGTCGCCCGAGCTGGGCCGGCTGATGACCTGGGTCGATCGCCACCGCAAGCTCAAGGTCCGCACCAACGCCGACACGCCGACCGACGCGCGCGCGGCGCGGGCGTTCGGCGCCGAGGGCATCGGGCTGTGCCGCACCGAGCACATGTTCTTCCAGCCCGACCGCATCCTGGCGGTGCGCCAGATGATCCTGGCCCGCGACGAGGCCGGCCGGCGCGCGGCGCTGACCAAGATCCTGCCCATGCAGCAGGGCGACTTCGAGGCGATCTTCCGCGAGATGGACGGCCTGCCGGTGACCATCCGGCTGCTCGACCCGCCGCTGCACGAGTTCTTGCCCCACACCGCCAAGGACATCGAGGAGGTCGCCCGCGACGTCGGGGCCACGCCCGAGGCGATCGCCGCCAAGGTCGCGGCGCTGACCGAGGCCAACCCGATGCTCGGCCACCGCGGCTGCCGCCTGGCCATCACCTACCCGGAGATCTACGAGACCCAGGCCGAGGCGATCGCCCGGGCCGCGGTCGCGGCGACCCGGGCCGGGGTGACGGTGAACCCCGAGATCATGATCCCGTTCGTGATCGTGCCGCTCGAGCTGGCCCGCCTGCGGGCGCGGGTCGCCGCGGTCGTCGATCGCATCCTGGCCGAGGCCGAGCTGTCGCTGGCCTACACGATCGGCACCATGATCGAGCTGCCGCGCGCCTGCCTGGCCGCCGGCGCCATCGCCGCCCACGCCGACTTCTTCTCGTTCGGCACCAACGACCTGACCCAGTCGACGCTCGGGCTGTCGCGCGACGACCTGGCCTCGTTCCTGCCCGCCTACCTCGAGCAGGAGATCCTGCCCAAGGACCCGTTCGTCACCCTCGATGCCGACGGGGTCGGCCAGCTGGTCGCCCTCGCGGTCGAGCGCGGCCGGGCCGTGCGGCCGGGCCTCAAGGTCGGGGTGTGCGGCGAGCACGGTGGCGATCCGGCCTCGGTGGCGTGCTTCCACGGCTACGGGCTCGACTACGTGTCCTGCTCGCCCTTCCGGGTACCGATCGCCCGGGTGGCGGCGGCCCAGGCCGCCCTGCGGGCAGGCCGGTCGTGACCCCGGTCACCGCCCCCTCGGGGGCTCGCGACGGCCGTGCCCACGGGCAGGGCCGGGCAACCGCTCCCGGCCGCGCCGGGTCCAAGAAGGCGACGATGGTCTCCGCATTGTTCTCCAGGGGCGCGGCCCTCCTCGCCGCCGGTCTGGTCGCTGGCTGTACCGCCTCGTCGGAGGAGGTCCAGCCGCAGCGCGGGTCGATCTTCTTCCCGACCGGGCTCGCGGTCAGCCCCGACGAGGCCTTCATGTTCGTCGCCTCGGCGAACTCCGACCTGCGCTTCGACTCGGGGACCATCGAGGTCGCCGACCTCGCCGCGATCGAGCAGGTCGGCGACGCGTGGAAGACCGCGCAGACGGTCCCGCCCGGCTGCGCGGCCTCGACCGACGAGCGACGGACGCTCCTGTGCCCGACCCTCGGCGACGTCGACCTGTACGTGCGCGAGGCCGGCGTCCGCACCGGCAACTTCGCGGTGGCGATCGGCGTCCAGGACGTCGGCGGCGGCAACCTGCGCCTGATCGTCCCGGTCCGCGGTGACCCGTCGGTGACCTGGATCGACTGGGACGGCGCCAGCCGCCGGCTGCGCTGCAGCGACGCCCAGGGCTTCACCGTGTGCGACGAGCTGCACCGGCTGGTCCACCTGCGCGGCGACAAGAACCTGCCCAACCTGCCGGCCGAGCCGTTCGGCGTCTACGTCGACTCGCTCGCCGAGTTCGCCACCGTCACCCACCTGTCGAGCGGCACCGTCACCCTGGTCGACACCCCGAAGACCGAGCCGCCGGTGCTGGCCGACTCGATCACCGGCCTGTTCGCCCCCAACGGCGTCAACGCCACCGGGACGAGCGCCGTCGCCGGGCGCAAGCCCGGCCCGGACAACGTCGTCTACGTGCAGAGCAACACCGAGGACCGCGTCCAGCTGATCTCGGTGGCTCGGCCCGACGTCGGCTTCCCGTTCCTGATCCCGACCAGCTACTTCTTCCTCGAGAGCGTCATCGGCCAGGGTGGGTCGAGCGACTCGCGCGGCATCGCGTTCGCGCCCGACGGCAACCGGGCGTTCATGATCAATCGCCGGCCGCCGAGCCTGCAGGTGTTCGACACCAGCCTGGGGCTGCAGGGGACGCCGCGGAACCTGTTCCTCGGCGGCACCGACATCTGCCGCGAGGCCTCGAGCGTGGTCGCCGGCGACGCCGGCGGCGGCCTGCGGGTGTTCGTGAGCTGCTTCAACGACGGCGAGGTCTACGTGATCGACCCGCGCGCCGGCGCCGCGGTCGAGGCGGTCGCCACCGTCGGCCGCGGCCCGTTCGGCCTGGCCATCTCGCCCACTCGACAGCTCCTGTTCGTCACCAACTTCCTCGGCGACAGCCTCGCCGTGATCGATCTCGACCCCGCGTCGGAGACGCTGTACCGCGTCGTCCTGCGCATCGGAGAGCGCTCGTGAAGATGTCGTCGCATGCACGGCTGGCCGCTGGGCTGGCCGCGATCACCGCCGCCGCGGCGTGCGGCAGCCAGGCCAGTCAGCAGCCGGACATTCAGACGCTCGATCGCCCGGCCGACGTCGCGTTCGCCTGCTACGGCCGGATGCGCCTGCCGCTGAGCAACGGCCAGCCCGGCGCGCAGTTCGACGACGAGCTCGACTTCTCGCCCCAGCCGCTCGAGTCGTGCCGGTACCGGGTCTACCCCGACGCCGGCGACAGCGACAACGCCCCGCCGGACCAGGAGAACTTCGAGGGCCAGCCGGACCTCGGGGCGGGCCTGAGCTGGATGGGCTTCGTGCTGCAGCCGGTCGCCGGCACCGTCGCGGTGATCAAGGCCGAGGTCAAGACCGACAAGGATCGGGATGGCCTGATCGACGGCTACGACCCGGGCCAGATCGCCGTCCAGGACCACGACCCGCTCACCCCGGGCATGAACGCGCTGTCGGTCGGCTCGCAGCCGATCGCGATCGCGACCGCGCCGACCGGCTGCCACGTGGTCACCGCCAACGCCGGCAGCTGCGATCTGTCGGTGATCGACGTCGACCGCGTGATCGAGCGACCCGAGGGGCTGCCGCTGGTCCGCCGGCAGGCCATCACCACCGCGAGCGGGGCGCCGCTGCTGGCCCGCCCGGCCGCGATGGTCTACGAGCAGAGCGACCGCGCGATCGGCGTGGCCTGTCCGGCCGAGCCCGACGGGCTCCTGTACATCGCGTACCCCGACTGCCACGCGGTCGGCGTGATCGACAGCGCCACCGGCGCGGCGGTCGCCAGCATCCGGTTCGCCGCCGACGGCACCGCGACGATCGGCGATGGCGAGCTGGCCTGCCCGGCCCAGTGCGGGACGCGCATGCCGCTCACCGACGGCGCCCGCCCGGTGACGCTCGATCTCGTCCGCGACGACGCCGCCGGCCTGCGCCGGCTGGCGATCGGGCTCGAGAACGTGCCGGTCGTGACCGTGGTCGATCTCGATCCGACCTGGCGGCCGACCGCGGTCGAGCAGGTCGAGCTCGAGGGCGACGTCGGGGTCATCGACATCGCGATCAGCCCGCGGCTCGGCATGGGCGGCACCCTGCGCTTCGACGAGATGGAGTTCACGTCGCCGGCCGAGTTCGTCTACGCCGTGACGACCGACGGGACGGTGCGGGTCGCGGAGGTCGGCATCCAGGACCTCGAGTGCGACACCCAGGTCGATCCTCGCTTCCTCCGCGACGACGGCGATCTGTCGGCGCTGATCTGCGTGCCCGTGGTCCGGCCGCCCGGCTTGCCGCGGCGTGCGCTCGCTCGCGGACCGGGCATCCAGCTCCCCGGCGACGACTTCGCCCTCCAGGTGACGATCTCGGCGGCGCGCTCGCCCAAGGTCTATGACGCCGGGATCGCCAGGGCCTTGCAGCCCCGCGGCCACTTCGCGTTCGTCGCCGGCAGCACGGGCTCGGTCTACCTCGTCAACATCGACGACGACCTCTACGCCGACGGCTACGACAATCGCCACCCGTTGACGACCCAGCTCCCCATGCTGATGCCGCACCAGCTGCGCGACGGCGGTCGGAGCCGCGGCGCCCTGTCCGAGATCATCCCGGCGCAGAACGAGGACAACCAGGATCCGCCGGCGTGTGACGCCAACGGCCCCGCGAAGAACGGCGACTTCTTCCCGGGCTCGCCGCACGTGTCGGCGCCGCCGTCCGCGGGCCTGCTCGCCAGCCAGCTCACCAGCGAGAAGTCCTTCATGACCCCGTACATCCGCCAGCTGCGGTGCAGCCGTGACGACGTCGAGCGGGCGGTGTCGGAGCTGGGCTGGTCGGTGCCGGCCGAGGTTCGCAACGACGCGTTCCCCGATCTGGCCGCCGCGCCCGCCGCGGAGAACTGGTCGATCACGTGGGAGGGCTCGCTGTCGCTCGACACCGGCGACACCGCGGTCGACGGCCCGGCGGTGCGCGCCGCCCGCCTGACCGTCGGCGGCGGGGCGATGAACGTCATCGATCCGTCGCGGCCGTTCTGTGCCGCCGGCGTCCAGCCGTACGACTTCGTCCAGCTCCGCGGCTGCGACCCGGCCCGCGGCAGCGCGCAGTGCAGCCTTGGCGAGGTCTGCTATGTCCACCCCGAGTCGACGCTCGGCGCCGGCATCTGCCTGCCCAAGGAGAACGCCGACACCCTCGGCGGGGTGTGCCGCGACTTCATCAACTCGTTCCGCCGCTACGCGGTCCAGGAGTCGACCGCCGGCCAGCTGGTGCTGTCCGAGCGCCGGCGCGTGCTGCGCACGACCCCGGTCACCGGCTGCACGTCGGCGGTGCAGTGCGACGAGCTCGAGGCCTACGAGGCGTCGCTGACCGCGACCGGCCACCCCAAGGACCTGCCGGCCGATCTCAACGACCTCATCCCCGAGGGCGAGAACCGGACCTGGGCGTGCGAGCCGGACCCGACCCGCGACGGCAGCATCAACCGCTGCGTGATGACCTGCACCGAGAACAGCCAGTGCGAAGCCGGCACGGTGTGCTCGGGCGGGTACTGCATCGAGGGGCCGCTGCCGCCGCCGGTGTGCATCGCCGGGCTGCAGCGCTACGAGCTGCGCGCGACCGACGCGTTCGTCGTGGTCGGCAACCACACCGGCTATCTCCACCCGGTGGTCGAGGAGACCGCCACCGGCCGCTGCGTGGTCGACGCGACCGCCAACCCGCTGCTGGTCGGCCGCATCCCGCTCACCGCGCCGCCGTGCACGGGCACCGACGTGACCGACGTGACGCCGAACCCGTGCCGCACCACGGTCGAGCACGCGGTGGTGACGCCGAACTACACCGACGTCGCCACCTGCAAGCGCGGCGACACCGCGCCCGACCCCGACATCCCCGAGTTCGTCATCAAGCCGACCACGGTCGAGGCGATCCGGTTCAGCAACCCGGTGTTCACCACCCACCTCACCGATCCGACCTACCCCGGCGACCAGCGCTGCAACCTCGATCGCCTGGGCAACCGGACCGGGATCCCGGTGGTGTGGCCGGGGTTCGCGGTCAGCTTCACCGTGGTGGGCGGGTTCGTCGCCCAGACGGCGGGCTCGTCGGCGGTGTTCCCGGCGAACCTGGTCCGCACGCCCGACGGCGCGGTGTGGACGGTCGACGAGGGCGACATCCTGCCCTCCAACCAGGTCAACGCCCGCGGCCAGATCATCCGCTTCGACCCCAACGTGCCCGGCGCCTCGGCCGTCGTGCGCTGAGCCGGGCCGGCGTCCGGGCTGCGGCGGCCGTCCGACGAGACGGCCGTTTTTTTGCCCCGGTGGCGCGGCCGCGCGAACGTCCGGGCATGGTGGCTCGTGCGACCGAGAGCGATCTGTACCGGGACAAGATCGAGGTCAGCCTCGACGGTCGACAGATCTTCTACCTGTTCTTCGGCGGGGCGGTGGTCGCCTGCCTGGTGTTCGTCCTCGGGGTGATGGTCGGCCGGCGGCTCGAGGCCCGGGCCCACGTCGATCGCGCGGCCGCGACCTCGTCGGTGCGCGACCCGCTGGCCGCGCTCGACCGGCTGGCGGAGGGGAAGGGCGAGCTGACGTTCCCGTCGGCGCTCGGCGGCTCGCGCGGCGGCTCGTCGGGGCCGGTGGCCGCGGTCGATCGCGCGCTCGCGGCGGTGGAGCCGGCGGCGGCCGGCAAGCCCGCGGCCGCGGCGCCGGGGCAGGCGCCGGCCGGGGTCGAGCCGGCGCCACCGACCGAGGACGACGCGCCGGCGGTGAACGCGGCGGCGGACAAGGCCAAGGCCGAGAAGGCGGCGGCCGAGAAGGCGGCGGCCGAGAAGGCGGCGGCGGACAAGGCCAGGGCCGAGAAGGTCGCGGCCGAGAAGGCCGCCGCGGACAAGGCCAAGGCCGACAAGGCCAGGCAGGTCGCGGCCGACGACGACGGCCCGGCCTCGGTGCCCGAGCCGGCCGCCAAGCCCAAGAAGGGCCGGTTCACGCTGCAGCTGTCGGCGTTCCAGAGCCAGGCCGAGGCCGACGCGTTCCTGGCCACCGTCAAGGGCGCCGGGTACTCGGCCTACGTCACCTCGGCCGAGGTCGACGGGAAGATGTTCTTCCGCGTCCGGCTCGGGACCTACGGCTCGTACGAGGAAGCGGTCGAGGCCAAGGTGGAGTTCGAGAAGAAGATCCCGAAGATCGCGTACGTGACGAAGCTGTAGCCGCCGCGCGCGGCGCGCGCGGTCGACGGGACCCGATCCCGGCGGCACCGACGGCGCGGCGGTCACACCGGTGCGCTACAACCGGCCCCCTCGTGGCCCGTACCGCGCCCGCCGACACGCCGCTGATGCGGCAGTTCCTCGACATCAAGGATCGCCATCCGGATGCGATCGTCTTCTTCCGGCTCGGCGACTTCTACGAGATGTTCTTCGAGGACGCGGTGCTGGCGGCGGGGCTGCTCGACCTGACCCTGACCACGCGCGACAAGGGCAAGGTCGACGCCATCCCGATGTGCGGCGTGCCGCACCACGCGGCCCGCAACTACATCGCGCGGCTCACCGAGCTCGGCCACAAGGTCGTCATCTGCGAGCAGACCGAGGACCCCAAGCTGGCCAAGGGGCTGGTCAAGCGCGAGGTGGTCCGCATCGTCACCCCCGGCGTGGTCGTCGACGAGGAGTCGCTCGATCCGCGGGCGGCGCGCTACCTGGCCGCGGTCGCGTTCCCCGACGAGCGCGCCACCGGCAAGGGACCGGCGGTCGGCCTGGCCTACCTCGACGTCACCACGGGCGAGTTCCGCGCCACCGAGCTGGCGACCGCCGACGCGGCCGCCGACGAGCTGGCCCGGGTCGCGCCGCGCGAGGTGCTGGCCGAGGCCGCCGCGCTGGCCGAGGACGGCGCCGCCGCGCCGCTGCGGCGGTGGAAGGCGGCGTGGTCGGCGACCGCCATCCCCGATCGCGCCACCGCCGCGGCCGAGCTGGCCGCCGCGCTCGCCGACGTCCCCGACGCCGCGGCCCACCCGCTGGCGGTCCGCGCCGCCGCCGCCGTGCTGGCCTACGCCCGCGCCACCCAGCCGGCCGGGGCGCTGCCGGTCGCGCGGCTGGCGCTGTACGACCCGGCCGCCGCCGTGGTGCTCGACGAGGCCGCCATCGCCAACCTCGAGCTCACCCAGACCCTGATCGGCGGCAAGCGCGACGGCTCGCTGCTGGCCGTGCTCGACGAGACCGCGACCTCGCCGGGCGCCCGCCTGCTGCGCCGCTGGCTTCTGTATCCACTTACCGAAGTGGCGGCGATCCGGCGGCGGCTCGACGCGGTCGAGTGGCTGCTGCAGCGCCCCGATCTGCGCCGCGAGCTGCGCGCCGCGCTGCGCGGGGTCGCCGACCTCGAGCGGCTGGCCGGCAAGGCGACCCTCGGCGTCGCCCAGCCGCGCGACCTCGGCCGCATCCGCGACTCGCTGGCGGCGCTGCCGGCGCTGGCCAAGCAGCTGGCCGCGGCGGCAGGGAAGGGCAAGGCGGCGCCCGAGGCCACGATCGATGCGCTGCCGCCCTTGCTCGACCTGCGCGCGGTCGCGACCGCCGAGCTGGCCCGGCTGGCCGCGCGGCTGACCGACGCGCTGGTCGACGAGCCGCCGGCGCTGGCCAAGGACGGCGGCTTCATCCGCGACGGCTTCGACCCCACCGTCGACGAGTGCCGGCGTCTGGCCGACGGCGGCAAGGACGCGATCCTGGCCATCGAGACCCGCGAGAAAGAGCGCAGCGGCATCTCGAGCCTCAAGGTCCGCTACAACCGGGTCTTCGGCTACTACATCGAGATCACCAAGAGCCACCTCGGCAAGGTCCCGGCCGACTACCTGCGCAAGCAGACCGTCGCCACCGGCGAGCGCTTCGTCACCCCCGAGCTGGCCGAGCTGGAGAGCAAGGTGCTCGCCGCCGAGGAGACCCTGCTGGCGCGCGAGGCCGAGCTGCACGCCGCGCTGGTCGGTCAGGTCGCCGGCCTGGCCCAGCCGGTGATCGCCGCCGGCGCGGCGATCGCCGCGCTCGACGTCGCGCTGGCGCTGGCCGACGTCGCCGAGCGGCGCAACTTCGTCCGCCCCGAGGTCGACGACGGCGTGGCCCTCGACATCGTCGACGGCCGCCACCCGGTGGTCGAGGCGATGGTCGCGGCCGGGACGTTCGTGCCCAACGATGCCCACCTCGACGCCGATCGCGAGCAGATCGTGCTGGTCACCGGGCCCAACATGGCCGGCAAGTCGACCTTCATGCGCCAGGTCGCCCACATCGTGCTGCTGGCCCAGATGGGCTCGTTCGTGCCGGCGAAGTCGGCGCGCATCGGCGTGTGCGATCGCCTGTTCACCCGGGTCGGCGCCGCCGACAACCTGGCCCGCGGCGACTCGACGTTCATGGTCGAGATGCGCGAGACCGCGGCCATCCTCGCCGGCGCCACCCGGCGCTCGCTGGTCGTGCTCGACGAGGTCGGCCGCGGCACGTCGACCTTCGACGGGGTGTCGATCGCGTGGGCGGTGGCCGAGTTCCTGCACGACGCGATCGGCGCGCGCACCCTGTTCGCCACCCACTACCACGAGCTGACCGCGCTGGCCGAGACCCGGCCGCGGGTGCGCAACGTGTCGGCCCAGGTCCGCGAGCACAAGGGCGAGGTGGTGTTCCTGCGGAGGATCGCGGCCGGCGGCGCCAGCCGCAGCTACGGCATCGACGTGGCGCGGCTGGCCGGCCTGCCGAGGTCGGTCATCTCGCGGGCGCGGCAGATCCTGGGCAAGCTCGAGGTCGGCGCCAGCCTCGGCGGGACGGCGTCGGCGCAGCTGTCGCTGCTGCCGACCGGCCCGGCGGCGGTACCGGTCGATGCCGGCGGCCAGGCGGTGATCGACCGGCTGCGCGCGGTCGATCCCGATCGGATGACGCCGCTGGAGGCGCTGGCGATGGTGGCGGAGCTGCGCCGGCTGGTCGGGCCGCGCTGAGCGCCGGCGACGCGGCGCCTTCCGTCGCCGTCAACGACAACGCAACGTCAACGTTGACGGACACTTCGGTGGGGTGTGGCATGATGGCGGCCGTGGGCGAGCCGGATCGCAAGAGCGGCCCCGGGAAGATCTCGTCCCGGCTCGAGCGGACGCTCGAGGTCGGGCCCGAGGACTCGACGGTCGCGGCCGCCCTGGAGACCGATCTGTCGGCCGCGGCCAGCGAGGTCGACGACTCGCTGCTGGCGGCGGTCGCCGCCGCGCCCGGCGGCGGCGAGGTCGCCGAGCTCGAGCCCGGCGCGGTGATCGGCGGCTCGTTCCGCATCGAGCGCCGCCTCGGCGCCGGCGGCATGGGCGTGGTCTATCTCGCCCACGACCAGCGCCTCGGCCGGTCGGTCGCGGTCAAGGTCCACCGCGCCTCGGCCGGGGTCGAGCGGCTGCACCGCGAGGCGATGGCGATGGCCCGGCTCGCCCACCCCAACGTGATCACCGTCCACGAGGTCGGCCGGGTCGGCGCCGACCGCGTGTTCGTCGCCATGGAGTACGTCGCCGGCGGGACGTTCCGCAGCTGGCTCAAGGCCCGGACGCGGCCGTGGCGCGAGGTGCTGGCCATGTGCACCGCGGCCGGCGCCGGCTTCGCCGCCGCCCACGACGCCGGCCTGGTCCACCGCGACTTCAAGCCCGAGAACGTGCTGGTCGGCGACGACGGCCGGCCGCGGGTCGGCGACTTCGGCCTGGCCCGCGCGATCGGCGACGACGCGCCCGACTCGATCACCACCGCGGTCACCGCCGACGGCGACGCCCATGCGTCGGCGCCGAGCGCGAGCGGCTCGCAGCGGCTGTCCGATCGCCTGACCATGACCGGCGCGTTGCTCGGCACGCCGGCCTACATGGCGCCCGAGCAGTTCGACGGCGGCGCGGTCGACGCGCGCGCCGATCAGTTCGCGTTCGCGGTGGTCACGTGGGAGGCGCTGCACGGCGCCCGGCCGTTCACCGGGCGCGACGCCCGCGCGCTGCGCGCCGCGATCGCCGCCGGCGCGCTGACCACGGTGACGCGGTCGCCGGTGCCGGCCCGGGTCCGCCGGGTCCTGGCGCGCGCGCTCGCCGCCGACCGCGACGCGCGCTACCCGAGCGTGCGCGCGCTGCTCGACGCGCTCGCCGCCGCCAGCCGGCCGCGGCGGGCGTGGCTGGCGCTGGCCGCCGGCGCGATCGCGCTCGGCGCCGGCGGCGTGGTGGTGGCCCGGGTCACCGCCGACCCCGGCGATCCGTGCCGCACCGCGACCGCCGCGGTCGAGCGCGCGCTGCCGTCGTCGCTGATCGCGCGGCAGCGCGCCACCCTGGCCGGGGCCTCCGGCGATCGCGACGCGCTGGCGCTCATCGACGCCCGGCTCGGCGACGTGCGCGGCAACCTCATCGACGCCGCCCGCTCGGTGTGCAAGGCCGCCCGGGTGTCGCGCGACCTGTCGCCCGAGCTCGAGGCCCGCGCCCATGGCTGCCTGCGCTACCGCGCCCGCGCCACCGCGCTGGTGGTCGACGACGAGGCGCTGCTGCGCGAGGCGCCGGCGACCTACGCCCTGCGCCTGCGCTCGACGCCGAACCTGACGCCGTGCCTCGACTCGGTCGCGCTGGCCGCCAGTCCGCCGGCGCCCGACGGCCCGGCCGCCGAGGCCCGCGCGCTCCTGTACGCCGCCCAGGCCGACGCCGCGATCGATCGCGCCGGCGCCGCGCGCACCCGCATCGCCGAGGCCGAGAGGATCGAGCAATCCGCTCACCCTGAGCGAGGGCAAGCGTCAGCGAGCCCGACGTCGAAGGGAGGCGAGGGGGCCAACGCCGCCCTGGCCACCCTGGTGCGCGGCAAGCTGGCCTACGACGAGGATCGCCACGCCGAGGCCGAGCGCCTGCTCACCGACGCCTACTACGCGGCCCAGGCGGTCGACGACACCGAGGTCTACCTCACGGCGCTGGCCCAGCTCATCCACATCCACGGCGACGATCGCCTCGATCCCGCCAAGCTCGATCCGTGGATGCGCACCGCCGAGGCGGTGGTCCAGCGCGACCGCCGGCGTGCGCGCCAGGGCGTGCTGCTGGTCATGCGGGCGCTGGCCGCGGCCGCCGACCGCCGCGGCGACGGCGCCGGCGCGGTGGCGTGGGCCGAGCAGGCGGCGGCGCTGGTCAGCGATGCGGTCGATCCCCTGGTGCGGGCCGAGGCCGAGTACGGCCTGGCCCAGGCCTACGCCTCCGCCGGCCGCTTCGACGACGCCCGCCCGCGCTACGAGGCGGCGCTGCCGGTGTTCGAGCGCACCTACGGCGCCTCGCACCCCCACCACGTCGCCATCCTCACCGACTACGCGCTGGTGCTGTCCGAGGCCACCCTCGTCGACGAGGCCTACGCGATCGCCGACCGGGCCCAGGCCGCGCTGGCGGCGTGGCCGGGCGCGCGCAGCGGCGACCGTGCCAACGCGCTGCTCAACATCGGCGTCCTGCTCACCGATCACCCCGAGCGCTACGACGACGCCCGCGCCGCCCTGGTCGCGGCCCGCGACCTCTACGCCGGCCTGTTCGGCGCCGACCACCCCGACGTCGCCCTGGCCGAGGTCAACATCGCGGTGGTCGACAACAAGCGCGGCGACCCGCGCGGCGCGCTGGCCGCGTTCGAGCGCGCCCTGGCCATCCAGGAGCGGGTCTACGGCGGCGACCACTTCGAGGTCGGCGCGACCCACTACAACATCACCGCGGCCGCGCTCGAGCTGCGCGACTTCGAGCGCGCGGCGGCGTCGGCGGCGCGGGCGGTGGCGATCTACGCCCGGGCGGTGCCCGGTAGCGAGCGCCACACCTTCGCGGTGATCCTCGAGGCCAAGGCGCTGGCCGGGCTCGGCCGGGCCGACGAGGCCATGGCCCGCGCCCGCCAGGCCACCGAGCTCGCCGCCGGCCTCGACGACGGCACCGCCTCGGTCGCGGCCTCGGTCGAGATCGCCCGCGCCAACATCCTGCGCGGCCAGGCTCTGGCCGACGCCCGGGCCCGGCTCGAGGCGGCGCGCAAGGCCTACGGCGCCTATCCCGACGTGTTCGCCCGCCGCCTGGTCGAGGTCGACGAGCTGCTGGCGGCCCACGAGCGTGCCGCCGGTCGCTCGCCGGCCCCGCCGCGGTTGCCGTAGAATGCCGTCATGGCGATCCGCCAGGACGACCTCGGAGCCGAGACTCCCGACGACGCGCGGGCGGTCCGCGAGCGGGAGATCCGCGATCTCGCCCGGGCCGGCGACCTGCAGGGCGCTGCCACCGCCGCCCTCGAGCAGTACGGCGCCGAGATCTTCGGCTTCCTCCACGCCCTGGCCCGCGACGACGATCTGGCCGCCGAGGCGTTCTCCGGCTTCAGCGAGGACCTGTGGAAGGGCCTGCCCGGCTTCCGCTGGGACGCGTCGCTGCGCACGTGGTCGTACGCCCTGGCCCGCAACGCCCTCCACCGGCTGCGCCGCGATCCGCGCCGCCGGCCGCGCCACAACGTGCCGCTGTCGGCGGCGTCGAAGGCCGAGCAGCTCGCCGAGCAGCTGCGGACCCAGACCCTGCCGTTCCTCAAGACCGAGGTGAAGGACGAGGTCCGCCGCCTGCGCGAGGCCCTCGATCCCGACGATCACGCGCTGCTGGTCCTGCGCATCGATCGCAAGCTGTCGTGGCGCGACATCGCCCGCGCCATGCCGGGCGACGACACCACCGATCTCGATCGCCGCGCCGCCACCCTGCGCAAGCGGTTCGAGCGGGCCAAGACCATGCTGCGCGAGCTCGCGTCCAAGCGCGGGCTGCTGCCCACCGACTGACACCCACATCCGCGTCGCTGTCGGCGGCGCGGGCGTGGGGGGCGAGCGCCCCCAAACGTCAGCCCCCAGGGGGTTGCGAGCCCACGGGGGCCTCGCGCGCAAGTCGTTGCAACGCAAAGGATTGCAGCTGGCCCGAGGGTTGCTCTATGGGCAGCCAGCATCATGAGGAGGCAAGCCGTGAAGCGCATCGTCGGAGCAAGCAGCCGTGGGGGCGCGGGGGCGAAGCCCCCGCTGTGGGGCATCGCGCTGAGCGCCGCGATGTTCGGCGCCGTCGCGTGCGGTGGGAGCGACCCGGGCCCGCTCGATGGCGTGGACTCGGTCGTCTTCCTCCAGCGCCCGAAGCGCAACGAGACCGGCGACATCTTCCAGTACACCTCGTACGTCCCCGGCGCCCGGCTGGTGAAGCTGTCGCCGCCGACCGCCGACGGCGAGCTCACCGTCCTGTGCTGCGACCCGGCCAAGCTCGGCGCCGAGTTCGGCCAGATCGACATCTCGGGCTACGACCTGTCGTTCGACGCCCGCGAGATCGTGTTCTCGGGCAAGCTCGACGACCGGTCGAGCTACGCGCTGTTCGTGCTCCACCTCGACACCGGCACGGTCGACCAGCTGTCGACCGACCCGATGCACGACTACGTCAGCCCGATCTTCCTCCCGGGCGACAAGATCATGTTCCTGACCAACCGCAACGTCGAGGGGCCGAGCATCCCGCAGCACCGCGACGAGTACGAGCGCGGCACCACGCTGCAGCTCGGCACGATGAACAAGGACGGCACCAACGAGAAGCTCGGGCCGCGCAACCTGTCGCACCGGGTGTTCCCGACCCTCATGAGCGACGGCCGCGTGCTGTCGACCCAGTGGGATCACCTCGGCGACATGAACGCCGGCCACCTGATGTTCTTCAACCCCGACATGACCCAGATGCGGGAGGCCTTCGGCAAGGAGGACACCGGCATCACCAACTCGTACCTCAAGGCCAAGGAGATCGCTCCCGGCCGCGTGATCGCCATCGGCACCTCGCGCGATCGCACCCTGCAGTCGGGCGCCATCCTCGACATCCGGCTCGGTGAGCCGTACGAGCAGGGCGGCAAGGTCCTCGCCGATCGCAACATGTCGGAGGCGACCGCGAGCTACCGCCTGCTGACCCCGAGCGTGCCGCTCGGCCGCGAGCCGTCGTCGAGCACGGTCGGCCGCTACTACGACGCGTTCCCGCTCAACGCCCGCGACTACCCCGACCTGCTGGTGTCGTGGGCCGACGGTCCGGTCGAGTCCGGCACCCTCGCCGCCGCCGGCATCGCGGCCAACTTCGGCCTGTACGTCTACGACTCCGGCAAGAAGGCGCGCCGCCCGCTCTTCGACGACCCGGCGATGTGGGACATCTTCCCGCGCCCGCTGGCCCCGCGCGACGCCCCGCCGCAGATCGCCGCGGTCGGCACCCACCAGTACGACCAGACCACCACGCTGATCGGCTCGATGGACGTCTACCGGTCGACCATCAAGCAGGTCGAGCCGGGCGCGATCTACGGCGTCCGCGTCATCGAGGGCTTCTCGGTCGAGGAGGGCGTGCCCGACGACTTCGGCATCACCGAGCACGAGGGCGCCGCCGTCCTCGGCGTCGCGCCGGTCCAGGCCGACGGCTCGTGGGCCGCGCTGATCCCGGCCAACGTCCCGGTCCACGTCCAGGCGATCGACAAGTTCGGCCTGGCCCACATCAACGAGCCGGTGTGGTTCTCGGGCGCGGCCGGTGAGTCGCGGTTCTGCGGCGGCTGCCACGAGAGCCGCACCGACTCGACCATCATCCAGCCCGGCGTCACCCAGGCCATCGCCCGCGGTCCGTCGGTGCTGCGCGCCACCACCCCGCGCGCCGACCGCGTCAGCGGCACCTACACCCGCGACAACACCGTCGGCGTGCCGTGGGACACCGCGCTGCAGAACGTGTTCGACGCCAAGTGCGTGAGCTGCCACAACGGCACCGCCGGCGCCGCCAACCCGAGCTGGACGATCAGCGACCCGATGACCGGCGCGTCGTTCACCTGGACGTTCGACCTGCGCGGCACCGCGGTCGACTTCGCCATCGGCGACGAGATGTTCTCGGGCTACTCGGCCTCGCACATGTCGCTGATGGGCCCGGACATGATGGAGCTCGAGGAGGCCGGCCTGGTCGTCACCACCAGCGACGGCGTCCCGCTATCGGAGCGCATCTACGTCAAGCCGGGCGACGCCCGTAACTCGAAGCTGATCAGGAAGCTCAACCCGGTCCAGCAGTTCCCGACGCAGGACGACAGCGTCCGCGCCTTCGACGTGACCCAGTTCCCGGCCCACGCCCTCGCGGTCGGCCAGGAGCTGACCCCCAACGAGTACTACCTGCTGGTGCTCATGGCCGACAACGGCGGCCAGTTCTACTCGCGCGAGAACGCGCCCGGCGGCAACTACTGACCCCCCACCAATAAACCGCACACCCTGAGCGGAGGCCCGACCGAAGGGGAGGGCCGAAGTCGAAGGGAGAGGAACGAACCATGACTCGCACGATCCGTACCTCGCACCTCCTGGCTGCCGCGGTGGTGGGTCTGTTGACCTTCACCTCGACCGCCCACGCCGGCCGCGGCGGCTCGGCGGCGCGCATCCAGAACGCCGTCCAGACCGGCTCGGTCGACGCGATCATCGCCGAGCTCGAGCGGTCGGAGCGCCTGATCTGCGACGCCTGCACGCCGTCGGTGCTCGACCTGCTCGACCACGAGCGCTACGAGCTGCGCGAGGCCGCGGCGTGGTGGATCGCCCGCCGGCCGGCGCTCAAGGCGCAGCTGACCGAGCGCTCGCTGGCCGACCTCGCCGGGGGCGACGCCCGCCTGGCCCGCAACGCCGCCGACGTGCTCGGCACCTTCCGCCACCCGCAGGCGATCGACGCTCTGGCCGCGGCGGCGACCCGCACCTCGCTCGGCGCCGAGGCCCGCATGGCCGCGGTCCGCGCGCTCGGCACCATCGGCCACCTCCGCGCCAAGGCGGCGCTGACCGCGGCGATGGGCGACGCCGACGCGACCGTGCGGCTGGCCGCGGTCGACGCCTGGGCCAAGCTGCGCCACCAGGACGGCGCCGCGCCGGCGGTCGCGCTGATCGGCGACGGCGACGCGGCGGTCCGCGCCCGGGCGGCGGCGGTGGTCGGGCGCTACCGCGAGGCCGGCGGCCGCGCCGCGCTCGAGGCCGCGCTGACCGGCGACGCCGACCCCAACGTCCGCCGCAACGCGGCGTGGGCGCTCGGCCAGCTCGGCGACGCCGCGTCGCGGCCGGCGCTGACCGCGGCCACCGCCGATGCCTCGTCCCTGGTGCGCGCGACCGCGAAGGCCGCGCTCGCCGGGCTGCGGTAGTCGTCGACGAGAAGGACGCGTCGTCAGCGTCGAGATGCGGTCGCCCCTGGAGTAGACTCGAGGTCGATGATGGGACTCACGCGCGCGCGTACCCTGAGCGTGGCGGGACGGGGGCTGATCGCGATGTGGCTGGCCGGGTGTCTGGCGGCTTGCAGCGATGCGCCGCCGCGCCAGACCTACTACGAGCGGCAGATCGAGCCCATCCTGCAGCAGTCGTGCGCCGGCAACACGTCCGGCTGTCACGCGGCGCGGCCCGACGATCCGTTCCAGTTCGCGGCCGGCAACTTCGACGTGACCAGCTTCGCCAACGTGCAGAAGCGGCGCGACCTCCTGCGACCGTTCGGCGCCTACCAGGTGCCGCTGTTGCTGGTGAAGGCGGTGGCGCCGGCGTCGCTGCGGGTCGCCTACGGCGACGAGGCGCGGCCGATGGAGGTCGTCCACGCCGGCGGGCCGATCTTCACGGTCGGCAGCGAGGCGTACCAGACGCTGCTCGACTGGACCGAGCGCGGCGCGACCGAGAACGGCCGCCTGCCGCCGACCCCGGCGCTGGACGGCGACGGCGGCTGCTCGGACAAGGTGCCCAGCGGCTTCGTGGCCGCGACCTACCTCGGCCACCCGACCTTCGCCGAGTTCCGCGACAACGTGCAGCCGATCCTCGACGGCTGCAACGCGTCGAGCTGCCACGGCGCGCCGCAGTCGGACTTCTACATCACGTGCGGCGACAGCGACGAGCAGCTCGCCTTCAACTTCAGCCAGGCGTGGTCGTTCGTCGACGATCCGGTCGCCGAGTCGCAGCTCTTGCGGGTGCCGCTGGCGCGCAGCGAGGGCGGCGGCCCGCACACCGGCGGCGACCAGCTCGCCAGCCGCAACGCCAGCGACTACCAGGCCATCGCGGCGTGGGCGACCAAGGTCGGCCGCATCACCTTCGGCGAGGGCGATCCCGGCAAGCAGTTCTTCGCCCAGCACGTCCAGCCCCGGCTGCTCACCCGCGGCTGCGCGTTCGAGGGCTGCCACAGCCCGGGCGCGACCAACGACTTCAAGCTGCGCTCGGGCAGCCTCGGCTTCTTCTCGGCGGTCGTGCTCGAGAAGAACTACGGGCTGCTCAAGCACGAGTTCATGGCCATGGAGGTGCCCGACGCCCGCCGCGGGCGCGCGGTCGCCAAGGCCATCCTGCCCGAGGACGGCGGCATCGCCCACCGCGCCGGCCCGGTGTTCGGCGTCGGCGATCCGGCCGACTGCGCGTCGCCGTTCGATCCGATGACGGCGTCGCCGTTCTGCACCCTGCAGGAGTGGGTGCGGATCGAGCGCGAGGCGATGGTCGCGCGCGGCGAGATCGATCCGATGGCCCCCGGCGACACGCTGCCGCTGGTCTACGTCGACCGCGCCGCCACCCACGTCGCCGGCCCGCTCGAGTTCGACACCTACCAGGGCGGGTCGGATCTGCGGGTCGCCCAGGCGACCCTGGCCACCCGCGGCACCATCACCAGCGTCGGCGGCTCGACCTCGCTGCTCGGCGGGTGCGGGGTCGACCCCGCCAGCGCGGACGTCCGGGCGCCGGACATCCGCCACGACGGCACCACGGTGGTGTTCGCGATGCGGACCGGGCCGAGCGATCCGCTCGGGCTGTGGGTGGTCAACACCGACGGCTCGGGCTGCGCCCGGCTCACCCCGCCCGAGCCCGATCGCGACGGCATCAAGATCCACAACTTCGATCCGGCGTGGTCGCCCGACGGCGAGTGGATCGTGTTCGCGTCGACCCGCGGCGCCAGCGGGCCGTCGCGGTCGCGCAAGCTGTTCTTGCCCCAGTCCGACCTGTGGCGGGTCCGGCGCGACGGCAGCGGGCTCGAGCAGATCACCTGGCTGACCAGCTCCGAGATCGGTCCGCAGATGATGCGCGAGGGCCGCATCATCATGACCACCGAGAAGGTCGCCGTCGACGGCGGCGAGGCGGACTTCTACCAGCTGTCCGGCCGGCGCATCAACTGGGACCGCACCGACTACCACCCGCTGCTGGCCCAGCGGAAGACCTCGAGATACGCCGACCCGAACGACCTGGCCGCGACCCGGCCGTCGGTCGACTACAACCAGGCCACCGACATCCGCGAGGACCTCAACGGCAACTTCCTCGCCATCTTCTCCGACGCCGGAGCCAAGGGCGGGGCCGGGACGCTGGCGATCTTCAACCGCAGCGTCGGGGCGTTCGAGGCCGGGCGCACCGACGAGGGCTTCCTGGCCAGCGTCAAGATCGTCGACCGGGCGGCGACCGGACGCGCCACCGAGGCGACCGCCGGCGCCTACCGCGGCCCGTTCGGCATGCCCGACGGCCGCATCATGGTGTCGTACGCCGCGTACAACGGCATGCTGGCCAGCGCGACCAGCCTCGACTGGGACATCGTCGCGATCGATCCGGCGACCGGCGCGCGCACGACCCTGATCGGCGGCGGCGGCGCCCAGGTCGATGCCGTCCTCGGCATCAAGCACCCGCCGCGCACGCCGTACCTCAACCGCCGCCAGCTGGTGTTCGGCGGCGGCTCCGGCGGCGACGCCGCCCGCGCGGTCGTCCACTTCCCCGACGCGCCGATGGTGTTCACGCTGCTGACCGGCAACCTGCGCCGCGGCCGCCCGGTCGAGGCGTTCCGCGCCGCCCGCTCGCTGGCGGTCTACGAGCAGCTGCGGGCGCCGGCGAGCATGACGTCGGGCGGGGTGTTCACCGGGCGCCGCGAGCTGGGCGCCCGCAGCTGCTCGTAGAC
>Ga0247822_10000308_pt1 | contig 25155 bp, 15 predicted proteins | sample 13C_Cellulose_Da_FD_192423 | JGI IMG/M metagenome (GOLD analysis project Ga0247822, IMG submission 192423) | Soil microbial communities from agricultural site in Penn Yan, New York, United States - 13C_Cellulose_Day30 | ecosystem: Environmental > Terrestrial > Soil > Agricultural land | place...
AGCGTGAGCCGGACGTCGACCTCGACTACAAGTTCGAGGTCAAGGATGGCGCCGTCGAGGCCGTGCGGATGGTCGGCAAGGGCAGCATGAAGCTCGGTGCGGAGGCCGCGATCGAGCTCACGGGCGCCTTCGCGGTGAAGTTCGTCTGCGAGCGCGAGATCGCCAAGAGCGTGATTCCGGTCGGTGGGATCGTGGCGTTCATCATCGCGCCGACGGTCTCGTTCGGCGCCGGGTTCGAGGTCGAGGCGGCGATCGAGCTCGTCGCGGGCAAGCTCGGCGCCAAAGGCGAGGTCGCCGTGGAGGTCACCGCGGGGCTCGAGTACACGCGCGCGGGGGGCCTCAGCCCGGTGTCCGGGTTCACGCCGAGCGCGACGGGCGAGCCGATCGTCGAGGTGCCGGACTCGTTCACGCCCAGTTTCAAGCTCACCGGAAAGCCACTGCTGTTCCTCAAGTTCAACGGAGAGTTCTTTCCCTATCTGCCCGGCAAAGGAAAAGCGCTCGAGCTCGTCGTCGCGGATGTCGGGCTCGAAGCCGAGCTCGACTACTCGTCGATGACCCAGCAGTTCCAGGATCCGGGGTATCGCTCGACGTACGGCGTCAAGGTCGTCTCGTCGCTGGGGTTCGGTGAAGCGATCACCGAGCTGCTGGAAGCGCTCGGCGGCGTCTTCGAGATCTCGCCGCCTACGCTGACCTACGAGCTTCCGCTCGACGAGGCGCCCAAGGGCGTCGATATGGATCCGTTCACGATCACGCCGTCGACTTCATTCGACAAGGGCGAGACCGCGATGTTCACGGTGAAGCTCGATCCGAACACGCTGAAGTTCTTTGTCTTCGACAACGTCGTGACGGTCGAGCTCTATCGTTACGAGTCCACGGTCGGGCTCACGCCCTTCAAGACGCTCGCGCACCAGGGTGGTGGCGTGTACACCGCGACGTGGGAGACCACGGACAACGACATCGGCAACTACACGTTCGTGGCGTTCGTCAAGGACTGGGTCCTCGGCGACAACGTCGGGACCCCTCTGCTCGAGGTCGACGACGACGCGACGATGAAAGTCACGGTGCGCGATCCGGGCAACCCGGCGCCCGCGCTCACCGGCAACTGGCGCCTCCGTACCGGCTACCTCACCTGCGACACCACGTCGTACACGGACATGGTGCTGTACCCCAACGGCGCGGCCGTCAGTGATGACTTCTACGAGGAGTCGCAGGACTGCACGTCGGCCGGCGGCGAGACGTATCGGGTCGGGCGCTACGCGTGGGAGGGCACTGCAGATCAGGTGCAGCTCCGGCTGTGCGAGTACGACTCCGCCGAGGCCGGCGACGAGCTCGTGTGGGACCTGACGTGGAACCCGCAGACCAACCGCTTCGAGGGCGTCCAGTCGCGCGGCATCAACTGGCCTTACGGACAGGACTACAAGGCGTGCCTGACCAGGCTCAACGACGTCGACTTCACCGGCACGTGTGTCGCAGCGGCGTGCCCGCGCGCCGACACGACCTGCACGGCCGCCAACGGAACGACGGGCGGCTATCCCGGCGTCGCGCTGTACTGCGGCTGTAACCCCAGCGCGTGCGACGAGTGTCGACTCGGTCCGGCGCCATGGGAGCTGGCGTACACGCCGACCTGCTACTAACGGAACGGCAGGTCTTGCCCGCGCGCGGGCAGCACCGATGGTGCGGCGCGCAGCTGCTGATCCACCGCGCGCGCGAGCTCGCGGCCCTCGGCGATCGCCCACACGATGAGCGAGGCGCCGCGGTGCGCGTCACCCGCGGCGAAGACGCCGGGCACGTTGGTCGCGTAGCGCGCATCGACTGCGATGTTGCCGCGCGCGTCGAGGACGACGCCGAGCTGGTCGACGAGCGATGTGGTGTCGGGCCCGGTGAAGCCGAGCGCGAGGATCAGCGTGTCGACGGGGAGGCGCACCTCGACCCTCGGATCATCGGTGCGCACGCCGACCAGCGCTGCGAGCTTGCCGGTGCCCTCGAGGCGCGTGGTGCGGAACGCGAACGTGCGCACGCCGCCTTCCTCCTGCGAAGACGAGGTGCGGAACACGAGCGGCCACGCCGGCCACGGGTTCGCGGTCGCGCGCTCCGTAGGCGGCGCGGGCATGAGCTCGATCTGGGTGACGTGCGCGGCGCCCTGGCGGTGCGCGGTGCCGAGGCAGTCCGACCCGGTGTCGCCGCCGCCGAGGATGATGACGCGCTTGCCGCGGACGTCGTGCGCGGCCGACGCGCACTCGCCGCCGACGACCTGGTTCTGCTCGGTCAGGTAGTCCATCGCGAGCACGACGCCGGGCAGGTCGCGCCCGGCGAGGTCGAGATCGCGCGCGCGCATCGCGCCGATCGCGACGACGACGGCGTCGTAGTCGGCGCGCAGCTGCGTCCACGTCGGGTCCTCGCCGACGCGCACGCCACAGCGGAGCTCGATGCCCTCGGCGGTCAGGATGGCGAGGCGGCGATCGATGACGTGCTTCTCGAGCTTGAAGTCGGGGATGCCGTAGCGCAGCAGGCCGCCGGGGCGCGCGGCCGCCTCGAACACGACCACGGTGTGGCCGGCGCGGTTCAGCTGGTTCGCCGCCGCGAGGCCCGCCGGGCCCGAGCCGACGATCGCGACGCGCTTGCCGGTGCGTACGCGGGGAGGGCGCGGCGCGTTCCAGCCCTCCGCGAACCCGCGCTCCGCGATCGCCTTCTCGAGCGCCTCGATCGTCACCGGGGCGTCGTCGATGCCGAGCACACAAGCGCCCTCGCACGGCGCGGGGCACAGGCGCCCCGTGAACTCGGGGAAGTCGTTGGTCGCGGCGAGCCGCTTGTGCGCGTCGTGCCAGCGCTGCTTCCACACCAGATCCGCGAAGTCCGGAATCGGATTGCCGAGCGGACAGCCTTGCGTGCAGAACGGGATCCCGCAGTCCATGCAGCGTCCCGCCTGGTTGCGCAGCGCATCGTCCTCGAGCGGACCGTGCGCGGCTTCGACCTCACGCCAGTCGCGCACGCGCTCGGCGACCGCGCGCTTCTTCGGCAGCAGGCGCGGCCACTCGATGAAACCGGTCGGCTTGCCCATTACGGCCTCCCTCCGCCGACGACGTGGAGCCCGGTCGACCTGCGCGCGGCGGCGCGCCGCGCCTGCAAGACCCGCTTGTAGTCGGTGGGCATCACCTTCACGAACCGCGAGACGAGGTGCTCCCAGTTGTCCATCACGCGGCGGCCGAGCGTCGAGCCGGTGAACCGCACGTGTGCCTCGATCATCGAGTGCACGAGCCACAGATCGCTCTCGTCGACGACGGACTCGAGCTCGACCATCTCCAGGTTCGCGCGCGCGCGCAGCTGCTGGTTCGGGTCGTAGACGAACGCGGTGCCGCCGCTCATGCCGGCGGCGAAGTTGCGTCCGACGGGACCGAGCACCACCACGACACCACCGGTCATGTACTCGCAGCCGTGATCGCCCACGCCCTCGACGACGGCGCGCGCCCCCGAGTTGCGCACCGCGAACCGCTCGCCCGCGAGGCCGCACGCGAACAGGTCGCCGGCGGTCGCGCCGTAGAGCGCGACGTTACCGATGATCACGTTGTGCTCGGCCGCGAACCGCGCGGTGGCCGGCGGGTAGACGACGATGCGCCCACCCGACATGCCCTTGCCGATGTAGTCGTTGGCGTCGCCGCACAGCTCGAGCGTGACGCCGGGCGCGAGGAACGCGCCGAGGCTCTGGCCCGCCGAGCCCGTGAGCCGCACGGAGATCGAGCCATCGGGCAGGCCCTTCGCCCCGTGCCGGCGCGCGATCTCGCCCGATAGCATCGTGCCGACGGCGCGCCGCGAGTTGTCGATCGGCAAGGCGAGCTCGACGCCGCGGCCCCCGGCGGGCGGTGAGGACTCGAGGTAGTCGACGCTGCGACGGATCAGATCGTGATCCACATGGTCGCCGAGGTCCCACGGCTGCGCGGTGACGAACCGGCGCGGGGCGCCGGCGGGTGGCTCGGCGAGCAGCGGCTCGAGATCGAGCAGCTTGGCCTTCCAGTGCGGCGTCGGTTTGACGCGCAGGTGCTCGACCGCCCCGACGACCTCGTCGAGCGTGCGCGCACCGAGCGCGGCGAGCTTGTGGCGCACGCCCTCCGCGACGAACAGGAAGTAATTGACGATGTCCTCGGGCGTACCTGTGAACTTCTCGCGCAGCGCCGGATCCTGGGTCGCGATGCCGACGGAGCACGTGTTCAAGTGACACTTGCGCAGCATGATGCAGCCGCTCGCGACGAGCGACGCGGTCGCCATGCCGAACTCCTCGCCGCCGAGGAGCGCCGCGACGATCACGTCGCGCGACGTGCGCAGGCCGCCGTCGACCTGGATGCGAATGCGATCGCGCAGCTTGTTCGCGACGAGCACCTGCTGGGTCTCGGCGAGCCCGAGCTCCCACGGCAGCCCCGCGCGCTTGATGCTCGACATCGGCGCCGCGCCGGTGCCGCCTTCGTAGCCCGCGATCACCACCGCACCCGCCCGCGCCTTCGCGACGCCCGCGGCGATCGTGCCGACGCCGACCTCGCTCACCAGCTTCACGCTGACGCGCGCCGCCGGGTTGACCGTGGTCAGGTCGTAGATGAGCTGCGCGAGGTCCTCGATCGAGTAGATGTCGTGGTGGGGCGGGGGAGAGATCAGCGTCACGCCGGGCGTCGACCACCGCACGCGCGCGATCCGCTCGTCGACCTTGTTGCCCGGCAGCTGACCGCCTTCGCCGGGCTTCGCTCCCTGCGCGATCTTGATCTGCAGATCCTCGGCCTCGACGAGGTACTGCGTCGTCACGCCGAACCTGCCGGACGCGATCTGCTTGATCGCGCTGCGCCTGGAGTCGCCGTTGTCATCGAGCTCGTAGCGATGCGGCTCCTCGCCGCCCTCGCCGGAGTTCGACTTCGCCCCCAGCCGATTCATCGCGATCGCGAGGGTCTCGTGCGCCTCCGCGCTGATCGAGCCGAACGACATCGCGCCGGTCACGAAGCGCTTCACGATCTCGGTCGCGGGCTCGACCTCGTCGAGCGGCACCGGTGTGGCCGCCGGGACCACCTCGAGGAGGCCGCGCAGCGTGATCAGGGCGGTGTCCTCGTCGTCGCACAGCCGCTCGAACTCGGCGTAGCGCTCGGCATCGTTCGCGCGCACCGCGGCCTGCAGCGTCGCGACCGTCGCCGGGTTCCACTTGTGCGGCTCGCCGCGGCGCCGCCACTGATATAGCCCACCGACGGGGAGGTCATCCGCGATCGCCTGCGCCGCGGCGCCGAAGCCGCGGTCGTGTCGCGCGAGCGCCTCGCGCCCGAGCTCGGCGAGCCCGAGCCCGCCGATCCGCGACGGCGTCCCCGCGAAGTGCCGCTCGACCATGCCGCCGTCGAGGCCGACCGCCTCGAACAGCTGCGCGCCGCGATAGCTCTGCACCGTCGAGATGCCCATCTTCGACATCACCTTCAACAGACCTTCGTCGAGCGCGTGCAGGTAGCGCGCGATCGCCTGCTCCGGCGTGCCGGCGGCGCGGCCCTGCACGACCAGCTCGCGGACGACGTCGAGCGCCAGGTACGGGTTCACCGCGGCGGCGCCGAACCCGATCAACAGCGCGACGTCATGCACCTCGCGGCAGTCCGCGGTCTCGACGAGGATGCCCGCCTGCATGCGCGTGCCCTCGCGCACGAGGTGCTGCTGGACGGCGCTGAGCGCGAGCAGCGCCGGGATCGCGACGTGCGCCGCGTCGACGCCTCGGTCGCTGAGGATCAGCACGTTGTGACCGTCGTCGATCGCGAGCTCGGCCGCACGCCGGAGCCGCGCGATCGCCGCGGCGAGCCCGTCGACGCCATCCGCGACCGGATACACGAGCGACAGCGTGATCGGCTCGAACACGCCATCGCCGCCCTCCGCGAGCGCGCGGATCTTGGCGAGGTCGTGGTTGTCGATCACCGGCCCGCGCAGGCGCAGCTGATGACACTGCTCCGGCGTCTCGTCGAACGTGTTCCCGTCGGGCCCCATCGTGGTCTCGAGTGACATCACGAGCGCCTCGCGGATCGGATCGATCGGCGGGTTCGTCACCTGCGCGAACAGCTGGTGAAAGTAGGCCGCGAGCGGCGGCGCGTGGTTCGACAGCACCGCGAGGGGCGTGTCGGTGCCCATCGAGCCCACCGGCTCCTTGCCGGTCGTCGCCATCGGCTCGATGACGAGGTTCCAGTCCTCGTCGGTGTAGCCGTGGGCGCGCGCGAGGCGGTACAGCGCCTCGCCGGTCTCGACCGCGGGCGCCGGGCCGTCGTCGAGCTCGTGCATCTCGAACACGTTCTTGTCGAGCCACTTGCGGTACGGGAACCGCCCCGCGACATCGCGCTTGAGCTCGGCGTCGTCGACGATCCGGCCTTCCGCCGTATCGACGACGAACATCATGCCGGGCTGCAGGCGCCCCTTGCTGCGCACGCGCTCCGGCGGCACGTCGATCACGCCGGTCTCCGACGCGAGGATCACGCGATCATCGGTGGTGATCGTCCACCGCGCGGGACGCAGGCCGTTGCGATCGAGCGTCGCGCCGACGAGCTGGCCGTCCGAGAACACGATCGCCGCGGGCCCATCCCAGGGCTCCACGAGCGAGCCGGCGTAGCGATAGAACGCCTTGCGGTCCTCGTCGACGCCACCGGCCTCCCACGCCTCGGGGATCATCATCATGATGGCGTGCGGCAGCGTGCGTCCGCCGAGCGTGAGCAGCTCGGCGAGGTTGTCGAACTGCGCGGAGTCGCTCTTGCCCGGAACGATGATCGGATGCAGCCGCTCGAGCCCCCCGTGGAACTTGGCGCTCTTGAGCTGGCTGCGCCGCGCTTGCATCCAGTTGCCGTTGCCGCGCAGGGTGTTGATCTCGCCGTTGTGCGCGATGTAGCGGAACGGCTGCGCCAGATCCCAGGTCGGGAACGTGTTGGTCGAGAATCGCGAGTGCACCACCGCGATCGCGCTCACCAGCTCGGGAGCTTTCAGATCGACGAAGAACTGCGGCAGCTGCCGCGGCAACAGCAGACCCTTGTAGACGATGGTCTCCGTCGAGAGGCTCGCGACGTGGAAGTACCCGCGCGGATCGAGGCCGCGCTCGCGAATGCGGTTCTCGGCGAGCTTGCGGATCACGAACAGCGTCCGCTCCCACGCGCTCGGGGGGACGCGCCGCATGCGCACGAACAGCTGCCGGAACACCGGCATGACCTCGCGCGCCACCGTGCCGACGTGCGCCGTGTCGGTGGGGACGTCGCGCCAGCCGATCGCGCGCTGGCCCTCCTCGGCGACGACGTCGGCGAGGACCTGCTCGCAGGCGGCGCGCTGCGCGGGATCCGGCGGCAGGAACACCTGGCCGACCGCGAACCGCCGGCTGGGTGGGATCTCGATGCCGAGCCGCTGCGCCTCGGCACGGAAGAAGCGATCCGGCAGCTGGATCAGGATCCCCGCGCCATCGCCGGTCTGGGGATCGGCGCCGCACGCCGCGCGATGCGACAGTCGCCGCAGCACCTCCAGCCCGTCATCGACGATGCTGCGCGAGCGCGTCCCCTTGATGTCGGCGACGAACCCGACGCCACATGCGTCGCGATCGAAGCTCCGGTCGTACAGCGTTGGCAACGTCTGCTCCTCGTCGAAGCACCACTCTAACGCATCGCGTCAGCGGGCGCTAGCTGTGGACTAACCGAGCACGAAGGAGCGGCGTTGCGAGCCGTGTTAGCCTGCGTGTCCGTTGTCCTCCGCGAAACACAAGATCCTGCTGATCGACGACAGCGAGATCAGCTTGTACTTCGCGAGCTCGACGCTGGCGAAGGCCGGCTACGACGTCCGCACCAGCTCGGATGTCCACGGGTTCGCGGCGAGCCTCGGAGATTGGCGTCCCGACGTCATCCTCACCGATGTGACGATGCCGCAGATGTCCGGCGTCGAGCTGTGCCGTCTCCTCAAGTCGAGCTACGAGACCGCCCACGTGCCCGTGGTGCTGTTCTCGGCGCTGTCGAGCGACGAGCTGGAGATGCTCGCGCGCGAGTGCGAAGCCGACGGATTTTTGACCAAGGCCAACGGCCTCGATCAGCTGCCAGCCGAGCTCGATCGGCTGATCGGCACCGCACTCTTCTGAGTCAGTCCATGCGCTGCCAGCCGACGCGGAACATGCACGCGTCGCCGCCGAGCACGACGCACTCCTCGTGATCGACGTTCGCGCCCTTGCCACCCGACAGCACGACCAGCTGCTCGAGCAGGCCGCTCGTCCACGCGCACAGCACGGGATCCGCGACCGGATCACCGAGGCGTACGACGACCTGATTCGAGTCGACCGGCATCGCGGAGATGTTGCCCCACGTCTGATAGCGACCCCAGATGTTGCGGATCGCGGACAGCGTTCGCTCGGGGACCAGCGTCGCGGCGCTCGCCGGGAAGAACCGGCGGAACGACGCGCGCACGGTGGCGCGGGCGATCTCGCGCGCGAGGCTCGCCGCATCGCGGCCGAGGTGATCGGGCGCGAACGTGAACAGCCGCACGAGCTGCGCGGTGGGGAGCCAGCCGAGCGGGGCGGTGTCGTGCAGCGCGCGCGCGAGCTCCTCGTCGTGACCACCGAGTAGGTCGCGCAGCCGCTCCGCTTCGCGCACGCCGATCGCGCGCGTGACCGAGCGGAACACCACGCCGCGCGTACGAGGTGCCTCGTGGATATCGCTGCGGCGCTCCGACGTGCGCACGGCGACGGGCTCGCGCGGTGGCTCGAGCTCCTGGCGCGGCACCACCTCGGCGATCGCGGTCGCGAGCTCGCTCGCGAACTGGCCTGCGGTCGCTTGCCGGTGCGCCGGGTCGCGGCTCATTCCGCGCAGCAGGACGTCGTCGAGCACCGCGAGCTCGGGGCGCACCGCCGAGATCCGCTGTGACTCCTCGTGGATCTGCCGGCTGAGGATCGTGACGAGGTCACCCTCTCCCCACGGCCGCTGCAGCGTGAGCATCGCGTACGCCGTGGTCGCGAGGCCGTACACGTCGGCGCGCGCGGTGACCTCCTCGTTGGCGAACGCCTCCGGGGCGACGAAGCCCGGCGTGCCGGCCATCTGCGCGTCCTGGCCGTAGCGGCGCGCGATGCCGACGTCGACGAGCACGCTGCGCGCGCGGAACGGATCGCGGATCACGTTCGCCGGCTTCACGTCGCGGTGGACGATGCCGCGCTCGTGAAGCGAATCGAGCGCCGAGGCGATCTGCTCGATCACGATCGGCAGCTCGACGAGTGACATCATGGTCCCCTCGGTGCGATGGCGGACATACGCCTGCTCGAGCGACTCGCCTTCGACGAGCTCCATCACGAAGTAGGTGTCACCGCCGCTCGCGCCGAAGCTGTGGATCTGGACGAGGTTCGGATGCTGGATGTGCGCGAGCATCGCGGCCTCGCGGCGGAACCGCTCGACGACGGCCGGGTCCTCGGCGAGGTCGGGCCGCAGCATCTTGATCGCGACCGGCCGCTCGAGCGAGCGGTCCTCCGCGCGGTAGACGACGCCCATGCCGCCGCGGCTGATCTCGTGCAGGAGCCGGTAGGTGCCGCCGACGGACGCCGAGAGCTCCTCGAGCTCGGGCACGTCCATGCGCTGGGAGATCCGCGGCGGGTTGGTGTTGCTCGACGAGCGGATGCCTTCCTCGGCGGCGTGCTCGGGCGACTGCGCCTGGCGCGCGGCGTACGACGCGCGGGCGAGCAGCGTCGCCGAGCCTTCCGACGGATCGAGGATCGCGGTGCCGATGGTCACGCGCAGCGCGAGGTGCTCGTCATCGCCGAGCTCGAGCGGCCGGTCCGCGAGCGCGGCCATCAGGCGCTCCGCGACACGCTTCGCGCCGTCGGCGGGGGTCGCCTGCATCACCACGGCGATCTCGTCGCCGCCGAGCCGGCCCACCACATCTTCTTCGCGCACCGTCGCGCGCACGGCGTCGGTGATCCGCACCAGCAGGCGGTCGCCGACGTCGAGACCGTGGCGCGTGTTGATCGACTGCAGATCGACGACGTCGAGCACAGCGACCGACAGCGGCATCCCGGTGCGCCGTGACATCGACACCTGCGACGTCGCGAGCTGCTTGAGGGCGCTGCGGTTCCAGCAGCCGAGCAGCGGATCGACGCCGGGCGCCGCCATGATCTTGTCGAGCTCGTTGGTGATGCGCTCGTGGTTCGCGCGCCACACGAGCTCCGCGCTCAGCCGCGCCGCGATGCCCTGCAGCGCCGACAAGAAGTCGCGCGGGAACACCCGCGGGCGCTGCAGCGCGATGCCGACGAAGCCGCCGCGCCCGGCTGGGATCTCGAGCGGCACCGCGAGGTAGCTCTCGGCAGGCGCCGCCGGATCGTCGAGCTGGGGCGCGATCAGGGTCGCGCCGGCCTGCAGCGCCGCGAGACAGCGCTCCGCCGTATGGCTCCAGGCGAGCGAGCTCCACGTGCTGCTGCCGCTCGCGGCTCCGCCCGTCGAGTCACCGCGCAACGAGATCAAGCAGCGGCTCACGCCGAACCCGGTCGCGACGAGGTTCGCCGTGTCCTCGAGCGCCTGATCGAGGCTGCCCGTGAGCAGCGAGACCCCGAGCAGCTGATCGAGCGAGAGCGGCGCGTCGAGCGCGCGTCCGCTCTTCGTCCCCGAGCGCAGCGCGTCGGCGAGGGCGTGCTCGAGCACGACCGCGTCGGCGCCCGCAGGCACGGTGCCGAGCGGATCGCGCGCGACGAGCATCACCGTGAGGTGCTCGCGGTTCGGCAGCTCGCCGACGACGGTCAGCGCGCTCTCCACGTCGCGATCGATGACGACCGTCTTCGGGCGCACGCGCGCGATCGCGGCGCGCAGCTCGTCGGTCGTCTTCACCGTGTGGCAGCGCGGTCCGACCGCGGACGTCGCGAGCTCGTGGACGCGCGCCGACTTCGAGAGCACGACCACGCCGACGCCGACGATGCGCTCGACCGGCAGATCCCCTGGAGGCGATGCAACCAACCTATCAAGCTTCTCGAACGCAGCGAGACGCGTCAACACCACCTTGGACCACCTTCGTACTTCAAAACTGAAGTCTCACACCTCGCTATTGAAGCGCTCGTCGACGGCGGCGTTGACTGGAACCGTACCTCCGAACCTGCGTATTCTCCGGTATCGACGTGAGAGCAGTTAATGCGTTCCTGATGCTCGCTCTCGCCGGAGGCCCGCTGCACGCGCAGCCGGGTGCCGGCGGTCCCCCTTCGCAACCCGGGCCGCAGCCATCGCCGCCCGCGACGACACCGCCGAGCGCGACACCGCCGAGCGCGACACCGCCGGCGACGGCGCCGCCGGCCACCGAGCCTGCCGCGCTGCCGCAGCTCGACAAGGATCGCCTCGAAGCGCTCGAGGAGGAGAATGCGAAGCTCAAAGAAGAGCTCGAGTTTCTGCGCGAGGATCACGAGTACATCGAGGAGAAGGTCGGCAAGATGTCGACGCTCTCGGTCAAGCTCAGCGGCTTCCTCGACGTGGGCTTCTTCGGCGTCGTCGGCGACGGGCCCGGCATCGTCGCGGACACCGGCTACGAGCACTTCCCCGAGTACGACCTCGGACCGGGCGTGGGCATCCCGGACTCGTGGGTGTTCATGGGCGACCCGCTGTCGGTCATGATCAACGCGCGCGGCGAGCCGGCGAACACCGGTGACTCGAAGGCGATCTCGTTCGATCCGATCCACGCGACCGGGCCGACGTTCATCGTCAACTCGCTCAACGTCGGGCTGTTCTCCGAGATCGGGGACAAGGCGGTGTTCACCGCCAAGCTCGATGTCATCCCTCGGAGCCGCGACGTCAGCGAGCCCGACGGGCTGTTCCTCGGCGACTACATCGATCTGCGCCTCGCCTACCTCGAGTACCGCCTGGCGAAGGGGGCGCACAAGCTCGACCTTCAGGTTGGCAAGTTCGACTCCGTCGTCGGGTTCGAGTACCGCTCGCAAGAAGCGCCGACCCGCATCGAGGTCACGCCGTCGCTGATCTGCCGGTACACGTGCGGCTATCCGCTCGGCGTGAAGGCGCGCGCGCGGTTCTTCGACGACGCGCTCGTGCTCAACGTCGCGCTCACCAACGGCAGCCAGTTCAGCGAAGGCTTCGCGTTCTACAACGAGATCGACACCAACAGCTTCAAGACCGGCTCGGCGCGCCTGTCGTACCGGCTGCCGTTCGTGAAGGAGCTCGAGGTCGGCGTCTCCGGCATGTGGGGCGCGCAGGACAACCAGGAGTCCGACTCGGTCTGGCAGTGGCTGTGGGGGGCGGATCTTCATTTCCACCGCCACAACTTCGTGTTCCGCGCCGAGTACGTGAAGGGCCGCGCCAACGGCGAGCAGGATCCTGCCGCGCCCACCAAGTGCGACAAGTCCGAGTGCCTGGAGTTCCAGGGCGCCTACGGCCTCCTCGGCTACCGGGCGTCGAACATCACGATGCCGTACGCCCGCGTCGACTGGCGCGACGCGCTGCACCGCGACGGCGCGGCGTTCGTCTACATCTCCGAGCTGTGGCGAGCCACCCTGGGCCTCCGGTTCACGTTCACCGAGAATTTGATTTTTAAGGCCGAGTTCACGTCGAACAACGAGATGGGACGTATCCCCAAGATCATCAACGACGTGTTCACCTCGTCCTTGGTTGTAAAGTACTGATCCGGAGGTTCTCGAACATGCACAAAGCGCGATTGACGCTGGTGGTCCTCGGCGCGGCGATGTGCTTCCTGGCGCGTCCCAGCGTCAGCACGGGCACATCCGCCGACGGCTCCGTCGAGGGGCAGGTCGTCGTCACCAAGAACGGGTCCAAGAAGGACAACTTCTCGAACGTGGTGGTCTACCTCGAGGGCGTGCAGCGCACGTCGCTCGACGATGGCCGCAAGCACGTCATCAAGCAGCAGGACCTGCAGTTCAACCCGCGGGTGAGCGTCGTGGTCAAGGGCACCACGATCGACTTCCCGAACTCCGACCGCATCTTCCACAACGTGTTCTCCACGTCGCGGCCGGCGCGGTTCGACCTCGGTCTTTACCGCAGCGGCGCGACCAAGGCGGTCGAGTTCAAGCGCGAGGGCGTCGTCGACGTGTTCTGCAACATCCACCCCGAGATGAGCTCGCGCGTGCTCGTCGTGCCGACGCACCACTTCGCGACCACCGACCGGCAAGGCAAGTTCAAGATCACGGGCGTGCCGCCGGGTGAGTACCCGGTCGTCGCGTGGCAGGCGCAAGGCGAGCCGCAGCGCGGCACCGTCAAGATCGAGCCCGGCAAGACCGCGACCGTGTCGTTCCAGGTCGCCGAGGGCGACAAGCCCGTCGCGCACAAGCGCAAGGACGGCTCGCCCTACGGCCGCTACGAGTAGCCGTCAGTCGACGACGCGGCGGAGGACGACGAGGCTCATGTCGTCGTCCTGGCGATACGGGCGGACCGCCTCGAAGATGCGGTCGCGGATCGTCTCGACCGACTCGGCGCGCGCGGCGAAGACCACGTCGCACAGCCGGTCGAGGCCGAACTGCGAACCGTCCGGCAGGCGGCACTCCGTGATGCCGTCGCTGTAGAGCACCATCAGGTCGCCGGGCGCGAGCTCGAGCGTGCTGTCGCTGGTCACGCGGGCGATGTCGCGCATCGCGCCGAGCCACGGCCCCGGCGTCGCGATGCGCTCGCACTCGGTCGCGCCGACGCGGCACAGGATGATGTCCTCGTGCGCGCCGGCGAACGTGACGTTGCCCTCGTCGCAGTGGAGCAGCGTGAGCGTGATGTGCTCGTCCTGGTGCAGGCGGTTGCGGATGTTGTCGTAGATGACCTGGTTCAGGATCCGCAGGTGGTGCTTGGGCGTCGCGTCGGGGTTCTCGCGCACGAGCGCCGACACGACGCTCTGCACCATCATCATCTCGAGACCGGCGGTGAGGCCGTGGCCCGCGACGTCGCCGATGCCGATCCAGCAGCCGTCCTTGACCGGCAGGATGTCGTAGTAGTCACCGCCGACCTCGGTGGCGGGGATCATCTTGGCGGCGATGTCCATGCGGTGGACGTCGAAGCTCTGGGGCAGCATCGAGGTCTGGATCTTCGTCGCGATCTCGAGCTCGCGCTCGAGGCGCTCCTTTTCGGCGAGCTGATCGCGGGACTTCTCGATCTCCTCGACCATGCGGTTCATCGCGGTCGCCAGCGCCTTGACCTCGCTCATGCCCTTGGGCTCGGCGCGCAGCTCGAGCTCGCCGCCACCGACTTTCTGCGTGAACTCGACGAGCTCGTCGACCGGGCGCGATAGCCGGCGCGACAGCGCGAGCGCGAGGATCAGCGTGCCCAGGAACGCGAGCGCGGCGATCACGATGATCGTGCGCTTCAGCTTGGCACCCGGTGCCATCGCGACATCGAGCGAGCGCATGACGGCATACGTGAGCGTGCGCTTGCCGCTGTAGCCGGGCAGGGCGCCGCCGACGGTGACGTAGCGCTCGCCCTTGATGTCGACCTCCGCGATCGACGCGCTCGCGGACGCTGCGATCGCCCCGAGGTCGGCGCGGCTGCCGTCCTCGAGGACCGAGGCGGCGACCTGCTGGCCGTCGATCGCGAGGGTGAGCGTGCTGCCCGTCTGCCGGTAGATCGCCTGCGCGACGTTGTCGTCGAACACGCGCCCGATCGCGATGATGCCGGCGGTCTGCGCGCCGAACTCGACGCGGCAGCCCTGCGCCTGGTACGCGCGACCGCCGGTGATCAGGATGGCGCTGCCCTCGCCGGACTTCAGCACGCCCGCGATCACGGGGTTCTGCGAGAAGTCCTCGCCATCGGCGGCGGGATCGAGCGCGTCCGCGATCAGCGTGCCGGTGGGATCGGTCAGGAAGAACAGGTCGCTGCCGAGCGAGGCACGCAGCTCGGCGACCACGCCGACCACGGTCTCGCGCGTGATGTCCTTGGTCGCGACGAGGGCGCGTAGGCGCGGCTCGTTGGCGACGACGCGGCAGTCCGAGCGCAGCGCCGTGTGACGGTACTCGAGGAGATCGTGGAGGACCGTGTGGCTTCGCTCGAGGTCGGCGCGGAGCGCGGTGCGCTCCGAGCGATCGACCAGGATCACGATCGCGATCACGGTCGCCACGATGACGGCGGCCACCAGCAGCGTGGTGGCGCCGAGCAGGGCAGTGCGTAACTTCACTTCTCTACAACTTCGCGGCGCGAAATTACGGAGGCGTGATGTCCGCGGCGATGTCCGCGGGGACCTTCTCGCCGGTGAGTGACTCGAGGAACGCGACGAGGTCGTCGACTTCCTTGTCGCTGAGATCGAGCTTCACCATCAGCGGATCCTTCATGCCCTCGAACCCGGCCTCCTTGCCGCCCTCGTTGTAGAGCTGGACGACATCACGCAGCGTCTGGAAGTTACCGGTGTGGAAGTACGGGCCGGTGTCCTTGACGTTGCGGAGGCCCTGGGTGCGGAACGCGCCGAGGTCTGCCTCCTCCGCGACGAGCCCGTTGAGCATGGAGTCACTCGGGCTGCTATCCGTCCACTCGCCCGCCGACGTCCACTGCTTGATGAAGCCGATGATGAGGATGCCTTGCGTGCGACCGGTGTCCATCGCGGGAACGTGCGCACCCTCCTGCGGGACGCCGATGCTGTGGAACTTGTGATCCGAGAAGAAGGGCCCCTCGTGGCACTTCACGCAGCCGGCCTTGCCGACGAACAGGCCGAGGCCGCGCTTGGCGGACTCGGAGATCGCGGCGCGATCGCCCGCGACGTACAGGTCGAACGGCGCGTTGCGACGGATCAGCTTGCGCTGGTACGCCGCGAGCGCCTTGGCCGCATTGACCAGCACTTCCGTGACGTACCGCTGGTCTTCGGAGGTCATGCCCTCGTACGGGCCGTCGGGGGCCATCGGACTCGCCTTGGGTCGGCCGACCGGCGGGAACCGCGCGGCGTCCGCGGCGCCGGGATCCAGCGCGGGGTCGAGATCGGGATCGAAGATCGCGTTGTACTCGTCGCGGTACTTGTCCCAGAGCAGGTGAGCGGTGCGAAGGCGATCACCGTTCGCCGCAGAAGCGACCTCGATGCCGAGGATCGAGTGTCCCCAGAACGTGTCGATGAAGCCCTGCCAGCCGCTCCAGCGGTAGTAGACCGCGTTCGACAGCGTGAGCGTGTTGCGCGCGAACCAGCCTCCGGTGCCGAGCGAGACGGTGCCGGGAAGCGAGCGGTTGTCGATATAGCCCGCGTCTGGATTGTGGCAGGACGCGCAGTTGTACTTGTTCTCGTCGCCGACCACGCCGAGCGCGCCGTCGGTCTCGACGGACGCGTCGAAGTAGATCGGGCCCGACAGCCGCTTGTCGTAGAAGAGCTTCTGCCCGAGCACCGCCGCGCGCGGATCGTCGGCGACCCTGTTGGTCGGGTCGCGAGGAGGATCCGGCAACGGAGAGAGCGTCTCGATTACTTCCCACTCGGCCGGCGTGAAGCCGTCATAGAGATCGAGATTGTCGCCGCACGCGGCGAGCGTGAGGAACAACATGCACCAATGAACACGTGACAAAGCACTCCTCCTCTAGCACCAGATAGCCCTCACCATCCCTCCCCGATAGGCTCGGCAGTATCACATGCCCGCGCGTGAACACTCAATCTCGCGGCCTGCACAATCGAGGCGTACCCGAGGCTTACCTAAACGCTTCAGAAGTGAATCGTCGTGCTTCTGGAATGAAGTATTCGATCACTCCAGCAATCACGATTAGATCGCCAGCATGGCTGCGTTAAGTGCATCTTTCGCGCAGCTCCGGCCCTGTGCGGCCCTAACGATAGCCGACAGTTAGATGTGGCCTCCGTCTTGCGAAGCACTCCGACCCGCGGGGCGCGCGTCCCATTAAGGAGGCAACCGAAGTTATGGCGAAGTATCACACGCAGTTTGGTTCGGCGGCATGTGGGCTAGTGCTCGCAGCAGTCACGGGATGCGTCGACAGTCCCACCTTGGGCGACGTCGAGAGCAGATCCAGTGTCGAGTTCGAGCTCAACCCTGACGAGCAGGCGCCGGCGGGGAACCGGTTTGGCGTCGCCGCCACGTACAGCTCTGCCGGCGCGATCGACTTCGGCAACGCTTTCTTCCGCACCGACCTCGGCACCAATGGTCGCAGTTGCGCGTCGTGCCACGACCCGCGTGCGGGGTGGACGGTCAGCTCGGATCTGGCCGAGCAGCTATTCGACGAGAGCAACGGGCTCGATCCGTTGTTCCGCCTCCACGACGCGGGCACGCGCCCGGATGCTCCCATCGCGACGAGCTCCGAGCGCAAGCAGTCGTTCAAGCCGGTCACCAAGTACGCGCGGATCCGCTTCGGGCAGAGCATCCCGGCGGCCGGCCAGTACGAGGTGATCGCGATCGATGACCCGACCGGCTTCGGCACGACGGCCGCGCACACGCGGTTCCGCCGCCCGAACCCGACGTCGAACGCGAAGTTCGTCTCGTCGCTGACGTGGACCGCCGGTGGTCTGCCGGTGCCCTTGTTCCAGCAGATCCTGTTCCCGATCGCCGTGAACTTCCACGCTCAGGGCCCGAGCCCCTCCGCGGAGATCAACGCCGAGGGCGCGGAGTTCGCGATGAGCGTCTTCCACGCGCAGGTCATCGACAACAAGGCCGGTCGTCTCGACGCCGAAGGCGCCAAGGGTGGGCCGGTGGCCCTCGCGTCGTTCGAGTTCACGCCGGGCATGAACTCGGGCGAGAACTTCAACCCGAAGGTGTTCGATCTGTTCGACGCGTGGGAGAACTCCGACAACCCGCACCGTCGCAAGATCTGGCGCGGCCAGGAGGTGTTCAACACGAAGACCTTCGGCAACGGCGCCACGTGCGGCGGCTGTCACAACACGCCCAACGTGGGTAGCTCGTCGTCGTTCGTGCTCCGCCGCGTCGGTACGGACGTGCCGGGCCCGGGCACCGACGACCTCCCGAAGCTGACCATCCGTAACAAGACCACGGGTGAGGTCAAGGTCGTGACCGACGTCGGTGCCGGCCTCAACGGCAACTGGAACGACATCGGCCGGTTCAAGGTCCAGCACCTGCGTGGTCTCGCGAGCCGCGCTCCGTTCTTCCACGACGGCCGCGCGAAGAACCTCCACGAGGTCATCGACCACTACGACGCCTTCTTCAACATCGGGTTCACCGACGACGAGAAGGCGGACCTCGCCGCCTTCCTGTACGCGCTGTAACAGTCCTTTGCTCCGCATGAAGCACCCGCGATTCGTCGCGGGTGTTTCTTTTTGGTGCTCACGCGCGCGGCGCCTGCATCCCGGGCAGGTGCTCGGGCCGGAGCAGCAGCGTCTCCTGACCCTTGATCGAGATCACCTCGAGCGGGTAGTCGTCGTTGGTCGGGCAGATCCGCTCGCCCGTCACGAGCACCGGCTCGGAGCCGGTCTTCATCGCGACCTCGAGGAAGCCCCAGCGCAGGCGGACCGCGAGCTCTTCCTTCGTGTGCGGGAGCTCGAGCGAGGTCTGCCGGCTGCCGACGCCGAGCTGGATCGCGGCGAGGGGATCGAGGGCGGCGTCGAAGCCGTCGCGCTCCATCGTCGGCGTCCACCGCGCCGACACCGCGAGCGACAGCGTGCCGCCGGGGGCGAGGAACTGATACGCGTGGATCTGGCGGCGCCGGATCGGCACGTTGACCGTGACCGTCGAGCCCTGACCCGGCTCCGACGTCATCTGCACGCTGCCGCCGACGCGAGCGATCCCGGTGCGCACCGCATCCATACCGACGCCGCGCCCCGAGACCTCGGACACCTCGTCGCGCGTCGAGAACCCGGGATGGAACACGAGCTCGATGAGCTCGCGTTTCGACGGTGTCGCGGTGGCCTGGATCAGGCCGCGCTCGATCGCGCGCGCGCGCACGCGTTCGAGGTCGATCCCCGTGCCATCGTCGGAGATCGACAGCTCGATCGCGCCGGCGAGCTCCTTCGCGCGCACGGTCACCGTGCCGGTCGTGGGCTTGCCCGCCGCCGTACGGCGCTCGGGTGACTCGATGCCGTGATCGAGCGCGTTGCGGACGATGTGGACGACGGCGAGGTCGAGCGCCTCGGCGACGCGTGCGTCGGTCTCGAGCTCGCCCAGCTCCGTGTTGACGACGACGCTCTTGCCGAGCTCGACCGCGAGATCGCGCGCTGCGGTGGCGTGCCGCGAGAGCAACGGCGCGAGCGGTGTGGTGCGAATGCTCGCGAGCTCGTGGCGCAGCGTGTCCCACACTCCGCGCAGCCGCGTGCGCGAGGTGCCGCCGCGCGCCCCGAGGTACTCGAGGAACGTCGTCGTCGCCGCGACGGCGAGCCGCTGCCGCGTGTCCTCGGAGAGACGATCGATACTGGCTTCGCGCTGCTGTCGCTGGGGGCCCGTCGGGACGATGCGCGGAGTCACCGGGACCGTGCGGCTCTCGCGGATGATCTCGTCGACCTGGCGGACGAAGCCGACGAGATCGATGCCCGACGTCGCGCCGGCCTTCTTGCGCAGCAGCATGCCGAGGAACTGCGTCGCCATCGTGACGACGAGCTCGAGGTCCTCGGACACGGCATAGCGCTGCTGCGCCGCGAGCGCGAGCAGCTCCTCGAGCTTCTGGGTCAGCGCGTGGACCTCGTCGAAGCCGACGATCTTCGCGTCGCCCTTCAGCGTGTGGACGTCGTGGGCCATCGTGCGGATGGCCTCGTCGTCATGCACGCCCTGAATGAGCGAGTTCCAGGTGGCCTCCACCCGTCCCACACGCTCCAGCGAGAGCGTGCGAAACCGCGCGATCAGCGCGTCGGGAAGCCGATCCGACATTCGTCTCAGGTCGTGATCGTGACCAGATCGACCGCGAAGCAGCTCAGGGCGGCGAGGCTCCGTCGCTGCCAGTGGAGGTTCGGGTTCGATAGCAGGTGGATCCGGTACTGCTTCGACGCGTCGAGGTCCTGCACGCTGCCGAGCCACGACACGAACACCTTGAAGCAGGACGAGTTCATGAACTCGAGCTGGCGCAGGTCGACCTCCACGCGCTCCGCCTCGAGCTTCAGCGCTTCCTCGTGGATCTTGCGCACGACGTTGTCGATCTCCGGCTTCGCCTCGACGTCGGCTTCACCGGAGAACTTCAGCAAGATCGCCTTGCCGTCGATCTGACCCTCGACGCGCAGCAGAGGACCGGTTGACGAAGGCAGATCGAGCTTCACGATGCACCTACCTGCACGTTGATCGGCGTCGTCGCGAGGATGCAGAGCTGGTCCTTGTCGATCTCGTAGCCGAGGGTCATGAGCGCCTCGGCGCGGATGCGGGCGAGGCCCAGGCCGGAGCCGTCGGTGCGGCGCGCCGTCTTCACGAGCTGCGTCTGGTAGTACTCGTCGGCGTCCGCGGTGCGGTTGATCTCGTCGATCATCTCGCGGACAGCGGCCAGGCGATCCGGCGTGGTGCGGTTCCAGGTCTTCACGACCAGCTTCTCTTCGTGGAGCTCGATCCGGATGGCGGTCTCGCCATCGGTCGCGTACGCCACCGCATTCTCCAGCATCTCGTGCGTGGCCAACGCGAGGCGCGCCGAGATTTCCTGCTCGGCGAGCACCCGCCGATAGAACTCGTCCGTGAACCGCCGGACGGTGGACACGAGCTTGATGTTCGGGCGGAACGAGAGGTGGAAGTAGGGGCGAGGATCCATGTTGGCCACTTCTGGGCACGCACTATAGGGCCCGTGCAGTCTTACCGTAAACCTGTAAGCTCTCGGATTGAGCAAATCCAATCCTGACTACGTAACTCCCGGTATGCCGCAGTGTCCACCGCGTCATATACGTAGTCCACCGTACGTGAACTTTCCCTTCCTAACCGAGACCTAACCTCTTCATGCGTCGGGCGAGGGTCACGGCGTTCACGGAGAGATCTCGCGCGGCTCTCCGGATGATGCCTTCGTTCCGCTCGAGCGCGGCGCGGATCAGGCGGCGTTCGAACTCGTCGACCTGGGCTTCGAGCCCGCGGTGCTCGTCCGTGGTCCGGCCGTCGCCCCCGCGCAGCTCGCTCGGGAACGCCTCCCAGCGCAGAGGCTGATCCGGCGGGGTCAGCAGGATCGCGCGCTCGATCGTGTTGCGTAGCTCGCGGATGTTGCCCGGCCACTCGTAGGCGATCAGGGCGCGCTCGGCGCGCGGGTCGACGCGGTGCCGCGGCCTCCCCATCTGGTGGCACAGCCGATCGAGGAAGAAGTGGGTGAGCGGGAGGATGTCGTCGGTGTGCTCGCGCAGCGGTGGCAGCTCGATCGGAAACCGATTGAGGCGATAGAAGAAGTCGGCGCGGAACCGCCCCTCGCGCACCGCCGCCTTGAGGTCGACGTTGCACGCGGCGATCAAGCGAACGTCGACACGACGCGCCTTCGCGCCGCCGACGGGACGCACCTCACCTTGCTCGACGACGCGCAGCAGCTTCGCCTGCAGCGCCGGTGAGGTGTTCTGGATCTCGTCGAGGAAGATCGTCCCGCCGTCCGCGATCTGGAACAAGCCCGGGTGGTCCGTGGCGGCGCCGGTGAACGCGCCGCGCACGTGGCCGAACAGCTCGCTCTCGAGCAGCGTCTCGGTCAGGGCGCCGCAGTCCTGCGCCACGAACGGGGTGTTCGCGCGCTTGCTGAGCGCGTGGATCTCTCTCGCGGCGAGCTCCTTGCCGGTGCCGGTCTCGCCGACGAGGAGCACCGGAACGTCGTGGACGGCGACGGTCGCGATCAGCTCGTAGACCCGCTTCATCGCAGCGCTTTCGCGGACGGCCTGCGCCGAGCCTCCGGCCACCGGCTCCTCCAGCGCCGCGGCCTGCAGCTGCTGCGTGCGCGCCATGCCTTCGAGCTGGAGCGACGCCCAGCGCAGCTCGAGCTGGAGCGCCCAGCGTTCGCAGCTACGCTCGACGGCGTGGCCGAGGGCACGCCGCTCGAAGGGCGGCCGCAGCACCTGATAGATCTTGCCGTCGGTAAACAGGGGCAACAGGGCGTCGGACTCGATCGACGTGCACACCGTGATCGGCGCGAACGGCAGGAACCCGGGGACCGGACTGTGATCGGCGCGCTCCTCGACCGCGGCGAGGAAGTCACGGAGGCGGATGGGGTCGTGACAGAACACGATCAGGGACGAGCAGCTGCGCAGGAGCTCCGGCTCGAGGGATCTCTCCTCGCCGACGAAGTCGACCTTCATGCCCGCGAGGGCTCGCTGCGCGAGCTCGCGCTCCTGGGGCGCCGCCAGCGCGACGATCGCGCGCGGCCGATGCTCGGCGAGGAACAGCGCCAGCTGCGTGCGGGCGCTCGACGACAGCTCCCAGAACTGGGCGCCGAGCCCGAACCTTCCATCGGGTCGGACCATGCTCGTCCACGCGACGCGACCGAGGACGCGGATCCTGTTCTTGCTCTCACCCAGGGGCAGCTCGATCTCGAGCTCGTCACCACGCACGGGCGGGGTCGATCCCGAGAGGAACGCCGTGAGCCCGATGCCGCCCGAGCTGATGTTCGTCGCCCAGCACCGGCTCAGGCCGCTGGCGACCACGGGCGCGAAGAAGGGCACCCTAGGCTCGTGACGGTCGACTCGAACTTCCAGGGCCATTCGCTATTCTCGAGGCTAGAAACGAATCACCCCGCACGACGCCCAAAGGCATATTCATCGAACTACCGAGTGAAGTGAAGCTCCGTATCAGTCAAACATGGTGTGCATCTTGCGGAGGTAGACGTTCGTTAGGCGAGCGATGTGGTTGCACTCGGCACCTCGGATGGTCTTTCTTCCAAGGTGGGTCGTTTGATGTCCGACGAATCCTCGCAACGTAAGCACGAGCGCGCCGCCGTCACGCTGGTCGTCGACTACGACGGAGCGGAAGACTTCGTCGGTGACTACACCGAGAACCTGTCCCGAGGCGGGACGTTCATCCACACGTCGCGCCCGTTCGAGATCGGCAGCGTGGTCCGGCTCGTGCTGTCGTTCCCCGGCTTGCTCCAGGCGGTCGCGATCGATGCGGTCGTGCGGTGGGCGCGCAGCGAGCCCGATCTCGGGGTCGGGGTCGAGTTCCTCGAAGGCCCGGGCCGCGAGGCGCTCGCCGCGCTCGTCGACCGGATCCAGCGCCGCGATCCACGGACCGTGGCGCGCGTGGTCCGCCTGCTCGTGGTCGATGACAACACGCACGTGTCGTCGCTGATCTGCAACGGGCTGCAGGCGTCCGCGAAGCGCAGCATCGGCGAGCTCGCCTTCGAGCCGACGACGGCGGAGACCGGCATGGACGCGCTGCACCGCCTGCGCACCGAGACCTTCGATGCCGTCCTCATGGACGTCTACCTGCCGGTGATGGACGGGCACCGGGCGATCGAGATCGCCCGCAAGGAGCTCGCGCTGGCCAAGCTGCCGATCATCGCGTTCTCGGCGGGGGGACCGGTCGCGCGCGATCTCGCGCTACATGCCGGCGCGACGATGTTCCTCGACAAGCCCGTGCGCTTGCGCCAGCTGGTCGAGACGATCCAGCAGCTCGTCGACGCGCAGCCTGATTAGCTCGTCACGATCGGCAAGCGCACCGTCACGGTCGTGCCTTCGCCCTCGGTGCTCTCGATCTTGAAGCGCCCGCCGGCCTCGCCGATCAGGCGCTGGCACTGGGCGATCCCCAGGCCGGTGCCTTCCTTGCGGGTCGTGAAGAACGGCGTGCCCGCTTTCGCGAGCACGGCCGGTGGCATGCCGACGCCCGTATCCGCGACGACGATCTCGAGCGCGTCCTTGTCGGCGCGCGCGGTGACGGTGACCTTGCCACCGTGCTCGCCGCGCTCGGTGACCGCCTGCGCCGCGTTGTCGATCACGTTGATCAGCACCTGCACGAGCTCGGTCGACGAGATGGCGATCCGCGGCAGCTGGCGCGGGCCGTCGTAGACGATCGTCGAGCGCACGTTGAACGTGAGGTCCTGGCACACCGCGATCGCCTGCTTCACGAGCGGCAGCGGATCGATCGGGCTGCGCTCCGCACCGCCGGTCGACGCCGAGGCGGGACGCCCGAGATCGCGCAGGCCGGCGGTCAGCGTGCTGAGGTGCTCCGTCGACGACATCAGGTCGCCGAGCGTGGGCTGGAGATCGCCGAGGAAGTGGAGCAGGCGGTCGCGGTCCTCGGTGGGGAGTCCGGCCGCGCGGACGAGCTCGGCCAGCCGGCCACTCTCGCGGGCGCCGTTGGTGAGGTGCTCGATGTTCATCATCATCGACATCAGCGGCTGGCGGAGGTCGTGGACGAGGAGGCCGGCGATCGTGCCGAGCGTCGCGAGCCGCTCGGTCTCCATCAGGCGCCGCTGCAGCGCGGCCGAGTCGCGGCCGAACGCGTGCGCCTCGATCGCCCACCTCAAGATGCCGGTGAGCTCGGAGCGGTCCCACGGCTTGACGATGTAGCGGACGACGAGGCCCTCGTTGATCGCGCGCAGGATCGGACCGAGGTCCTCGTGTGCGGTGATCACCATGCGCACGACCTGCGGATAGCGCTGCTTCACGAGGCGCAGCAGCTCCTCGCCCGACATGCCCGGCATGCGGATGTCGGTGATCAGCACCGCGACGTCGTGGACGGAGAGCAGCTCGAGGGCGGCCGCGCCGCTCTCGGCGGTCATCACGTTGAAGTCGCCCATCGACGCGGCGAACACCACGCGATTGGTCTTCTCGTCATCTACGTAGACGATGAGCGGCCGCGAGCTTGGAGACGTCATGTACGACTGGGCGCATCATCACTCGAAGTCCGCGGTAAAGCGATCACAAACGCGTGGCGACCGCTCCGGTCGCGAAGCTCGAGCGTGCCGCGATGTTTTACGACGATGTCGCGCGCCAGAGGAAGCCCGAGCCCGGTGCCCACGCCGGGCGGCTTCGTCGTGAAGAACGGCTCGAAGATCGACTGCCGCAGCTCGGGCGGGACACCGGGCCCGCTGTCGCTCACCTCGAACGCCATCGTGTCTTCACCTACGGTCACCGCCAGCGAGACCCAGCCCCCCGCGCCCGCCGCGTGCGCCGCGTTCTCGAGCAGGTTGGTCAACACCTGGAGCACCATGGGCGGAGCGCAGGTGACCGTCACGTCGGTCGGGATGCTCACGCGGGTCTCCACCCCGGAGAGCGCCGACTGGCAGATCGAGAGCGCGCTGCGCGCGAGCTTGCTCGCCGCGATGGGGCGCATCTCGAGCTTGGTGCCGGGATCGCGGAAGCCGAGCAGCTGGCGCGACAGCGTGTCGAGCTGGCGCGCGCACTCCTCGATCACGTCGAGCAGGGCGCCGACGCCACCATCTTTGACCTCGGGCGGCA
>Ga0247822_10000309_pt1 | contig 25139 bp, 28 predicted proteins | sample 13C_Cellulose_Da_FD_192423 | JGI IMG/M metagenome (GOLD analysis project Ga0247822, IMG submission 192423) | Soil microbial communities from agricultural site in Penn Yan, New York, United States - 13C_Cellulose_Day30 | ecosystem: Environmental > Terrestrial > Soil > Agricultural land | place...
CGGAGCATCGCCTTGCGCGCGAGGTGAAAATAGTCGGCAGCGTCGACCACCACGCTCGCGCGGCTGGCGCGCTCCACGCGCCAGCAATTGCGGCCGGGCTCGAGCATCGACTTCGGACTATCCATTGAGCACCCTCACGACAGCCCAGAACGCGGAAATCCGGCTGCGGTTTCGCTGCCGAAACGGCTGTGGTCCGGAACGACTGTTGGACCCTCTCGTTGGCGAACGGGCATGACTGAAGGACAGCGTCATTCGGCAGCGGCGGCGTGGGCCGTCCACGCCTTTTCCGCGTCGGGTGCCGTGCTCGCCCTTTTCGCCGTACTGGCGATCGACGGACACCGCTGGACCGAGGCCATGCTATGGCTGTTCGCGGCATTAGTGGTCGACGGGATCGACGGCACCTTCGCCCGCAAGGCGCGCGTGAAGGAGCTTGCTGCCCGGGTCGACGGCGACGTGCTCGACCTCGTGATCGACTATCTCAATTACGTCTTCGTCCCCACGCTCTTCATTCTCGAAGCGCAAATGCTCCCCGGTGCGCTGGCGATCCCTCTAGCGGCGCTGATTCAACTCTCGTCGCTCTACGTTTTCGCCCGCCGCGACACGAAGACGAAGGACAATTACTTCCGCGGCTTCCCCGCCTTGTGGAACGTCGTCGCGCTCTATCTTTTCGCCGCGCAGATCGGTCCCGTCATCTCTGCCGTAGTAGTCGCGGCACTCGTCGTCCTAACCTTCGCCCCGATCCATTTCGTCCACCCGTTCCGAGTATCGGACTATGGCAAGTGGTTGCCTCTGCTGGCCATTGCCTGGGTCGTTTCGACCTTGGCCTTGCTCTTCGATTGGCCGCCATTGACGCGCACGGTGCTGCTCGCCGTCTCTGCGGTAACGGCCCTTGCCATCATTGCGCTCGGCCTCCTCCGCACGGCCCGAGGCCCACGACCGGACTCGAATCCGCCAGTCATCTCCCCTACAGGTTCGGAAACTTAGTCTCCGGCATCCATCTAAGAGGCGGCACACATGAAACGGCGCAGACTGCTCACCATCATTGCTCCGCTTGCCTTGCTGTCGATGGCACAGAGCGCCGCCGCGGCCACCCTGGTGGTGACCAAGACGGCCTATTGCGGCTGCTGCAAGCACTGGGTCGAGCACATGAAAAAGGCCGGCTTCGACGTGCAGGTGAAAGAGGTCGAGGACGTGGCACCGACCCGCGCCCGCCTCGGCGTTCCGGACGCCATGCGCTCCTGCCACACCAGCGAGATCGGCGGCTATGCCATCGAAGGCCACGTGCCTGCGGCAGACGTGAAGCGTCTGCTGGCGACCAAGCCGAAGGCGGCGGGAATCGCCGTTCCCGGCATGGTCATGGGTTCACCGGGCATGGAGCACGGCGACCACAAGGAGCCCTACCAGGTCCTGCTGTTCGACAAGACCGGCAACACGAAGGTTTTCGCCTCTTACTGAGGCGAAGCGAACGGCCGATTTGATCCGGCCACCCGCGCATCCATAAATACCGGGCCTGTCGCGTTCATCGACGACCAACTCCACTTGGCCTGTCCTGCAAGGCCATAGGTCACGCCGCAATTCCAGCCGTCGCTGGTCATCAGGCAGATGCGCACGTCTACGGGCTGACCGCAGCCGTTGACGACGCTCGCGGCCGTATTGCCCTTGAAGCTCACGTTTTGCTGCGTTTCCGGCGTGGTGACGCAGCGGTTGGCGTCGGTGTCGGTCGACGCCTTGCCGAGATTATGGCGCTTGTCGAAGTCGGCGAGCAGCGAGGCCTGCGCCGCTACACGAACCTCTTCTTGATACTTGGCGACCACGGCATCGTGCTGCCGCATCGCATCGGCATGCTGGTTCAACGCCTGCTGCGCCGCCGCTTTCTGGTCCGACTGCCGCTGGGCGAGGTCGCGTTTCGCCTGCTCGAATTCCTCCACCTTGCGCTGCTGCTCAGCCAGCTCTCGTTCGTACGCTGCCTGCTTTACAGCGAACTCGGCATCGTAGTCGGCCTTCGTCTTGCGCGGCGGCGCCAACGATTCGGATTTTGCCTCTTCCTTGCTCGTGGTGGTCGATGACGACTTTCGTGCAGGCCTCGGGTCCATGACTTCCCGGAGGTAGTCGGGAAAACCTTCGAGGAGGAATGCGTTCTTCCCCTGCAAAGCTAGGTTGGAGACGTGCGTAGCACGCATTCTCGATGCTTCTTCTTCGGTGTCGAAGCCATTGCAGTTCACATAGCCTGGCGTCCTGTCGAACTTTCGCTCGGCGAACCGCTCAAAGAGGCGTTGAAGGGATTGATAGTCGCCCAGATCCGGCACCGCGAAGATCGGCGTCATTTGATAATCGGAGCCCGTGACGATGGCACTGCAGTACCCGTAATTGGCATCGGCCTGGGCTTGAGCTGGAATCAGAAGCGCCGTCGCACCGGCCAGCGCGGCCCACATCTTACGCATACGCAACCCCCCGTTACTCGCGATTAACATTCGTTCGGGCTCCAGCCCCTATGGTGCCCGTCGGACGTAATCGACCCGCCCGACATCGGTCCACGGGCCGGCATTAACGGACTTCTCCTGACGAATTCCTAAGCCGGTGGCGGTCGGCCAGATGAAACTTCGGGTCTGCACCAGGCCGTCCTTCGTCCGCCGCTCGCCGAGGCAGGTCAGGCCCTTCTCCCCATTGGCGTAGCAGGGCTCGGTGCGGCTGCGGCCGGAATCATCATACTGCTGATAGGTGTAATGCCCGTCCGCCGCGGACCAGCCGAGAACAGCGATGCTGTGGTGCTCGCCGCGGCGGCGGTCAGCCGTGTCGCAGATGACGAAGCTGCGCGCGTCGAACCAGGTGCAATGGTCGCGATAGTTCGCTTCCAGCCCCTTGATGGTCCAGTCGCCAACCAGAAAGGACAGCTGCTGCTCGACTTCGGGCGGATGGGCGTTCGCCGCGGCAGCGAACAACGCGATTGCGAGCACGGACATCCTCATTCCCCTGCGAGAGTGTTGATCGCCTTCGCAATCGCCACGTCGCGATCCGTCACGCCGCCTGCATCATGGCTCGTCAGGCGAAAATCGACGCGATTCCAGACGCTGGTGAATTCCGGGTGATGATCGACCTTCTCGGCGTGCAGGGCGACCCGCGATAGGAAGCCGAACGCCTCTGAGAAGTCGGCGAACTTGAAGGTGCGGACGATCGCCTTGCCGCCCTCCTCGGTGCTCCATCCCTGCGGCACGTCCATGCGACCTCCTGTCCTACACCCCGGTTCTTGCGCTAGTCCGATCTCCGGTCAAAGCCGCTCGCCAAAAGTCACGCCAAATGCGCCGTTCTCCGTGACTTTGGTGACCTTAGACACGGGCGGGCGGCCTTGAAATGCTGTTCCTCCGGGAGCAGTTGGGCCGCGAAGGAGAGTCACATGGCCACGCAAGTCGCCGAGAAAAGCCCGTTGGGCCTCGAAAATCCAATGGGAACCGACGGGTTCGAGTTCGTCGAATATACCGCGCCGGATACGACGCTGTTGCGCGACCTGTTCACCAAGATGGGCTTTCCCGCCGTCGCCAAACACAAGCGCAAGGACGTCACGCTCCACCGCCAGGGCGACATCAACTTCGTCATCAACGCCGAGCCTGGCAGCTATGCCGAGACCTACGCTCGCGACCACGGCCCCAGCGCCTGCGCCATGGCCTTTCGCGTGAAGGACGCGAAGGCAGCCTTCGAGCGCGCGGTGAAGCTCGGCGCGACGCCGGCCAAGGTCGACGTCGAGCATGGCGAAATGGACATTCCGGCGATCGAGGGCATCGGCGGGTCCCTGCTCTTCTTCGTCGACACCTATGGCGCGAAAGGCTCGATCTACGAGGTCGACTTCGACTTCTTCCCCGACGCCGACGAGCGGATGGCGGAGCTCGACAGTCGCCTCACTTACATCGATCACCTAACGCACAACGTGCACCGCGGCCGCATGGCCGTCTGGGCCGAATTCTATGAGCGGCTCTTCAACTTTCGCGAGATCCGCTACTTCGACATCGAAGGAAAGGTCACCGGCCTCTTCTCCAAGGCGATGACCTCGCCCTGCGGCAAGATCCGCATTCCCCTGAACGAGAGCCAGGACGACAAGAGCCAGATCGAAGAGTTCCTGCGAGAATATAAGGGTGAGGGCATCCAGCACATCGCGCTTGGGACCACCAACATCTATGAAAGCGTCGACGTGCTTCGCGGTCGCGGCGTCGAGTTCCAGGACACGCCCGACACTTACTATGAGATGCTTCCCGACCGCATCCCGGGTCACGGCGAGAATATCCCCGAATTGGAGAGCCGCCGTATCCTGATGGACGGCGCTCCCACGGAAGGTCAGGGGCTCTTGCTGCAGATCTTCACCCAGAACGTGATCGGTCCGATCTTCTTCGAGCTCATCCAGCGCAAGGGCAACGAGGGTTTCGGCGAGGGCAACTTCAAGGCATTGTTCGAGAGCATCGAGCTCGACCAGATGCGCCGCGGAGTTATTTGATCGCCGTCAATCGCACCCGCGCCCGAACCGGTGTAATGAGCCGGTCATGAGCGAAGTGGCGACGCTGGACGAGACGGCGATCCTTGCCGTTCTCGACGAGGTCATGGACCCGGAAATTCCGGCCGTCTCGATCACCGATCTCGGCATCATCCGCGGCTTTTCCGACAGCCCGTCGAGAGTTCTGGTGACGCCGACCTACACCGGCTGCCCGGCAACCATCGCCATCGAACGCCTCGTCCGAGATGCACTCGATGACGCGGGCTTCGGCGAGGTGGGGATCGAGCGGGTGCTGTTCCCGCCCTGGACGACCGCCTGGATCACCGACCGCGGTCGCCAGCGCCTTCACGATTACGGCATCGCGCCGCCTAGCGAATCAGCGGTTGCGACATGCCCTCAATGCGGATCGACCGACACCGTGGAAGTCAGCCGCTTCGGCTCGACACCCTGCAAAGCTCAGTGGCGCTGCAAGTCGTGTCTGGAGCCCTTCGACCGCTTCAAGTGTCACTGATCACTTGGCGTCGCAGAGTTTGCCCTTTTCCTCGCAGAAGGCCGCGCGGACGTCCTTCTTGAAGTCCATCTGCCCAACCGCCTGCATCGTCGAGGCGATCGCTCCGGGCATGGCCGCACGATAGCGTTTGGCCGCATCGGTCCCTTCGAACGCCACCAATGCCTTCAGGTCTTCGACGCTCAGGCTCTGCGCGTAGGAATTGCCGGTCGCCGTCAGCAGCCGCTCGCGGCCTTCCTCGTAGACTCGGTCGGCCGTCGACCGCAGCGCCGTCTTCTCCGCGTCGCTCAGATCCTTCGCATTGCCAACGATCTCCTCGACTTCCTTTTGCTTCATCATCGGCAGGATCGACGCCAGCAGCCCTGTGTCGGCCAGCTTCCGGCCTAGCTGCTGAGCCTCGGGGGAAGGCGTCGCCGCCGCCAGTGCAAGGAAGATCATCGCGATCATTCAGGGTCCTCCGTCAGCAGCGCCAGTAGCGCAAAACTCGCCAGCCAATGCTCGCCCATATAGTCGCCCGCGACATGCGGGATGGCGGCTTCGAGATGCGCCTCCGCCGTGTCGTAGGCGAGCTGGCATTCCTCCGCTGGAAGCAAGGGCGCGAGGCTCCGCCAGCACCACGCGCGGCTGAGGTTCAGGCCGTCGAGGTGGGCGATCTTGCCATCGCTGCGGTCGCTGACCGTCGCCGGCATGAAAAGGGTCGCGGGCTCGCTCGCCTCGATGTGAGGCAGGAAGCCGCCGAACCATCCGGCAAACTCCGGTGCCGTGAGCGCGCGGGACATGCAGAGCGCTTCGATCAGCGCGGGCGACAGGAATTCGTCCCCGCCCGGTTCCCACGCCTGGCAGTCGCGGTCGTTGGCGAACCAGTGCTTCGCCCGCTCGCGGATGGTAGTGGCTAGCGGCTCGTCAAACTGCTCCGCCCATTCCAGCGACAGGACGAGGGCGAAGGCCGTGTTGAAGTGCGTGCCGACCCGAATGGGATAGGTGAGCACCACCAGGTGATCGGAAAGCCGCTGCGCGAATGCGCGGGCCAAGGGCTCCAGCTCAGCAGCCCAGGCTGAGTCTTCATGGCGCGAGGCTTCAAGATGAAGCTGCAGCAGCCATGCCCAGCCGTAAGGCCGCTCGAACCCGCGGCTCAGCGGCCGGTCGAGATAGGCGCGCTCGACCTCCACCTTCTCCGCCGTGAAGCTGCTGTCAGCGAGCTTCTCGATCGCTCGCGCCTCGTCGGTGTCGGGAAACAGTCGGCGCAGCGTCAGCAGAGTCCACCACCCGTGCACGCAGCTGTGCCAGTCGAAGCTGCCGAAAAAGATCGGGTGCAGCACGTGCGGCGCCTGCGCGTCCTCGTCGCTGCCCAGCACATGGTCGAGCTTGTGCGGGTACTCCTGCCGCACATGGCCGAGCGCGATCCGGGCGAAGCGCGCCGCCGTGTCTGCGTCGAGGCTGAAACGACTCATCGGAAGGCAGCGAAATACAGGATCAGGATGTTCGCGGCGAGCAATGGCAGCGCCGTTGGGATCTGCGCGCGGATCACGCCATATTGATCCTTCAGCTCCAGCAACGCCGCTGGGACCAGATTGAAGTTGGCGGCCATCGGGGTCATCAACGTTCCGCAGAAGCCGGCGAGCATTCCGACCGCTCCAACCACGGCCGGATCGCCTCCGTACGCCTGGATCAGCAGCGGCGCGCCGATCGCGGCGATCATCACCGGGAAGGCCGCGAAGGCATTGCCCATGATCATCGTGAACAGCGCCATGCCGAGCGCGAACACCAGCACGGTCGCGAAGATGTTTCCCTTGGGGATGACCATCCCCGTGACCTCGCCGATGATCGTGCCGACCCCGGCTGCCGCGAAGAGGACGCCGAGCGCCGCCAGCATCTGCGGCAGGACGGCGGCCCAGCCGATGGCGTCGATCAGGCGGCGCCCTTCCTGCAGCGGCGCCACCGCTGGCGGCCGGAGCCAGACGAAGATCGTTCCGATCGCCAGGAGTACGCCGAGGCCGAGGAAGACATAGGTCTCGCGCTTGGCCTCTATCCAGCCGAGCCCGCCCAGCGGGGTGTAGGTGTAAAAGAGAGTCCCTACCAACGCAGTGACCGGAATGATCAGCGCGGGGAGGAACAGCCTGTTTCCCAATTTCGCGGACCAGTCCTCGAGCTCGTCGTCGCCGGTCGTCGGCGGATGGCTGCGGCCGATAAAGCCGAAGCCGGCGAGCCCTGCCAGGCCCAGCACGAGCATGCCATTCCCGAAGTCGCCGAGAAGGTCCCCTGCGAGCAGGCTCACGGCCATCAATCCCCAGAAAGCGGCATTGCCGAGCCGCTTCGGGTTTCTGCCGTCGAGCGCGCTCAACACGGCGAACGCCGCGAACATCGCGCCGGCGAGGGTGTAGAGCCAGTGCAAAGTGATCATTTGCGCCCCAGCTTTCGGTCGAGCCGGATCAGCCGAAATCCATGGATGATGAAAGCCGCGATGGCGCTGGGGATCGCCCACAAGGCCAAGTGGAGCGGGGTCAGATTGTAGCCGTAGGTCGACAGTGTTGCCTGGATGAGGACGATCGACCCGATGGCGAAGAAGATGTCCTCGCCGAAGAATAGGCCGACATTGTCCGTCGCGGCGGAATAGGCCTTCACCTTCTCCGACGTCCCTTCCTCCAGCTCGCCATGCTGCTTCTCGGCGGCGGCCAAGGCCATCGGGGCCACCAGTGGACGAACGGTCTGTGGATGCCCCGCGGTCGAGTGCAAGCCGATCGCTGCGGTGATCTGGCGGTAGATCAAATAGAGCAACAGCAATTTGCCCGTCGTGGCGGTGTGAAAGCCCCTGATCACTGTCGCCGCCCGCTGCTGCAGCCCGTAGCGCTCGAGCAGGCCGATGACCGGCAGCACGATCCAGACAATGGCGATGATCCGATTGTCGTTGAACGCCTTGCCGAAGGTAGAGATGACCTCGTGCAGGTCCATTCCGCCAAGCAGCCCGGTCACGATCGCTGATGCAGTCACCACCAGCATCGGGTTCAGCTTCAGCGCGAAGCCGACGACGACCAGCAGGATGCCAAGCAGCGGCCAATAGCTCATTCGGCGGCTCCGAACCCGCCGCCGCCCGGCGTCTCGATTACGAAGCGGTCGCCGGGCTGCATCTCCGCCGCGTCTGTCGCGGTCAGCTGCTCGATGCTGCCATCGGCCCGCTCGACCCAGTTGCGGCCGGGCAGAGCGTCGCTACCGCCTGCCAAACCCTTCGGCGCCACACGTCGGCGATTGGCGAGCATGTTGGCGCGCATCGGTTCGAGGAAGCAGACGTCGCGGACCACGCCATCGCCGCCCGCATGCGCGCCCTTGCCCCTAGATCCTCGTCGGATCGCGAACCGCTCCAAACGCACAGGCAGCCGAGTCTCCAGGATCTCGGGATCGGTCAGGCGGCTGTTGGTCATGTGGGTCTGCACAGCGCTCGTCCCGTCATGGTCAGGCCCGGCGCCAGATCCGCCAGCGATCGTCTCATAATATTGGTGGCGCGCGTTGCCGAAGGTGAAGTTGTTCATCGTCCCCTGGCTGGGCGCGAGGCGCCCGGTGGCGGCGAACAGGACGTCGGTGACGACCTGGCTGGTCTCGACATTCCCGGCGACGACGGCCGCAGGAAAGCTTGGCGAGAGCATGCATCCGTCGGGCACAATCAGTCGGATCGGGCGCAGGCAGCCGTCATTCATCGGGATCGGATCGTCGACCAGAGTGCGGACAACGTAAAGCGATGCCGCGCGGACGATCGAGAAGGGCGCGTTGAAATTGTCCGGCAGCTGCGCGCTTGTGCCGGTGAAATCGAACGTGGCCGAGCGGGTCGCTTTGTCGATGGAGATCTTCACTGCGACGCGGGCGCCGTTGTCCATCTCATATTCGAACGCGCCGTCGTCGAGCCGGTCGAGCAGGCGCCGTACCGACTCCTCCGCATTGGCGAGGACGTGGCGCATGTAGGCTGCGATGGTCTGTGGACCGTAGTCGCGCGCAGTCGCGATCAGCACTTCCGCCCCACGCACGCAGGCCGCCAGCTGTGCCTTCAGGTCTGAAATGTTGCGGTCAATATTCCGCGCGGGCCAGCGGCCGGAACCGAGCAACGCGCGGATTTCGCTTCCGAGAAAGCGCCCCTCGTCGACGAGCAGGGCGTTATCGATCAGCACGCCTTCCTCGTCGATGGTGCGACTGTCGGGTGGCATCGACCCGGGCGCGATCCCGCCGATGTCGGCATGGTGTCCGCGCGCCGCGACGAAGGCCGACGGGTCGGCCTCTTCGTTGTAGAATATGGGCACGACGACGGTGATGTCCGGAAGGTGCGTCCCGCCGCGATAGGGGTCGTTGAGCACATAAGCGTCGCCGCGCCTTATGCCGCGACCATCGCGCCCCTCGCCGCGCGTTTCGATGATGGTGCGGATGCTCTCGCCCATCGACCCGAGGTGCACGGGAATGTGCGGCGCATTGGCGATCAGAGCGCCATCCGCGTCGAAGATCGCGCAGGAGAAGTCGAGCCGCTCCTTGATGTTCACCGACGTCGCCGTCGATTGCAGCGCGACACCCATCTCCTCCGCGATGGCCATGAACAGGTTGTTGAAGATCTCCAGCATCACCGGGTCGGCGTCGGTGCCGATGGCATGAGCCCGGTTGGCGGGCGTTGAGCGCGTGAGAACCAGCGTCCCGTCCTCGCCTCGCCCAGCTTGCCAGCCATCCTCGACGACGGTCACCGACGACGGGTCGGCGATCAGCGCGGGTCCATTGATGAGCTGGTCGGGTGCAATGTCCTCGCGGGCGTAGACCCGCCATCCGCCAGCAGATCGGGCCGATGCGCCCTTGCCGGGCCGCTGCGAGTAGATGGCTTCGGAACCGGTATGGGCGACCGCTTCGATGATCAAGGCGTCGAGGATGATCTCGCCGGTTTCGTCGACATAGCCGAATCGCCGACGATGCTGGTCCGCGAAGTCGGCACGCATTCGCTCCTCGCCGCCCAACTCGACTTCAAGCGCCGTGTCGCTGCCAGTGAGGCGAAGGCGTGCGCGTCGGTGCAGGTCGATGCGATCGGCGGAGAGGCCTTGCTGGACCAAAGCCTCGACGGCTGCCGATTCGAGCGTTCCGAGCACTGCCGAATAATCGTCACTCAGAGGTTTCACGACGCCGGCCTCGCGAATGGCCTTCACGTCGGCGAGACCGATACCGTAGGCGGACAGCAGGCTCGCAAGCGGGTGGACGATGATACGTTCCATACCGAGCGAATCCGCCACCCGGCAGGCGTGCTGCCCGCCGGCGCCTCCGAAGCAGGCGAGGGCGTAGCGCGTGACGTCATGACCGCGAGCGATGCTGATCTTGCGGATGGCATTCGCCATATTGTCGACGGCGATGCGCAGGAAGCCTTCGGCGATGTCGGCCAGCTCCATCCGGTGGCCGAGCGCTTCCTCGACCTCGCTGGCGACCTTGCGCAGCCGGGCTGCGGAAGCTGAAGGATCGAGCTGTTCGTCGCCGTCCGGACCGAACACGGCAGGGAAGGCGTCGGCGACGATTCGGCCCAGGAATAAGTTGCAATCCGTGACCGTCAGTGGGCCGCCGTTGCGGTAACAGGCCGGGCCCGGCTTCGCACCCGCGGACTCAGGTCCGACCCGGAAGCGCATGCCGTCGAAACGGCAGATCGATCCGCCACCCGCCGCAACCGTGTGGATCTGCATCATCGGCGCACGGATGCGCACGCCTGCAACGACGCTCTCGTCCGCCAGTTCGTGGCGGCCGGCGTAATGCGACACGTCGGTCGATGTACCGCCCATGTCGAAACCGATCAGCCGCTCCTCATGCGACGATGCGACCATCCCGACGACGCCGCCTGCGGGGCCGGACAATATGGCGTCCTTGCCGCGAAACGCCTTGGCGTCCGTCAGGCCGCCGTTCGACTGCATGAACTGCAGCGTCGCGTTCGTCGGCAATCCTCCGGCAACCTTGTCGACGTAGCGCCGAAGGATCGGCGACAGATAAGCGTCGACCACGGTCGTATCGCCACGGCCGATCAGCTTGATCAAAGGCGCCACCTCGTGGCTGACGGAAATCTGCGCAAACCCCAGCTCGCGCGCCATCTCCGCGACGCGTGCTTCATGGTCCCTGAATTTCCAGCCGTGCATGAAGACGATGGCGAGCGCGTCGATTCCGCGCTCGCGGACTTCTTGGAGCGCGGCAAGCGCCGCGGCTTCCTCGAGCGGTGTGACGATCTCGCCATCGGCGCCGACACGCTCGGCAATCTCGACCACCGTCTCATATGGCTGCTCGGGGAGGACGATGTGCCGCGCGAAGATTTCGGGCCGCGCCTGGTATCCAATTCGAAGCGCGTCGCCGAAGCCGCGGGTGATCGCCAACGCGACCCGGGCGCCTTTGCGTTCGAGCAGCGCATTGGTAGCCACGGTCGTGCCCATGCGAACCTCGCCGAGCGTTCCAGCCTCCGCGGTCAGGATGCGCTGGATCCCCTCGATGGCCGCGTCAGGATAGCGATCGGGGTTTTCGGACAGCAGCTTTTCGGTGCGAAACCGCCCCTCGTCGTTCCAGGCGATCACATCGGTGAATGTGCCGCCGCGATCGATCGCGAAGTTCCAGGCGCTGGCCACGCGGCCATCAAGCAGAAGCGACGGGTTCCGCCAAGCGTGCGGCGGTGAAAGTCCCTAGCGGAAAGTCAGGAAGCGGTGACCGAACCAGCTCGTCACGGCAGGCGCGAAGATGGCGATACCGTGGCCGATCGCCTCAACGTGGTTAGTCACCCGCGCCGCTGGAAGCGCCCAATAGACGAGCAAATTCGCGAGCGCCCAAGTCGCGGCCATGCCGACGATGTTGACGATGATGAAGTTGCGCACCTGCTCCGACGTGTCCGTGCTGCTGCGCTCGAAAACGAACTCGCGAAACAGCAGGAACGCAACGACCATGCCCGTCATGTAGGCGGCGAGCACCGCGAGGCTGAACGGCATGATCGTGCTCCACGCGAACCGAGATGCCCAGTTCACGGCTGCGGCGAACCCGCCACACGCCAGGAAGCGCACGAAGCGCGGTAGGCGGTCAAAGAGTGCTGCCGCGCTCACAGCTTGGTGCGGTGGAAGATGCCGGTTGGCACGTTCTTGATGACGGTCATAATCAGCCGCCAGTAGCCGGGCGTGTAGGCGACCGGTGCGCCCTTGTCGGCGGCCTTGCGGATCAGCGTCGCAACCTTGTCCGGCGAGGCCCAGAGCGCGCCCTTGTTAGGGATGTGCGCGGTCATCGCCGTGTCGACGAAGCCCGGCTTGATCAGCACGGCCTTGGCGCCGGTCGGAGCAAGACGGTGCGCAACGCCCTGCATCAGGGTGGCCAGGCCGGCCTTGGTTGCGCCGTAGAGATAGTTGGACTGACGGCCACGATCGCCGGCGACCGAGCCGATCACGACGAGCGTCCCGGACTTCGCGGCTTCGAGATGGTTGGCAGCGGCCAGCACCCAGAGCGCGGCCGAGCGGAAGTTGGTGTCGATCAATTGCGCGGCGCTCTTCAGGTCGCGTTCCAGATCGCGCTGCTCGCCGAGGTGTCCGTAGGCGAGGAGGACGACATCGATGCCGCCAAGCTCCTTCGCCCACTTGGCGATCAAAGCCTCGGGATCGGCGGTCAGGAAGTCGACCGTCTCCGCGACCACCTTGCCCGCACCGCGCACACGCAAGTCCGCCGCAACCGTCTCCAGCTTCGATGCATTGCGGCCGGCGATGACCAGTTCCGCGCCCTCTTTCGCATATTGCCGGGCGGCGGCTTCGGCGATGTCTGACAACGCGCCGAGGATGATGATCTTCTGGGTCATAGCCTCATCTTATTCGAGAAATTGAGCGGGGATAGCGTCGCGTCAGTGGATCAGCGCGGCACTGGCGAAGCTTGCGAAGACGCCAGCGCCGAGCAGGATGCTGATCTTATCGGACACGGCGAACACGACCGGATCGTCGTTGAGGATGCCGCGCCCGCACAGCAGCCATACGCGACCGAGCCAAAGCCCGATCAGCACCGGCGCCGCCCAGAGCAACTGCGGCAAGCCGTAGAGCGTGCTCGGGAAGGCTTCGTTGATCAGATAGAGCACGAGCACGTGGATCGCGCCGACCGCGGAGGAAACTCCCAGGCCCGCGACCAGCATCGCATCGGCCGCGACATATCCGCGCCCGTGATCGGCGGACGTCGACGACTTACGGCCGATTTCCGTGGAGCGCTTAGCCAATGCGAGCGACAGGAACAGGAACATCGAGAAGACCAGAAGCCACGACGAAATCGGTACCCTGGCGGCGACGGCACCAAGCACGAGCCGCAGCGTGAACAGCGACGCAAGGATGGTCACGTCGAGCACCGGCACGCGCTTCAGGTGCAGCGAATAGCTCAGCGTCACGACGCAATAGAGTCCGAGCAAGGCGACCACCGGCAGGCCCGCGCCAATTGCGGCCAGCGTAAATCCCGCAGTCAGCAATCCGGCGGAGGCGAGGATGCCCTGCGGTATCCCAATGACCCCAGCAGCGAACGGCCGGTTGCGCTTGGTCCAGTGCTGGCGATCCGCCTCGAGATCGAGGAGGTCGTTGATGAGGTAGGTGCCCGACGCCGTCAGCCCGATCGCGACGAACGCCGCGACGCAGGCCATCCATCGCGTGGGATCGAAGATCGCGCCCGCCAGCAAGAGCGGCAGGAACAGCAGCCCGTTCTTTGCCCATTGATGCAGTCGGAGGGCGCGCATCCAGTCAGCGGACGTCGCCTTTCGCGTCGAGAAGTCCGCCTCCAGCGCAGTGACTTGGCTGAGCCCCTCGAGCAGGCGCGCGTCGCGCCCGGCGAATACGCCGAACCGCGCCGACTTCCACACGTCCAGGTCGGCATACGTATCGCCTGCGTACGCAAAGCCGTCCGGAAAGCGGGCGGTCAGCGCTTTCGCTTTCCGCGAGCCCTTGAGGTTCGTCTTGTCGCAGGACGCGATGACCTCATCGATGAAGGTGAAGCGGGAGCAGACCTTGCCGGCCAGCTCGATGTTCGCCGCCGTCGCGGCGACGACCGTGCGGCCATTGTCCGCTGCAGCCCTCGCGTACGTAACCAGATGCTCGTTCACCGGCAGAAGCTCGATCGCAAGATCCGTCCGCTGCGCCAGCTGATGCTTGAGATGCGCGATGCCTTTCAGCGCCCACCAGAGGAGCAGGAACGCGGTATGCGGCGACTTCTTTGCATATTGCAGCGCCGCTTCGAGCAGCAGGTCGGTGCGCAGCAAGGTGCCGTCGAGATCGAGGACCAACGGGTAATCGGAACAGGCCTCGGAAGCAGGCAATTCCCCTGCCGGCAATGCGCTCAACGCCGCACTAGATTGCATGGTCAGATCCCGGCCCCCGTTAACACCACAGCCGTTGCACGATTGTGGTAAATGAAGCCCTAAAGCGGCTTCGCCCGGCCCTTGATTTTGAGGATCGAGAAGTAGCTGCCGCGTTCAATCAACTGGAGCCGTGCGGGATCGAAATTCGGCGCCTTCCCGAAATGGAAATAGATGACGTAGTCGAAGCGCTCCGGCCAACGCTCCGCATATTCCGACTTGTGAAGCTTGATCTTCTTCTCGAACGCCGGCGTCGGGTCAGCGAGCTTCATTGCCGTCTTCGGATCGAATGGCATGGCATGTGGAATGTCGTACGGCGCGAAGGCTGGCGTCACGCTGAGCGGCTGCATGCCGACGCCCGTAAATTCCATCGGATTGAAGATGCGCCGGTCGAGCGTCGCGTAGCTCGTGATGTGTCCGTAAGCGAGCGATCCGGCAATGGTGTTCGTTGGCTCTTTCGGCGCGACGGCAAGCACCAGAGCCTTAGCGGGCAATACGTGATCCGCCTTGCGGAACTCGGCGACCTGATTGCTGAACGGCTGCCAGACCAGCACCGCCATAGCCAACGAGAAGGCGACGAGCGTGGCCGCGCTTGCGGCGACGACCGCGGCAATCTCGCGCTTGCGATCGACGATCTGCAGCGACGCGAAGAATAGCCAGGCGAGCGCGACCATGGTGCGCGCATCCACGTCGATGGCTTCCTGCAACCCGCTCGGGACCACGGCGACGTAGGCGGCGAGCGTCCCGAGTGGCCACCACATGGTCCGCTCGACCCGCACCCAGCCTTTGCGCATCACGAGATAGAGGGGGATGAACAGGAGCATCCCGAAGATGCTCGGGTTGTGCTGCTGGGTCATGAACAGTGCGGCGACCGCGCGGCCCTTGCCGATGTAGTCGATGCGCAGGGCTTCGCCCGCCGACGGAACGAGCGGAATCAAAATGAGCGGCACGGCGAATATTGCAGCCGTCTTCAGGCACGCAGTGACGAATCCCCGCGCGGTGCGAGGCGCATCCCGAAGCATGAAGCCGAGGAGGAGAGCCATCCCCAGCGCTAGCGCGAAGACATGGCAGAAGAACAGGATGACGCCGCCGACATTGCCGGTGACGGCGAGTTCGCCAAACGTCCTCGGGCGGCCAAGAATCAGCGCGACCATCAGGCAGGCGACGGCGGCTCCGACGAGGAAATTGATGTAGCCCATCGACGTCACGATGTTCATCGCGAAGGCGGGCAACAGCAGCAGGAAAGCGTTGGCTTCGCCGAACAGCTTCCTCTGAATCAGCCAGCCTGAGAAATAGACGAGGGCCAGCGACCCAGCGATAGTCGCCTTCAGCACGGTCAGCGGGCCCACCATTCCGCACAGCGGCCAGTTGATCAGGTCGGCGGCGAGGTTCGGAATGATCCCCAGATGGTATCGATACATGACATCGACTGCCGAATCTGTCGGATTGCATGCCAGCGACATGCGCGCGGCATGATTTGCGAAATCGACGATCGGCGGATGTTCGATGACGAGGAACGGCAACAGGCTGAGCGCGCACAGCACGACATAGGCGGCGAGTAATCCAACACCCGCGCCCACGCGCGGGAAGGCCTGGCCTACCTCAGTGGGTGCAATTGCGTCGCTTGCTTCCGGAACGGTCGCCATGCCGCCGGGCTAAGACATCTTGGTAAACGAGCGATAAAGATATGCTCGAGGGCGCCCGACCGGCTGTCTCTAATTTGCGAGGAGATTGGCCAAGCTTATCGGCCCAAGCGCCACGATCCGGAGCAATGCGGGCCCGTAGGTCACAACCGCCGCGATCACGCCGAATAACACCCACGCGACGCTCACCCGGATGGCTGAAGTCATTGGTACCTCGTGTGATGGCGGCTCGGGCGTTTGGGGCCGCCCGAGCCGCTTCGTACGCGTAACTGCAGCAAGTGGGGCCCGCCTCAACAGGGTGTCGAAGCGCTGGTGTTGCGAACCCGGAAACGGCCTTAAGGGCTCGAATCCGGATACGAACCCTATCAAAAGTTAGCGTTCACATTTTTTGGGTCGAACGTCTGCAGTGCCGGAGCTCCGCACTCACCAATCGGCAGTCAATTTGAGAGATTTATTGGCGCGAGGCGATCGCTCCGTTCCGGGAGCCAAGGCGCGTCTGCCACCACGGAAAGACAGCGCTGGTCATTGCCGCGAAAGGTTTGGCTGCCTATGTCGCGGCCATGCCCGCGGTTCTCCTCCGGCTTGTCATGCTGCTCGCGCTGGTGGGCATGCCCTTCGGCATGACGATTGCCCCCGCCATGGCGGCCGGCGTGTCAGGTACCGCTTCCGGACACTGCGACGAGCATCAGAAGCCAGCCGACGCACCTGCCAAGATGGACATGCACTGCGCCACCTGCGCAGCGCTGCCCGCTGAAGCTGGATTCATGTTGGCGGAGCTTCGTCCGCAAGCGCCCACGGTCATATCCGCCGTGCATGCATTGAGCGACACGGTGCCTGAGATCGCCACCCCTCCTCCGAAGCTGTTCTGAAGACCCCCACTTTCAGAACAAACAGCTTTTGGAGTTATCGCTCATGAAGACGCTTTTCGGCGCGATCGCGCTCATCATTGCCGCGCCCGTCGTGGCCCAAACCGCTCCGGCGGCCGTCCCGCATTCCGCCCATGCCCAGCATCAAGGTATGGATCATTCTCAGCACGGCCAAAGCAAGCATGATTGCAAGGAATGCTGCGAGAAGATGAAGGGCAAGGACGGCAAGATGGAATGCATGGACAGGAAGTCCGATGCCAAGTCAGCTGCTCCCGCGCCTGCTTCGCACGAAGGCCACGGCGGCCACGCCCACTGACCGGAACGGCGCCGTCCCGACGGGCGGCGCCCTACGGTCTCTCGAACTGAATCGACGCTCGCGGGTCGAGCGGGGAATCTGTCATGAGCAAACTCTCATTGAGCCGTCGCGGCTTCCTGGCCGGAAGCGCAGTCGCTGCGAGCGCCGCGGGACTGTATCCCGCCTGGGCCAGGAGCATCAGTTCCGGCCTTTCCGCAGCCAAGGGTAGCGGCACTCTGGCCGGCAATAACCTGGCGATCAGGGTCGCGCAGCACTCGTTCATCGTCGATGGCCGCAGAGGCCACGCGGTGGCGATGAACGGCACGATTCCGGGACCGCTCGTGCGCTTGAAGGAAGGCGACAACGTTAGGATCGCCGTCCGCAACGAGCTCGAGGATGACACCTCGATCCATTGGCATGGGCTATTGGTGCCGTTCCAGATGGACGGTGTGCCCGGAGTCAGCTTCCCCGGCATTAAGGGGAAATCGACCTTCGTCTACGAATTTCCGGTTAGGCAATCGGGCACCTATTGGTACCACAGCCATTCGGGCCTTCAGGAACAGGTAGGCCATTACGGCCCGATTATCATCGATCCCGCCGGATCCGACCCAGCCGCTTACGACCGCGAGCATGTCATCGTCCTATCCGACTGGACGTTCATGCATCCGCACGAGCTGTTCACGAAATTGAAGCAGGAACCCGGTGTCTTCAATCGGCAGAAACTTACCGTCGAAGATCGGTTGAAAGGGGCTAATCCCCTTTCATCCGAGGAGCGGGCCATGTTCGCCCGCATGCGGATGGACCCGACGGACATCTCCGACGTGACGGCTGCAGCCTACAAATATCTGATCAACGGGCACACGCCGGGTGAAAATTGGACGGCTTTGTTCCGCGCGGGTGAGCGGGTGCGGTTGCGCATCATCAACGCCGCCGCACAGACGATCTTCAATCTGCGCATCCCTGGGCTTCCCATGTCCGTGGTCGCGACCGACGGCATCGACGTCCGTCCGGTCGAGGTCGATGAGCTGCAGATCGGTAACGCCGAGACTTACGACGTGATCGTTCGTCCAGATGACCGCGCCTACGCATTCGTTGCTGAGACCATCGACAGGTCCGGCATGGGATTGGCGACCCTCGCCCCGCGCGAAGGGATGCGTTCGGAAGTCCCACAGCTTCGGGAGAGGCCGGTCCTTCGCATGAAGGATATGGGCATGGGTCACGGCGGTTCGGTCGATCACTCGGCCATGGTGCACGGAACGGCTTCGCCATCAGCGGTCGAGCCCACGGACCATGGCGACATGAACATGCGCGACAAGTCCAAGGTGAACTTTCCCGTCGGGATTGGCGTCGACATGATCACTCCGATGCCGATCGACCGGGTGGGCGATCCCGGCATCGGCCTGGATAATGTCGGCCATCGCGTCCTGACCTACAGGGACTTGGTGGCGCTGAAGCCCTATCACGACCAGCGGCCCCCGACCCGGCGCATCGACATCCACCTGACCGGCAACATGGAACGCTTCATGTGGTCCATGGACGGGGAGCAGCTGAGCGAGAACCCCGAGCCCTACCGCTTCGCTCGCAACGAGCGGCTTCGGATGCGGCTCATCAACGACACGATGATGACCCATCCCATGCACATTCACGGCCATTTCTGGCAGCTGGTAAACGGCCATGGGTCCCACCAGCCGCTAAAGCACACGGTCCGCGTGCTGCCTGGCGGCTACGTCGATCTCGACATGACGGCGGATGCCCCCGGTGACTGGGCGTTCCACTGCCATCTGCTCTACCACATGCACGCCGGCATGATGCGTGTCGTAAAAGTCCGGCCGCTGGAAGGCGATCAGGCATGAAGCGCCTGTTGCCCGTACTCGCAGCATCGGCCCTCGTTGCCACTCCGGCAAGTGCGCAGCCTGCGGGACACGACTCGCACGCCAGTGAGCACCCCCCGATTGGGCCCTCAAATCCTGATCCTCACGCGGGCCATCAAATGCCTGTGGCGCCGAAGGCTACTGATCCTCACGCAAGTCATGCCATGCCGACCGAGCAACCGGCGGATCCTCACGTCGGTCATGACATGAGAGCGGCTACGGTTGACCCGCCGGTCGCGGCGGCTCCGGCGGAGGCGCTCACCGGTCCACGAAATGCTGCCGACACTGTCTGGGGAGAGGACGCGATGAATCGCTCACGCGCCGTGCTCCTGCGAGAGCATGGCGATATGCCCATGTCCAAAATTCTCGTGGATCAGCTAGAAGCCCGCGTCCGGAAGGGCCGTGACGGCTACTCCATTAAGGCGGAGGGCTGGTACGGCGGTGACGTCGACAAGCTGTGGCTGAAGTCTGAGATTGAAGGCGAGTTCGGCCACAAGCCCGAACAGGCCGAAGTCCAGAGCCTGTGGAGTCACGCGGTCACCCCGTGGTTCGACGTTCAGACTGGCATCCGGTTTGATACGCGTCCGGAAAATCGTGGTTATCTTGTCCTCGGCGTGGAGGGGTTCGCCCCCTTCTGGATTGAGGTCGACGCGGCAGCTTTCCTGTCGAACAAGGGCGATGTCACTGCGCGCATAGAGGCGGAGCATGACGCGCGTATCACGCAAAAGCTGATTCTTCAGCCGCGCGTCGAAGCCGATTTCGCGTTCCAAGATCTCGAGGACCAGCGGATCGGTTCGGGTTTGTCGAAAGCTGAGATTGGTCTCCGTTTCCGGTACGAGATCGTCCCGCACATCGCTCCGTATTTTGGTGTCGAATACGAGCGCGCCTTCGGAGACACGAGGCGGTTTCGGCGGTCCGATGGCCATGATGGAGAGCGCTGGAGCCTGGTGACGGGCATCCGAACCTGGTTCTGAGGGCGCGGTGGCGGAGCGGGAGGGATTCGAACCCTCGATACGGTTTTGCCGTATACTCACTTTCCAGGCGAGCGCCTTCGACCACTCGGCCACCGCTCCGCAAATCGCTGGAAGGCGCCCATCTAGGCAAGGTTGCGCGTGTCGGCAACCTTGCGGGTTCGCGGCCCTAACCCCTATGCCGCATGCATGCGGCCGTTCGGAAAACCGCCTTCGGCAGAAGAGATGGAAGCGATGGCGCGCCGAGTGCTCGAATCGCTGCCGGAGCCGTTCGCCGGGCACCTCGGCGAGGTCGTGCTGATCGTCGAGGACTTCGCCGATCAGGAAACGCTGGCTTCCGTTGGGCTGGAGGATCCGTTCGACCTTACCGGCATCTACGAAGGCATCCCCCTCACCGAACGCAGCGTCGACCATTCGGGGACGATGCCGGACCGGGTGCGGCTTTTCCGCCGGCCGATCCTCGACGAATGGGCCGATGGCGAAGACACTCTCGAACATCTCGTCGCGCACGTGCTCGTGCACGAGGTCGGGCATCATTTCGGACTGTCCGACGAGGACATGCATGCTCTCGAGGAAGCCGTCGGGTGACCCTGCTGAAGTTCGAGTCCGTAACCTGCATTCGCGGCGGGCGCATCTTGTTCGAGAATTTCGACCTGGAACTTGGCCCCGGAGACGCGCTGCACCTGACCGGTCCCAACGGGAGCGGCAAGTCTAGTCTGATCCGCCTCGCGGCTGGGTTGTTGCGGGCGGAACGAGGGACGGTCGAGCGCAAAGATCTGGCGCTGGCGGACGACGCACTTGCTCTCGATCGCGAATTGCCGCTGGCCCGCGCACTAAAGTTCTGGACGAACGAACCGCAGCGCCTTGCCCGAGCCATGGAGGCCCTCGACCTGACCCGGCTTGCGGATGTTCCGGTGCGGTTGTTGTCGACCGGGCAGGCAAAGCGTGCGTCGCTTGCGCGGGTCGCGGCATCCGGTGCCCCGTTGTGGTTGCTGGACGAGCCGCTCAATGGCCTCGACCGCGACGGTATCAGTCGGCTGGAGGGTCTGATTGCTTCGCACCTGGAGTCGGGCGGCGCAGTTCTGGCGGCGTCTCATGGCCCGCTCGGCGGAAGCTGGACGCATCGGGAGATCGGCGCGTGATTGGCGCATTGGTCCTTCGCGACGTCCGCCGCGCGATCGGCGGGGCCGCGTGGTTGCCCGTGGGGTTCTTCCTAGTCGTGGCAACCTTGGTTCCGTTCGCCGTCGGGCCTGATCCCCGGCTGCTCGCTCGGATCGCTGCGGGTGGTTTGTGGATTGCCGCGCTCACAGCCGCGCTGCTCCCGATCGAGCGACTGATCGAACCAGATCGTGCGAGTGGCGTGCTCGATCAACTAGCCATTCGCGGCGTTTCCGAAGAAGCGGTCGGCGCGGGCAAAGTGGCTGCCCATTGGCTCACTTTCGGCCCGTTGCTGCTCGTCGCCGCAATCCCGAGCGCCTTCATCCTCGGCATCGCGCCTGACGCCCTCCTGCGAACGTTGTTGGCATTGGCGGTCGGAACGCCCGGGCTTGCCGCGCTCGCGGTCATGGTCGCTGCGCTGACTGCGGGTCTGCCGCGGGCAGGAGCGCTGGCGGGAGTGCTGCTTCTGCCGCTGGCCATCCCGCTGCTCATCTTCGGTGCGGGCGCCGCAGGCGATCCGGAGTCCGGGGGATTGTTGCTGGAAGCGGCGGTGGCGTTGCTTCTCGTCGCCGCATCGCCCTTCGTGATGGGGGCGGCAATCCGCGCGGCTAGGACTTAGACCACCGCGCGAAGATCGCGGTTGGAAGCAGCAGGCCGCGCGCTTCCTCGCGCACCGACATCTCGCCGACTTCCACCGTCCCGCCGAGATCGGCGAACGTCTGCTTCACCAGTTCGCCGATTGCGATTGCGGACATGCGCACGGCATAGACGGTAAGCACCAGGAAGCGGCTGTTCTCGTCGAGCAGCTTGCGGCAGTCGGCGAGCAATGGCGCGAGGTTTTCCTCCAGCCGCCAGACCTCGCCGGTGGGCCCGCGCCCGAACTTCGGCGGATCGAGCAAGATGCCGTCGTAGCGGCGTTCGCGGCGGACTTCGCGAGCGGTGAACTTGGATGCGTCGTCGACGATCCAGCGGATGTCGGACAGGCCGGATAGCGCGCCGTTGACCTTGCCCGCCTCGACCGATTTCTTGGAAGCGTCGACGTGGACGACACGCGCGCCGGTTTCGCTAAGAATCAGACTGCCGACGCCGGTATAGCCGAACAGGTTCAGCACGTCGGCGCCGGCTGCACGCTCGCGCATCCAGTCCCACTGCGGCGCCATGTCCGGGAAGAAGCCGAGATGGCGGAAGGGCGTGAGCGACGCGTTGAATCGCACAGGGCCGCGCGACAGCTCCCAGCTTGCCGGGACTTGGCGATGCTGAACCCACCGGCCACCGCCGTCCTCGTCGGATCCGGGAACGAAGGTCGCGTGCGGGTCCCAGTCCGCCTGCGCGGGTGACCACATTGCCTGCGGCTCCGGGCGCTCGACGACGATCTTGCCGTAGCGTTCGAGCTTGCGGCCGTCGCCGCTGTCGATCAGTCCCCAGTCCGCCCAGGGTTCTGCAACGAGTGTTTCGAGCGGCATCAGGCGACCGCGGCGAGGCGCGCCCCGACCGAAGAAATGGCGATGCGCCCATCGATCAATCCGGCACCTGCAGCCCTGGCCGAGGTCACATCGACTGCGCGCAGGTCCGCCAGCAATTCTTCGAGCGGCACGATGCGTCCGAACACTTCGACCGAGCGAGCCATCTGGTCTGCCCGGCCTTGCGAGGTCTCAAGCGCCATCAACAGTCCTGCCTCGAGCTGGGCTTGTGCCCGACGGACTTCCGCCTCGGTCAACGTTTCGATGGTATCGGTCAGGACGTTGCGCGCGAGGTTCATCGATTCCGCCGCACGGGTCCGATCCGCCGCGCAGCCGATGACGACGAGGCCCGTATCGGCGAACGCCTGCTGCCATGAGCCGACGGAGTAAGCGAGGCCGCGTTCCTCGCGCAGTTCCTGAAATAGGCGCGAAGACGTCCCACCGCCAAGTGCCTGGCTGAAAACGGCGAGAGCCGGCATCCCCGGATCGGAGGCCTTCAGTCCCGGCAGGCCAAGGCACCAATGCGCCTGCTCGAACTCGCGACGGTCGTTGCGCAGTCCGCCGGTGAATTCCGCAGTACCGATCGGCGTGCCGGACGCGTCCGCCATGTCGCCGAACAATTGTTCAGCCAGTTTCAGAACGGCGTCCGGATCGACCTTGCCGCTGGCCGACAGGATGAGGCGGGATGGCACCAGCTCGCCCGTCATCCACGCCATGCAATCGTCGCGCGTGATGCGCTCCAGGCTTTCCTCGCGGCCGAGGATCGAACGGCCGAGCGGCTGATCGACGAAGGCGGCTTCGAACAAATGATCGTTGACTAGGTCGTCGGGCGAATCGACGGTTTCACCGATCTCCGAAAGGATGACGTCTTTCTCGCGGTCGAGATGCTCCTCCGCCATGTGCGGTTCGCGGATGAGATCCGCCAGAAGCTCGGCCAGCAATGCCGTGTTGCGAGCGAGAACGCGTCCGTGAAACGTCGTCTGATCGCGCGACGTCCAGGCGTTCATGTAGCCACCGACGTCCTCGATCGCCTCCGCAAGCTCGCGCGTGTTCCTCTTGCCCGCACCCTTGAACACCATGTGCTCAACGAGGTGTGCGAGACCGGAGCAATTCTCCGGTTCGGAGCGCGATCCGACCATCGCGTAAATGCCCAGCGCGACGCTCTCCGCACCGGGCAACGGGTCGACGGCGACCGTCAGGCCATTGGCCAGGCGATGCATGGCAGCGCTCAAGCTGTCTGCTCCTTCTTCCAGCGGAGCCGAAGAGCCAGGCCGTAGATCAAGGCGGCGATGCCGGCGAACAGGAACCACTGGATGGCGTAGGACCGGTGATTGTTGGAAATCGATCCAAGCGACGGCGGCTTGACCGTCTCCAGCCCCGGAGGCGCACTCGCCGCGACGAGGCGCAGGCGCGTGACATTGTCGGGAGCGATGATCCCGCTGACCGGCCCGCCCGGCCAATCGACCTTGGCCTGCGGGTCCTTCGACCAGCCCACCGCTACGCTCATCCCGGGACCTTCGGCCCCGGTCGAGCAGTCAACGATATGGACGTAACCCGGCTCACCGGACGTGCCTTCGCCCGGCACTGTACGCCGGCCGACCGGCTTGAGGCACACGCCCGTCGCATGGCGGAACAAGGGCAAGTGCTTGTCGGCCATCGGCAGGGTGGGGAAGGCGATCGGCGGCAGTTTTTCCGCCTCTGCATATTGCTGGAGGAGCTTCTGCTTCTCGCCTGCGCGCTGAAGCTGCCAGACGCCAAGGCCGACCATGACGACGACGGCTCCAGCGACAATGATCGTCGCAACGACTGGGAGTTTGCGCGCCATTAGGCGATCCGCCCCTCGCGCGCGCGGTGGATGTATTCCTGTGCCAGCAGGGCTGCCTTGGCCTCGCGTAATCCGGCGAGCGTCAGCAGGAGGCCGACTGGCGCCCACACGAGATGCACCCACCAGGGCGGTGTGAAGGACAATTCCACGAAGGCTGCACAGAAGGTCAGGATCGCGCCTACGATCAGGATGAGGAAGGCCGCCGGCCCGTCGCCGACGTTGAAGCGATCGAAGTCGAGCGAGCAGGCGCTGCACTTCGGCGCGAAGGTGACCCAGCCTTTGAAAAGCGGGCCCTGCCCACACTGCGGGCAGGAACCTTTGAGCGCCGCTGCGAGTGGCGAAGTGACTGCCACCCTCTGACCTAGTGCGTCGGCGCGCCCCAGCCGCCCCACACGTAGATGGAGACGAACAGGAAGAGCCAGACGACGTCGACGAAGTGCCAGTACCAGGCAGCCGCTTCGAAGCCGAAGTGCTGCTTGGGGGTGAAGTCACCCTTCCACGCGCGAACCAGGCAGACGATCAGGAAGATGGTCCCGATAATGACGTGGAAGCCGTGGAAACCGGTCGCCATGAAGAAGGTCGAACCGTAGATGTTGCCGCCCGCCGACTGCTTGAAGAAGAACGGCGCGTGGATGTACTCGTAAGCCTGCACGCCGGTGAACACGAGGCCGAGGATCACCGTCAGCAGCAGGCCGAGCTTCAGCCCCTCGCGGTCGCCGTGGATCAGCGAATGG
>Ga0247822_10000311_pt1 | contig 25074 bp, 22 predicted proteins | sample 13C_Cellulose_Da_FD_192423 | JGI IMG/M metagenome (GOLD analysis project Ga0247822, IMG submission 192423) | Soil microbial communities from agricultural site in Penn Yan, New York, United States - 13C_Cellulose_Day30 | ecosystem: Environmental > Terrestrial > Soil > Agricultural land | place...
GCACAGGCGGCCGAGCAACAGCTCCTCGCCGGCGACCGGCCCCGGCTGGCCCGACGGGCGATACGGGTCCAGCGGCGGCGTTGGGAGTCGCACTTCGGCGTGCTCTTGAAGGACCTCACGGCGAGGCGGGCGGCGCTGGCGGCCGAGGCGGCCACAGCCGACGACCGCTGCCGCAAGCTGGCTCGCGCATCGGCCGAGGCGGTCGAGCGCGCCGCAGCCGTGGCCGAAGCCGAGCAGGTCGCGGAGGCCGACCGACTGGCGAAGGAGCGCGAGCTGGAGGAGCGGGCGACGATCCTGTCCATCGAGGAGGCGCGGGCCAAGCGGACCGGCCAGGAACTGGCCGCGGCCCGGGACGAGGTGGTACTGCTGGCGCTACCGCCGAAGGCGGCGTGACCGACTTTGCCGTTTCGATGGAATGAAAGCTGATGTGGCTCAGTCGGACTCGGGGGGCCGCTGCGACGGGATCGGCGGGGAAGGGTTGCCGGCCAGGAAGGTGAGCTTGCGGGCGCACAGGAGGATCGTGTCGCCGGGCTTCAGGCGGGTCGGACCGCAGATCTTGTGGCCGTTGAGGATGGTGCCGTTCTTGGACGCGATGTCGTGCAACTCGCACCGGCCGTCGCGGTGGATCACGACGGCACAATGCCGGCGGGAGACGTGCTCGTCCTTGAGGACGACGGTGTTGTCCGGCAGTCGGCCGACGCTGTTGACCCCGGGGGTCAGGGCGTGCAGGTGGTCGCCGTCCTGGAGCCAGTACGACTGGGACAGCCCCGGCGGCGAAGTGACGGTCGGACCGTCCGCCACCTCGGCGTCAGCCAGTAGGGCCAGGTCGCCGGCCAGGGTGTAGTTGCCACACGCCGCCTGGAGCCTGTCCCGGGCGGCGCGGAACTCGTCCCGCCTGGGCAGGCCCTCCAAATGCAAGCTGTGTAACCGGGCGTCGGACATGGGCAGAGCGCCCTCAGTGCGGGCGACGGGGTTCCTGCCCCGTCGCCCCAACCACCTATCTATAGGCACTCTTCGTCGGTAAACCAATGTAGTCAATACCCGATCCGAGCGATCCGGTCAACCGGGTAGTAACGCGGGCGGTAAATTTGATGGCTCCGGCGCGCCGGACGAGCCGTGGGGGTGAACCCCACGGCTCGTCCGATCGGCGGTCAGTCCAGGTCGGCCGCCTCGATGTCCAGTACCTTGAAGCGGATCGTGCCCCGGGGAACCTGGATGTCGGCCACGTCGCCTTTTTTCTTGCCCAGGAGGCCCTGGGCGATGGGGCTGGAGGTCAGGATCCGGTTCTTGTCCGGGTTCTCCTGGCCGTGGCCGACCAACTCGAACGTCTCCTCCTCGTCCATGTCGAGGTCCATGACCTTGACCCGGGTGCCGAACTTGATCTCCTTCGGCGGGCCGTTGTCCAGGCTGATGATCTCGGCCCGGGCGAGCTGGTCCAGGAGCATGTTGATCTTGGCCTGGAGGATGCCCTGGTCCTCGCGGGCGGCGTGGTACTCGGCGTTCTCGGAGAGGTCGCCGAGGTCGCGAGCCGCGGCCACCCGCTTGGTCAACTCGATCATGTCGATGCCCTGCATGCGGTCCAGCTCGGCCTTCTTCTTCTCGTAGCCTTCCCGGGTCATCGGGATCCGGTCGTCAGCCATGGCCGATCGCTCCTCGGTCGTCAGTCGTCCGCGCCGTGTGGGCGAAGCAGCAGACCATCTGGCGGAGCCGGGTACGGACCGGCCCCGTAATGAATGGGGACACGAAAAACGCCCGGCGGCCGCTCTTACTGAGTGCGGCCGCCGGGTGTAACACTGCCGCCTATTATACGTCCTCGGGCACCGCCCGCAAAATGATTCGGTTGAACGGCCCGGACGGGACCGGCCAGCCGTGGACCGTCCACCCGTCGCGGCGCGCCGTTTGCGGCTCGCGGTCCCCATTGCGGCCGATCCGCTCCAAACACAATTCCTCCGCCGGGGTGAGCGTCTTCGTGGCCGGCGCCCGGTTGCCGCGCCGGGTCGCCACGATCCCGTCGTCCACGACCGCGACGACGCACGGCTCGTCCAGCTCCAGCATCCGCAGCGCGATCATCTCGTAGCCGGCGGTGGGGTAGCGATCCTTGATCGCGAACAGGTCGTACCCGCTCTTGCGGGCGTCGCGCCCGAACCAGCGAGTCGGCAACAAGAGCCGTGGGGCGATCAGCCCGACCAGCGACGTCTGGGCGGACTTGTTCTCCGTCCCCGGTGCGACGCCGAGCCGGGTCAGCACGGCGGGGATCAACTCCTTCGCACAGGCGCGCGCGCAGACGGCCTGCCGGGACTCCTCGGACTGGTCCGGCCGGAAGACGACTTCGCGGCCCCGACGCCGCGGCGGCCGGGGTCCGAACCGCCCTTGCCGCGGGTCGTCCTCCTCGTCGGCCTCGCGGACGGTCAGGTCGAACGCTTCCTGCGCCAGGGCGACGGCGTCCACGGGCGGCTCCTCGAACCCGTGGTGGGTGAGGAGTTCCCCGACCAGCCGGTCCACGGCGTCGAACAGGTCCTCGGCGGTGAAGTCGGACATGCCGGGGATGCTACCCGGCGACGGGTCGGCGGGGGAAGGTCGGTCGGGCATCTACCGTCCATGCAGTTCCCGCCATCGCCGGCAAAGGTCACGGGCTGCCTCCGGCCATGTCGGGAACCGGAATGAGAACCCATGCTTCAAGAGCAGACCCGGGGCGACTCGCCGGCTCTTCAGCACCAGTTCCGTCTCGGTCCCCAGGAGCCGCGCCCCGACCCCCAGCATCCACCGCGTCGCGGGCAGACCGACCCATGTGCCCCAGGCCCGTCGGAGCGCCCGCATGAACTCGTCGTTCGGCAGCGGGTGCGGTGCGGCGAGGTTGACCGGCCCTTCGACTGAGTCGTGTTCGATGAGCCAGTAGACGGCGCGGACGAAATCCTCGTCGTGAATCCAGGAGACGTACTGCCGACCGCCCCCGGACCGGCCGCCGAGGCCGCGGCGGACCAGCCCGAGCAGCACGTCGAACACCCCGCCGCGGTCGGGGCTCATGGTCATGGCCGACCGCATCGCCACCTTCCGGGTGCCGGGGACCGCCGCCTCGTCCAGAGCTTGCTCCCAAGACTTCGCCACGTCGATGCTGAACCGCCACGCATCCGGGGCATCCGGCTCCGAACCGCCAAGGGTGCCGGTGCCCTCGTCGTTCGGGGTGTCGTGGCTGTGGGCGTAAATCGTCGCGGTACTCGCTTGGAGCCAAACGCGCGGCGGGTGGTTCGACCGGACGATCGCTTCCCCGACCGCACGGGTCGAATCCACCCGGGAGTCCAAGATCGCCCTGCGGTTGGCCGCAGTGTACCGACAGTTCACGCTACGGCCGGCGAGGTTGATGACCGCGTCTGCTCCGTCGAGTTCCCGCACCCAGTCGCCCACAGTCCGGGCGTCCCAGGTCGCGGTCCGCCACGGCGCGGGGCCGGGGTTGCGGCTGAGGACGAGGACTTCGTGTCCGTCCGCGTGAAAGGCCCGAGCCAGGATCGTTCCGACCTGACCCGATCCGCCCGGGATGACGACCTTCATTGCACACGGCCCTGCGACCGGAGTTCCGAGTACTGCTACCCACATAACCGGTGCAGCGGATGACTCGTAACATGAGGTGCGGAACCCAACACAGCCAATACAGCGAGCGGGGGGCGTAAGCCCCCCGAGTGATTGAACAGCGGGGTCCTCGGGGGGCTTACGCCCCCCGCTCGCTGTGTTGGTTGATGGGGAAGGTGGTTGAATCCGGGAAGCATTCGGGAAATGCAGGCTCCAGCTTTTGGCATACCTCTTTTTTCTCACTCCTCCTCCGGCCGCGGACGATTGGCCCAGTGCAGCGGTGGGTCGCCGGCGGCCACCACGCCCTTGTCGTGCCAGCCGAGGTACGCCCGCACGTCGCCAGCGGTGTACCGCAGCGTCAGCCCGCACCGCCGACGCGACGAGGTGTTCGCCTCGGAGCCGTGCAGGAGCTGGTCCGAGTGCAGCGACGCCTCGCCGGCCTTCAGCTCGACGTACACCGGGTCGCCGTACTTCTCGATGTCCGGCACCGTCTGGTTGAGGACGTTGCTCTCGTCCGTCTCGCTCAGCTTGTACGTCAGGTGGCCGAGGACGTGCGTGCCGGGGATGTACCGCATGCAGGCGTTGCCGCGGTCGGCGTCGTCGATCGCCAGCCACAGCGTCACCGCCTTCGACGGGGTCAGCGGCCAGTAGCTGGCGTCCTGGTGCCAGGAGACCGCCTTGCCATCCCCCGGCATCTTGCAGAAGAAGTGCGACCCCCACGCGACCACGCTCGGCCCCAACAGGTCCGAGACGATCGCCACGACCCGCGGGTTCGTCAGCACGTCCCACACCCGGCCGTGCCGCAGGTGCGCGGAGCTGATCGAATAGCTGTCCTTCCCCTCGGCCAGATACTTCGCCAACAGCCGATCGAAGTAGCCGCGCAGGTCGGCGACTTCTTCGAGGGAGAAGACGTGGAGCGGCATCAGGTAGCCGTCGCGGTTGAAGCGTTCGATTTGCTCGCGGGTGAGTACCTTCGGGTCGGTGGTGGCACACGGGTGGAACCGCAGGTCGCGGGGCACGTCGGCCAGTTCGTCCTGGCCGGGGATGGCGCGGAAGGTGTTCGGTGGGTTCATGGCATGACTTGTAGGGTGGGTCGAGTCTTCGAGGCCCACCGGAACTGCGAGCAGGAATCGGTGGGCCTCGAAGACTCGACCCACCCTACAAGAGCGTACCACCCGGCCGCCCATCTACAATGACCGCGTCCCCTGGAGCCGTCCGCCATGAGTACCGCGCCCCGACCGGTCACCGTCCCGGAGTTCCGTGCCGCCAAGGGCCGGGCGGAGAAGCTGGCCGTCGTCACCGCCTACGACTTCGCCACCGCCCGGCTGGCCGACGACGCCGGTGTGGACGCGGTCCTCGTCGGCGACTCGCTGGGCATGGTCGTGCAGGGGCACCCGCACGCCCTGCCGGTCACGCTCGCCCAGATGGCCTACCACACCACCCTCGCCGCCCGCGGGGTGCGGCGGGCGCTCCTGATCGCGGACCTGCCGTTCGGCAGCTACCACGAGTCCCCGCGGCAGGCGGTGCGCAGCGCCTGCCGGCTGGTCCGGGCCGGGGCCGCGGCGGTGAAGCTGGAGGGCGGCGAGCGGATGGCCGGGTCCATCGCGGCGTGCGTCCGGGCGGACGTGCCGGTGGTCGGGCACGTCGGGCTGACGCCGCAGTCGGTCCACCGGCTCGGCGGGTTCAAGGTGCAGCGGGACGCGACCCAGGTGCTGGCCGACGCACAGGCAGTGGAGCAGGCCGGGGCGTTCGCGGTGGTGGTCGAGTGCGTGCCGGCGGACCTGGCGGCGAAGGTGACGGCGTCCGTCTCGATCCCGACCATCGGCATCGGTGCCGGGCCGCGGTGCGACGGGCAGGTGCTGGTCTTCCATGATCTCCTGGGGCTCTACGACGGCCTGCGGCCGAAGTTCGTCAAGCGGTACGCGGAACTGGGCGAGGCGGCCCGGTCGGCGCTGCGGGCGTATTGCGAGGAGGTCCGCGGCGGCACCTTCCCGGGGCCGGAGCATGAGTTCAAGTGACCGATCCCTTCCCCGGTTGCGGACCTCTAACGGGCGGGCGAGCAACCAGTCCGGTTTACCGGATAATCGCTTGAACACACCGACCGTTCGGGTACGATCGAAGGCCGTTACCCGAGGTCGTGCCCATGCCCAACTCCACTTGCACCCGGTGCAGTCGTCTGGTGGCCAGACCGGCCGCGGACGAACTGTGCGAAACGTGCCGCCGGCACGAGACCGACCAGCCCGCGGTCCTGCGAGCGCCGGGCTATACCCCGTTCCTGCTCACCCCAAACGCGGACCCCGACCCGCTCGCCCTGACGCAGCGGATCACCCGGCCGCAACTTCCGCCCCCGGTCCTGCCGGGATATGACCTCCGCGAGATCCTCGGCGGCGGCGGCATGGGCGTCGTCTACCTCGCCCACGAGGTGGACGCCGACCGACTCGTCGCGCTGAAGCTGGTCCGCGCCGCCACCGACCCGGCCGCCCGGGTGCGGTTCCGCGTCGAGGTCCAGGCCATGGCCCGGCTCGACCACCCCAACGTGGTCCGCGTCTACGCCGTCGAACTGGACCGCCCGGACCCGTTCTTCACCATGGAGCCGGTGGACGGCCCGGGGCTGGACAGCCGCATCATCACCGGCGGCCCGCTGCCGCAGGACGAGGCCGCCCGGATCATGGAACAGGTCGCGCGGGCGGTCCAGCACGCCCACGCCGAGGGGGTGATCCACCGCGACCTGAAGCCAGGCAACGTGATCGTCGGGTCGGACGGGGTTCCGAAGGTGACCGACTTCGGACTGGCCAAGCGGATCGATACAGAGGACGGGCTGACCGTCTACGACGCGGTGCTGGGCACCCCCGGGTTCATGGCCCCGGAGCAGACCGGCGGCCGCAACGACGAGGTCGGTAAGCCGGCCGACGTGTACGGCCTGGGGTCCACGCTGTACGCGCTCTTGACCGGACAGCCGCCGTTCGGCGGGATCGACCCGGTCGAGGTCGCGGTGCGGGTCCGCACCCAGCCGCCGCGGCCGCCGTCGGAGCTGCGCCGCGGCGTGTCGGACGAACTGGAAGCGGTCCTCCTGAAGTGCCTGGAGAAGGACCCTGCGAAGCGGTTCGCCACGGCCGGCGAAATGGCCGACGAGCTGGCCCGCTGGCGGCGGGGCGAGCGGACACTGACGCGGCCACCGTCGCGGGCGGTGCGGCTCGGTCGGGCGGTCCACCGCCGACGGTCGGCGGTCATGGCGTGTCTGGTGCCGTTCGTGCTGCTGGCCACCGGCGCCGTGCCGACCCCGCCGCTCATGCAGGCAACGGAGCCAGTTGATCATAAGGTGAACCTGCTCGACAACACTCGCATGCCCCGCTTCGAATCGTGGCGGCTCAATGGCGTGCCGCTCCGAACGAGCAAGGACGGATGCTGCATCATCGACTCGATGCGGCATGCCAGCCTGCTGCAAATCTCCCCATCGCTTCAGACGAACCGGTATCGGTTCCAGATGGAGTTCCGACAAGAGGACGCCGCCATACTCGAAGGCGCCGGAGCCGGACTTTACTTCGGCCACGACGAACGGCTGAATGATCGTGGAGTTCCAGTTCACACCTTCTACTGTGTTCAGCTCAACAGTTTCCTGCCCAAACAACGTGTCGATGCTGGCGTCCAGCCGGAAGTGCGATTTGACCGCATGAGGTTAATTCCTTACCCCCCACAGGACTCCAAATACCTGGCTCAACAGACTTTCGCCATCGCAGCCAAAAACTATTCTTATGTTCCAGTTCCAACGGAGAATGAACCCTGGCGGTATGTGGAGGTGGAAGTCACCCCAACCAGTATCCGGGTCCTGTGGCGTGAAAAACCTGGCGATGGCCTGACGACTCTGTGCCAGTTCAACCCCACGACGAGCGGCGATTATGTGCGGGCCTATGGCCACAAGAGTAAGCCGGAAGTGATCCAAAGGAACCTGTCTCTGTTCGAGTCCTGGCACCCCCAACAACCGTTTGGTATTTACAACTACCAATCCCGACTCGTCATCCGCAGCGCCGTACTGGAACCCTTGCCGGAGTAAAGCCCGTTCACCGTTCCTGGCCGTTGGTATTCACCTGGAGAACTCCATGCCCGTGACGATCACTCTTCCGAACAGTCCGACGGACGAGCCATTCACCGTCACCATTGATTACACCCTTCCCGCGGGTGGCCCCTACCTCATGGACTGCTCGGTGGGGGGTGATAGCGACGCCAAGAGCGTCAGCGGTGGAACCAGCTCCTGGACGACCAAATCGTTCTCTCCAGGGGCCGGACCACAGCAAATTGATGTCTCGGTCATGGATCTCCCGGATTTCGCCACGAAACCGATCTCCGTCAACGGCCCCGGCATGGAAGGCAGCTCCGAAGCCAAGTCATAAGCCCGGTTCGTGCCCGGCCTGTCACGATCCGGGCAAACCCCGATCACCTTCTGCCCCGTCCGGGTGTCCGTATAATCGGCACAACCCGGGCGGGGTTGCCGTTTCCCCACCGGCCCCACGGACACGGACACGCACATGGCCGAGAAGATCACGCCCCGCGCCCAGAACTACCCGCAGTGGTACCTCGACGTCGTTCGCCAGGCCGGACTGGCCGACAACTCCGAGGTCCGCGGCTGCATGGTCATCAAGCCGACCGGCTACGCCCTCTGGGAGAAGATGCAGCGCGGCCTGGACCGCCTGTTCAAGGATACTGGTCACGTCAACGCGTACTTCCCGCTGTTCATCCCCAAGAGCTACTTCGCCAAGGAGGAAGAGATGGCGGAGGGGTTCGCCAAGGAGTGCGCGGTCGTCACCCACTACCGGCTCAAGACCGTCGAGCAGAACGGCAAGCGCAACCTGATCGTGGACCCCGAGGCGGAACTTGAAGAACCGCTGATCATCCGCCCGACCTCCGAGACGATCATCTGGCGGACCTACAAGGACTGGATCCAGAGCTACCGCGACCTGCCGCTACTCATCAACCAGTGGTGCAACGTCGTCCGCTGGGAGATGCGCACGCGCCTCTTCCTGCGCACGGCCGAGTTCCTCTGGCAGGAGGGGCACACCGCCCACGCCACCCAGAAGGAGGCGGAGGACGAGACGCTCCAGATGGTGCGGGTGTACCAAAAGTTCGCCGAGGAGTTCATGGCGATGCCGGTGCTGGTCGGGCCGAAGACCGAGGGGCAGAAGTTCCCCGGCGCGGTGTACACGTTCTGCATCGAGGCGATGATGCAGGACGGCAAGGCGCTGCAGGCCGGCACGTCGCACTTCCTGGGGCAGAACTTCGCGAAGGCGTTCGACGTCCAGTTCCAGAGCGAGCAGAACAAGCAGGAGTACGCCTGGGCGACGAGCTGGGGCGTCAGCACGCGCCTCATCGGCGGCCTGCTGATGACGCACTCGGACGACAACGGGCTGGTCGTGCCGCCGCGGCTGGCCCCGACGCACGTCGTGATCTGCCCGCTGGGCCGCAACGAAACCGAGCGGGCACCTGCCCTGGCCGCGGCCGAGAAGCTCGCCGCCGAGTTGCGGGCGCTGCCGCGGGACGAGTTCTTCGGATACGAGCCGATCGCGGTGAAGATCGACAACGACATGAAGAACTCGCCCGGCTTCCGGTTCGCCGAGTACGAGGTCCGCGGCGTCCCGGTGCGGGTGGAGATCGGGCCGAAGGACATCGAGAAGAGCGCCTGCGTGGTCGCCCGCCGCGACGTGCCCGGCAAGGAAGGCAAGCAGTTCGGCATCCCGCTGACCGACGCCGCGGGGTACGTCGCGAAGCTGCTGCGCGACATCCAGCAGGCGCTCTACGACAAGGCGAAGGCGTTCCGCGAGGCGAACACCGTGACCGCGAACACGCTGGACGAGTTCCGCGGCTACTTCCCCGCCGAGAAGGACGACGAGGAGTCCGGGACGGGCGTGCTGAAGTTTGTCTGGGCGCACTGGGACGGTACCCGGGAGACGGAGCAACACGTGCAGAAGGAGTACAAGGCGACGATCCGCTGCCTGCCGTTCGACGGCCCGACCGAGGAGGGGACGTGCATCTTCACCGGCAAGCCGTCGGCGAAGCGGGTGGTATTCGCGCGGGCGTATTAAGGCGAACGGCCGGCGTGAGCCGGCTGGTGGGCACGTGCCGCACCAGCCGGCTCACGCCGGTCGTTAGCAGTGATAGCGCTTTTTGAATCGACACTTCCGCAGTAAACATTACGATGATCGCACGGTCCGGCGGGGGTGTCCCCGCCGGACGGCGTTTCCGTGTCCGCACAGGACCACCCGTTCCCCACCGGAGTCCGATGATGTTCCTCAAACGCTCTCTGGCCGCGGCCCTGATGCTGGCCGCGGGGGTAGCGCTGGCCGCCCGGCCCGACGACAAGGCCCCGCTCGCCGACGGCAACTACCTGCTGAGTACCGTCAGCGGCACCGGCGAGCGGGCCCTGTGCGTCCTGAAGGTCGAAGCGAAGGACGGCAAACCAACCGCGACCGTCGTCGCGTCCATGCCGAACACCGAGGTGACGGTCAAGGAGTTCAAGGCGTCCGGTAAGGACGTGACGCTCACCGTCGCCCTGAAGCAGTCCAGCAGCGGCCGCGTGTTCAACTCGGAGCAGACCTTCGCCGGCACTGCCGGCGGCGATCCGAAGGCGGTCCTCGGCACCGTCGGAAGCGACCAACTCCCGCAGCGGGCGAAGCTGGCCGCCACCGACAAGACCGAACTCGACCGGGACAGCGTGCTCGTCCGCGGCCCGGCGGCCGAGGCACTGATGAAGGTGCAGCAACTCACCAGCCGGTCGCTCTCCCTGCAGTTCAAGGCCCAGCAGACCAAGGACGCGGAGCAGCGTAAGGAGTTGATGGCGCAGATGGTCGAGGCCCGCAAGGAGGCCGCCGAGAAGGCCCCGGCGATGTACCGCGAGGTCATCGAGAAGCACCCCGGCACCGCCGCCGCGGCGGACGCGGCGATGAACCTGATCCGGGCCGCCGCGACGGCCAAGCTCAGCGCCGACGAGGCGGCGAAACTGGTCGAGGCGGTCCGCAAGGACCTGCGTCCTTGCGGACCGCGGTATGCGAACGCGATCCTCAGTCAGGCGGCCGAGAGGCTGGTCAGCCAGAAGGGGTTGGGCGCCGCCGCGCTGGCCGCGATCGAACCGGCGGCGAAGGCTCTGTCGCCCGACGCCCCGCCGGCCTCGCAGGTGAAGGTGTTGACCACTTACAAGTCGGCGCTGGCCGGCGCCGGCAAGGCCGAGCAGGCGAAGGCGCTGGAGCAGCGGCTGATGCGGTTGGAGAAGGTACTGGACGACGAGTATCTGCGGAAGGTGCCGCCGTTCCAGCCGGTGAAGTACGCCGGGCGCAAGGAGAAGGAGGCCAACCGGGTGGCGGTGATGGAACTGTTCACCGGGGCGCAGTGCCCGCCGTGCGTCGCCGCGGACGTGGCGTTCGACGCGCTGTTGAAGTCGTACGCCCCGACCGACGTGGTGCTGCTCCAGTACCACATGCACATCCCCGGCCCCGACCCGATGACCAACCCGGACACCATCGCCCGGTGGGACCACTACCGCGAGAAGTTCCCCAGCGACATGCGCGGGGTGCCGAGCACCGTCTTCAACGGCAAACCGCAGGCCGGCGGCGGCGGCGCGATGACCAACGCCGAGAAGAAGTTCGAGCAGTACCGCGACATTCTCGACAAGGCGCTGGAGCAGTCCACCGACGTGAAGCTGGCCGGCACCGCGAAGCGCGACGGCGACAAGCTGACCGCGACGGTCGAGTTGACCGGCATGAAGGAGCCGAAGAAGGGCGTCGTGTTGCGGCTGGTGTTGGTGGAGGAGACCATCCGCTACGCCGGCAGCAATGGGGTACGGTTCCACCACCACGTGGTGCGGTCACTCTTCGGCAAGCCGGCCGGGCTACCGGTGGCGGACCTGAAGGACGGCAAGCACATCGCGTCGGTCGATCTGGCCGACCTGCGGGCGAAGCTGACGGAGTACCTGACCGAGTTCGAGAAGGACCGCCCGTTCTCGAACCCGTCGAAGCCGCTGGACCTGGCGGGCTTGAAGGTGGTGGCGCTGGTCCAGGACGACGAGACCGGCGAGGTGCTGCAAGCAGCGCAGTTCGACGTCGGCGGGTGAGCGATGGGATCAACAGGCGAAGCCGGGAGAACACATCGGTTTCTGTGCCCCCGGCTTCGCTCATGCTGATCGATCCAACGGCTCAACCCCCAGCGAAGTCGAAGTATACGCTCGCCCCGCCGATGGCAGTTGCGCCACGGACCAACTCGTAGCCGAGCCGGTGGACCGCGACCGCCGGCGGAGGTGGCTCCCCGTCGGTGAGATAAGTGTGGACCTTCTGGACACCGTAGTAGTTCAACCGAGAACACAAGGCGTCTCGGACGGCCGGAATCAGCGTGCCGCCGCCGGTCAAGATTAAATCGTCGATCCGGTCATACTGGTGGACGCTCAGGAACCCCTCGGCATCGTCGGCGACCTCCTCGGCGAACCGCCCGATCGTGTCACGGATATTCCCCTTCTCAGCGGCTGTTTCGCCGATCGCGACCCCCCACTTGAGAACATGCTGGCCGCGGTGCCCGAAGCAGCCTTTGTGGAACGCCTCTAGCCGCTGCTGGTCGGGATCAGCGATCACCGCGTCCAGGGCCGCCCGCTTCTCCTCCGGAATGGCCCGACGAACCCGCTGATCGAGGTCGGTCACCCCGAGTGGCTTCGACATGTGGGCCAGCCGCGGTTTGCCGTCGATCTGCCCCTCGACGTGGGCATCGATGTCCTCCAGGTCGAGCCCGACCATGGCGAAATCGGCCGTGTACCCGCCGACGTCCACCACCAGAACCCACGCGGTCTTTGGCTGCTTATTGCCTAGCGAGGCGGCCCGCATCCGGGCGAGCATCCCGGTGTTCTGGAACATCTGACCGTAGTGCGGGGCGGTACGGTTGCGGTGGGTGACGTTCGCCCCCTTGGTAAACGTCCCGATTGCGTTGGAAAGCGGCTCCCGCAGGGTCGGGGTGCGGTCGTCCAACTTCCACCCGGCTTCTTCCAAAATGTCCCGGAGGAGTAGTTCGGCCCCGGCCATCGAACTGAAGCTCGGCAGGGACACACGGACTGGAATCTCGGCGGCCGCACGGCCGATCTGCCTGCGACAGACGGGATCGACGAATGTACGCAGCCAGCGGAAGAATCCGAACCCGATCTGCTTGTGGTCGGGATCCGTTTCCCCCTCCGCGGGTGCGGTTGACCCGGCCGCCCCGCCCAGCCTCTCCCATAAAGCCGTGGCCTGTGCCGACGGCAACTCGGCCTGGGTGATGTCCCACGCCTCAGCTGTCATTCCCGGCGGGGGCGGTAGTTCGCCGGTCGCGATCGCGGCAACCGGCTTGCGGAGCGGCACCCCATTTCCGGTCGGTGCCGCCGGCCCCTCAAAGAACCGTGGCTTCCAATTTCGGTGGACTTTCAGCCCCCCGGTCGCCTGCCGAAGCCTGACCACGTCCGTGCCGTAATGCCAGTTGAGCTTTCCGCCGCGCTCGTGAGACGCCGCCAAGGTCGGGACACACAGGTTCAACTCGTCCCACGTCAGAGACTCGTCCTTCACCGGGACGGTCGCCGCGTCCATGTCCGGCCGGAGGGCCACCTTGGTGAACGAGTTCCCGAAGTCAATGCTAAGCATGGGCGACATCGTTGACCTCCGTTCGGTGAGCGGGGGCCGCGACCACCGCCTGGGCGATCAGCAGCAACCCCCGGGGAGACCGATACTGCCAACCCGGCTCGACTACCACGGCCGGCTGACCCGGCAGCAGGTCACTCTCCGTCCGGTGTTCGCGGCCGTCGAATGCTACCGCAGCCCCGACTTCCCCAACCTGCGCCAAGCCCGAGTTGAGCATTACCCGTTCCAGCGCCGCCCGGGTGTCCGGTTCGGCGGTGTCCTGCCAGGCGAAGACCAACTCTCGGCAGAGGTCCCGCTGGAAGTCGATGTCGCCGTCGGTCCGAGGCGGCTCGATCCGGCGCGTCGTGCGTGCGACATCCCCACCGTCCCCGGGGGTCTTGGGCTGCTCGTCGATCAACTGCCGTAGGTCAGCGGCTTGTCGGTCCAAGTCTTCCTTCGTCCGGCGGATGGCGTCGAGTTGCTCGGACGCCATCCGCGCGACCGACTCGCGAAGTTCGGCGGCGCGATTGGCCAGTTGCGTTTGCTGAGCTACCACCTGCCGCAGTTCGCTCTCGGCGAGACGGTGGACGACATCCTTCACCGCCTCCTTGTATGAGTTAGCACACTTTTCCAGCAGTTCGCCCCGCTGGGCGGGCCGTTGGGTGAACAGTTTCTCGATCCCTTCGGGGGTAGGGACGACGAAGTAAGCCGTTTTCCCCCCCTCCACGACCTCGCGGACTACGAACAGCCGCAGCTTCGCGTCGAGACATTGGTGGACTGCTTCGCTCTTGGCCCGGCTCGCGCCGCCGGGGAGCAGTCCCTTCTTCTTCCCCTGGGGGACGAGCCGGGACTCCCCCTCTTGCTGGAGAGCAGTCTCCAGCGCACCCAGCACCAGTTGACTCACTTCCGACCGATCAGCTTCCACGGCGTCGTCTCCGATTTGGCGCTCATTGCGCTGTCAAGGCAGTGTAGCCCACGGCCGTCCGGCAGGTCCATTACCGGCCGGGCGAACTGTATGTAAACGACCCACAGGCACAAACGAAAACCGCGGGGGCAAGCCCCGCGGCTCGTCGGACGCGATGTCCGTATTGATCAATCCCGATCAACCGGCCGGGTCGGTCGGCGGCTCCGGCTCGGTGCGGTCCTCGTCGTCCGGCGGCAGCGACGGACTACGCTCGGGACGGCCGATCCGTACCCCGTTGTAAGGATCGGCTTCCGGGGGTAGTAACTCGGCGGTGAACTGGACCAAGATCGTGTCCCCGGCTTCGGCCTCTTTCCGGCGCCGGCGGGGTTGGTCAGGGTTCATGGCCGGTCCTCAAGTACCTCAAAGCTGACATCCGCCACCCACACATTATCGCAGTACAACTCCACCAGGTAAACGCTTGGTTGGTCGAACAGCACCCCCTCCAGGCGGACCGAAATCTGGACGAGTTGGGTTCGCCGGAGGATGTGAACGGTTCGCGGCACGCTCGGGTGGACGAGTCGCCCGTCGGCGGCCCGACGGACATCGAGGTGAACCGTCATCTCGCCCAGACCGCCCAAGAGTTGGGCAAAGACAACAAACTCGTCCCGGACATACGGGAAAGCCGATGCTCGGAGTTGCTTGAATAGGCCGTAGAGGTTCGTCAGCCCGCCCTCGGTATCAACCTCCTCGCACAGGTATAGAGCCTTGGCAACCGGAATCACGACCCCGGCCATGTCGGCTCCTCCGCATGCTGTGGGGTAGCGAAACGGGGGGCATAACGCCCCCCGTCGTGAGTCCACTCGTACACGATTCGCTCAGTCCCCGCCGGCGCGCTCGCGCCGCGGGCCGCGGTCCCCGCCCCGGTCGCGTCGCTCGCCCCGGTCGCCGCGCTCGCCGCGGTCCTCGCGCGGCGGGCGGTCGCCCGCGGGGGCGCCGTCGCCTTCGCCCTGCATCAGCACCTTGCGGGACAGCTTCACCCGGTCCTGGTCGTCGATCGCGATCACCTTCACCTTCACCCGGTCGCCGACCTTCACCACGTCGTCCACCCGGCCGACGTAGCCCACGTCCAGCTCCGAGATGTGGCACAGCCCGTCCCGGCCCGGGGTGATCTCGATGAACGCCCCGAACTCCTTGATCGAGGTCACCTTCCCCTCGTAGATGTTGCCGACCTTGATCTCCTGGCACAGCGCCTCCACCCGCCGCTTGGCCTCCTCGGCTCCGGCCGAATCCATCGAGGCGATCGTCACCGTGCCGTCATCCTCCACGTCCAGCTTGGCGCCCGTCTCCTCCTGGATGCCGCGGATGTTCTTGCCGCCCGGGCCGATCAAGAGGCCGATCTTCTCCGGGTTGATCTTCACCTGGAAGAGCCGCGGGGCGTTCTCGCTGATCGCCTTGCGCGGGGCGCGCAGGGTGCTGAGCATCACCTTGAGGATGTCCAGCCGGGCCTTCCTCGCCTGCTCCAGGGCGGCGCGGACGATGTCCTCGGTGACGCCGTCAATCTTGATGTCGAGCTGGAGGCCGGTGACGCCCTTCTGGGTGCCGGCCACCTTGAAGTCCATGTCCCCGTAGTGGTCCTCGTCGCCCTGGATGTCGGTCAGGAGGACGTAGCTGTCCCCCTTCATGACCAGGCCGATGGAGACGCCGGCCACCGGCCGCAGGATCGGCACCCCGGCGTCCATCATCGCCAGCGTCCCGCCGCAGACCGACGCCATCGACGAGGAGCCGTTGGACTCCAGGATCTCGGAGACCAGCCGGATCGTGTACGGGAACTTGGCCGGCGGCGGCACGACCGCCTTGAGCGACCGCTCGGCCAGCATCCCGTGGCCGATCTCCCGGCGGCCGGGGCCGCGGATCGGCTTGCACTCCCCGACGCTGAACGGCGGGAAGTTGTAGTCGAGCATGAACTTCTTCGAGTACTCCTGCTGCAACCCCTCGACCCGCTGCTCGTCCTGCCCGGTGCCGAGGGTGGCGACGACCAGTGCCTGCGTCTCGCCGCGCTGGAAGACGGCCGAGCCGTGCGTCTGCGGCAGGACGCCGACCTCGGACGAGACGTCGCGGAGTTGGTCCAGCCCGCGGCCGTCGATCCGGGTGCCGGTCAGGGTGATCTCCTGGAACATCCGCTCGCGCAGCGCGGAGAGAGCGGCCGACACCTTCTCGGGAGCGTGCTTCGGCTCCTGCCCCTCGGGCGGGGCGTAGTCCTTCTTGATCTGGTCCTTGAGTTCGTCCAGTGCCGCGTACCGGGCCAGCTTGCCCTCGGTCAGGTAACGCCGCTTGAACTCCTCGCCGTACTTCTTGTGCAGCTCGTCCACCAGCGGGTTGTCCTCGGCCGGCGGCGGGAGCTGCTTCGGCCCCATGCCGGCCTTCTCGCGCAGTTCCTCGATGGCGTCGATGACCGTCTGGCACTGCTGGAAGGCGAAGGCGATCGCGTCGGCGGTCACGTCCTCGGGCAGTTCGCGGGCGAACCCCTCGATCATGCAGATGGCGTCCCGGGTGGCGGCGACGACCAGGTCCAGGTCGCTCTCCTCCATCTGGGACTGGGTCGGCATGGCGACGAACTGTTCGCCGACGCGGCCGACGCGGACAGCGCCGACCGGCTTGAGGAACGGGATCGGCGAGCAGTGCAGGCTGGCGCTGGCGGCGATGATGCCGAGCACGTCCGGGTCGTTCTCCCGGTCGGCGGACATCGCGGTGGTGTGGATCTGGATCTCGTTAACGAAGCCCGGCGGGAACAGCGGCCGGATCGGCCGGTCGGTCAGCCGACTGGTGAGCGTCTCCTTGGTAGACGGGCGGGTTTCGCGCTTGATGAACCCGCCGGGGAACTTGCCGGCGGCGTAGGTCCGCTCGCGATACTCGACCTGGAGCGGGAAGAAGTCGCGGCCGGGGATGGGGTTGCCCTGGACGGCGGCGCCCAGGACGAGGGTGTTGCCCAGGCGGACGGTGACGGACCCGTGGGCCTGTCGGGCGAGCTTACCGGTTTCGAGGACGAGCGTACCGTTACCGAGGGGGCGTTCGACGCGGGTTTCGGGCACTGGGGTGGACCCTTTCGCAGGTTCAGGGTTGCGGCAGGGCGGCGAGGCGGCGGAAGGCCAGTTCGGGTAGACGGGGCCGGTCCGGAAATGCCGGCGGGCGTGGGAGCGGGGGCCGCTCACACGCCGGGCGATGGGTTCGATCAGGAAGGGGTGGGGGCGGGCTTACTTCCGCAGACCCAGCTTCTGGATGACCGCCAGATACCTCTCGCGCTCGGTCTGGCGGAGGTACTTGAGCAGGTCGGACCGCTGACTGACCAGCTTGAGCAGCCCGCGACGGCTGCTGAAGTCCTTCTTGTGCTGCCGCATGTGCTCAGTGAGCTCGTTGATCCGCGCGGTCAGCAGCGCGACCTGGACTTCGGGAGAGCCGGTATCGGCCTCCCCGCGCTTGAATTGTTCAACCAACTCCGCCTTGCGGTCCTTCGTGATCGCCATCGTCCCGGTCCTCTCTGGTCCTCCGCCGCGTCGCACTCCTGCCAACGGACTAACACGTTCCACACTCGAAGATTCAACTACTGTAGCGGCTAGACCGGAAGCGACAAGGGGGCAAACGCGGAACCGGCTTCCGGCTACTTTTGAGTCCGGGCTTTGGCGGCGGCCAAGGCCCGCTTGAGGCTATCGGTCGGCGGAGGCGGGTTGTCGAGGACGGCAATGAACAGGTCCCGGTCCCGATCAGATAGCGGGCGAAGCGTCGTAAGTGGCGGCAGGACTTCCGTCAGCGGCTCGCCGTCGGACTCGGGTGGGGGGGCTTCATGCCACACGGACACTCGACCCGGAGTGTGGGTTCGCCTGAACGCTACTCCACGATCACCTCGCCGCCGCTTCGCGTCACCAGCACCGCCAGCGACCGTAGCGGGGTACTCTCGCTCATGAAGCGTACGCTGCCGTCGGCCAGGGCGAAGTTCGCGCCGCCCTCGTGGAAGCTGTAGAACAGGTGGCCCCATTCGTTCGAGTTGTTGATCTTCATGGTCCCCGGGACCGTCGCCGACCCGCTGCACCAGTCGATCCGCTGGCCGATCTCGTAGGGGTTGTCGTTGGTCGCCCACGCCCCGCCGCGGGCCCGGGCGCAGGCCGGGTCCGCCCGGTCCGCCGCCGCCGGCTTCATGGTACGGCCACGCCACACGTCCTCCCGGCCGGCGCACTCGGCCACCAGGATCGTGTTCGAGGTGCCGTCGGTGAACGCCCCGAACGTGTTCTTGGTCGGGAACTGAACCAGCGCCCCGCGGAGGTCCGCCCCGGTCGGGAACTGCTCCGCGGCGGGGAGTTCGTTGTTGATCGCGGCGTGGACCCCCTCCGGCACGAAGTAGTCGCCGGCGGCCCCGATCTTGTCCTGCTCTGGCGGAACCTCGACCTTGTGCTGGAACCGCGGTTGGTTCGGCGTGCTGGGGCACTGCAAGACCTTCAGCGGGGTGCGGGCGGTGATCCCATTCGGGACCGGGTTGCCGGTCGCCGGGTCGGTCGTCCGCCACCAGTTGACGTTCAGGTTGTAGTTCGCCTCCGACACCAGGTTCCCCTGTTCGAGGTACGGCAGCACATCCGGGGCCCAGCTCCGCTGGGGCGTGCTGGTCCGCTTCGAGTACGGCAGGTAGCCCAGCGCGTTCTCGTGGTTGTGGAAGGCCAGCGCGATCTGCTTGAGGTTGTTCTGGCAACTCACCCGCGCCGCGGCGGCTCGGACCTTTTGCACGGCGGGTAGCAGAAGCCCGATCAGGATGGCGATGATCGCGATCACCACCAAAAGCTCAATCAGCGTGAACGCGGTACGGCGGCGGGGCATTGGCAACTCCTCAGTCGGGTCGGACGCCGCCGGAAAAGCAAACCAGATGCCGTGCGGAAATCGTGGGGTTTCGGCGGGTGCGGGGCCGGTCGGTGGGTACACGCTGACCAGCGGTGGGCAGCCCGCGCCCGAAGCGCGATGCGGCCGGTTGCGTCCGCCGGGCGGGTCGGGTACAACGGGTCGGTTCTTCGGGGCGACCGTTTAGCTGTGCCGCTCTGCGGCGGGACGATGTTGCGTCGTCCGAGCGAATGGCTTGCCATGCTACCTGAGGAAGGCTGTTCCAGGACCGCTATCGGTGCGCACCCTCGGGGTGGCCCTGCGGCCTGGGGCAACCCCGCGGTTCGTGGTTCCGCAGGGCCACCCCGAGGGTGCGCACCGGCGGTCCCGTGAGCCTTCCGCAGCCCAGGTCGAGTAGTAGACGCCCCCGGAGAACAGCGTGGGCCGTGGGACCAACCCCACGGCCCGCGTCACTTCTTCACCGCCATCACCACGTCCAGCGGCGACGGCGTCCGCACCCCGGTCACGTCCGCGAATCCCACTTGTGTGAGGAGTGCCGCGTACTCGCCAAGAGTCCGCTCCTTGCCCTCGGTGCAGACGAGCATGTTCAGCGACTGAAGCACCGCCCACTCTGGGCCGGATTTGTCGTCGTGCAGCAGCTTCTCGGCGATCAGCACGGCCCCGCCGGCCGGCAGCGACTCGTAAATCTTGCCGAGCAGTTGAACGATCTTCGCCTCGGTCCAGTCGTGCAGGATGCGGCCGAGCGCGTAGACGTCCCCCGGCGGCAGCGGATCGGCGAAGAAGTCCCCGGCCACGACGCTCACCCGGTCCGCGACCTCGGTCGCGCCGGCGACCTCCTTCGCCAGCGGGGCCGCGTCCGGCAGGTCGAAGACCACCGCCCGCAGGCCGGGCCAGCGACGGCACGCCGCCACCGCCAGGTGCCCGGTCGCCCCACCCAGGTCCACGAACGTCTTGTACCGCCCCAGGTCCACCGCTCCGACCACCTGCGGCGAGCTGACCAACCCGTAGCCGTGCATGCCGAAGAGGAACTCGCGCTTCTTCTCCTCGGTCTTGAAGAAGTGCGAGAAGATCGGCCCGTCCCAGCCGTAGGCTTGCTTCCAGCGGTGCGTCCCCTCGCGGACCGCGTCGGCCAGGTGGTCCCACATCGTCCACAGCACTGCGTCGGTGTAGTTTGCGTACCCGAGCACCCGCCGGGGGCTTTCCCGCGTCAGGTACGCCGTTGCGGCCGGGGTGTTGGCGTACTTCTGGTGCGACCGGGTCAGCAGGTCGATCATGACGCAGGCGTCGAGCAACCGGGTCAGCGCGTCCGCGTCGCAGCCGAGTTCGGTCGCCAGCGCGTCGGCCGGCTTCGGCCCAGCGGTCAGCGCGTCGAAGACGCCGAGCGAGATGGCGGCGAACATCACCTTCGACTTGCGGTAGGCGCTGAGCAGGTCGAGGACGGCGGACGGGTCCGGCGGGGTCAGGTCGCGGGGCAAGGGGAGGCTCCGGGTGTGGGTCGGCGTCGAGATGTCTTACTGAAGAACAAGGCGAGCGGGGGGCGTAAGCCTCCCGAGGACACACACTCGGGGGGCTTACGCCCCCCGCTCGCCTTGTTCGCCGATCAGGGCCGGCTTGCCGGCGGCCGTGGCGGGTGAGAGATTAACACCTCCGACAGACACCGCGACTCTTCGACAGGTTCCGCATGGACGACCGCGCACACGCCTTTCTGAAACAGGTGCTGGAGACCCCCAGCCCGTCCGGGTTCGAGCAGCCGGTGCAGCAACTCGTCCGCGACTGGGCCGGCGCGTTCGCCGACGAGGTCCGCACCGACGCCCACGGCAACGTCTTCGCCACGCGATACCCGGAGGGCCGGCCCGCCGACGCCCCGCGGGTCATGCTCGCCGGGCACTGCGACCAGATCGGCCTCATGGTCCAGCACATCGATGCCGAGGGGTTCCTGTACATCCAGCCGATCGGCGGCTGGGACATGCAGGTCCTGCTCGGCCAGCACCTCACCGTCTGGACGAAGGCCGGCCCGCTCGCCGGCGTCGTCGCCCGGCGGGCGGTCCACCTGATGACCCCGGACGAGCGCAAGAAGGTGCCGGAGTTCACCGACGTGTGGGTGGACGTCGGGTTCCGGGCGAAGGACGAGGCCGAGCAGGTCATCCGCCACGGTGACCCGGTCACGTTCGCGCTGGGCTACCGGGAGCTGCGCAACCGGCTGGCCGCGTCGCCCGCGATGGACGACAAGGTCGGGCTGTGGGTGGTCATGGAGGCGGTCCGCCAGCTCCAGGGCCGGCCGCTGCGGGCGGCGGTCCACGGCGTCTCCACGGTGGCCGAGGAGATCGGCCTGCGCGGGGCGATCACCGCCAGCTACGCGGTCAACCCGCACGTCGGCATCGCGGTGGACGTGACCCACGCCACCGACACGCCGGGCAACGACAAGAAGACCCAGGGCGAGGTCAAGTGCGGGGCCGGGCCGGTCGTCTACCGCGGGCCGAACGTCAACCCGCGAGTCTTCGACCGGCTCGAAGCGGTCGCGCAGGCGCACGCCATCCCGGTCCAGGTCCGCGGGGTGCCGCGGGCGACCGGCACCGACGCCAACGCCATGCAGATCAGCCGGCAGGGGGTCGCGGTCGGGCTGATCGGCATCCCGAACCGGTACATGCACAGCCCGGTCGAGGTGGTCCACCTCGACGACCTGACGAACGCGGCGAAGTTGCTGGCCGAGTTCTGCGCGTCGGTCGGGCCGGGGGACGACTGGACGCCATAATGTAGTCCGCTCGCTCCGCGAGCGGTCTGCGGAATCCGCTCGCGGAGCGAGCGGACTACACACATGCTCGACTTTTCACTGACCGCGTTCGTGTCGATCCTGTTCCTGGTGGACCCGCCGGGGACGGTGCCGGCGTTCCTGGCGCTGACCTCGCGCTACCCGCCAGCCAAGCGGCGGCGGACGGCGCTGGTGGCGTGTGTCACCGCCACCCTGACGCTGGCCGGGTTCGCGGCGGTCGGGTCGTACCTGTTCCGCTACCTGGGACTGACGCTGCCGGCGTTCCAGATCGCTGGCGGGCTGATCCTGTTCGTGGTCGCGCTGGACATGATCCGGGCGCAGCGGTCCACCCAGGAGGATCCGGAGGAGATGAAGGAGGGGGCAGTGGCCGATGACGTGGCGATCACGCCGCTGGCGATTCCGTTCCTGGCCGGGCCGGCGGCGCTCTCGACGGTGACGGTGCTCATGGCCCGGGCGGACACGACGGCGCGGGCGGCAGTGGTGTTCCTGGCGATCGGGCTGACGGGGGCGATCAGCTACGCGACGCTGCGGCTGGCCGACCCGATCCAGCGGCGGCTGGGGACGACCGGCATCCACGTCCTGGGCCGGATTCTGGGACTGGTGCTGGCCGGGATCGCGGTGCAGTTCGTGCTTGACGGCCTGGGCGAGGCGGGGGTGATCCCGAAGGTGCGGAAGTAAAGGCGCGGCTCCAACCACCTCACCCCTACCCCAACCCGGCGAGCGGGGGGCGTAAGCCCCCCGAGTACTCCCCCGGTCTATCGCCGACACCACGACCAGACATTCCAACCGGGCAATCGCGAAGGTCTCGACCCCGGACGCACTCGGGGGGCTTACGCCCCCCGCTCGCCGGGTTGAATATGTGTTGCAGGCAGGCGTTACCCGTCGCGCGTGACCAGGCGCCAGCTCGCCAGCCCCAGCATCACCGCGATGAACGCCAGCGACACGCCGATCGTCTCCGGCCACGGCGGCAGCGGCCGGTCGAGGCTGTTCTGCTTCAACTCGAAGTCGGTCAGGACGCCGTGGGCGATCGCCTGGATCATCCGGTCGTCCAGGTCGTAGGTCCGCGGCAACGGGTTGTAGAGCGCCCGCGCCAGCACGTCCAGCCACGTCGGCACCTGCCACGGCTGGCGGTTACGGTTCGCCTCGTCGTCGGGGTCCTCGTCCGGCTTCGCGTCGGGGTCGGCCTGCCGGACCGTGTCCATCATCTTCCGCTCGGCGTCCTTCGCCTTCGCGACGTACTCGTGCCCCCAGCCGATGCCGAACAGCAGTCCCCAGGCGGTGATGGTCGCCAGGATCGCCACCAGCGTGCTGCGGGTCAGGACCGCCGCCAGGGTGGAGATCGAGTACAGGACCGCGAAGTAGAAGGTCAGCAGCGGGATCAGCGCCAGGAAGTGCGGCGTCCAGATGCCGGTCCGCAGGCCGATCACTGCCCACACGCCGGTCACGGTGACGGCGGTCAGCATCAGGACGAAGATCAGCCCGCCGATGTACTTGTAGATCAACAGGCCGACCCGGCTGATCGGCTTGGCGATGTACAGGTCCAGCGCCCCCTTGCGGAGCATGTTCGGGATGAACCCAGCGGTGATGACCACGCTGACCAACAGCGTGATCCACGCCCCGGCGTCGTTGACCAGCCGCTTCTCCAGGGTGTAGACGCCCTCGCGCAGCGACAGGTTGAACGGCAGGTCCCAGACGAACAGCACCGTCGGCTGGTGCGGCCAGGACATGCGGTCGGCGATCTTGGTCCCCCTCGTGGTCGCGTGGAACCGGAACTTCTCGCCGGTGATCGCCTGCCGGGCCGGGCCGGCCAGCCCGCCGGCCACAGCCGAGGCCGCCGGCGGGTCGGCCACCTCCTCGACCTTGACGTTGTCCAGGAACGGGACCGCCTGGCCGAGGAAGTTCTCCATCCGCCGGCGAGTCACGGGGAAGCCGGCGCTGGTCCGCGCCTGCTTGAGAAACTCCTCCGTGCCGCCGTACAGGGCGATGTCGAACTCGTAGTCCGCCTTCCACGGCTCGGTCGGGTTGGTGCCGGTCACGTTCTCGACCACGAACCGCGGCTTGCCGTTGGCCGGGTTGAGCCCCAGCGCCCAGTTGAACGTGCCAAACCCCTTCTCCAGTTCGTCCTGAAGCCCGACCTGGCGGAACGACACGCTGGCGACGAACAGCACCAGCAACCCGGCCAGCACGAGCATGACCGGGACGACCCAGGTGCTCAGGGCCTCGCGGTACGAGTCCCGAAGGATGGCGATGAATCGGCTCAACGGTCCACCCTCCGGGCTGCGACGGGACGGGCGACCCGGACCGGACGGCGGTCGGTCCCCGGCTCGGCCGACTCCACCATGGACACGAACACGTCTTCGAGCGTCTGCTTCTTCTCGATCAGGTGCCGGAGCTTGAGCCCCTTCTCGGACAGCAGCGCCAGCACCTTGTCGATGTCCTCCGGGTGGTCGCCGACCACGACCTCCCAGTGCTCGCCGGCCGGGGCCGCCTTGAAGCCGAGCCGGGCGACCTCCTCGGCCGGGAAGGCCGAGCCGGCCGCCAGCCCGAGCACGAACCGCCCCTCCTGCCGGGTCAGGTCGGCCACGGTGCCGTAGCGGACCATCTCGCCCTGGTGGAGGATCGCCACCCGGTCGGAGATCATCTCGACCTCGCCGAGCAGGTGCGAGTTGACGAAGACCGTCCGACCTTCCTTCTTCAGTTGCAGCAGCAGGTCGCGAATCTCCTTGCGGCCGACCGGGTCCACGCCGTCGGTCGGCTCGTCGAGGAAGATCACCTCCGGGTCGTGGAAGAACGCCTGGGCGATGCCGAGGCGCTGCTTCATGCCCTTGGAGTAGGTGCGGATGCGGGTGTCCATCCGCTTGCGCAGGCCGACGTAATCGAGGGCCTCGGCAATGCGCTTGACGCGGTCGTCGCGGCTGAGGCCATAGAGGCGGCCGTAGATGTCCAGCAGGCTGCGGGCGGTGTGGTACTCGGGGAACTGGTGGTCCTCGGGCAGGTAGCCGACGCGCTTGCGGACCTCGGTGGTGCCGGCCGGGTAGCCGAGCAGGTCGGCGTCGCCGTCGGTCTTGCGGACGATGCCGAGCAGGATCTTGATGAGGGTGGACTTGCCGGCGCCGTTCTGGCCGAGCAGGCCGAAGATCTGCCCCGGCTCGACCTGGAGGGAGACCCCCCTGAGGGCCTCGATCCGGCCGTAATGCTTCCGCAAGTCGGTTACGGATACGACCGCCACGGACACCTCCCCCGGGGGCTGAGCGGACCGCCGACGGGCCTGGGAACAATCTGTAGGCGATTCGCCGGTCAGGGGAGATTATTGGGCACGAACGGCTCGCCAGGATTAGGTTGCTGCC
>Ga0247822_10000312_pt1 | contig 25069 bp, 51 predicted proteins | sample 13C_Cellulose_Da_FD_192423 | JGI IMG/M metagenome (GOLD analysis project Ga0247822, IMG submission 192423) | Soil microbial communities from agricultural site in Penn Yan, New York, United States - 13C_Cellulose_Day30 | ecosystem: Environmental > Terrestrial > Soil > Agricultural land | place...
AAAATCGACCGGCTCATCCCGGACTATCGCCTGCCAAATCTCGGCTTGTCGCGGCGTCAAATCCGATGGCGGGGCCGCCCGCTCCTGCGGAGCACCGCCGCCATCAAAGACCTTGAGCTTGACGATATTCTCGACCGACCTCTGCGCCGCGCTCTTCCGACCATTCTGTTTCACGATTGTATCCTTGGTCCATTATCGACTTGTTTTTCGGTCCAGCCTCGAATTGTTGCGACTTAGAAAACTTTACGGGCGGAACCGGTTTTCTAGCTTTTTCATGTGAAACTTTTGACCTAACCCCCCCTATGCCCTCATCCACCCTTGTGGACTAGGTTGCTTGGTATTTCTTGTTTGAAGGATGATTAGGGTCAATAGGCCAACCGTCTAGGCCCACGTCAGTCATGTAGCCGATGGTTTCCTCTTGCTGCTTAAGTCTGCTGTGGCATGACGCACAGAGGGACTGCAACCCGCTGTTAAAGAATAACTTCTTGTCCCCTCGGTGTGGGATGACGTGATCCGCTACGGTAGCTGCAGCGACGTCACCGCGCTCTAGGCACATGCGACATAGCGGGTGGTTGATAAGCTGAGAGAGCCGACGACTACGCCATGCTCTGGTATTGTACCACCGCATTATAGCTACCGCACAGGATCAGCCCTGCCTATCTACCATCTGCAGTGTGTGGCTAGGAGCTATACACCTAGCGTTATGGCCGAGCAACTGGATTAGGAACTCGACCCGTTCGCCTCTGGTGCGGATTACCTCACCGATCTGATCGACATAAGGGCCGACCTTCATGCGTACCTTGTCACCTTGGCGTGGGGTGTCCTGATGGGGAATACGTAATTCACCATGGGCTTCCCGATACTGTATCCTGTTTACTTCTAGGTCCGGGAGTGGCGATGGCTTGCCGTCTGGCGATGATGACAATAGGCGAGTAATGCCACGCGTATAGTTAATCGATCGCCAGCTTTCAGTCTCTAGGTGGAAGCGGATCAGGACATAACCGGGAAACAGCGCCTCGGTCTTGTCTTTGCCAATGATGACCCGTGGATAGTAGACTTCGAACAGTTGCTTTTTCAGGTTGGCCAGAGCGACTGAATCCTGCCCGGATTTAGTCTTTGCTGCATACCAGTGCAACATGACACAGACCTCTGAACGTCTCTCTGCTGTGAGAAGGGTCCTGTCATTGTTTAGGCAGGGGTTAGATACGCACCAGATCGCCAAGGTGTTACGTAGTCGAGAGTGTTTAATAGAGCGTGTACTGCATAGAGCACTAGAAGCCGAGAAGATTACTGAACCAAAGTAGCCCTCTCGGCATCCTTAAGTATATCACCAATCAGCGGTTACGAAGAACCCAGTTTTCATTCGGAAGCCGCCTGTAGTGATATGAGTTCTTGCTCAAGATAGCATGAACTTGTTTCTTGGCTTTATCCTCATCTCGGACGCAATGTTTTCTTACGCCAGCCACGACTTCATCTTCTGAGGCTTCACCACCTTGCGCCTGCTGTAGAAACTCCGTGATGGCCAACCGGAGCGGGTTCTTAGTGTAGCCTTTAGTTTTGCGCTGCCGCTGTTCGGTTTCAACGATTGGCGACGGCTTTAACCCGGAGATACCGCCTCGGTTCATTAACCCGGAGATGCCGCCTTGCAGGCTAACCAAGTCGTTGGTGCTGTTCGCCAAGGTGATGAGACATGCCCGTAGAGCGTCAGCCTCAACGGTAGCTGTTGCTTCAGGCATGATTATGGTATGATCAGTCATTGTGTTTTCCTTTGGTTTCGCAACAAAAGGATCATGATCAAAGTGCCGCGCGAAGTCAATCGCGCGGCACTTTCGTTTATTGAGGTTATTCAAGCAATTGACCCACGCAAAAAAAATAACCACAATTCTGCGCGGTGTAACGGTGTTACATGACATGATGTAACGGTGTTACCGTCTAACTAATAAAAAAAGGGAGAGACAAGATGGTGGCGCGAACGAAAAAGAATCTGACGAGTGAGCAGAAAAAGAATGGCGCAAACTATGTCAAGACCATCAAGGGTTTTGGATTAACACAAGTAGAAGCCGCGCGATTTCTAGGTATCAATGAACGGACCTCTCGCCGCTATGCTTCGGGATTATGGCCTGCGCCTCGTGCTGTTAACATTCTATTTTCCATCATGCGGAAGCGACGAATAAGCGCAGAGCGCGCGGAGCGATACGCCGGACTTTTATAGGCCCAAATAGGCACTAGGAAAACGCTCCTAGCGCGCGCTCTTGGCGAGCCCGTCGCCAGCCGCTTTCCCCGATATTGTACAATATACTGGGATAGGGCATTATGTCCGTACCGCCCTTCCACCGGCGGCCAACGGCAGGCCACCCGAAAATAGGCCCCTTCGAAAAGATCACGGCCCCGAAAAACGTAGGTCAAAAGTATCCGCAGTAGCGAGATAGTTGACCGAGACAAGAGGGCGGATCGGTAGGAGCGCCCGCGAACGCACACCAGCGGAATGGAGCGCCTCTAGTTTCCGACGAAGGTTTAGCCCGGCAGAGAGTCGGGTTTCCGTGCGCGGTCCACCAGTGCGTATTTCAAAACGCCCCTCGCAAAAAATCAAAACCAGACGAATGAAATTTCGAACGCATCCGCAGTAGCGAGATGACTCGACCACATTCGCTCGCCCGTCTCATGGGTCACCAGTTAGTGCACCGGTCGCGCATACAATGTGCGACCGACGCACTGCCGGGTGCTGTTACCCAACAACGGAGAACGACAAATGAAAATCAAGCGCACGCCTAAAGTCACTCTTAGATTTAACGCATGGGAATTGTTGGCGATTGAGGAAGCGCTGCGTCAAGGCTTACCTTTCCTCCACAAAGAAAGTCTTGAGGCTTTGATTTCTAAAATCGAAGACGCCAATGAACGCACTTCAAAGTAAAACAGGAGACTGCAAAATGAAACTAACAATTCAAGAACGCATCGTCGCGGCGATGGTCAACGAAGTCAAGGCAGAAGGATTCGCCTACGACCCAGCAACGCGCGACTGGACTAAGCGAGTCGAGATAACGCTCCGCAACCGGACTGAAGCTTTGAACTGGATCGAGTTCAATCGCAACTGGATGAAGAACCTTCGCGTCATCGACTAAGCCCGACCTCAACTCAATGGAGAGAACACATGAACAAACTGGCAAGAGAAGCAAAAGTCGTCGCCGCTATCTTCGGCGCAAAACAGGGCTCGAAGAAATCAGAACAGATGAGGGCGTTAATATCCGGTCTGAAGATGGCCGGTGGCTCAAAGCGGCAAATTGCAAAATGGGAAGCCGAAGCCGCCAAGTTAGAAGCCGCTGGAAATTAAACGCAACTGACCAACCAACCGCATTCAAATGGAGAGAAGCAATGACCAACTATAGCAAGCGCAGCGCCGACGAAGCCACGACCTACGAACTGTTCGACGCCTCCTGCATCGACGCCAACCACGCCGACTGGCAGAACCGCAGGATCATCGCGACCGTCTTTAAGGCCATGTGGAGCTACTCGATGCCGGTCGAGAAGATTGAGCGGATTGCCTGCGCGATGCTCAATCTCGAAAGCGTGGATCTGCAAGAGACTCTGACCACGTTAACGCGCAAGCGCATCCTGCGCAGCTACATGGATCACGGCGTTCGCCTTTACGAAGTCAACTACTAATCGCAACCGGAAATCAATGGAGAACTGAAATGACCAACCGTCTTACCGAAGAGCAGATCGAGCGCCGCGTCGAGCGGCTGACCGACCGATGGGATAGCCAGCTTATGGCGGGTCATATTTCCCAAAAACAATACGACGAGGAAATGCGCCACGTCGCCAAGTGGGCCGAGCAGGAATACCGGCGCCGCCGCTTGATGACTTTTCCAATCAACGACTAACGATCTCGCAACCGCAAATCAATGGAGACTCAAATGTTCTACAACGGAAAAACCTACTCTGTCGTCAATACCTACAACGGCAAAGACGGATGCCAGTGCGGCTGTCGCGGCAACTACTGCGCAGACCCGACCACGCCAGCTTTCAAGCGGCGCGTCAAGAAAGTCACTAGCTTCGTCGGTCCGGTTCGCCCGGACGCCGCCAACAATGGCGACGCCGTCTCCTACAGCAGCGAGGCGTTCGGTGGCGACTTCTACGCCTACGTTCGCGAGGGCGAGCGGGTCACCGTCGTTTACTTCAACTAACTCAAACCGCATTCAATGGAGAACCGCATCATGACCACGAAGCAACTGCGCACGCGCAAGATGCTGATCATCGCGGAGTTGACCAAACTCTCGCATCTGGGCTGGGACAAATGCCGTAGGGAGGACTGGCAGCCGCTCGAAGACGAGCTTAACCGGATCAACATGCTTACGGAGGAATACCGATGACCGTGCGACCGCTGACCTACGCAAGCATAACGCCCACCGGCAACATGCAATATGCAGCAGAGGCTTCTTGCCTCGGCCTGCGACCCGGCGATTGGCCCGACACATTGCCCGTAGCCGATAACATGGGCAACGGTTTGCCTTTCATCCGCAACCGCAACCCTCGCCTCTGCGCCGATGGTGAACTGATCGGCTACCGCTATGTGCAGGCGCAAGGCGTGCTGACCCTTTTTGTGAGTAACGACTAAACCGCATTCAACTCAATGGAGAACGACAATGACCAAGACCACCAAGATGCCGGAACGCAAGCGCATCGTTTGCTCCGCGATCCTCGCTATCTCGAATCTGGGAATGCCGCGCCCTTCGGCGCATGACGTAGCTAGAGTCCTCAAGCGGTTCGATGAACCGAAGCGCTACAGTCACACGCCACGCTCTATAGTCGAGAGCGCCGTAACCAGCCTCGGCCAGCAATACATGGAAAGCGATGAACATCAGCGGATGTTTACCGCTGAGGCCATGTCTTTCTACAAAGACAAGACGCTCGCTCACAGTCTGGCGACATGCTGGAAGGACATAGACGCGATTTACGAAGCCGCGTCCAAAATCTGAAACCACCGCAAAACCGCATTCAATGGAGAACACCAATGACTGAACAGCTTGAAATGACGAAGAGCCAGCTTGCTGCCGCTGACGTAGCTGCACTAGCCCGCGCTCGCAATCCGATTATCTGGATCACAAGCAAGGAGGAAGCCCGCGTCGAACGATACCTGATCGAGGCTGGCAACTCCGCTGGCTATTCCGCACTGACATGGGACATCGCGCAGGGCGTGGTGGATATGCAGGGCGAACTGCTACGTGGCGTAGGTGGACAGGACCCGGGTGAGACGCTGTCCTATATCAGCGCACAGAGCAACGGGCGCACCATGTGGATCATGCGTGACCTGCCGGTTTGGTTTACCGGACCGGCCGGTGCCCCGATCCTGCGGCAGCTTCGCAACCTCGCACGGTCATTGCCATCGATGCCGCGTGACCGGGCGCAGGTTATCATCATCCTGACGCCATCGTCCGACATTCCACCAGAACTAAGCAATCACGCCGTCATGATCGACTGGCCGTTGCCCGATCGCGCGGAGATTGCCGACATTCTGGATGCGGCTGTCGAGTCGCTTCCTGACGAACTGCAAAAGACCGCAGCCCCGAATGGCCAGCGCGCGACGGCCATCGATGCAGCGATTGGTCTTTCGGGTGAGGAAGCCCAAGCCTGCTTCGCCCGCTCGCTCGTTCAACTGCGCCGTATCGATCCGGCTATGGTCGCGAATGAGAAGAAGCGGATCATCGCAGCCTCCGGAATTCTGGAGTGGGTCGACCAACTCGCAGGCGGCCTCGATGGCGTTGGCGGATTGGACGTGGTGAAGGACTGGCTCGGCACCCGCGCCGTTGCCTTTACGCCCAAGGCTCGCGCCTATGGACTACCAGCACCGCGTGGCCTGCTGTTCGTAGGCCCAGCCGGTACCGGCAAGACGCTGACGGCAAAGGCGACCGCTACCGCATGGCAGTGTCCGCTGCTCCGCTGGAATTTCGGCGCGATGAAGTCGAAGTTCGTAGGCGACAGCGAACAGAATATCCGCCGCGCTCAGAAGGTCATCGAATCCATCGGCAAGTGCGTCGTCTGGATCGATGAAATTGAGAAGGACCTACAGGGTGCGACCAGCGGCTCCGCCGATGGCGGTGTCTCTGCCGATGCTCTCGGCTCCTTCCTTTCGTGGATGCAGGAGAGGCAGGGCGAGGCGTTCGTCATCGCCACGTCCAACGATGTTTCCGCTCTACCGCCTGAGCTGCTCCGGAAGGGCCGCTTCGATGAAGTGTTCTTTATCGATATGCCGAACCTTCCTGAGCGGAAGGCGATCCTTGACGCGGCGCTCCGGACGCACAACCGGGGTCGCGTCTCTATCGACCACGACAAATTAGCCGAAGCATCTGATGGCTTCAGCGGTGCCGAGATTGCGGCGTTGGTACCGGATGCGCTCTATCGCGCCTTCGGTGACGGCGAGCGTGAAATCATCACCGATGATCTGCTCAAGGCGGCGGCGACTGTCGTGCCAATGTCTAAGAGCAACCAGCAAAAAATCGAAAAGCTCCGTGAGTGGGGCAAGGTCAATGCGCGCGCTGCCTCTACCGGCATAGCCGCACAGGCCAGCCCAATGAAGCGGACGCTCGATATCTAAAACCTACCACCCTCTTAAACCCAATGGAGAACTACAATGATGGACATGCCTGTTTCAACTCTGCGACCCGGCCTCCTGATTTCACTCAAGACCTCGGTCGTCGGCAATGTCAGTTACTCGAAGCAGATCATCGAGCCTGACCACACGACCGATGCTGGGACGCGCCGCGCCCAGTGGAATACGACGCGGGAGATTGTCGATCCTACCGAGCATAACCGGGCGATCAAGGCGCGTGGTCAAGCCCGGCAGAAGATACGGCAGGTCGCGGCACCGACAGCCTTCGGCCTGCTGTGTCCGGAGACTAACGAAAAGCAATTGAAGGAGGCGGTAGTCGAGGCTCGACAGATTGCCGATGAATTCAATAGGCGCGCGAAGTACACACGGCTTGAGGTCTATGTTTTCTGTGGGCGCGTTGCCCCCGATGACGTGGAGGCCGTTCGTGCCATCAACTCCGAGGTCCGTGACCTGCTGAATGAAATGCAGGAAGGTTTACGGACCCTCGATGTTAAGCGTGTCCGTAAGGCGGCGATGGAAGCCCGCAGTATCGGGAAGATGCTGACGCCGCTGGCCGAGGCCCGCATCAAGAAGGCCATCGAAGCCGCACGTAGTGTAGCCCGCAAGATCGTCAAGTCTGGCGAGCAAGTCGCGCAGGAGATCGACCGTGAGGCGATCAAGCAAATGGCCGAGGCGCGAACGTCGTTCCTCGATCTCGATACATTCGAGCAGGTCAGCCGCCCGGCTGAGAGCGGTCGCGCACTAGACCTGATCCCTGAAGACACCGCGCCCACCAAAAAGAGCCGCGTCAAGTCCCGCGCGCTCGACCTCTAATGGAGAACAACGATGCCGTGCGATACCCAGTTGCTCCCGAACCAGACAATCTCCGACCGCAAGGAGGATATTAAGCTGGCCGTCTCTGCCCTAGACAAGCTCATTCAGTCTGGGCAGGTCCGCGTAAAGGTCGGCCCGCAGGGCGCGGTCGCGTTCACAGGGTGGGCCGACAATGACCGCCGCCGTGTAACCGATGCCTGCGCCTATCGCCGCCTGCTGGTAACAGGCAGCGCGCTTGCTAAGGCTAAGATCACGCAGGCCGAGCAGCTAGCCGGGCGTGGTGTTAACCGGCAAGTCGTCGGTCATGGCGCACATAGCCATGATGATGGCAAGACATGGCATTCCCACAAGGGCTGATGCCACGCGCGGAGAGGATGCCCAATCCTCTCCGCTTTTACCAAACCGCAACCCCATCAATGGAGAACTACAATGTGTGCGAAGCACATGCATCGGCGTTTCGATGAATCGACCGAATGGCGCATCGGCTACAACAACGGCTATTCCAAACGCCCACCGCATCCGGCGCTAATCAACGAGCCCGCGTATCGCGACGGCTATGAGACTGGCGGCGAGGATCGCCGCGCAGGCGTCGTCATTTCATCATCGTGAGGGAGGATATGAAAATGAAAATTGGCGAAACCATCGTGATGTACATCGTCACCACGCTCGCTCTCTTGTTTGTGTTCGCTGTCTTAACCGGCGCGGTCAGCGCACACCCGAACAAGTCCTGCCACAAGCACGACGCTGTGACGCATTGTAAGTAAGCCGGAGGATTAGCGATGGAAGAACACCCGACCGTAAAGCTAGAGCGACTCAAGCACGCCTATGCTTGGGCGCTCAAGACTGAAACCCGGCTGTCGCTCGAATACCAGCAGGCGCGCGAACAGGTTGCCAGACTGGCGCAAGAAATCAGGGAGCTACAGTCATGTCAGTGAAGCCGCGCTACAAATGGCAACCGATGCGCCCGGCTATGATCCCAGCGATGCCGACTGAAAAGCTCATCGCTGAATGGGTCAACTCTAAACCCGGCATGACGAAAGAGGAGGTCATTGCCCTCGCTATGGACTACGAAAAGAACTGCACCTATTGGCTTAACGATCTCTATCAGGTGCAGGTCCGGCCGCTTCCTGAGATACGCTTTGTGCATCTGAATATCCGCCGCCGCGATGGCGGACCGATCTTGCGGGACTGGCGGCACTTCCAGCAGATCAAGAACGAGCTTGTTGGGCCGGAATGCGAGGCGATTGAATTATACCCTGCTGAAAGTCGCCTCGTGGACCAGACCAACAAATATCATCTCTATGCCTGCACCGACCCGGCCTTCCGCTTCCCTATAGGATGGACCGAGCGGGACGTGAGCTATGTAAACGGCTCGCTTCCCGGCACACGCCAACGACCACTCTGACCACCCAAACTTAACCAATGGAGAACGACAATGGGAATCGACATCTACATGGAATGGCCCAAGCAAACCAAGGCCGAGAAGGCAGCGCAGATTACCGGCTTCAGTGCCACGCACGGCCACAAGGGCTATCTGCGCGAAGCCTATCACGGCGGCCCCTACGTCACGAAGTTTCTGGTGAGGGAAGCGTTCGAGGCCGAGAGTGCCGAAGCGCAGATACCCGCCAAGGTGCTACGTGAGCGCCTGCCCGCCGCCGTCATGCTGGCGACGTACCGCAACCACGTTGTCTATGAGGAGCCAGACCCCGGCTTCGCCACTCTCGCAGACGCACTGGCTACGGTGTTCGCAGAGACTAAGCGCACCGACAATGAGGGCGAAGAGATCGCTGCCAAGATGGTCGGTGAGCAACTACGGGCGGCAGAAGAACTGATCAAGCAGCGCAAGCTGCCTGACTATTGCTTGAGCTACGTCGACTTTGTCGAACTGGCAGAGAAGGTCGAGGCCAAGCTAGGCAAGCCGGTAACCATCATCGCCAGCTATTGATCGGCAGCTACGATTTGCGTTTTAGACTGCCAAGCCCGATACCCGGAGTGTCAATGGAGAACGACTATGAAAAAACCGAAGGTAAAGACGACGACTGACTGTGAGCACGGGATGCCGAAATTCCTGTGTCGCGCCTGCACCCCGCAGAAGCCATCACTACAAACCGGATCGGTCGCGTTAGTCAAGCCAGAGCCACGGCGCGACTTCCGTATACCGAAGGGGATGAGTACCGAAGAAGGCAACGCCATGCTCGCGCAGCGTGAAGCCGAGAAGGCGTCAAAAAACAAGAGGGCGCTGAGCGGCCTCAAGGAAAAACATCAGGCTGAGTTTGTCCGTATCAACCTGTTGCGTGACTTTAACGGACTACAACCGCTGCCGGAAAACATGATCCGGAAATTCAAAACCGACCCGGTGAAAAACAATCTGCTTTTCAGCCGCGTCATCATCAATGGAGAGACTGACATGACGACCACGACCACGACCAAGACGAACGGCGAAGCCGTAAAGACCGCGAAGCCGACCGTCGAAAAGAAAGCCGCCGCCGCTGCGAAGCCAGCCGCCAAAGCGAAGAGCACCGCGAAGCCGGAGCCCGCCGCCAAAGCGAAGAGCAAGCCAGCCGCGAAGCCCGAGGGCAAAGGCAAGAAGTCGGGTGCGTTTACTGCTGAGGTAACCGCGATGCTCATCGGCATGCTGAAGAAAGGCACGACCGCGAAGCAGATGATCGATGCCGCCAAGTGGGGTGGCTGCCCTAATCCGCTCAAGCGAGTGAACCGTTTTGTGACCAGCGTCGCTGAGAAGCAGCACAAGCTTAAGATCAGCATTGAAGGTCGCGGCGAAGAGAGCCTGTACAGCACCGAATAAAACCGTGTTAACCCAGCCCGCCCGGCGCCAGCCGGGCGGGCTTTCGTTTGCCCGGTTTCCGGCGCCCTCTAGACCCCCGTCCCATAAGGCCCTAGCTGGAGGCCCCAGAAACGCCCGCTGGTACGGTTTCCGGGGGTGGGGGCTCCTACCCTAGCCCGGACCCCTAGCCAGCCCCGGAAAAGCCCGCCTGCGCGGGTTCCCGGAGGCCCCTATGGCGGTAGTCGGGCATAAAGCCCGGCTGGGGCGGTTTCCGGGCGGGGGGTCCTGCCCTAGCCCGCCGCCCCAGCCAGCCCCGGATAGGCCGCCTGCGGGGCGCTGCAGCCGCCCGGTTTTAGCCCTCCGGGACCATCACGGTTTCGGAGTAAAGGCGTAGGCGTTTCGGAGTACAGGCGTAGCCGTTTCCGTTTCGGAGTACGACCGTAGGCATTTCCGTTTCGGAGTAAAAGCGTAGGCATTTCGGAGTAGCACCGTAGGCGTTTCCGTTTCTGAGTACGGCGGTAGTCATCACGGTTTCGGAGTACAGCCGTAGTCATGCCTATGACATTAGGTGTCATAGTGGCTTAGCCCTCCGGTACCCACCCGTTTCCAAAGGCGGCGGCGCTGCCGCGCTTGGTCATCCCGCCTTGATCAACCAGCCGCTCGACTTCCTCATCTTCCATACCGAGGCGGCTCATAATCTCAGATTCAGAGATTTGCATTTCACCAGCCAACTGCCGAACAATCTCTGCCATCTTCAGGATGCCGTGCGTGCCGCGCGCTCGATTATGCCGGATCGTGGACATCATCTGATGCGCAGCGTCATTCGGTGCGAGCCAGACCACCGGCACGAGCCCGTCCGTCATTGCCTGTATCTCTTTGTCGTTGGTCGCGAGCATGTATCGATGGAAGCCATCGACAATCTCTCCGTCTGGGCGAGCCACGATTGGCTGCGTCCAGCCATCTTCGATGATGGAAATCTTAAGCAGCCCTAGCTCTGGCGGCGCGACGTGATTCGGGTTGTAGTGATTCGCTCTTAGGCGCGACGGCGCGACCCACTCTACCTTGCTGACCGGCTGCGGCCTCATGGCGATAATCCTCCAGTATGGCACTGATGATGCGAAGCTCCAGATCGGCACGGTATCGGCTAATCCGGCCGGTCCTGATTTTTGCCGGATACACGATCTTACGACGACGAAGCTCCCGTTGCAGGCACAGGATTTTGTCGATCGTCATGACCGGAAGCATATCGAGTTGACCCGGTAGCATCGTGATTCACCATATCAATTCCTTAACCGGGACCGCCTTGATATCCGCCTCATACTTTTCGGCAGGCGCACCCATGTTAGGCTGGCGGCGATCCTTATAGTCACCGCGTATGGCGATATTTAATAGAAACATCCATGAAATGCCAGTGATTGGATGCGGAGCCTTTGGCGCGATCAAATCCGTGGTCTTGCTGTAATGGTTCTCAATCCACGTTCTGACCCGGTTTGCAATCTCTCCCTTGTATGGCTGCGGATGCTTGTCGATCCAGTACCGGATGTATTCCGGCCACGTCATGTCGGCTGGCTTCGGCGGCTGCTTGCCGAATGAATAGAGTTGGGTTTGCGAGTAGCGGGCGGCGGTAGCAGCACCGGGGACACGGTTGCTCATCTTGTCCCAAATGTCAGGGAAGCAACATGCGTATGTCCATAATCCCTGAAGTGGTTCTTCGCCGTAAGGCGGTGCGCAACGCTGATCCTTATGCGACATTCCAGCCATTTCCATCAGGTCATAGGAGCGATTGTAGTCCCACCCGAATTGATTCGGTGCGGTCCATACATCCTGCGTCCGCCAGTCATAGATTGGATAGACCTTCCAGAGTTTTTCTCCCGGCTTGTCGGCCCATGGTCTGATATAGGCTCGCGTATCGGCGTGCTTCTTCAGGATAGCGCGCGTCCGCGTCAGGCTTTCATCTGCGCGAATACCCATGATCATGCCGACCCGGCCATACTTGTGCGATGGAAATAGCAGCGGCACTGAGTCCGGCATCGACGGTCGTTTTTTTCGTTCGGCTGGGAAGCCTTCGATCTTGTCGAAGGTGATCCCTTCCGGCGGCATAGGACGCACCCACTTCGCTTCATCCTCCGGTGCCCACGGATACCAGTATGGGTCCTTCCGCGTACAGGCATTGCGATGCTGGATCGGCAGGCAGAGCCACCATAGATCGAGGTCGGGATTGTCTTGATAGACGCGCCGAACATACTGCTCGGTCTCGAAAGAGATTGCTTCTTCATCGTAGTGAAAGGCGATGAGCCGCTGACCTCGCGCACGAGCCGCGTCGAGGGCAAGGTGGAGACAGACCGTCGAGTCCTTCCCGCCAGAGAACGATACCGCGACGGTATCGAACAGCTTGAATGCCTCTTCGACTCGCTCGCGTGCAAGGTCGATGACGGAGCGATCTACGTTTTGTTTTTTAGCGTGATGCCGAACACCCGAGTATTTGGCCTTCTCGGTTTCAACGAGTTCGTCACCGGAAAACCCTTCGTTCGCATCGCTCTGCTTTACATCCACTTCGGTGAGCCTGATGCCCGGCTCCCCATCGACCACAGTATGTTCTACGATCCCGTCTCTGACCATCTTTGCAACTGCGCTCTTGAGTGTGCCTTCCCACTGCTTCACTGCCGAATTTCCTTGGTCCTGATTTCATCCATCGACTTCGCGCTGATGCCATCGACGATGGTACGGTTAAGCATCGGATGATTCTCATGCGTGGGACCGAAATCAGTATCCGGATGAAACACCGTCAAGTCCATCGATGAGCCTTCAGTCACGAAGGCATGGATTGCATCCGGCGCAAGGATGAACATCCGACCCGGAAGCAAATCTTCTTCGCCATCCTCCGTGATGCACCGCCCCTTCCCTCCGTGGATCAGCCCGCATCGAACGGTAGGATGGGTGTGCTTGGTCTGCGTGATACCAGCCGGGAAGTGCAGCAGGTTAAAGCACGGATCACCGAGTAGCGGCGGCGGTATCAGCAGCGTATCGCTACAGCCATCGATGTATTTAAGCCGCCCGATCTGCTCGACCGGTCCACCCAGATGCCGCAGCCCCATGAAGTCCAGCCGATAGGCAAAGAATGCGCGCGCATCTTTGGACGCCAAGACCTTGATGCCGTTTTTGCCGGGAGCCGAGAAGTATTCGTTCGATGTTACCGGCGTCATGAACGAGCCGCCATGTCCAGAACCAAGAACATGGATGTTGCCACTCTGGACGAAGCCGTATGCAGTCCCGCCGTGCGGCAAGATCAACCCATCAACACCGTTGCCTTTACCGTTGCCGTTGCCGCCGATGACGCCATAGACCTGACACGGATATTTTTCGTTGCTGAAATCCGCCATCAGTCCATGCTTGAGGTCCAAGATAGTAGCGGCTTTCATTGTTTAACTCCGTCCTTCGCAACCGCTATCAGCGCCTCGGCTGTAGTCCTGAGTTTGCGCACATCTCGCTCATGCGCCAGCCACGCGATAACCATATCGCGGTCGTTTGGCATCATATCGAATTTTAGTGAAACGCCACGCGCACCCGGTACGACCGCGCTCGATTCAGCAGTCGTCGTATCCCCAATAACGTCAGAGAGAAAGCCACCCGGATTCAGGATGCGAAGCTCTTTGCCATCGAAGCCTAGAAACTCGATATCGAACCCATTCATCTTCAGTTCGTCAATCTCAAGTCGCAAGATCGTTTCATCCCATTCCGATAGCAAGGCAACCTTGTTATCCGCGATGCGGATGGCGCGCTTGGTCGTGTCATCCAGACCGTGATGAATGACGACCGGGAATTCCGTGAAGCCAGCTTTGATGGCGGCTAACAGCCTACCGTGCCCCTTAAGGATCACGCCACCTTCATCGACTACGATGGGCTGATCGACCCCATGCTTGCTCATGAGGCGCGCGAGCAGTTCTATCTGCGCTGCCGGATGTTCACGAGCGTTTCGCTCATAGGGCTTGATGCGGTCTAGGGCCCAAGTCTCCACAACTTGAGCAGGCCAAGGTGTCTTGGCTGCTACTGCCGCTTTTGCTTTTGGTGGCAAAGGAAAAAATCCTTGGTGGAGGAGCGGGACCAGCAGTCAATGGAGATCAACCTGTGATCCCGCTCCTTACGCTCAGCGACCCGTTGCCGGATCACCGCCAAGAACGACCCACCGCATGGATCGCACTTGTCCCTTGTGTAACATACAACGGATATTCATGGCAAACGTGTTGGCCGGGTTTTCAGCATATCCCGTAGCTCCGCAGAAACTACTAGATCGCCCGCCTTCAGAGGTTCTTCGCCGCGCTGCGCATAGTCGTCTACAATCTGTTGGGTGTTTCTATCGACCATGTATTGCTTCGTGCGCTCGATCCGCTGCTCGCGTTCTTCAGCATAGGGATCGAATACCTTCGCAGAAGTTGCCCGCCATTCTTCTATGGCGCGATTGATACGCTCACGCTCCGATTCACTGACAACCGGCTGCTCAAGTTGCTTCGCATTCAAGATGCGCGAATAGCGAACTAGCTCAGCATTGAGTTTGTTCGCCCTCGCCTCGGCATCGGCATAGAGAATATTGGCAGGTGGCGGTAGGTCGGTGGCGAAGTGCTTGACCTTGTTTTTAGTGACCGCTTCACAGGTTTCTAGGATCGCGAATAGCGGCAGGTCCTTCAAGTGCAGAGCATAGGCAGCGATAGTATCCTTCGCATTGACGTTCCGCATCGTAGGGTAACCAGCGAACATGACAGCAAGTGCTTGCGCGGCACGCCTTTGATCTTCGCTAGCGTAGGTTATTGGTCTTAGTGCTCGCCTTAGATCACTCTCCCGCTGCTTTAGAAGCTGATACTCTGTCGGTGTAGGAAAACGGTTGATCAGAACGCGACCGCCTTCTTCAGTGATGCTAAAATTATCGGCCACCTTCAGCGCGGTAACATCGGGCAGGGATGTTGAATGCTTGATGATCTCATTCATGAGTCTAGCCTCCCCTTGGCTATGTCAGCAAAGCTAGGCTGCCCGTTTCGCTCATTGCGCTCATGCTCAAACTGCGCCTCTTTATCGATCCACATACGCCATGTTGCTGCTAGCCCACGCTCGCCTGCTATCTGTGTGCCTTTCGAGATATGATAATCACGACATTTTCGTATTAGTTTAGCGATCGTATTATCGGAATATCCGCGCTGCTTCGCGTAGGCTATTCCGAACGCATCTGGCTTCCAACCATCCGGCATTCGGCAACGCGGAGCGAACCGTTCTTTTCCCTTACTACTACCTTCTTCTTTTCCCTTATTCAGACCTATATCTATATCTTCTATATCCTGTGCCTGTAGAGTAGCCCCCCCTGTTATGTTTTTTGTGAAAGAAAACAATGGGTTACTTTGGGTGCCAAGTCGCCCGTTATTGCGGCTTTTCTGTGCCCGTAGCATCCGGCGACAATAGATAATTCCACGCTTATCCCGACTAAAAACTCCCTTATCTTCGAGTTCCTTTAGTAGGTTTGTTACGTCATCAACAGTGTTTATCCCATTGCAAAAGAGCGCCGCTGTAATCGGCTGACCGCCGACTAACCCGAAACCATAATCCTCGCCATCATTAGAACCGGCGATGCATAATATTTCCATCCACAATCCGCGCGCCGCTAAAGAACAAGCCCTTAGACAATGATCACTTACCCAATCACTCCAGAAAAACGAAGTCGCTCTCTGTGCGCGTGCTATCCGCATCTTAGTGCTCCATTGTTTTGAAAACGCATCTATGATTACTCCCGCAACCCCAGCCGTCAAAGCGAGATTTTGACTGGATAACATTTTTAATTTACTACGAATTACACCAGTAAATTTTTACGTAGACAGCAACGCCGATTAGGCTACTATGTCCTAGCACCGCACTTTATGTTTCAATGGAGAAATTAAATGGCAACGCGGCAACGCGCCGTCGCTACGCGCAAAGCAACGCCCGTAGCTCGCCCACCGAATAACATACTAGGCATTATCGCGGACGCCGCCGCCGATGAAAGCGTGCAGCCAGAAAAGATGCGCGCGCTGCTGGATATGCAGAAAGAGATAATGGCGGAGGAAGCCCGCATCGCGTTTACAAAAGACTTCATAGCGATGATGGAGGAGTTGCCGACGATCAATGCTACCGGGCGTATTGAAATAAGGGAAAAGGTTGCGGGACAGCGAACAGGCCCGGTTCAGCAATCGACGGCCTATGCGACATATAATGAAATCTGGAGAACGATAAAGCCCATCCTGCTGAAACATCATTTCGGTTTGACGCACAGTAATATCGAATCGAGTGACGGTCGGGTCGTCGTTAAGACGACGCTCATTCACGAGCGCGGCCATCAGCGTGAAAGCATCATTCCGTTGCCGCTAGAGACGAGCGGTAGCAAGAACAACGTACAGGCTTATGGGTCATCGACTAGCTACGCCAAGCGATACAATACGGCACAGCTTCTCAACTTGATCAGTGAGTTTAAGGATGATCGCGATACGGATGGCGTAACGACGATTGATCAAAGCCAACTCGAAGAGCTAATCGTGCTGGCTGACGAATTCGGCGTAGACAAGCGCCGCTTCTGTGAGCATTTCAAAATTCCAGCAATGATCGATTTGCCCGTTGCCCGTTTGGATGAAGCCAAGGGCATGATCCGCAAGAAGGGTAAGAAGTGATGATGATATGGGAATTGTTACATCCAGAGATGACGGCAGAGCATCTTGGATTGCTGCCGGAAATGCTAACCACGAATAATCCGGCATCGGCCAGAGAACAATTCCACCACAACTATGCTCATGGTGGTGGATGGTTTCCATTTAATGGCTTCAAACTGAAAGATGACAACAGCCTTCACTCTGATAGCGGAGACCCTGACTTGTATCCGGTCGCCAGAACCCGACTGCGCGATGAACTGATCTTGCTCTACCCGCATTCATGGGTAGCAATTATTCAGCCGGATCGGTCATTTGCAGTTGCGCGTATGGACTAAAGGAATGCTCACGATGAACCCGCTAGAGCTAATACAGAGAACACCAGAGTGGTTGACATACCGCGCTGGCAAAGTAACCGCATCAGGAATCTGCGATCTGATGCGGAAAACAAGAGACGGCAACTATTCGCAGACCCGCGCGGCGTACATGGGACAAGTAGTCCGGGACCGTTATGCGCTACGGGCAGACCCAGCCTATGTACCGCCGCGCGGTTATAATAATGCAGCTATGCAATGGGGAACGGATACTGAGCCGATGGCACGTAGTGCCTACAGCATGCTCATGGATACCGATGTAATCGAGGTCGGGTTTGTTGATCATCCTAACATCCCGCTGGCGGGTTGCAGCCCCGATGGCCTCGTTGGAGAACAGGGTCTTGTGGAAATCAAATGTCCTGAAACGCATTCGCACATAACAACGCTTATCGAGCGCGACTTTAATAAAGAATACATCGTCCAGACGCAATGGCAGATGGCGTGCACCGGGCGCGAGTGGAATGATTTTGTTTCCTACGATCCCCGTCTGCCACCCAGACTGTGCATGTATCGACAGCGTGTCTACCGTGACGATGTAGCCATCAAGAAATATGAAGCCGCCGTGATCGAATTTCAGGCGGAAGCAGAAGAACTCATGGCTAGGCTGGATCGCTTATATCCGCCGGATGACGAGATAGCCGCATGAACTCCGCCATCTACACCATCAAGCTGGCGGTGCCGTTGCCGGACAGTCAGATAACGACGACCACCATCATCAACATTACCTCGCTTGGCGCGATGCAGCAGGCTTTGAACTTTGCCAAAAGCCAAGGCTGGGAGGTAGTCGAAACCAGCATGTCGCACACTTGCGAAACGCTCGATGAAGTTAAGACCAAGATTGAGCAGCACATGAAGGCTTGCGGCGTGCGCTGGAAGCGTCTGCCAAGGAAGGCCGGATGACGAGCCATGAACGACCCCGAAACCGCGCTGATCGCCAAGGAGGACGAATGGCGACTTATGCGGGCTCTGCACCTGTTGCCGTCGAGGGAGGAACAGGTGCTGCGTGACAGGTTCGGGCTTGATGGCGAACCCAAGCTTTCAAAGCAGATCGCTGCCGAACAGGGCTGCACCACGTCGCGCATCTGGCAGCTTGAAAAGAAGGCTCTTCGAAGACTGAAGGGCATGGCCGCAGTGCAGAAGCTTGCCAGAGAACATAACATCAACATCTTACGCGCTAGCCCGTCACCGCCAGAACATTATTATTCAACGGTGGTGAACGTCGCTGCCGAATATCTGCCGCCGCCCCGCAAGCCGTCACCGCCTTGGCTGAAATATCGCTGGTTCGACGTAGCTGACCCAATGACGTGGTTGGATCGGGAGGCATTGGATGAACAGATCGACGCTCCCTATCATCCGCGAAGACCTTACATCGTGATGGCGTTCACTGAACAGGATGGCCATGTGGTGCCATCGCGTGAATTCTTTGCGACCGAACAACAGGCGATTGAAGCAATCGCACGCAACGCCGGGTATCCTATTATATTTTGTAGCTTTGCGTTCTGCGTCAAGGATGGATGGCGGTTTGTTACCAAATACGGATCGCTACCGGAGGACTATGCGGAAACCACTTACATCTATCCCAGCATCAGGGATTGGACAGCCGCATGACAAAGCAGTTTTCCGCCGAGAGCCGAGTATTAGCAACCGAAGCGTTGCGTTTGTCTGAGACAATACGCCCTATGTTAGCTGGTATTGCCCACGAAATTCAGGGAGCCGCGCTTGCCGATTTGGTGTCTGTCTTTATAGCTGGCCACCATCCTGATCTGCGCGAAAAAGCAATCAAGCTTTGGTCTGAAGCGATGATCGCACTGATCCCGGAAAGCGAGCAGCAGATGTTGGAAAAGCTGGGATTTGATCCGTGGGAGGATCAGCGATGACCTACCGCGCGCCGATCTATTTTGAGTGGAACGGCGAGGCTATGCGACCCCTGCCCCGATTCCTGCCAATCGCAGATAAGATGTATGACGTTGGTCAGGTCTACCGGCTGGAGACTGTAGAGGAACGCAGCGGTCCGGCGCATAGACGCTATCATGCGGCGCTGCATGAAGCGTGGCTTCAGCTACCTGAAAACAAGGCGCTGGAATATCCGACCGAAACGCACCTTAGACGATGGGCTTTGATTGCGACTGGGTATGCCGATGAGCGCACTATAGTCTGCGATACGGAAGCTGATGCGGCGCGGATCGCGGCGATTATAAAGCCGCTCGATAGCTATGCGGTCGTCGTGAAAAAAAAGAATGTCGTAAAAATCTACACGGCCAAGAGCCAGAGTTATAGAGCGATGGGGAATGCGGAATTTAATGCCAGCGCAGACGCGGTACTGGCAATGCTTGCAAAAGTTATAGGCGTCACTCAAGCGCAGTTGACGAAGGAGGCGGATCAAAGTCCGAATCAACCATGAGCAGAATGAAAGATTTGTTTGGTGATAGTCCCTATCCGGCACCAGCCGCGCTGTCGCGCCACACTGACCCGGATACTAGTCACGCAGCGGCGCGCTCAATCGAGGCTGACGTTCCTCGTATGGAGCTATTAGTGCTGAATGATTTGATCCGGCGCGGCGATCACGGTGGAACATGGAATGAAGTTTCCGAGAGTACCGGCCTCGACAGAGCGACTGTATCGCCGCGCTTTAAGCCACTATGCAAGAAGGGCTTTGTAGAGATGCGCTGGCGGAATGGAGAAGTCATCAAACGCCCCGGATATTCTGGTCGCGGTCAGATCGTCTGGTTTGCCCGCAAATGACCAAGCGCACCAAGCTTACCCTCAAGACTAAGCTGGCGTCCGCGCTATGTCAGATGTTGCGCCCTAACACAGTAGGCGGTTACGAGCGGATCATTTCGCACGAAGACGCCAAGCGCATGAGCGAGGATCAGATACTCGCGGTGTTCGACTGGGACCATTTCCCAATCCCGAAGGCGCATGACGGTCCCGATGAGCATTGGAATTTGACGCCGACGCCACGGCCAGAGCATCGAACAAAAACAGCGAAGCATGACGTCCCGATGATCGCCAAGGTTAGGCGGCTCTCACAGGATCAGGAGGATTTTAGGCGCAAGGTTTTAGAGCGGCCTACAGGCCAGAAGCGCCAGCGCACCGGCAAGATCAATAGCCGAGCATGGGACGAGTGGCGCACCCCGCACCCTGACAATGTGAAGAAGAGCAAGATCAAGATTAAGAGCCGACCAAGCTGGCCGAAAAGGAGCTTCCGATGAAATTCGAATGCGGCAACTGCAGATTTTCCCTGCCGACCGCCGACAGACCAAACCAAATCTATTGCCGCCGGTTTCCGCCTTACGTCATCCCGCGAGGAGATGGAAATTTCGGAACGGAATTTCCGCAGATGATGAGTGATGGATGGTGTGGAGAGTTTCAGCAGCCTTTGCCTTGGCCACCGGAGCGCAGACAGTGACAAGAATCTGTGCCCGTTGCGGCACGCCCTTTGAAACCTATGCGACCTTTTCAGATGTGGTCATGTGCAAGGGACGCATTGGCCGCGCTGGAAGTCTGCACGAGCGGTTCGCTTTCTGGATCGCCCGACTGGTCACCGCTGCGATCATGCGTGATCCGCAATTGCGGAAAGAGTTAGTGATTGCAATTTCCGATGCGCAAGATCGTTTCGCTAAACAAAAGTGCAAGTGTTCATGATGGACCGCTATGAATTACGAACATTGCTTTTAGAGGTGTCCTATCTCGTCGGAATGGTCGTGGTGATCGTCTGCGTTGTTCTAATGTTTTTACTTTAACCAGAGGAAGGAAAATGAAAATGCCAAAGCAGCAAGAGCCCGGAAGCACGATGCCCGAATTCATTCGAAGGCAACCAGCAGCAGCGTCTGGTGTTGGCAAAGCTGTTGCCACTCCTGACATTCGGAATACCCTAAACGGCAACGGCAACGGCAATCATCCACCAGCAATGGCAGCAGACCCGATGGTAGAGCAGGCGTCGCAGGGACTGGAAGCGATCAATGTTCTGGTTAACGAGCGCAACCGGATGCGGGAGGAAAATGAATTCCAGCGCCATCGCATTTCCGATCTGGAAGCCAAGCTCGCCAACTCGGAATATTATCACGACTATTACCGCAACAAGTCAGAACACTATGAAAGGTTTTCTTTCAGCATTCGACAACAGATCGCTACTTGCGTCATGATCATGAACGAGTGCCAGAAAAAAGCACTGGATGATGGCTACAATGAATATGCGCCTACGGCAGCAACACCAGTGCCGGACGCTGCACCACCAGTAGCTCCGGTACCGCCGCAGGACCCGGCGGAAATGCTGCAAGAAATGGAAGCCAACCGCCTACGTGATCTGGCCTCGCAACTAGAGCGCCCATAATGCCGAAGCCGGTCTGCCTGAAGTGCCAGCGGTTCTATCGCATGAAGAAAGGCGGCATCGGCATCATCGAGGGGATGCCGATCAATAGCGCATACGACACTAAACCCGGCACTGCCGATCCGCACTTATGGGCACCCTACAAAATCTGGCAGGCAGACCTTTGGGAATGCCACGGCTGCGGCCATGAACTGGTCGCTGGCTTCGGCCAGCAACCGGTCATGGTCCAGCACCATGATGGCTTCATGGATCGCGTACTGACGTACAGGAAAATGTGGCCGAACATTCCGCAGATCAACGATTGCTAGGAGCGAGCGACCAATGAACAATGAAGAATATATCGGAGACGGTCTGTATACTTCCTTTAATGGCTTTGAATTTACACTGCGGGCACCCCGTGAAGGCGGTGACCACTATGTAGTTCTTGATATGACCGTGTATGCCAACTTCAATCTGTATGCGGCCAAGATGCTGCGCAAGAAACAGATCGCGGTCACAGGGGTCGCCAACGATATCTAGGTGGAGTGGGTGATATGAACAACTCTTGGACAACGGAGATGGAGGACCTATTCCACGAGCTAGTCCGCTCGAAAAAGCCGACTATTGAAATTGCCTACATCATGAAGCGCACCAAGAACTCCATCATCGGTAAGGCGCATCGTTTGATGTTTAGGCAGCGCCCCGGATTCAAGGAAGACTGGCAAGCGCCTAGCCGTAACCGGGCCGCGCTGATTCCGACTGACTACAAGACCCATGTGAAGCGCATCACACCAGCACCAGTGCCACGGGAGCCGAAGCGGTTTGTTCATCCGCCTGCCACATACATACCACCGCCGGAAGAATTTTCACCGCCACCTATAGAAGGTGTGCGGATCAGGGAGCTAACGCCGTTGTCATGCCGCTTCATGGTTGGTGACAAACTTTATTGCGGTGAGAAAATACACAAGCAGTCCTATTGCGAGCACCACTACATCACCACTCGAATCATAAAGGTGAGCTAATGCCGAAACCTGAGATGAAAGATGTACAAAGATTGGAGCACGCTATGATCATGGCGGTCCGGCTATGTCATGAAAAGACAACGGTCCCTGCCGGTGTGCGAACCGACCTGATTAGGCGATACCTTAACGCACTGCAATTTACTTACATGGCCAGCATTATGGCCGAGCTTGTTTTGCCGACCCTGCATGAAGCGCACGAGGCTTGCGAACCAGCAGGAAAAGAACTGTTGGCGGTTTTGATCAACGGTTTTGCTGACGCTGGCATCGAGGCTTGCGACAGGGCTGCAACATTGCAAGATCAGGCGCAAAACATCCTACTGGCGCACAAGGAGGAGTTCTCATCATGATCACCACTCCAGTCGTCATCTTGATCAATGGTCTGTTCATGTATCAGCCGGGCATTGTGACCCCGCTGGCACCGCTGGCCAATCGATTGGAGGCGGCTGGCTGGGAGGTCTGCATCGACACTCATCTGCTGACGCGATGCCCCGGCGTCAAACCTGATTTGATCATCGGTCACTCGCAAGGCGGCAAGTCTGCCTTAGAGCTAGCAGCACGTTATCCTGATTCAACCGTGGTGACGTTTGATGCGGTGCGGATGCCGCCGTGTCGCGCCCGGCGCTGCGTCAATTTCCGTACTGCTGGTTATCCCAACGTGGCCCACGCGGAAAACATTCCGGTGTTCGCTATGCACACCACCATGGTCTATCACGGCAACCTGCAAGCTAAGGTGCTGGCGATGGCCGATGAAATATCCGCAGCGCCAAAAGCCGCCACCGTTACAGCCAGAAAGTATTCACGGGCAGAACGCCGCTACACGCGCCGAACTAAGCGCAAGGCACCAGCGCCCGAGATGGTGGCCGCGCTGCACCCGCCAGAGCCTAAGCCCGCATGGCAACCGCCTAACCCGCACAATGAATTTCCGATCCTGATCAGGACCGTCAAAGTTTCCCAGATGTTCGAGTGCGACTTCTCCTGCCGATGGGAAGAGGCGGAATTGCTTTACACAATGGATGAACCGGAATGGTCGATGGAGACGATCTGCGCCATGATGATTCATCGGGATGCCGCGATATGTCCGCGATGAGGCTTATGGCGGGCGGTGTTCACAAGGCTCTCTCTTCCCGTAGCGGAGAGAGTGACCCACTGGTGACAATGGGTTACACGCCGCCCGCCGCCACAACAAAATGAGTAAAGAAAAATGGGCACTGAAGGCGATCCTGATCGCGATGGTGATCGCAACAATCCTGATAGCATTGGTATGGTGATGAAACGTCTACCGATCATTCGTCATCTTCGCTGGGTCTACCACACTTGGCAGGTCAACAAGCACTATGAGTTTTATCGAAAGTTAGGGATGCTGCCGGTCAACGCTGACAAGGATTATGAAGTGCTGGATGCGATCTGGCGCGGTGAGTACTAAAATGAAAATGTCTCCAACCCTAGAAGCTCACCGAATTAGATCAGGTCCCTACGCCAGCGATACCGGTGATCCTTATGGCGCGTTCATAATCCTTGGCCCCAGCAAGGAGACAAGGCTGAAGATCATAGTGGACGATGGTGCTGAAACGAGGTGGGAGCACGTCAGCGTATCAACTGAAAAGCGCACCCCAACTTGGGATGAAATGTGTTTCGTTAAAAAACTATTCTGGACGCCGGAAGAATGTGTGGTGCAGTTTCATCCGCCAGAGTCACGCTATGTCAACGCGCACCCGTTCTGCTTGCACCTATGGAGGCATCTGGATCAGCAATTCCCTGCACCGCCCATGTTGCTGGTCGGATGACCAGATATGCGATCCGAAGAGTTGGCAAAGGTTACAGCCTTATAGACATGCGCACGAAAACTTTAATCTCGTGGCACAAGACTTTTGCTGAAGCTACCAAGGCAAGGGACGACTATCGATTAAAGGAGAAACAAAATGCCAAAGCCAGTCGATGAGACCTGTAGCAACTGCCAGTTTGGCGTGATCAAGCTTGATGAAATCCTGTACTGCCAGCGGCTGCCGCCAACGGTGCGCGTGGTCAACAAGACCGGCAACGACATTACCGAGCCGCTGTTGCCGGTCTATGATTATCCATTCCCGGCGGTGGCGCCGGATGAATGGTGCGGCGAGCATCGCGCCGTGAAGGCCACGCCAGTGGCAGGAGCGAAGCCCGCGCCGCTGCCACCGATACAGGTGAGATAGAGATGCAGACGCGCTAAATAAGAGGATAATGCGGTTATGATCGGCGCTCACTGTGAACACTTCCCGTCCTGCATGGCGATCTCGGATCAACCAAGAGCGCCGAAGTGCGACAGGGCCGATTGCCCCGGCAATGCGACGTGGGCAGGATTTTTTGGGGCCGCGAGTGCGGCTTCGAAGGACGCGCCGGATGAAACAACATCCGGGGAACTGGTGAGGGGGACTGGCAGCCTCCCGCGTTCGCAACCTTAATCAGTGATAAGGGTGAATCTAAATGCTAGCCAACTTTAATGTCGAGCAAACTGGCGCAGGCACATACACAG
>Ga0247822_10000313_pt1 | contig 25035 bp, 14 predicted proteins | sample 13C_Cellulose_Da_FD_192423 | JGI IMG/M metagenome (GOLD analysis project Ga0247822, IMG submission 192423) | Soil microbial communities from agricultural site in Penn Yan, New York, United States - 13C_Cellulose_Day30 | ecosystem: Environmental > Terrestrial > Soil > Agricultural land | place...
CCCGAGCACCGCACCGCCGCGGGCCTGGGCGACCATGTCGCGCGACATGCGCTGGGTCTCGGCCAGCCCGACGTCGCCGTCCTTGAGGATCCGCTCGAGCTCCTTGCGCAGCTCGCGGGCGTCGGCGAAGCGGTCGTCGGCCTTCTTGGCCATCGCCTTCATCAGCGCGGCCTCGAGCGCGGCCGGCAGGTCGACGTCGCGGCTCGACGGGGGGACCGGCACCTCGGTGAGGTGCTTGCTCATGATCTCGAAGTGGGTGTTGCCGTCGAACGGGGTCTCGCCGACCAGCGCCTCGTACAGGGTGGCGCCCAGCGAGTAGATGTCGGAGCGCGCGTCGACGTCCTGGCCGCGCACCTGCTCGGGCGACATGTAGCGGACCGTGCCCATCGTCTGGCCGGTCGCGGTCAGGCGGGTCGACGTCGTCATCTTGGCGATGCCGAAGTCCATCACCGTCGCGGTGTGGTCGTCGTCGCGGACCAGGACGTTCGACGGCTTCATGTCGCGGTGGATCACGCCGCGGCCGTGGGCGTACTCGAGGGCGCGCAGCACGTCGATCGCGATGCGGGTCGCGGTCGGCCAGTCCTGGCGGCCGCCCTCGAGGATCAGCCGCTCCCAGGTCTGGCCGGCGACGAACTGCATGGCCAGGACGAAGCTGCCGTTCTCCTGGCCGAAGTTGTACAGGTGGACGATGTTGGGGTGGTCGAGCTGGGCCAGCGCCCGCGCCTCCTCGAGGAAGCGCGACTTGACCTGGCTGTAGGCGGCCAGATCGGGCGGCAGCACCTTCAGGGCCACCTCCTGCTCGGTCAGGGCGTGACGGGCGCGGAACACGACGCTCATGCCGCCCTGCCCCAGCACCGCCTCGATCCGGTACTGCCCGAGCACCGTCGTGCCGACCAGGCGATGCGCGCCCGTCGGCGCCAGGTTGGCACCGCAGTGGCTGCACTTGACGTCGATGTCGAGGACATCGAGCCCACACGATGGGCAGGTCATGCGGACCCGCCCCAGAGAACTTTCAGAGTCACTTTCAAACGCTCGCCTCGCTCCGCTCGTGCTCGCTGACTGAGCCCACAGGACGGGCAGGTCATCTCCGTGCCGGAGTCTACATTGCCGCGCGTGGCGCCGTCGCGGGGCCGAGCTGCCAACCCGGGATCCGCGCCAGCAGGCGGTGGAGCTCGTCGCGGACGATCGCCGGGTACTCGACCGGCGTGTAGTGGGTGCCGCCGCGGATGACGCACAGCCGCGAGCCGGCGATGGCCCGGTGCAGCTGCTCGGCGGTCGACGGCGGGGTCATGAGGTCGCGGTCGCCGGTGACGATCGCGGTCGGGGCGACGATGGTGGCGAGCACGTCGGAGGCGTCGTGCTCGTTGAGCCGCTCGAGCAGGTCGGAGTAGATCCGCCAGTCGAGGGTGCGGAAGCCGGCGGCGACGTCGCGGAAGGCGTCGAGATCGAGGGTCTCCGACACCAGGCCGAACCGCTTCATCGCCGCGATCAGCGCGTCGGAGCCGGCGACCACGCCGGCGGCGCGGCCGACCAGATCGGCCTGGGCGCGGACCAAACGCAGCAGGTGCGGGATCACTCGCTCGACGAACTGCGACGACAGCACGGTGCGGAACGGCCGCCCCGCGGTGCCGTTGATGACCATGAGGCCGGCGACCCGGGCGGCGTGGCGGCGCAGGTACTCGAAGTTGACCTGCACGCCCATCGACCAGCCGACGTGGACGGCGCGGTCGATGCCCTCGTGGTCGAGGATGGCCACCAGATCGGCGACCTGATGGGCCACGGTGTTGGCCCGCGGATCGGCCGGCGGGTCCGACGCGTAGAGCCCGCGGTAGTCCCAGCACACCACGCGGTAGCCCGGCAGGGCGGCGTAGACGTGGCGGAACGCCTCGAAGGTGCCGCCGAGGCCGTTGGCGAGCACGACCGCCGGTGCATCGGCGGTCGCGCCGGGGCGGACCTGGTAGCCGATGCGGGTGCCGTCGGCGACGGTGAGCTCACGCTGGACGAGGCCAGGGACCATTCCCGCCACCCTAACACGCGGGAGCGCGGCGGCGCGGCCGCGCCACGGTCGCTAGAAGGTGACCATGCCGCCGAGGCGCACGCGCGAGTAGTTCTCGCCGTCCTCGTCGGGCAGGATGGCGCGCGCGCGCGAGTCGTCGATCGCGCCGCCCGGCCGCACGTCGGCGACCGGCTTCTCGTCGTGCAGGCTCTCGCGCGAGCCGAGGCGGATGTCGCCGAACAGCGCGAGGCGGTCGCTCAGGCGCCAGCGCAGGCCGGCACCGATCTCGGCCACCGCCTGGCTGTCGTCCCAGCCGCCGGCGACCTCGACCTGGGTGGTGCCGATGCCGCCGGTGAGGTACGGCGACAGCCGGTTGCGGCGGGCCAGCTCGACGTTGAGGCCGAGCAGCAGGCGGCGGTCGACGCGGGTGCCGTCCTCGAGGCTGTTCTTGGCGATCTCGCCCTCGAGCACGAACGCGCTCTGGCCGAGGCGGAGCTGGCCGACCAGGCCGACGTCCTCGCCCTCGTGATCGCCGTCGACGCTGACGCCGCCGAGGAACGCGCCGAGGCCCCAGCGCGGCAGCGGCTCGGGCTCGATCACGGCAGCGGCGACCGCGACCGGCGCCGGCGCGGGCGCCATCGGCGGGTAGTAGGCCGGACCGCAGTTGCAGTCGGCCGGCGGCGCCGGCGGCGGCGGCGGCTGAGCGAACGGGCGCTCGTAGTAGTAGCCGCCGACGTAGACGCCGCCCCCGATGACGATCGGGCGGTACGGACGCCAGGGCCGGTACGGACGCCAGGACCGGTACGGGCGGACGTGGACGCGCGGCCCACCGACCCGCACGTGAGCGCCGCCGCCGAACCGGACGCGCACATCGGCCGACGCCTCGGTGGCGGTCGCGACCGCCGAGGTGCCCGCGAGGGCGACGGCGAGGCCAAGGGTCCCAAGCATGCGGTTCGTGATCACGGCGAGGCTCCTCCAGACGGCGGTTGTACGTGCAAGACGTGCGAGCGGTGGGATCGGTTTACCGCGGCGATTGCATCGGCTGCGCCACCCCACCCGGCCGCGATCGCGCGGCCTCCGCTGCGTCGACCCGGAAGCGTGATGCGAGGTTACATCGCCGCCGCCGCCGGTGGGCTTACAGACTGTGAACACCTTTTCACGACCGGCCGTGCCGGCGATGCAACAAACGCAAGGCCGGTGTGTCCCCCCGCACGCTCGACCTCGAAGTGTCCCGAACCTTTGCCGATGCTTGACGTCCGCGCGATGGCTCCCATACAGTCGCGCCGCACCGGAGGCACCTTTGAGCCAGCCCCCCAAGAAGTCGGGTAGCCGCGACATCAATGAGCTGAAGGCCCGTCTCGGCCTCAAGAAGGGCACGGGCGCGCCGCCCGCTGCCCGCCCCAATGGGTCGGCCGCGCCGTCCGGCGGCGTCGTGCCGCCGCCCGGCCTGAGCGTGCCCCCGCCACCGGGAGCGGCTCCGCCGCCCCCGGTCGTGCCCAACGCTGCCGACGACCCGTTCGGCGCGATGAACGCGATGGCGCAGATCGGGTCGGCGCAGCGCGCTCCCGAGATCGTCATCGTCAACGACGGCAAGCCGGTCGAGAGCGTCAGCGCGGGCAACAAGACCGCGGCGTTCGGCAAGTACGCGGCGCTCGCCATCGTGCCGTTCGTGCTCGGCATCGCCATCCGCGGGGTGTCGAAGGACGCCAACGCCTACAACGACGGCATCAAGGGCGCCAAGCTGCTGCTCGGCGACGTCAAGTCGGTCAAGAAGGGCCTGGTGGCGGTCAACGACAAGATCGCCAACACCAAGGACAAGACCGGCGGGCGCGAGATCACCAACGCGCTCAAGGCGATCGAGCAGATCGAGCTGCGCCCCGACGTGTTCAAGTACAAGCAGAACGTCGGCGGCGAGCTGGCCCAGGAGGTGATGGCCTTCTACGCCGCCTTCGCCGAGCTCAAGGCGATGGCCGCCGAGCACCAGAAGTCGGCCAAGGCCGACGACCTCGCCATCGCGGCGGCGCGCGCGAACCAGGAGAAGGCCACCCTGCCCAAGGAGTTCGGCGGTGGCGTCCGGTTCGCGGTGGTGCTGTGGAACCCGAGCGAGGACGAGCAGAAGACCGTCGAGTCGGCCCCGGTCGGCGCCCGCATCGTCGAGATCGGCCCGCCCTACTGCGCCGACGGCAAGATCCCTTCGTCGGGGTCGTGCAGCGAGAACAACCCGTTCGCGACGTTCGCGATCCGCTACAACCCGGGCGCGCCGTGGCAGCGCGGCGATCTGTACACCGGCGGCGGTGCGGGCTCGTCGTTCCCGAACATGAAGGTCATCCCGATGTCGTCGAGCGGCGTGCTCGACATGCTGGTGCAGGACTGCGCCCGCGGCGCCGAGAAGGCCGGCGACAAGTGCCAGCAGAACCTCGGCGGCGGCGCGTCGGCGATGCTCTACCAGAAGCGGCTCGCCGCGGTGCTGGAGAAGCTCGCCGAGGTGATCGACCGCGGCAACAAGGTCGAGGGTCGGCTCGCGCCCAAGGCGAACGAGGCCGAGCGCTTCTCGTTCTTCATGTAGCGAGCAGGTCGGCGAGCCGGTAGCCGTGGGTCGACACCCCCGCGGCCCGGCGCACGCCGTGGCCGTCGTCGCGCACCGCCGCGAACGCCATGGTCGCGGTGTCGTGGACGGCGGCGAGGCCGCCGCGCGGATCGACGCAGATGACGCCGCCGTGGCCGCGGCCGCGGCGCGCGAGCTCGGCGATGACCGCACCGGCGGCGGCGTCGGCGGTCTCGCCGCGGGCGAGGCGATCGCACAGGCCGCGGGTCAGGCCGACCCGGATGATCGCCTCGCCGTCGCCGGGCGCCGAGGCGGCGCCGGCGAGGTCGTCGGCCCAGGTGCCCGCGCCGGGCAGCGGGGTGTCGCCGACTCGACCGGGGCGCTTGTAGTTGATGCCGCCGGTCGAGGTCGCGGCGGCGACGTGGCCGTGACGATCGAGCGCGACCGCGCCGACCGTGCCGCCGTCGCGCTCGTCGTCGGGGCCGGTGCGCCGCTCGCGCTCGAGCTGCCAGCGGGCGCGGGCGCGATCGGTGATCAGCGCCCACGGCGGCGCCGGCGCGAAGCCGCGCTCGCGCGCGAACAGCCACGCGGCCGGGCCGGCGAGCAGGACGTGCTCGCCGTCGTCGAGCACGGCGCGGGCTAGATCGACCGGGCGGGCCAGATCGGGCACCGCGGCGACCGCGCCGACGCCGAGGCTGGCGCCGTCCATGATGGCGGCGTCGAGCTCGACCGTGCCCTGGCGGGTGAGCACCGCGCCGGTGCCGGCGTTGAGCTCGGGGTCGTCCTCGAGGACGCGGACCGCCGCCTGGACCGCGTCGAGCGCGGCGCCGCCGGCGGCCAGCACCGCGTAGCCGGCCGCGGCCGCGGCGGCGCAGCCGTCGGCGACCCGGGCGTGGCGCTCGGTGGCGATCGCGCCGGCGCCGCCGTGGACGACCAGGGCGATCACGGCGCCGCCTCCGCGCCGGCATCGGCGGCGCAGCGGAAGCCGACGATCACGTGGCGCGCGCCGCGCGGGCGGCCGTGCCAGGCGGCGCCGCGGCCGAGGCCGCCGAAGTCGTCCCACGCCGAGCCCTTCACCGTCATCTCGGCGGTGCGGCCGGCCGTGGTCCCCGGCGGCGGCGGCGGCCACGGGGTGGCCGTCCACTGGAACACGTTGCCGGCGGTGTCGAGCACGCCGAACGGGCTGGCCGCGTCGGGATAGCTGCCGACCGGCACGGTGTCGCGCGGCCCGCCGACCGCCGAGTTCAGCCGGGCCGGCTCGAACGTCGCGCCCCACGGGTAGGCGAAGCCCTCGGGGCCGCGGGCCGCCTTCTCGAGCTCGTGCGCCGACGGCAGCCGGCGGGGCGCGCCGGCGACCTGGCCGCGCCACACGCAGTAGGCGGCGGCGTCGTCCCAGGTGATCAGCACGACCGGGTGATCCTCGCGCTGCGGCGGCGGCCGGCCGTCGCGCCACACGAAGCGCTCGACCTCGTCGGGCCATGCCTGGCGGAAGCCCTGCGCCTTCCAGGTCGCCTCGTCGATGGACGGCGCCGGCGCGCCGCCGTCGGCGACGAACTCGGCGTACGCGGCGTTGGTCACCGGCATGAGGTCGAGGCGGAACGCCGGCAGCTCGACGATGTGGCGGTCCTCCTCGGTCTCGAACCAGTCGTGCTCGCGCGCGCCGTCGTGGCCGGCCGAGGCCCGGTAGCTGTCGTAGGCGGCGGCGCGCTCCTCGGGTGTCGAGCCGGCGACCGAGCGGCCGGCCGGGATCAGCACCATCTGGGCGTCGGCCGCGCTCGACAGCGGCGCCGCGCCGCCGCGCCAGGTCACCGCGCGATCGGGCGCGGTCACGGTCGCCGGCAGCGGATCGCTCGGCGCCAGCGGCGGCCGGGCGAGGCCACCGCAGCCGGCGGCGGCGGCGAGCGAGGAGAGGACGAGCGCGAGGCGGGCCGGCGTCATGCGCCCCGACTATAGAGCGGCGCGGGCGCGGCCGCCGTGACCACGGTTGCAATAGTGTCAAAGGTACACTATACGTCCCTGCATGCGATCCGCCCTCGCGCCGCGCGCCCTGCTCCGCCGCACCTTCGCGCCGTCCGCGCTCCTCGCGGCGCACCCGCCGCGGCTGCAGCACCCGCACAAGCGACTGTGCTTCGACCTGGCCTGCCCCGCCGGCGCCGGCCACGACGGGACCATCGAGCTGACCCGGTGGGCCGCGCTGGCGCTGCCGGCCGAGGTGGCCCTCCATGACACCGCGGTGACCGTGGTCGAGGGCGTGTACGACTACCCGGCGGCGTCCGACGGGGTCTGGCACGTCAACTTCGCCGACCCGCAGCTGTTCGTGGCCTACGGCTCGGCGCTGCTGGCCCAGGACGAGCTGCAGGCGCTCGAGCACCCGACCCTGGGCTCGCTGCGCGAGGCGCTGCTCGCCGAGGGACAGCCGGCGCTGACCGAGGAGAACGGGCACGCCACGCCGGTGCTGGTCGCCGGCGTCGAGCGCCGGTGTGAGCTGGCCACCGCGCCCGATCCCGCCGCCGGCCGGCTCTACGGCCTCTATGGCAACCGGTTCGCGCGGGCGTCGGTCGACGAGCTCCGCGCCGCGCTCACCGTGCTGGCGCCGCCGACGGTGTCGAACCTGATCGCGATCGCCGCGCCGGCCGGCGGCCGCGGCCGCTACCAGGATCGCCAGCTCGCCCAGATCCTCACCACCGCGGTGACCGGCTTCGCGGCGGCGGTGGCCGAGTCGCACCGACGGTGGTCGGGCGGCGCGGTCGAGATCCGCACCGGCTTCTGGGGGTGCGGGGCGTTCGGCGGCAACCGGGTGGTGATGGCCTTGCTGCAGATCGTCGCCGCCCGGCTGGCCGGGGTCGATCGCGTGCGCTTCTACGCGTTCGACGCCGACGGCGCCCGCGCCGCGGCGGCGGCCCAGGCCGACCTGGACGCGATCCTCGCCGCGCGCCCCGCCGACGAGCCGCTGACCGAGCTGATCGAGCGCGTCGCCGATCTCGGCCACGTGTGGGGGACCAGCGACGGCACCTGATCAGCGGTCGCCCGTCGCGCGCGCGCGCTCGGCCTCGGCGCGCTCGGCCGCCAGCGCGGCGACCGCCTCGGCGAGCGCGGTCAGGTAGTCGGGGTTGCCGGCCAGCGCGGCGGCGTCGAGGACGGTCGGGGCGAGCGCCACGCCGAGCCGAGGGATCGCGCCGACCCGATCGCGCAGCATGCGCACCCGGGGGGCACGGGCGCGGCTGTCGACGTGGATCACCGACGACAGCACCGGCGCGCCCTCGGTGTCGCGGACGATCGAGGTCGCGAACAGCCAGCGGCCGTCGACCGACCACGCCGGCGCGCCCTCGTCGGTGGCCTCGATGGCCAGGCCGGTCGCCTCGCCGGCGGTCGCGTCGGGATCGAGGACGACGACGTCGAGATCGCGGCCGCCGTCGGCGCGGACCCGCGGCGTGACATAGGCCAGCCGCCGGCCGTCGGGCGCCAGCGCCGGCGAGCCGTCGGTCGGGCCGTCGGTGAGCGCGACGATGTGGCCGTCGGCGAGGCGCTCGGCGATCACGCTGCGAGCCGGATCGACCGAGATCAGCTGGAAGACCAGGCGGTCGCCGGCGAGGCTGGGCGCCAGCTCGTGGCCGGGGTCGTCGGTCAGCGGCTCGGGCGGCCCGGCCGCGCGCGGGCCGCCGGCGTCGACGGCGATCGGCAGGCGGTACAGATCGAGGTCGCCGCCGCCGCCGCGATCGCTGGCGAACACGATCGCGCGGCCGTCGGGGGTCCACACCGGATCGAGGTCGCGCGCCGGCCCGTCGGTGAGCCGGACCGGCGAGGCCTCGGCGACCGCCGGCACCACCCACAGGCTGGTGCCCTCGTCGCGGCGGTCCCGGCGCGACGCCACCACCAGCCAGCGGCCGTCGGGCGAGAACGCGGGGTGCTCGTCGGCGGCCGGCTCGACCAGCAGCGGGGCGCGGCGATCGCCGCGCTCGTCGACGATCACCAGGTGACCACCGCCGGCGTGCGGCTCGGTCAGGACCAGGCGGACCGGCGCGTCGGCGGGGACCGGCGGCGCAGACGCCCGGCCGCCGGCACCGGTGCAGCCGGCCGGCAGGACCGGGACGAGGAAGACGAGGAGCGCGAGCGCGGCGGCACGCCGCGCGGCCTCACTTCGGAGCGTCGGGCGTGGGAGCGGCCTCAGTCTTGGTGCTCTTCTTCTTGAGCTGGTTGAGGTCCATGTCGTGGCCCTTCTTGTCTTCCTCGGGCGGGACGCCGAAGTAGACGCCGATCGCGACCAGCAGGACCGCGGCGCCGACGATGAGGCCGATGGTGGCGCCCTTCGTCAGGGCCTCCTGGGTCCGGCGCTCGAAGACCACGAAGGTGGCCTCTTGCTCGGGCGGAAGCGACGTGAAGCTGTTGAACTCGGCCATCGGAATCTCCCTCGAAACGGGATGCTACCGTAGAAGGTGTGTCAGGTCTCGGTCAACGTCGGCCGGACAGGGAACCAGGCGACGGGGCCGCGCGTTGAGATCCACGATGAGCCCGTGGACTGCCCGCCGGACAGCGCCTGAGACAACGCGGCCGCGCCGCGGTTCCCGCAACTTCGCGCCGTGGGCGATCGGCCTCGCCTCGCTCGTGATCTCGACAGCTTGTCGCGGTCCCGAGGCGGCCGGCGCCGAGCCTGGGAGCGCCTCCGAGCCGGCCGGGCGGACCGCGGGCGCGCGGGCCGAGACCTGCCTCGGCGTGAAGGACGAGGGCATCTGGGCCGATCTCGACGACGAGCTCCAGCTCGCTCTGCCCGCCGGGCTCGCGCGCGACCGCGTGCGAGCGACCGTCGACGCGCGCCGCCAGCTGCTGGTGCTATGGATCGACGGCTGGCCGGCCAAGCCGTACCCGCTCGGCGGCGCCGCCGAGCTGGTGGTCGGCAAGCACCGCCTGACGCTGCGCCCGGGCGATCGCGCCGAGCTGGCGCCGCTGCTCACCGCCGACAACGTCGCCGCCGCCGGCCCGATCGGCGATCGCGATGGCGACGGCCTGCCCGATCCGCTCGACGTGTTGATCGGCGCCAAGAAGACCGTCCTCAACGCCGACGCCTACACCGAGGGCTACGTCGCGCTGTCGTTCCCGATGGGCGACGTGCCGCGCACCATGGGGGTGTGCACCGACGTGATCATCCGGGCCCTGCGCAACGCCGGCGTCGATCTGCAGGCCGAGCTGCAGCGCGACCTGCGCCGCGCCCGCGCCGCCTACCCGATGGTCAAGAAGGGCGATCCCAGCATCGACCACCGCCGGGTACGCACGCTCCTGCCCTACCTCCAGCGCCACTTCGATCGCCGCACCACGGCCCTCGACGACGCCGCCGATCCGCTGCGCCCGGGCGACGTGGTCCTGCTCGACACCTTCCCGCGCCGGTCGGGCCCCGATCACATCGGCATCGTGTCCGATCGCATCGGCGACAGCGGCCTGCCGCTGGTCATCAACAACTGGACCAACGGCACCGTCACCGCCGAGATGGATCTGCTCGGCTGGGTCCCGGTCACCCATCGGTTTCGCTTGAAGTAGGCGGCGCGGGCGGCCGGCGAAACGGCCGGCGGCGATTGCCGCGACGGCGACGGTTCGATACCGTAGCCCCCCGGTGAGCGAAGCGAAGCACACGGGCCTGCTTGCGCTCGCGGCCGCCGTGGTGCTGGCCTGCGCCTGGACGCCGCCGGCCCGGGCCGACGACGACAGCGAGGACGACAAGGACACGCCCCACGACCGGGTGGTGATCGATCGCGTCGAGGTGACGCCATCGGTGCTGCCCGGGCTCGCCCGGGTCCGCGTGCTGGTGTCGTCGACCCGCCTGCGCGGCGGTCGCATCTCGGTGCCCGCCAGCAAGCTCGACGTCAAGGTGTCCGGGGCCAAGCCGGCCGTGCTCGGCGGCTACTTCGCCACCGCCGACGTCGAGATGTCGCTGGTGATCCTCGTCCCGACCACGGTCGAGTTCGAGGACGAGCTCGAGAGCATCAAGGAGCAGCTCACCACCGAGCTGCTCGAGCCGCTCAAGGCGCTCGGCCCCCGCATCCGCATCCAGATCGTCGGCTACGGCGACTCGCTGACCGGTTCGAAGAGCGTCGGCTCCCTCGACGCCGCCCGCAAGGCGCTCGGCATGCTCGAGAGCGACGGCAGCACCGACCCTCCCGACCTCGTCGACCTGGTCGGCCGCGCGGTCAAGACCGCGTCGGCCGGCGTGCGCTCGCCGCGCAACAAGGGCGCGCTCGGCCGCGGCGCGGTCGTGCTGATCGCCAGCGGCGTCACCATCACCGACGAGAACGCCGACGTGAAGGCGAAGCTCACCACGCTCGGCGAGGCCGCGGCCAAGGCCGGGGTGCGCATCCACACCATCGGCGCGATCCCCGGCCCCGAGCCGCGCCCGCGCCGGCCGCTGCTCGCGCTGGGCGAGCTGTCGAAGCGGTCGCAGGGCACGTTCCGCTGGGTGCCGACCGCCAACGGCTGGAGCTCGCCGTTCCGCCAGCTCGCCGAGCAGATCGCGCTGCAGTACGTGGTCACGTTCTTCGCGCCACCCGACGAGCTCGCCGGCAAGAAGCTCACCGTCGCGGTGCCGACCGGGTCGAGCAGGGTCGAGGCCGAGCCGGCCAAGCTGGGCGAGCCGAAGTGCGGCAAGGAGGTCTGCGAGGGCAACGCCTACTGCGTCAACCAGGAGTGCGTGCCGCGCCGGCTCGACAGCGGGCGCAGCGTGATCGCGTGGATCCTGCTGGTCGGCGGCGTCGCCGCCGGCGCGCTGATCGTGCTGCTCGGCGTGGTGGCGCTGATCATGCGCGCCCGCCGCCCGCGCCCGCCGGCGCCGTTCCCGGCGGCGGCCGGTGGTCCGGCGCCGGCGCTCGGAGGCATGCCGGCGCCGCCCGGGGCCGTCGCGGCGGCGCCGCCGATGGTCGCGCCGGTCGCGGTCGCCGGGCCGGTGCTGATCGTGCTCACCGGTCCGGCGGCGGGCGCCCGCCTGCCGCTGCGCCACGGCTTCCTGGCCGGCAAGGCGCCGGGCAGCGACCTCGACCTGTCGCACGACGGCTACGCGTCGACCAACCACGCCCAGATCGCCTTCGAGGGCGGCGCCTGGGTGGTCTACGATCGCGGGTCGACCAACGGCACCTTCTCCAACGGAGTCCGCATCACCCAGGTCCGCCTCGACCACGGCATGACGATCCGCTTCGGCTCCACCGACGTGCGGTACTGGCAGCAGTAGGAGTCACGCATGGGCGCGCTCATCATCGGCGACAAGGAGGTCCAGGAGATGGGACCTACCTTCATCAACTACAAGCAGAACGGCTGGGACGGCACCCTGCCCTACTGCGTGCAGTCGCCGCACCCGTGTCGAGCCGACGGCAGCGCCTACGGCAACCCGCCGGCCAACTCGGGCGTGCGCCGCTACGCCCTGCGCCGGCCGCTGGCCAAGTACGGCTATCCGCACACGCCGACGTGGAAGCCGCCGCCGGTGTCGGAGGTGGCGCGGGTGATCCGCAAGTTCGTGCTCCACCACGACGGAGTCGGTAGCTCGAAGGTCTGCTGGAACGTCCTGCAGAACGAGCGCGGCCTGTCGTGCCACTTCCTGATCGACAACGACGGCACGATCTACCAGACCGTCGATCTGGCCTACATGGCCTACCACGCGGCCAAGTTCAACATCGACTCGATCGGCGTCGAGTTCTGCAGCCGCGGCGACGCCAAGAAGTACCCCGGCTTCTACCGCGACCACCCGCTGTACGGAGCGCTCGGCAAGGAGCGCGGCGACGAGCCGTGCGTGATCAACGGCCACACCATCCTGGCCTACAAGTTCGATCCCCGGCAGATCGAGGCGATGACGTTCCTCGCCGACGTGCTGCGCAAGCACCTGCCCAACCTGCCGCTCGAGTTCCCGCGCGATCCGGCGTCGCCGTCGAACCTGTACCGCGGCACGCTCGGGCCGATCGACGCCAAGGGCGACAGCATGACGGCGATGGAGTTCGCCGGCTACATCGGCCACTACCACCTGACCCGCCAGAAGTGGGACCCGGGTCCGTTCGACTTCAAGGGCTTCATCGACAAGCTGCGCGGCCAGAAGTCGTTCCCGGTGCGGTCGAGCGACGCGATCGCGTGCGGCGAGCCGCCGCTGGTGCCGACCGATCCCGATCCGGCGGTGGCGACCACCAAGATCGTCGCCGAGGTCCAGAAGTACCTCGACCTCAACGAGAAGCACGCCGACGGCGGCTTCTTCCCGGTCGGGCCGTGGGGCGTGACCCGGCTGTGGCACGGCGGCATCCACATCCCGGCCAGCGAGGGCTGCTCGGTCCACTCGCCGTTCCCGGGCCGGGTGGTCGCCGCGCGCATGGGCCGCAGCACCGACGTCGGCTCGGCCAACTTCGTCCTGGTCCGCCACGACCTCAACGTCGCCAGCGCGCCGATGCGGTTCTGGTCGCTGTACATGCACCTGCAGAGCGAGAGCGGCGGCGAGGGCGCGCCCAAGTGGGTCGACTCGCCGACCAAGCGCACCCTCGACGACGCGGTCGGCGTCTACGGCTACGACGAGCCGGTGCTGGCCGGCGAGCTGATCGGCCACGTCGGCGTGGCCGGGCCCGACGAGCTGTCCAAGGGCCAGATCCACTTCGAGATCTTCTCGCGCAAGCTGCTGTTCGAGAACGACCCGGCGTGGACGCCGGTCGACGGCTACGCCGGCGGCCGGTTCTGCGACGAGAAGATCGTGCTCGACCTGATCGACGCCGACAAGGACGGCCGGCTGTCGCGGACCGAGCTGACCGCGTTCTACCAGGACGGCGTCGTCAACGACGACCTGCGCAAGCTGGTCACCTACCACGTGTCGGAGTGGACCGACGAGCCGGCGTGGAAGGAGGCGCTCGAGGAGAAGCTCGCCGAGCTGCGCAAGAAGACCGGCAAGCGCGGCGACCCGCGCGACGCCGACGACGAGGACCTCGACCTCGGCGACCTGGTCGACGCGCAGCTGGTGCCGTTCGTGTGGTGGACCGAGAAGGTCGCGACCGGGCTCGGCCTGCCGCCCGATGGCCTGGTCCACCACTACCACCCGATGCGGTTCATCGAGAAGATCAACCTCGCCTTGCTCGAGACCGGCGCCACGGTCGCCGCCAGCGCGAGCGCGGCGGTGTCGACCGAGACCCTGAACGTCTCCGACGACGCCGAGGGCGAGGGCATGTTCCACACCGAGGAGGTCGCCGAGCTCGACGACCAGCACCTGCGGATCGACGATCTCGTCGAGGGCTGGGACGGCGACCGGCCGGCGACCGGGAAGGACAGGCCATGAAGCGCCCGGACCAGGAACCCGAGGTGACCGCGCTGGTGGTGGCCACCCCCGGCCCGAGCCGGCGCGGGTGGCTCGGCGGCGTGCTCGCCACCGCGCTGGCCGCCGTGCTCCTCCCGGAACATCTGAGGCGGCCGCGCGGGCCCGACCGGTGGAAGGGCAAGACGCGCTGGATCGGTCACTGCTGAGCGCACCAGCGCCGGCGGATTTTGTGCCCGAGGTCGCCGTCGGTGTATCGTCGCGGCCATGGTTCGCCTCGGCGCTGTGGCCTCGCTCTTGACCCTGACGCTCGCGGTCCCCGCCGCCTTCGCCCAGCCGGACTCCGGCAGCGAGGTCGAGCTCGACGAAGATCCGCCGGCGTCGCCCGGCGCCGACGGCGAGAGCGGCACCGAGGAGAACCCCGACGCGCCGCGGTTCGGCGACGACCCCGTGATCGAGGGCCCGCAGGCGCCGCGGGCGAAGCGCACCGGCTACCCGGTGGCCGAGGTGGCGCGACCGATCACCCTGCCCGACTTCACGTCGGAGACCCGGCTCGAGCTGCCGATCTTCCCGTCGGGTGGCATCGACGCCGAGCTCGGCCTGCGCGCCCGCTACGGCATCACCCGCCAGGCCCAGATCGGCGTGCGCTACGCGGTCGGCGGCTTCTACGACGATCCGGGCGACATGAGCGACAAGGTCGAGTTCAACACCGGCAAGGCGGTCGGCGTCGACTTCCAGTACCTGGTCACCGACTGGATCGCGCCGCGAATCGTCATCCCGATGTACGTCGACCCGTTCGCGATCGGCATGACCCTGGGCGCGGAGATGAAGTTCCGCATCGGCGACAAGCTGGCGCTGGTCGGCTTCGAGGACATCGTCTCGTTCAAGCTCACCGACGAGTTCGTGCCGAATCTCGAGAACGAGCGGAACAACGAGGTGACCGTGATCGGCCGCCGGTCGGACACCATCGCCCCCGACGGCCACCTGCGCTTCGACTTCGGCGCGGTCTATCAGGCCACCCCCGAGCTGGCGATCACCGGCCGGTTCGGCGTCACGTTCGTCGACTTCCGCGACGACGACACCCCGACGTCGCTGCGCGTCCAGGCCCAGTTCACGCCCAAGCCGTCGTTCGACGTGATCGGCCGGATCGGCTTCGAGGCGCTCGACGACAGCAGCTCGCTGAACCTCGGCGGCGCGATCCAGTTCCGCATCTGATGGCGCGCGCTGCGCTCGTCGTCGCGCTCGCCACCGGCGCGGCCTGCGGCGGCGGCGCGATCGCCACGCGGGACGTGCCCTCCGCTGGTGTCGCCGACTCGAGCGGCGATGTCGACGCCGGGCTCGAGGATGTCCCGGCCGCCGGCGCGGGCGATGCGGCCACGAGCGCCGGCCCGCCCACGGGGTGGGGGACGATCGGCACCGGTCGCTACGGGGCCTCCGGCCAGGACCGTCGCGGCCCCCAGGTCCAGCTCGGCGCGATGAGCTGCGTGGGTGGCCTCCACCACGCCATCGTGCGCCGCTACGTCAAGCGGGACCTCGCGAAGGTCATCGCGTGCTACGAGCGGCAGCTCGCGGTCACGCCGGGGGTCGAGGGCACCGTCGGCGCGGAGCTCGTCATCGGGCCCGACGGCGCGGTGACCAGCGCCGTGGCCAACGGCGTCGGCGGCGAGGTGTCGACCTGTATCGGCAGGGTCATCGAGGCGATCGCGTTCCCCAGGCCCAGCGGCGGCGGCAGCGTGCAGTGCAACCTGCCGCTGACGCTCCGGCCCGCCCCGATCTGACCCTCTCGAGCGCCTCCAGCTCCACATCCTGGGATTTCGTCGCGGTACGCCTCGAAAGCGTAGTGATCCCAGGGCGTTCCGATCCAGGAACGTGTCCCCTTATAGCTTCCCGAGCGCGGCCTTGAGGGCGGCGTTGTGCGGCTCGAGCTCGAGGCCGCGCTGGAACATGCCCTTGGCCTTGGGGGCCTCGCCGAGCTCGACGTGGATGATGCCGAGGGCGAGGTAGACCTCGGCCTTGGTCAGCCCGGTGTCGGCGTCGAAGTTCTGGAGGACGAGCGCGCGGTAGACGCGGCGCGCCTTCTCCCAGTCGCGCGCGGCCATCGACAGGCGGCCGAGGCCGGCCATGGTCGGCACGTCGGTCGGGTTGACCCGGAACGCCTCCTCGTAGGCGGCCATCGCGGCGGCGGTGTCGCCGCGGGCCTCGAGGATGCCGCCCTGGCGCTGGCGGTAGCGGGCGACGTCCTTCATGCGGCGGGCCGCCTTGGCCTCGTCGGCGAGCCGGTCGTAGATCGGCGCCGCGCGGTCGTGCTGGCCGGCCGCGAAGTAGAGGTCGGCCAGCGGCGCCAGCACGCGCACGTCGGTCGGCGCCGCCGCGGCCGCCTGCTCGAGCACCGGCAGGGCCGCGGCCGGGTTGCCCAGGCGGCGGTGCACGTCGGCGAGCTCGAGCGCGAGCGGCAGGGTGTCGCCGTCGCCGCCCGCGGCCAGACGGCGGGCGAGCATGTCGGCGACCGTGATCCAGTCGCCCTGCTCGCGCGCGACCCGCTCGACCGCGGCGATCGCCGCGGTGTGCGCCGGGTCGTGGACCAGGGCCTGGCGGAAGTGGGCCAGCGCGGTGTCGCGATCGCCCTGGGCCTTGTCGGCGACCTCGCCGAGCCGGAAGAACAGATCGGCGGCGTCCTTGCCGCGCGGGCCCAGCGCCAGCGCGCGCTGCAGCACCTCGCCGCACTTGTCCCAGTCGGCCGCGCGCTCGTAGATCTTGGCCAGCCGGGTCAGGGCCGCGACCGAGCCCGGCTCGCGGCGCAGGATCTTCTCGAGGATCTCGCCGGCGGCGTCGGGGTTGTCGAGCGGCCCCTCCCAGATGTCGGCGGCGCGAGCCAGGGCCTGGATCTCGGCGTCGCTGTCGCCCAGCGTGCCGTGCAGCTCGGCGCGGCGCTCGAGGAGCTCCTCGAGATCGTGCCAGCGCTCGGCGCGGGCGAGCAGCCGCTCCAGCTCGCCGTAGGCGCCGAGCTGGGCGTTGTCGAGATCGAGGATCGCGTACCAGTGGCCGATGGCGTCGTCGTCCGCGCCGCGCTCGCGCTCGGCGATCCGCGCCATCCGGGCCAGCACCGCCGTCTTCTCCGACGACGTGCCGGCCAGGTCGAGGCGGCGGGTCAGGACGTCCTGGACCGCCATCCAGTCGCCGGCCTTGCCGTGGACGTCCTCGAGCGCGGCCAGGGCGGCGCCGTCGGACGGATCGAGATCGAGCACCGCCTGCCAGGCGGTGGCGGCGGCGCCGGGGTCGCCGAGCTCGCCCTCGAGCTGGGCGATGCGGACCCGCAGCGCCTTCTCCTCGGTCTGGTCGCCGGCGATGCGGGCGTGGCGGCCGAGGGTGGTCACCAGCGCGCGCTTGTCGCCGCGCCGCTCGTGGATCGCCGCCAGCCGGGTCAGCGGCAGGCGGTCGTCGTCGGCGAGGTCGATCACCGCCTCCCAGGCCGCGATCGCGCCGTCGGTGTCGCCGAGCCGCTCGCGCAGGTCGGCGACCTCGGTCCACAGCACCTGCTTGCGGCGCGGATCGAACGCCAGGTCGGCCCGCCGGGCCTGGACCTGGGCCAGGCTGGGCAGATCGCCGCGCGAGCGGTGGATGCGCTCGAGCGCCTCGAGCGCCGGCGCGTGCTCGTCGTCGAGAGCGAGCGCGGCGGCGAAGCTGGCGGCGGCGCCGGTGGCGTCGCCGAGCCGGTCGAGCTGCACCGTACCCAGGTACATCCACAGCGGCAGCGCCTCGTCCTCGTGGGCCGAGGCGATGCCCTGGACCCGGGCGGCGACCTCGGTCCACCGGCCCTGCTGGGCGGCCAGGCGATCGAGCTCGCCGAGCGCCTCGCCCGAGCCGGGATCCTCGGCCAGCCAGCCGCCGGCGGCGTCGAGGGCGCGCACGCCGTCGCCCAGCCGGGCCTCGGCCAGCTTGGCGATGCGCTGGTAGATCGCCGCCCGCTCGGTGCGGTCGATGATCACCGCCAGCTTGGCGCCGAGCAGGTCGGTCAGCCGGCCCCAGTCGTTCTCGCTCTCGTACAGCGGCTCGAGGGTGTCGATGATCGCCGCCCGCTCGCTGTCGGCGGTGCCGAGCAGGCGCTCGAGCGACGCCCGCGCCGCGCCGTGACGCGGCTGACGCTCGACCACGCTGCGGTAGGCGTCGACCGCGCCGGGCAGGTCCTTGAGCTGGCTCTCGCGCACGTCGCCGAGCCGGAACAGCAGGTCGGCGGCCTGGGCGTCGGACTCGGCGACGTCGGCCTCGCGGACCAGCACGTCGGCCAACTCGCCCCAGCGACCGAGCCGCCACAGCACGCGATCGAGCGCCATCAGCGCGCCGCGCTCGTCGACGTGGGTCTCGGCGGCGCGCCGGAACGCGATCGCCGCCCGCTCGAAGTCGCCGAGCGCGTCCTCGTAGATGCGGCCGAGGCGGACCGCGTAGTGGTGCTCGAGCTCGCCGTCGAGCCCGGCCTTGAGCCGGCCCTCGAGCAGCGCGGCCAGCTCGGGCCACGCGCCGCGGGCCTGGGCCAGGCGCTCGAGCGGCCCGAACAGGGCGACGTCGCCGGGATCCTCGGCCAGCGCCCGCGCCCAGGTCTGGGCGGCGGCGCGCAGGTCGCCGCGCAGGGTCTCGTGGATGTCGGCCAGCGCCGCCCACAGGTTGCGGCGCACCTCCGGGTCGGCGGGCGCGTCGAGCCGGCGCTCGGCGACCTTGACCAGCGCGTCGTGATCGCCGACGGCGCGGTAGTGGCGCTCGAGCAGCGGCGCCGCCGCCTCGAGGTGCTCGTCGCGGGCCAGCAGCGCCTCGAGCGCGGCCCGCGCCCCGGCGTGCGACGGCAAGATCTGCAGCGCGGCGCCGTGGCGAGCGACCGCGTCGTCGGGCTCGGCCAGCTCGTGCTCGGTCAGCCGGGCGGCGCGGAAGGCCAGCTCGGCCCGCTCGGCGGCGTCGGTGGCGATCAGCGCGCGGCGGTCGAGGACGTCGAGCAGATCGGGCCACATCCGGGTCGCCTGGTACAGGCGATCGAGCTCGGCCAGCGCGGTCGGATCGCCGGCGTCGGCGACCAGCACCGCCTGCAGGTGGTTGATGGCCTCGTAGGCGTCGCCGAGGTCGCGCTCGAGCACGGCGGCGAGATCGAGGCGGAGCTGGCGCAGGGTGTGGGGGTCGCGGGCCAGCTCGAGCTTGCGCTCGAGGATCTGGACCAGCTCGCGCGGCTCCTTCAGCTCGCGATACAGGCGCTCGAGGGCGTCGAGCGACGCCTCGTCGGTGTCGTCGACGGCGAGGACGTTCTTGTAGGCGGCCACCGCCTCGCGGGGCTGGACCAGGACCTCCTCGTACAGCGACGCGACCCGGTGCAGCAGCACCAGCCGGACGCCGGCGTCGTCGGCCAGCTCGGCGCGGCGCTCGACGATCGCGACCAGCTCGTCGGCCTTGTCCTCGATCGCCAGCAGGCGGTCGAGCGACGACAGCGCCAGCGGGTCGTCGGCGCTGATCGCCAGCACCTTGCGCCAGGCGGCGATCGCCGCCGGGTGATCGCCGCGCTGGGACTCGTGGATCTCGGCGACGCGGGCCAGGGCGTGGACCGCGGCGTCGGGCTCGAGGGTGGCGGCGGCGCCGGCCTCGAGGGTGGCGACCAGGTCGGTCCACGCGCCGAGGCGGGCGCCCAGCCCGTACAGCCGGTCGAACACGTCGCGCCGGGTCGGCTCGAGCTGCCACGCCCGGGCCAGCGCCTCGAGCGCCAGCGCGGGATCGCCGCCGCGGCCGTCGTGGAGCGACGCGATCTCGAGCAGGGTCTCGATCTTGTCGTGGGGGTCGTCGACGTAGGCCAGCTTGGCGTCGAGGATGACGACCAGCTTCTGCCACCAGTCGCGGGCCCGGTAGACCGGCTCGAGCAGGCCGGCGATGCGCTCGCGGTGCTCGTCGCCGGCGACCAGCCGCTCGAGCGGCGGCAGCGCGTCCTCGGAGTACGGGGTGGCCAGGACCTCCTCGTACTGATCGATCGCGCCCGACGGATCCTTGAGCTGCTGTTCGAGCACCTCGGCCAGGGCCAGGCGGTGCTCGACCCGCAGTCGCTCGTCGCCGGCGCGGTCGATCCGCTCGCGCAGCAGGTCGGCCAGGTCGTACCAGCGCGCGGCCGCGCGGTACAGCCGGTCGAGCTCGTCGGCGGCGGCGTCGTGATCGTTGCGCGCCGAGTCGTCGGCCGCCAGCTCGAGCACCGACCGCCACGACATGATCGCGGCGTCGGCGTCGGTCAGCCGGTGCTCGAGCACCATCGCCTTGCGGCCGTGCAGGTCGCGGCGGCGGGCGTCGTCGTCGGCGGCGTTGATCGCCTCGTCGTAGACGTCGACCACCTGCCGCCACTGGTTGTGGCGCTTGAGCAGGGCCTCGAGGCGGGCGAACAGGGCCAGGTCCTCGCGGGCCTCGCCCGGCGCGGCCAGGGCGCGCCGGTAGGCCTTGGCCGCCGGCTCCCAGGCGTCGAGGCGGCGGTCGTAGACGGTCGCCGCCGCGATCGCGACCTCGCGCAGGTGGGGCGCGTCGCCCGGCTCGTCGTCGAGCAGGCCCTGGTAGGCGCGGGCCAGCCCCGGCCAGTCGTCGAGGATGGTGGCCAGGCGCTGCAGCTGATCGCGCACCGACGAGTCGGTCGGCTCCTCGCGGAACACCCGCGTGTACCAGTGGAAGGCGCCCTCGAGATCCTCGAGCTGCTCCTCGTACAGGCGGGCGATCTGGCGGGTCAGGTCGAGCCGCTCGGCCGGCTCGCTCGAGCCGTCGAGGTGGGCCTCGTAGATGCGGGCCAGGCGCGGCCAGTCGGCGCGCGCGATGTAGATCGGCTCGAGCACCTCGGCCGCCTCGCGGCGGGCCGCCGGCTCGCCGACCAGCCGCTCGAGCGCGGCCAGCGCGACCGCGTTGGCGGGATCGCCGCCGAGCGCCGACGCGTAGCTCTCGACCGCGGTCGACAGATCGGCCAGCTCCTTCTCGTGGACCTGGGCCAGCTTGATGCGCAGGGCCACCGCCTCGTCGATGCGGACCACGAAGCCCATGCGGCGCTCGTAGAGATCGACGACGTCGGGCCAGCGCTTCTCCTCGCGGTACAGGCGCTCGAGGGCGGCGACCGCGTCGGCGCGCGACGGATCGATCTCGAGGACCTGCTCCCACGCGGCGATGGCGTCGTCGATCCGGCGCAGCGGACCGCCGGCCAGCTCGGCCATCTCGGCCAGCGCGCTGACCTTCTCGGTCAGGTCGGCGCTGAGCTCGGCCTTCTGGATCAGCACCTCGTACAGCGCCGGGGCGTCGCGGGCGACGCGGTGGATGCTCTCGAGGGCGCCGAGGGCGCGGCGATCGCCGGGGTCGGCGTCGAGCACCTTGCGGTAGTAGGTGCGGGCCAGGTCGGCGTCGTCGCGGACGGCGCGGGCGAGGTCGGCGATGTCGAGGTACAGCCGGCGCTGCAGCTCGGCCGCCATGACGTCGTCGGCGATGCCGCGGTAGATGTCGATGAGGTCGCCCTCGCGGTTGAGGTCGGCGGCCAGGCGATCGACCTCGGCCAGCACCTCGGGCAGCTCGGGCTCGGCGACCGCGACCGCGAGCGCGGCGACGACGGCGTCGAGCGCGCCGGCCGGATCGGCGAGGCGGCGCTCGCGGATCTCGGCCACGCGCAGCAGCCGGCGCAGCTTGTCGCGCGGGTCGGACTCGCGGGCGGCGGTGGCCAAGAGGAGCGCGGTCAGCGCCTGGTCCTGCCCGGTCGCCTCGTACAGCGGCTCGAGGATCGCCGTGGCGCGGCCGGCCAGCTCGGGATCGTCGAGCGCGCGGCGGACCGCGGCCAGCGCGCCGGCGTGGGCCGGCTCGAGGTCGAGGACCTCGGCCCAGCGGTCGAGGGCCTGGCCCGGCTGCCGCAGCGGCCCGGCCAGCAGCTCGGCGAGCTCGTGGCGGCGGGCGGCGGCGTCGGCGTCGCCGAGCGCGTCGGCGATGGCCAGCCGGCGCTCGAGGATCTCGAGCAGGTCGCCGTGGCGGCCCTGCTCGCGGTACAGCCGGGCCAGCTCGGCCATCGCCGTGGTGTCGTCGGCGGCGAGGTCGAGGATCTCGAGGTTGGCGGCGACCGCCTCGGCGGGCGCGTCGAGCATGATCTCGTGCAGCTCGGCCAGGCGGCGCAACAGGCCGACCTTGGCGGCGACCTCGGGCGCCAGCTCGAGCTGCCGGCGCAGGACCTCGGCCAGGTCGCGCCATTGCTCGCCGGCCTGGTACAGGCGCTCGAGCGCGGCCAGCGCGCCGAGGTCCTCGGGATCCTCGGTGAGCACGTCGCGCCAGGTGGCGGCGGCGCGGGCGCGATCGTGCAGCCGCTGCTCCTCGAGCGCGGCGACCCGGCCGAGCAGCGCCTTCTTGTCGACCGGGCTGGGCGCGGCGTCGGCCTGGCGGCGCAGCACGTCGCGCAGGTCGGCCCACCGCTCGTCCTCCTCGTACAGGCGGGCCAGCGCGGCCAGGGCCGGCCCGGCGACGTCGGCGTCGGCGGGATCCATGGCGTACAGCCGCTGGTAGGCGGCGATCGCCCGCTCGGTGTCGCCGAGCGACACGTCGCAGATCTCGGCCAGGCGGCGCAGCAGCGGCACCGCGATCGCCGGCTCGCCGACCGCCGCGGACGCCGCCTTGTCGAAGGCAGCGGCGGTGTCGCCCCAGCGATCGAACAGCGCGGCCAGGCGCGGCAGCGCCGCGCGCGGCCGCTCGTCGGACGGATCGGCGACCAGGGCCTGGACCCAGGTGTCGAACGCCTGGCGGCCGTTCTCGAGCTGGACCTCCTCGAGATCGGCGATGCGGGCGAGCAGCTCGACCGCCTCGGCCGGCTCGGTCGCCGCCTCACGCTGGGCGCGCAGGACGACGGTCAGGTCCTTCCACAGCCCGTCGCGGGTGTAGAGCGGCTCGAGCAGGCGGGCGACCCGCTGGCGCAGCGGCGGCGCCGCCAGCAGCTCCTCGAGCAGCTCGCGGCCGTCGGCGTGGCCGGGCGCGCGGGTGACGACCTCGTCGAGGAGGTCGACCGCCGCGGCGGCGTCGCCGAGGTGGCGGACGTGCAGCTCGGCGCGGCGGTAGATCAGCGCGACCTGCTCGGCGGCGCCGACGTGATCGAGCTCGCGCCGGTAGACGTCGTCGAGCGGCTTCCACGCCTGGCCGTCGGTGTACAGGCGCTCGAGCGCCTTGTAGGCCGGCAGGTGGGTCGGGTCGACATCGAGGACCCGGCGGTAGTCGTCGAGCGCGCGGCCGGGATCGCCGAGGACGTCCTCGTCGAGCGCGGCCAGCTCGAGCAGCGCGGCCTTGCGGATCGCCGCGTCGGCGGTGGCGCCGACCCGGCGCTCGAGCAGCGCGCGCAGGTCGTCCCAGCGCGACGCCCCCCGGTACAGCGAGGCCAGCGCCTCGAACGCCTCGGCGTCGTCGGGCTCGGCCTCGAGCACGACGATCCACGCTCGTTCGGCCCCGGCGCGGTCGTCGAGGGGACCGCCGTGCAGGTGGGCCAGCTCGGCGCCGAGCGCGCGCAGCTCGACCGCCGGGGCACCGGCGGCGCGGCGGCGCTCGAGGACCTGGCCGAGCCGGACCGCGAGCTCGCGCGGACGGTCGAGCTCGTCGGCCAGCGCCACCGACGCGGCGCGGACCTCGGCGTCGGCCGGATCGCCGGCGAGGACGCGGCCGGCGGCGTCCCACGCCCGCTCGGGCTGGCCGAGGCCGTGGTACAGGCCGACCAGGCGGCGATCGAGGGCGAGCGCCAGCGGGCTGCCGGCGGGCTCGCCGCCGACGATGACCTCGAGGCAGCGGGCCAGCACCGCGGCCTCGCCGGCCTTCTCGAGGTGCGGGCGCAAGAGGGTCGCGACCTCGCGGCGGCGGGGCTCGTCGATCGCCTTGCCCGGCGGGCACGCGTCGTCGAGGTAGCGGGCGCACGCGTCCATCACCACCGCCGGCGCCGGCACGGCGTGCGCGGCGAGGGCGCCCAGGTAGTGACCGAGCGCCGGCGCCGGCCGATCCAGGCTCTTCTCCTCGAGCGCGCCCAGCCGCATCAGCAGCGCCGGCCGCTCGGCGGGCGCGGCCTGGTCGAGCTGGGCGGCCAGCACGGTGGCGAGCGCGTCCCAGTCGCCGCCGGCCTCGTGCAGGCGGGCCAGCGCGGCCAGCGCGACCGCGTCGCCGGGGTGCTGGTCGAGGATCTGCTGCCAGGTCGCCGCCGCGGCGTCGAGATCGGCGAGCCGCACCTCCTCGAGGGCGGCGATCGCGGCCAGTAGCTGGCGGCGCTCGGGCCCGGCTTCGGCGGCGGCGGCGCGGCGGCGATACGACGCCAGCAGCGCCGGCCAGTCGGACAGCCGCTCGGACAGCTCCTCGTAGGCGCGGGCGGCGTCGGCGTCGCCCGGGGTCAGGGCCAGGATGCGGGCGTGGACGTCGCGGGCGGCCTCGGGATCGCCGAGGCGCGCGCCGTGGACGTCGGCGAGCACCCGCCACAGCCGCAGCCGGGTGTCGGCGGGGCGCCGCTCGTCCTCGGCGTGACGGCGGACCACGGCGGCGACCTCGCGCCAGTGCTCGGGCAGGTGGGCCAGGCGAACCAGGTCACCGAGCAGCGCCGGATCGTCGGGGGCCAGCTCGAACGCGCGCGCGGTCCAGGTCAGGGCCAGCGCCTTGGAGCCGAGCTTGTGCTCGCACAGTGTCCGGATCTCGGACATCCGGGCCAGCTTGTCGGCCGGGGTCGCGGCGTGGCCGAGCACGACCTCGAGGACCGGCAGCAGCTTCGACCACTTCTCGGCCTTCTGGTAGACCGGCGCCAGCGCGCTGGCGGCGTCGAGATCGGTCGGCTCGACGGCGAGCACGCGCTCCCACGCCCGGGCCAGGCGATCGGCGGTGCCGGTCGACGCCTTCTCGGCGGCGCGGCGCTGGGCGGTGGTCGCCGCCCGCCGGAACAGCGCCAGCCGGGCGGCGCGATCGTCGGAGCGATCGCCGATCGCGACCAGCGCGTCGATCAGCTCGTCCCACTGGCCGAGCTTGCCGTACAGCCGCTCGAGGCCGTCCCAGTCGGCGGCGGCGGCGTACAGCTCGCGCAGGGTGCGCAGCGCCTTGCCGTGGCCGGGCTCGAGGTCGAGGATCGCCGCGAACGCCTCGGCCGCCTGCGCCGGCGCGCCGACCCGGTCGGCGAGCAGCGCGCCGAGCTTCTCGAGCAGGGCGACCGCCTCGGCCTTGGTCCTGGCCCGCTTGCGCTGGCGGTCGAGGATCTCGGCCAGGGCCAGCCAGCGCTTC
>Ga0247822_10000317_pt1 | contig 24888 bp, 25 predicted proteins | sample 13C_Cellulose_Da_FD_192423 | JGI IMG/M metagenome (GOLD analysis project Ga0247822, IMG submission 192423) | Soil microbial communities from agricultural site in Penn Yan, New York, United States - 13C_Cellulose_Day30 | ecosystem: Environmental > Terrestrial > Soil > Agricultural land | place...
GCGAGGCCAGGAGCTCGTCATCGGTGAGCGCACGCAAGAACGCGAGCAGGTCGGCGCGCTCGTCGGGGGTCAGCGTGAAGCCCGTGATGAACACGCTCTTCCTCGGGCTCGTCGCCCCGGCGCCGCGGCCGCCCTTGGCGTAGATGTCGATGACCTCTTCGAGCGTGGCGACCGAGCCGTCGTGCATGTACGGCGCGGTGACGGCGACGTTGCGCAGCGTCGGAGGCTTGAACCGGCCCATGTGCGCCGGCTCTCCGGTGACGTCGATCAGGCCGCGGTCGCCGGCCGGGTAGGCACCGTTGCCGTCGACGTCGTAGAGGCCGATGTTGAAGAACTGCACCGCGTCAGCGACGACGACCGAGAAGTTGAAGCCACCGTGGCAGTGCGTGCAGCCGAGCGCATCGGACTCGAACAGGGCGAGCCCGCGCTGCTCGGAGGCGTCGAGCGCGGCGGTGTCGCCGGCGATGAACGCGTCGAAGCGGGAGCTGCCCGAGATGATCGTGCGCTCGAAGCTCGCGAGCGCACGCGTGACGTTGTCGACGGTGAACGAGTCGTCGCCGAACGCGGCCGGGAACATCGTCTGATAGACGGGCTCGGCGCGCAGGCGTGCGAGCAGCGCATCCTCGCCGCCGGCCAGCCCGAGCTCGACGGGCGCGGTGCCGAACATCGGCCCGCGTGCCTGCGCTTCGAGGTGCGCGACGTTGGTCGCCCACGTCAGCGTGCTGCTGTAGCCGACGTTGGCGAGGCTCATCGCGCTGTGCTTGCCGCGCTCGCCCGTCGAGCCGAGCGAGGTCGCCGCGCCGTCGGTGAACGCGAGCTCCTGGCGGTGGCAGCTCACGCACGCCTGCGTGCCGTTCGCGGAGAGGCGCGCGTCGTAGAACAGGTGGCGTCCGAGCTCGACCTTGTCGAGTGACATCGGGTTGTCGTCGGGGACGATCGGCGCCTGGAACCCGCGCGGGAGCTCCCATGCAAACGCCTCGGGCGCCGCGGGTTCCGCCGTGCACCCACCGACGAGCATCGCGATGACGAACGCGCGGCGCATCAGAGCTCGCGCCGCACGTAGAACTGGCCCTGCGCCGCGACACCGGTCGACGGATCGAACACCTCCGACGCGCTCGGCGGAGCGACCCACCCGCCGTTGGGGTCGAGGCGTGCGACGTCGTAGTCGAAGCTGCCCATCAGCAGCGCGCGGAACGAGGCGCCGAGGTGCGTCTTGTTCATGATCCGTAGCTCGCCGCCGGCGCCGAAGAAACCCTCGGGCATCGTCTTGGTGTCGCGGATCCGCGTGTCGCCGTACGGCACCGAGACCTTCGTGATCTCCACGCCGGCGCCGAGCTGTACATACGCACGCAGCCAGCGCGCGACGTTGGTGCGCGCGCCGATCGCGGCGCTGACCAGTCCGCTCGTGCGATCGAGTGGCAGGTCCATCGGGTTCGAGACGTCGGCCGAGCTGTACATGTCGAGGCCGGCCTCGACGAACAGCGGGCCGGTCAGCGTGCGCCCGCCGAACACGCCGAAGCCGTTCATCCGGCACTCCGTCCAGCCCGCGCCCGGCCGCGGGTCGCCCTCGCGGCGGAACCCATAGCCGCCGATGCGGACGCCCAGGTCATAGGTCGGCCCCGTCGAGGTCGAGGTGGTCGTCGACAGCGGCTCGGCGAGGGCGGTCGAGGAGGTGAGGGCGATGGCGGCGACGAGCAGTGAGCGCATGGCCTGGCTTCGAGCACACCGCGCGCCGTGACCCTGCGTTGTCAGACCGTGAACCGCCGGGACCACCTGTGTCGGATTCGGCAACGCCGGCCCCCACGCCTGTGGGAAGTCGCTACGTCATGGGCACGCAGCCAGCGGCGGCGCCCCCATGTTGCCAAGGACGATGCTCCCGCTGCCGGTGATCGTCTCGCCTCCGCACAGATCGTTGGCGAGGAACATGCTGTCGCTGCCGTCCGACGTCAGGGCGCCGTCCACCCGCGAGAAGCTGAGCCCGACCTTGCTCGCCGGGATCTCGAGGGTGCCGGTGATGTCGGCGCCGCGGATGCGGCTGTCGCTACCGCTGGCGGTGATGTTGCCGTCGAGGATCACCTGACCGCCGAGCACGCCTTCGCCGAACAGCGTGACGCGACTGCCGGAGAAGTCGAGATCGCCCGTGTACGTGCCGCCCGAGAAGAACACCACGCGATCGCTGACGGCGAGGGCGGCGTTGACCTCGGCATTGGTCATCGCGGGCGTCACCTCGAATGCCTGGTCGGCCTTGTAGTCGACGTTCACCATCACCTCGGTGCGCGCGCCCTCGGTGGCGAGCGCGACCTCGTGCAACGTGCGGTCGGCGATCGTGACCGTGAACGTGCCGCCACCCGACACCGTGATCGTGCGCGTGCCGGCCGACACGGGCGCGAGCACGGCGATGCCGTCGGCGCCGGTCGTGGCGCTCACGTCATCGTCGGTCGTGAGGGTGATGCCCGCCCGGGTCGCGCCGGGGGCGGGGACGGGCGTGCTGTTCGCCTCGTTGATGGCCGGGTTGACGACCACCACGATCGCCGTGGTCCCGAACGGTACGTCCGTCGGATCGTTGGTGCCGCCGCCATCGTCTCCTCCACAGGCGACCAGCCACAGACTCGAAGCGAAGATCAGGGTGCTGCGCATGGGCGCGACGCTTGTTCAACAAGCGCGCCGACAGCTCACGCGAGCAACCATGGCCGCTTACGATGACTCACCGTCGAGCAGGCACGACAACGAGGTCATGGGGTGGACGGTGGTGTCCTGTGCGCGCGACCGCTCACCCGCCGTTTGCGACCGTTCGCCGCGCTTTCGCGAGCGGTGAACGCGCGCCGTCGCAGAGTGGGCGCATGCAGATCTTGCGCGGCCTCGGCTGTGTGACGCTGGCGACGATCCTGTGGATCGGATCACTGCGTGTGTGGTTCTCGCCGTCGATGGAAGCGCTCGCCGAGCCGCTCGCGCGCAGGCAGCTCGCGTTGTGGCAGCCGGACGCCGAACGCGAGCTCGCGGCGAGCCTCGACCAGCTGCGGCGCACGAACCCCGAGTGGGATCTGATGGCGCGGATGTTCGCGGCGCTCGCGTTCGCCAACCTCGCGCTGCGCGACCCGGGACAGCGGGCCACGTACCTCGCGACGATGGACCGCATCATCGATCGCACGCTCGCCGACGTCGCGCGCGACGGGACGCACGGGTTCCTCCTGGCCTACAGCCGCGATCGCCCGTTCGTCGATTCCGCCGGCACCAGCATCTTCATCGAGGGCGAGCTCGCGCTGATGCTCGCGGCACGCCAGCTCGTGGAGCGCGATCCGGCGCGCGTGGAGCTCGCGCGGACCTGGGTGCAGCGCGCGACCGAGCACCTCGAGCGCGGGCCGGTGCTGCTCGCGGAGAGCTATCCCGACGAGGTCTGGCTCTTCTGCAACACCGTGGCGCTCGCGGCGATCCGCCTGCATGACGTGGGCGAGGGCGCGCCCGACCGGCACGCGCGGTTGTTCGCGCGCTGGGTCGCCACGGCGAAGGCCACGATCGCCGATCCGCGAACGGGGCTGCTCGCCGCGAAGACCACGCTCGCCGGCCATGTGCTCGAGGGACCCGAAGGGTCGACGCTATGGGTGGCGGCGGTGATGCTGCGCATGGTCGACGACGACTTCGCCCGCGCGCAGTACGCGGCCGCACGCGCGGCGCTGCGCGGCAGCTTCGCGGGGTTCGGTTGGGCGCGCGAATGGCCGGCGACCCACCTCGGCCGCGACGACATCGACTCGGGGCCCACGATCCCGATCGTCGGTGCCAACGCTGGAGCGAGTGGGCTCGCGCTGATCGCCGCGCGCGCGTTCGACGATGACGTGTTCGCCCGGGAGCTGACGCGCAGCCTGCGACTGGCGGCATTTCCCGTCCACGGCGGGGAGCGCTACGCGGCGGGCAACCAGCTCGCGGACGCCGCGGTGCTCTACGCGGCGGTGTCCGGGCCGCTGTGGGAGCGCGCGATGAGCACGGACACGCGGGAGGTGGCGGAATGAGCGCGCGCAAGCTCGCGCTGATCGCGGCCGCGATGATCCTGCTCGCGCTCGCGCTGTTGCATGCCGCCGGGGCGCGCGAGCTCGTCGGCACGCTGTCGGGCACGCTGCCCGCGAACGACCTCGATGCGTGCGCGGGGCTCGCCTACGTCGCCGCGTGGTTCGCGGGTGTCCTGGTCGCGCCGATCCTCGTGCTCTCGGTGATCTTGGACGTCGCGTATGGCACGCTGGCAGCGAGACTTCGCGCATGGCGGGCTTCACGTCGACCTTGATCGCGCTCGCCGCGCCGCGCCGGCTCGTCCCGATCCTCGCGATCGTCGCGGCGATCTCCGGCGCGCAGCTGTACTACGGCGCGGCCCGCGACCTCGTGATCCCGTTCGGCATTTCCCTCGGGTTCGTCGTGCTCGCGCCGTGGACCTGGCGCGCCCTGCTCGCGAAGCGCGTCACCGCGGCCGGTGGCCTCGCCTTCGCGGCCGAGGCCGTTGTCGTCGTCGCCGTGTTCGGTGACCTCGTTCCACATGCGCTCGGCATCGGCCCCACGTTCCTCGGCGACGAAGGGAGCCTCGCCGTCGCGGTGATGCTGTACATCGTCGGCGGCTGGGGGCTCGGCCGCGATATCGAGCTCGAGCTCGATGTCGAGCACGCGCAGCTCAAGGCGATCCGCACGCACCTCGATCCGCACTTCCTCTACAACACGCTCAACGCCATCGCCGAGTGGTGCAGGGAGGATCCCGAGGTCGCCGAGGAGGCCACGCTGCGCCTCGCCGAGCTGTTGCGTGCGACCCTCGACGCGCTCGAGCGCCGGAGCTGGCCGCTCGCACGCGAGCTCGCGCTCGTCGAGGATCTGCTCGCGCTCCATCGCGTGCGCGACACCGAGGCCTTCACCTCGACGCTCGAGGTCGATCCCGCGGCGACCGAGCGCGAGCTGCCGCCGCTGCTCCTGGTGTCACTCGTCGAGAACGCACTGAAGCACGGCCCGCGCGCCGGACATCGCGGCGCGATCGCGATCACCGTCCGCGTGGACGGCCGCGGCGTGCGCTGCGAGGTCGAGAACCCGGGCCCGTACCAGCCGCGCCCCGGTGGCCGTGGCCTCGCGACCTTGCGCTCGCGGCTCGCGCTCGCGTACGGCCGCAACGCGAGCTTCGCGATCGGCGCCGCCGGGCCCGAGCGCACGCGCGCGGTGCTCGCGCTCGGAGCGTCATGAAGCTGCGCGTGATCATCGCCGACGACGAGCTGCAGGCGCGCAAGCGGATGACCCGCCTGATCGAGGCCATCGCCGGCGTCGAGGTCGTCGCGATCTGCGCGAGCGCGGAGGAGGTCATCACCAAGCTGCCGCTCGGCGCCGACGTCTTGCTGCTCGACATCTCGATGCCCGGTATCGGCGGCCTCGAGCTGCGCCGCCGCCTGGGCGATGCGGGCCCCGCCGTCATCTTCGTCACCGCGCACCGCGAACACGCACTCGCCGCGTTCGACGTCGGCGCGGCCGACTACGTCATGAAGCCGGTCACCGGCGCGCGGCTCGAGCAGGCGCTCGGCCGGGTGCGCGCGCGCCAGGTGCCTGCGCACGCGAGCGACCGTATCTCGGTGGCCACGCGCGCCGGCGTCGTCCTCCTCGACCCATCCACGATCATCTACGTCCAGTTCGACGGCGCCCTCGTCACCATCCACGGCGCGGTGCAGTCGTGGATCTCGACCTCCACGCTCAAGGAGCTCGAGGCGCAGCTGCCGCCGAAGTTCGCGCGCGTCGATCGGCGCCATCTGCTCAATCTCGACGAGGTCACCCGGCTCGTGCCCGAGCCCGACGGTGGCTACCTGGCGATCACGCGCACAGGCGCGAGCGTCCCGGTCGCCCGCCAGGCCGCGCGCGAGCTGCGTCGCCGCCTCGGCCTCTGAGGCGTGCGAGCGGAAGCCACCTGCCTCAGGGCAGGTTCCACTTCGCGCGCAGGTACTCCGCGACCTCCGTGCGCTGCGCGACGGTGAGGCGCTGCGTGTACACGAGCACCTCGAGGATCTCGCCGGCCATGAAGCCTCCCTCGGAGCGTCCGACGCGGAACGTGAGCGAGGAGCCGATCGAGCTCGAGGTCGAGGCGTCGGCGACGGCCATGCGCGTCTCCGTCCCGTCGCTCGCGAACACCGCGAGCGTGTCGATCGCGCCGCTCGACTGGAACGTCGCGGAGACCCAGCCTGCGGCGGGCGCTCCGGCACGGTCGGCGGTCGCGACGATGCCGCCGGTGGTCCCCGCCGGGCTGCGATGGGTGATGCGGTAGTCGCCGCCCGAGGCGGGCTGCTCGAGCATCACGGCCCAGTTCGTCGTCCCCGAGGCGAGGCTCGCGATGCCCTTCGCGCCGGCCCCCAGCGGGCTCAGCGCGACGATGAGCTCGTAGTCCGCGCCGCTCAGGGAGGCGAAGCTGTTGACGGACAGCTGATCGTCACCGTCGAAGATCACCGTGCCGCGCCCCTGATGACCGGTCGCCTGGTACGCGGGCCGCGCGGAGGCCGTGCCTTGCGCGAGCGTCACCGGCGCTCCGCCGCCACGGCGGTCTGCCCACGACGCGACCACGTTGTTCGAGATCGTCAGTGACGCGGCGTTGTCGGCGTCGAGCCACAGCGCCAGGCCGGTCGACGGCGGCAGGTCGAGCACGCACTCGTCGCCGACCTTCTCGTACCCGACGGAGCAGGTGTCGCAGAACACGCCCTCGTAGCCATCGTCGCAGGTGCAGGCGCGATCGCCGGCGTCGTCGATCTCGCAGGTGCCACCGGCGCCGCAGTTCAGCCCGTCGTTGGCTCCCGTCCCCTCACAGCCCAGCTTGCAGACCCCGTCGCCGTCCTCATCTTGATAGCCCGACTGGCAGCCAGCGGCGTCAGTCGGCGGTGCGTCGTCGCCAGGGGGCGCATCATCCGTCGTCGCCGGAGCGTCGGGCGAAGAGGAGCCGTCGCCCCCTCCGCACGCGGAAAGGGTGACGATGCTGCCGAGCAGCGTAGACGCGAGCAGCGAGAACCGAGCCTGATCCATAAGCATTGCGAAGGTCCCTCCTGGTTCGGTAGGGACCGCCGATCTGGTTTGTGATCGCGGCGCGAGTGTTTTTTTTCCTCCGCGTGCTGGTGAGGCTGCAAAGTCATGAAGTCTTCACCGGTTACCTTTACAATCGGTCGGTGTCCGAGCTCGACGTATCGGTCAAGGCGAGCTGCGCGGCCGGTGACTTCCGCGGCGCAGCGCGCGACGCGGTGGTCGCATACGGCGAGGAGGTCTACACGTTCGTGCTCGCGCGCGTGCGGGACGAGGATGTCGCCGGGGACGTGTTCGCCCAGGCGTGCGAGGACCTCCTGAGCTCGCTCTCGACGTTCGAGTGGCGATGCTCGCTGCGCACGTGGTTCTACCGGCTCGCGCGCAGTGCGGCGGCGCGCTACTTGCGCACGCCGAACAACCGGGCGGAGCGCCGTGTGGCGCTGTCCGAGGTCTCCGAGGTCGCCGCGCAGGTGCGGTCGCGCACCGTCGCGCACATGCGATCGGAGGTGAAGGACGGCGTGCGCGCACTGCGCGACCAGCTCGATGCCGACGAGCAGCAGCTGCTGATGTTGCGCATCGATCGCGACCTCGGGTGGGACGAGATCGCCGAGATCCTGTCCGATAGCGAGCTCGACGCGCGCGAGCTGCAGCGGGCCTCGGCGCGCCTGCGCCAGCAGTTCCAGAAGCTCAAGGACCGACTGCGCGAGCTGGCGATCGCTGAAGGGCTGCTGGATGGATGACGGGCTCGACACGCTCCTGGCCAAGCTCGCCGCCGCCCCGAGCCGCCGCCCTCCGTTTCACCTGGTCGGCACGCGGCGGTTCGAGCTCCGCCGCCGCCTCGGCGCGGGCGGCTTCGGCGAGGTCTACGAGGCGCGCGACCGCGAGCACGGCACGCTGGTCGCCCTCAAGGCGCTGAAGGCCTCGCACCCCGACTGGATCTATCGGTTCAAGCGCGAGTTCCGCATCGTCGGCGATCTCGCGCATCCGAATCTGATCCGGCTGTACGAGCTGTTCGTCGAGGACGATCGCTGGTACCTGACGATGGAGCTGATCGACGGCCGGCCGCTCGACGAGCACCTGCGGCGCGCGCCGGATCAGCTGCGCTCGTGCTTCGGCCAGCTCGCCCTCGGGATCCTCGAGCTGCACCGCGCTCACTGTCTGCATCGCGATCTCAAGGCGTCGAACGCCCTCGTCGAACCGACCGGCCGTCTGGTGTTGCTCGATTTCGGGCTCGCGGTCGATCAGCGTGCCTCGCGCACGAGCGCGCTCGCCGGGACGCCGCTGTACATGGCGCCCGAGGTCGGGTTAGGGCAGGCGGCCGCGACGGCGAGCGACTGGTACGCGTTCGGCGTCATGCTGTACACCGCGCTCGCGGGCGCGCCGCCGTTCTCCGGCGACGAGCGCGAGATCCTCGCGCAGAAGCTGGGGCCTCCACCGCCGCGACCGTCGACGCTGACGCCCGACGTCGATCCCGTGCTCGAGGACCTCGCGATGCGGCTGCTCGCCAAGGCTGCGCGCGAACGCCCGCGCGCCGAGGAGATCCTGCGGCGCTTGGTCGGTGAGCTCTCGCCGGCTCCACGCCGTGGTCCGCGCGGGCCGCTGGCCGGTCGTGGGCGCGAGCTCTCCGAGCTGCACGCCGCACTCGATGCGAGTACGCGTGGCCTCGTCGTGCTGACGGTGCGCGGTGAGGCCGGGCTCGGCAAGACGTCGTTGATGTCGCACTTCCTCGATGCGATTCGCGACCGCGCGCAGGTCTACTCGGGCCGCTGTCTCGAGCTCGAGTCCGTGCCCTTCAAGGGGCTCGACGGCGCGATCGACACGCTGTGCAACGACCTGCGGCATCGCCACTACGACGAGGCCGCGCAGCTCGTCCCCGACGAGGTCGCCGCGCTCGCGCAGATGTTCCCGATGGTGAAGCGGATCGAGGCCTTCACGCGGCACCTGCGGGGCGAGGCTCGCGCGCGCAGCCCGCAGGAGGTGCGGCAGGCCGCCTCCAACGCGCTGCGCCAGCTCCTCGCCGCGCTCGCCGAGCGTGCGCCCGTGGTGCTGTTCGACGACGACCTGCAGTGGAGCAGCGACGACAGCGTGCGGCTGCTGCTCGACCTCGTGCGCGCGCCCGCACCTCCCATGCTGCTCGTCGTCGCGTATCGCGAGGACGGAACCGGCCCGGCGCCTGCGGTGGAGCGGTTCCTCGCCGGCCTCACCGAGCTCGGCGTCGCGCGCGCCGATCTGCGGGTCGAACCGCTCGACGCGGCCGGCGTGGCGGAGCTCGTCGCGAGTCACCCCGATGCCTCGTTGCTCCCCGAGGAGGCGATGCGCGAGACCGGTGGTCATCCGTATCTGTTGACCCGCTTGATCGAGCGCGGCGGACGCTTCGATGGCCCGACCGATCTCGCGTCGGTCCTGGCGACCGAGCTCGCCCAGCTCGACGAGGACGCCCGCGCGCTGCTCGAGATCGTGGCGATCGCAGGCGCGCCGATCAGCCGCGGAGCGGCGTTCGCCGCGCTCGGCACGTCGTTCTCGCCGGCCACGCTCGATCTCTTGCGCCGCCGCCGGCTCCTGCTCGGCTCGACCGCGAGCGACGAGCCGTACCTCGAGGCGTATCACGAGCGCGTGCGTGCCATCGCGCTCGTCGACGTGCCCGCGGAGCGCAAGCGCGAGCTGCACGGCAAGGTCGCGGCCGCGCTCGAGGCCACCGGCCTCGCCGAGCCGGGCACGCTCGCACACCACTACCGGCTCGCCGGCGATCGCGTGCATGCCCTCGCGTGGATCCGCCGCGCTGCCGAGGACGCGGCCGAGGCGCTCGCGTTCGCGCGTGCGGCGGCGTTCCTGCAGGAGGCGAGCGCGCTGGCGGATGACGACGCGCTGCGGCTCGATCTGCTCGACGAGCTCGGCCGCGCGCAGGTGCAAGCCGGCCATCGCCGCGATGCGGGGGCCACGAACCTCGCGGCCGCCACGCTCGCGGTGTCGCTCGGGCGCGAGGCGCGCGCGGCGGAGCTGCGGGCGCGCGCGGGCGAGGACTTCTTGCTCGCCGGCGACCTCGATCGCGGGCTCGATCTGATGCGGGACGCGCTCGCCGCGGTCGGCCTGTCGATGCCCGCGTCGAGCGCGGTGGCGGTCGCCGAGTCGTTCAACTTCGGCGGCGCACTCGCCGCCCGCGGTCTCGCGTACCGCGCTCGGCCCGCGGACGCGATCGCCCCCGAGCTCCTGCAGCGGATCGACCTCGAGCTCGCGGTCGCGCGGGCGCTGCTGCTCGTCGATCTGCGCGCGCCGATGGTCGCCGCGCGGGCGGCGCTCCACGCGCTCGACGCCGGTGACGAGACGCGCGTGCAGCTCGCGCTCGCGCTCCTCGCGCTCACCAACTCGGCGCGCAGCCCCGAGGATGCTCTCGTGATCGAGGCGGAGACCCGCGCGGCCGAGCTCGCGAAGCTGCACGACGACCCGCTGGGCGCCGCGTGGGCCGAGCTGGCGCATGGCATGCGCGCGCTCCAGTTGTTTCAGTTCACGCCGGCGATCGACGCGCTCGCGCGCGCCGAGCAGCTGTTCCTCGTCGGCTCGCTGAGCCACGCGCGCGAGGCGACGTTCTCGCGGATCTCCATCCTCATCGTGTGCGGCAACTTCTGCCTCGATCTTCCCTACGCGCGCGATCACCTCGGCCGCGTCGAGGACGATGCCCGCGCCCGCGGCGACATGTTCGGGGTCGCGTGGGCCGCGCTCACGCGCTGCTCGGTCGCGCTCGCGCTCGGCGACCTCCCGAGGGCTCGCACCAGCATTGCCGCGGCGCGCGCCCCGTGGCCCCAGACTCCCGACTCGCTGTTCACCGCGATGTGCATGATCGCCGACGTGTTCATCGCGCAGTACGAGAGCCCGGCGACCTCGGTCGAGACCGTCGCCCGGATCGAGCCAGCGTTCCGGACCATGTTCACCTCGCTGATCCCGCTGCCGCGCACGATGTTCTGCCGGATCGCCGCGAGCAGCACGATGGCGGCGTGGGAGGCCGGCGCTGTCGATACGGCCGCCGCGACCGCGCGGATCCAGGCGCTCGCGGAGGAGCTCGCGTCGACGCGCCACCATCGGTCGTATCGCCTCTTGCTCGAGAGCTACCTGTGCGCGCTCGCCGGTGATCGCCGTGGCCGGATCGCCCGCCTCGATCAGGCCGCCGACGGCTGGGATGCCACCAGCCAGCGCGCGCTCGCGCTGTCGGCGCGGCTCCGCTCGAGCCAGTACGCCGGCGACGCCGCTCGCGAGCGCGCGGTCTCCGACGAGCTACGCGCGCTCGCCATCGCCGAACCCGATCGCTTCGCGATGCTCGGCGCCGGGCCCGGCCCGCTACGAAAGTAGCGCCGGGATCAAGCCGCCCGCGCCCGCCACGAGCACGAGACCACCCGTGATCGCGATGCGCCGGCCGAGGCTGCGGCCGCCGACGTAGGTCGCCATGCCCGTCTTCACGATCGTGTTGGCGACGACCGCGAGCACGATCGCGATCGTCGCGACCTCGGCGTCGAGCCCGCCGCGCGCGAGCCTCGCGGTCGAGACCGTGACCGCGTCGACGTCGGTCGTGCCGCTGATCGCGCTCGCGAGGTAGAGGCCCTTGGGGCCGAGGTACTCGACCGCCGCTTTGGTCACGAGCAAGACGACGCCGAACATCAAGCTGATCTTGATCGCACTGCCGAGCTCGAACGGATTCTTGAGCTCGAGCTTCGCGTCGTCACCGTCGGTGCGACGAAACGTCAGCAACAGGCCGATCAGCGTGGCGACCGCCATGGCGGTGAGGGGGACGGCGACGGCGCCGAGCAGGGCGACATCGACGACCGCGACCAGCACGGCGATGCGGGCGAGCATGATCGTCCACGCGATCGCGATCGCGCCCGCCGCGACCGGCGCCACCGCCGGCGTCTCCTTGGCGCGCCCCGCGAACGACAGCGTGACCGCCGTCGACGACACGAGGCCGCCGAGCGCCGCCGACAGCAACAAGCCGCGCTTCGTCCCCAGCCGGTGCACGCCGACGTAGCCCGCGAACGACAGCGCCGCGAGCGTGACCACGAGGATCCCGAGGTTGCGCGGGTTGATCGCGTCGAGCGGGCCGGTGTCGACGTCCGGCAGCAGGGGCAACACGATCACGGCGACGATCAGGAACTTCACCGCCGCGAAGAAGTCGTCGCGCGAGATCCGGCTCGCGAGCCCGTGGAACCACTGCTTGGAGCTCAGCAGGAACGTGAGCAGCACGCCGAGCGCCGCGACCAGGATCATCCGGCTCTGCACCGGCTCGACGACGCCGCGGGCCGCCGCGAGCGCGCCCAGCAGGAACGTGGCGATCGCGGAGATCTCCGTCGTGAGCCCGAAGTCGCGCTCGGCCTTGATGTCGCCCGCGTACGAGATCCCCACGAGGGCGAACACACCGGCGAGCGCGACCAGGGGCAGCCAGGGAATCGCCGGCGCGAGCAGCGTCGACATCGCGCCGGTCAGCGCGAACATCGGATAGGTCCGGCTGCCGCCGAAGAACCCGGCGTGGCCGTGCTCGGGCCGGGCCTGCTCGCGCTCCATCCCGACGAGCAGCCCGACCGCGAGCGCGATGCCCAGCGCCAGGTGAGTCTCGTAGGCCTCCATCGCGACGAGTGTGGTACGAATCGCCCGCGATGTGGCAACCACCGGAGCGGATCAAGCACGAGCTACCGCGACCCGTGTGGCCGACCGCGGAGCAGGCCGCCGCGGCGCGCCTGTTCCAGCCGCGGACGATCGGCCCGCGCACCGCGCGCACGCGGACGTGGATCCCCGCGATGGTGCCGTGGCGCGCCACCGAGGACGGCTTCGTCACCCAGGACGTGATCGACTGGTACCGTCGGTTCGCCGAGGGCAAGCCCGGCGTCCTGGTCGTGGAGGCGACCGGCATCCGGGACATCCCGTCGGGCCCGCTCCTGCGCATCGGCCACGATCGCTTCGTCGAGGGGCTCGCCAAGCTGACCTCCGCCGTGCGCGAGGCGTCGGAAGGCGAGACGCTGGTGTTGATCCAGCTGATCGACTTCCTCGCGATTCGCCGCCGCCCGGAGCGCTTCAAGTTCCTCTCGCGGTTCCTCTCGATCACCGAGCGCCACCGCGAGGCGCTGCGCGCGCACACGGGCGATCAGGGGCCGCGGCTCTCCGACGACGAGCTGCGCGCACAGATCGCGGCGCTGACCGACGCCGATCTGCCGTACGTGCTGTCGGCGCGCGAGCTCGAGGACCTCGAGCGCGGCTACCGCGAGCGCGTCACGGATATCCACCTGCCGCACATCCGCGAGCTGCCGCAGGTGCTACCGGGCCTGTTCGCCGACGCTGCCGGCCGCGCGATCGACGCTGGCTTCGACGGCGTCGAGCTCCACTACGCGCACGCCTACACGATGGCGTCGTTCCTCTCGGCGCTCAACACGCGCGACGACGGCTACGGAGGCAAGCGCCCGCATCGCGTGCGGCTGCCGCTCGAGGTCGCCGCCGCGGTGCGCGCGCGGGTCGATGGCCGCGGCATCGTCGGCTGCCGCTTCCTCGGTGACGACGTGGTCGAAGGCGGCAACCGCGTCGACGACGCCGCGTGGTTCGGCGTCGAGCTGGCGAAGGCAGGCCTCGACTTCCTGTCCGTCTCCAAGGGCGGCAAGTTCGAGGACGCGAAGCCGCCCAAGATCGGCTGGGCCGCCTATCCGTACACGGGGCGCTCGGGCTACGAGTGCATGCCCACGATCTACTCGGACCTCAAGGGCCCGTTTGCTCGCAACACGAACCTCGCGGCGACGATCCGCGCGGCCGTACACGACGCCGGGCTCGACACACCGGTCGTCACGGCGGGCGGCATCTGCGAGTTCGCACAAGCAGAAGGCGCGCTCGAGCGGGGCGAGGCCGACTTCATCGCCTCCGCGCGCCAGAGCCTCGCCGACCCGGATTGGTTCGAGAAGCTGCGCGCTGGCGAGGGGCAAACGATCCGCCGCTGCGAGTTCACCAACTATTGCGAGGCGCTCGACCAGCAGCACAAGCAGGTCACCTGCAAGCTGTGGGATCGCGAGGCCCTCGACGCACCCGATGTCACGCTCGCCGCCGACGGGAAGCGCCGGCTCGTCCCGCCGCCGCGGCGCCGCTAGCGAGACGACGACGACGAGCGAGAGGAGCGCTTGCGGCCTCCCTTGCCTCCGCCGCGCGAGCTCGCCGAGCGGTTCACCTTGCGCCCGCGCCCGCTGCCGCTCTTCTTGCCGCCACCCTCCTCTTTGTTGACGGTCGCGTACGCCATCGGCTTCGCACGCTTGCTCGACATCCCGCGCTTCTCGCCGCTCTCCTCGATGCGGCTGGCGCGACGCCGCTGCTTGCTCGTGTAGCTTCGCTTGCTTCCTCTCGGCATGAGAATTCCTCCTGCCGAGCCGCAGCGTGCACTCCGTGTGCCGGAAGCTCTCCTACGTGATCATCCGTGGAACATCGATTGCTCGCTGTCCCTCCATGGACAGGAGGCATCGATGAACAAGTTCCGCAGGACCCTCGGCGCGTCGACGCTGAGGCACGACAAGGTCGTCAACCTTGCCGGTCAGGACATCGGACGCATCGAGGAATTGATGATCGACGTGACCACCGGACGCGTCGCATACGCCGTGCTCTCGTTCGGCGGCTTCATGGGGATCGGCAACAAGTTGTTCGCTTTGCCGTGGTCGGCGCTGACGGTCGACGAAGCGAAGAAGCGGTTCGTCGTCAACGTGACGAAGGAGTCGCTCGAGAAGATGCCGGGCTTCGACAAGGAGCACTGGCCCGATCTCAACGATCTCGAGTACGCCACCGGCGTGTACCGCCAGTGGGGCGCCACCCCGTACTGGACCTGACGCGCGACGGCGCCGCACGACGAGCGTTCGCGCACGCCCGGCACTGCTCAGGGATACGCGGCGCCCGCATCCGGCGCGCGATCTTGAACCTCGCGGATGCCTGCCTGGCGAGCGCAGTGCGCACAGCAGAAGTACTGCCCGCGCGCTTCCATGCCGGGGCCGATGATCGGCACCTTGCAGTGGAGGCAGCGTGGCGCGAGGACCGCGATCGCGCACTGGAAGGAGTCGAAGACATGCGTGGTTCCACCGATGGAGACCTCGAACGCCTTGTCGTAGCTGTTGCCGCAAGCTTCGCAGACTTTCATGCCCGCCGAGGGTGCAAGGGCCCTGCCGAGAGCGCATGGAATGCACCTTGCTGTGGACACCGTATATGAGCCGCTTAGCATCGAGGCTCCGGATCGCCGTGATCGGCCAGGGCCACTTCGCACAGGCTGCGATCTTGCCCGCGATCGCACAGCTACCCGACCTCGAGCTCGCCGCCCTCGTGTCCGGATCGCGGAGCAAGCTCGAGGAGCTGGGCGCGCGTTACAACGTGAGCCTCTTGCGTGACTACGCGCAGCTCGACGAGCTGCTCGGTAAGCACGACATCCACGCGGTCTACGTGGCCGTGCCGAACGATCGCCACGCCGAGATGACGTTGATCGCGGCGCGGCACGGCGTCCACGTTCTGTGCGAGAAGCCGATGGCGCCGACCGACGCGGAGTGCATGCAGATGATCCGCGCGTGCGAGCAGCGCCGGGTGAAGCTGATGATCGCGTACCGGCTGCACTTCGAGACCGCGAACCTGCTCGCCGTCGAGATCGCGCGCGGAGGCGAGCTCGGGGAGCCCAGGATCTTCAGCTCGGTGTTCTCGATGCAGGTGCGCGAGGGCAACATCCGCGTGCAGGCGCGGCGCGGCACCGGTCCCCTGTTCGACATCGGCATCTACTGCGTCAACGCCGCGCGCTACCTGTTCCGCGCCGAGCCGCTCGAGGTGTCGGCGTTCCGGCTGGCGGGGCGTGACCCGCGGTTCACCTCGGTCGACGAGGCGTTCGCGGTGACGATGCGGTTCGCGGGCGAGCGCGTCGCCCAGTTCACTTGCAGCTTCGGGGCGGCGGATCGCGCCGTCTACCAGGTGATCGGGACCGACGGCTACCTGGAGCTCGAGAACGCCTACGAGTACGCGACCGAGATGAAGCTGCACGTCCACAGCTCGCACGGCGACAAGACGCGAGCGTTCCCCAAGCGCGACCAGATCGCCGGCGAGCTCGAGTACTTCGTGCGATGCATCCGCGAGGACCGCCAGCCCGAGCCGAGTGGCTGGGAGGGGCTGGCCGACGTGCGCATCCTGCAGGCGATCCTGCAGTCGGCGCGGTTCGGGCGCGCGGTGCCGATCGAGCCGATCGCCCGCCGCGACCGGCCCGACCTCGGCCAGGAGTTCCGCATCCCCGGCCACGAGATGCCGCCGCTCGTCGACGTGGAGTCGGGCTCGAAGTAACGTCGCAGGCGATGGATGACCTGACGACGATGACGTACGCGGTCGACGGGCGGATCGCGCGCATCACGCTCAATCGCCCCGAGCGCGGCAACGGCCTCACCCTGCAGACCCCACGCGAGCTCGCCGCGTGCGTCGAGGCGGCCAACCTCGACCCGCGTGTCCACGTGATCGCGCTCGCCGGCAACGGCAAGGGCTTCTGCGGCGGCTATGACCTCGAGGCGAGCGCCGAGAAGGGGATGACGGGGCAGCCGATGGTCGGTCCGCCCGGCTCTGCCCTCGATCCCGAGGTGCAGCGCAAGAACCACGATCCCTCGCAGACCTGGGATCCGGTCGTCGACTACCAGATGATGAGCCGCAACGTCCGCGGCTTCATGAGCCTGTTCCACAGCGACAAGCCGGTCGTGTGCAAGGTGCACGGCTTCTGCGTCGCCGGCGGCACCGACCTCGCGCTGTGCAGTGACCTCCTCGTCATCGAGGACACCGCGAAGATCGGCTATCCGCCCGCGCGCGTGTGGGGCGTGCCCACGACCATGCTGTGGGCGCATCGCATCGGGCTCGAGAAGGCGAAGCGCCTGATGTTCACCGGCGACTGCCTGTCGGGCACCGAGGCGGTGGCCTGGGGGCTCGCGACCGAGTGCGCGCCGCGCGCTCAGCTCGACGAGCGCTTCGAGGTGCTGCTCGGCCGCATCGCGCGGATGCCGATCAACCAGCTCGTGATGATGAAGCTGACGCTCAACCAGACCGTGTACGCGCAGGGCCTGGCGCAGAGCCAGCTGCTCGGCACGGTGTTCGACGGCGTCGCGCGCCACACGCCCGAGGGCTACGGCTTCGCGGCGCGCGCCGCCGAGGTCGGGTTCCGCCAGGCGGTGCGCGAGCGCGACGAGCCGTTCGGCGACCCGGGCCCGTCGACGTTCAAGGGATGATCGACGCCGCGAGCATCGCGATGGTCGGTGGCGCCGCGCTCGTCGGCGGTGCGGTCAACGCCGTCGCCGGCGGCGGCAGCTTGATCACGTTCCCCGCGCTCGTCGCCGCCGGCTTGCCCGCGGTCGCCGCGAGCGCGACCAACACGATCGCGTTGTGCCCGGGCTACCTGGGCGCGGCGTGGTCCCAGCGACGCGATCTGACGGGGCAGGGCAGGCGCGTCGTCAGCCTCGGCCTCGTCGGCGCGATCGGCGGCACGCTCGGCGCGGTGCTGCTGCTGGTCACCGGCGAGCGCACGTTCACCGCGATCGTCCCGTTCTTGATCCTGCTCGCCGTCGTGATGATCGGCTTCCAGGCGCAGATCCGGACGCACCTGCACGCGCGCGTGGCCGCGCACCGCACCGAGGCGCTCGCCGCGCTCCCCGTCGGGCTGGCGTCGATCTACGGCGGCTACTTCGGCGCCGGCATGGGCGTGATGATCCTCGCGGCGCTCGGCGTCGTGCTCGCGGACACGTTGATCCGGATCAACGCGCTCAAGCAGACCATCTCGCTGTTCACCAACGTCGCGGCCGCGATCGTGCTCGCGATCTGGGGACCGATCGAGTGGCCGATCGTGCTCGTGATGGCCGTCGCGGCGCTCGCCGGCGGTGCGCTCGGCGGCATGGTCGCGACGCGGATCCCCGCGGCGGCGCTGCGCTGGTCGATCGTCGCGATCGGGAGCGCGGTGTCGATCGTGTATTTCGCGAAGCTGTTCCAGGGGTGATAGGTTCCGGCCGTGTCGACTCTGGTCTTGACGCTGCTCGGGCTGGTCGCCGTGTGGTGGTGGCTCGCGAGGATGCGCGTGTCGCGCAAGCCGGTCGGGATGGTCGCGACGCGCATCCACTTCCCCGACGGTGGGATCGCGCTGCACGACCCCGCGAAGGCGGTGTCGAACCTGCGCAACCCCGAGGAGATCGTGATCCCGTTCGATCACGCGATCCTCGTGATCGAGTATCCGCTGTCGAACCCGGCGACGATCGGGATCCAGGCGTCGCTCAGCCAGGGCTTCACGCGCGCCGAGCTCGTCCGCACCGTGTGCGAGGAGTACGCGAACGTCTACGAGGCCGAGGAGGCCACGGCCGACACCAAGACGATCCCGAAGGAGGAGCGCACGATCCTCCGCAATCGCAACCGCACCGACGGTGTGTACGGCATCTGGGGCCACGATCTCGAGGACCTCGTGCTCACGGCGATCCGCTGGACGCGCGCGCCCGACGGCAGCGTCAGGATCGAGCTGCACGTCCAGAGCTGAGTCGGCGTTCAGCCCGCGGCGGCGGGGTCCGCGACGCGGCCCATGAACACGACGAGTCCGGTCGCGGTGTCGCGGATGAAGAACAGGAACGGACGGTCGGCCTTGAGCTCGATCGGCTTCGCTGGCGCGCCGGCGGCGCGCGCCATCGTTACCGCGGTCGCGGCGGCGGCCTCGGTGCCCTTCTCGTCCGCTTTGACGAACGCCTTGTGAAACACCTCGGCGATGTACAGGCGATCGTCGGCCGACGGCGGGTTCGCGATGCCGGTAAAGTCGGCGCGCTTGCGGTCGAACGCGACCGCCATGCCCATCGGCTTCAACAGATCGGCCAGGCGCACGGCCTCGGTCGGCGCGACCTCGAACTTCGGTAGCGCGAGCGCGACGCGCTCGTGGTGGAGGGCGCCGACCGCACCGGTGAGCCACGCTTCGTCCACCGCCTTCTCGAGCTTGCCGAGGCCGTCGACCGCGTCGGGGACCACGAGGACCATCGCCATGGCATTGCCCTTGTACGGGAGCTCGATCACCGAGGCGCCGTCGCGCTTCGCGTAGCGGAAGCTCTCCGTCTTGTGCATCGTCGGCACGTCCTTGCTCGCCGCCTTCGTCGTGAAGAACGGGCGTGGCATCGTGGCGCGCGTCTCGAACGGCTCGAGCCAGTCGCCGAGGAAGTAGATCGCGTTGACAAGGACCAGGCGCGTGTCGCGCGTGATGCTCGGGCTCGGGATCAGATCTTTGATCCGCCGCTCTGTCTTGGCCTCGACCCAGCCGTTGATGTGCGAGCGCGCCGCCTCCGGGTCCTTGGCGAACGCGACGCGCTCGAGCGGGGCGCCGTACGCGACCCGGGTCTGCTCGAGGTACGGCGCCTCGAACGCGTACGTCGTCTCGCCGAACAACTGGTTGGCGACCCGGAACGTCACCTCGCGGCCTGGATCGGTGAGCGTCCGCGACAGGCCGCCCGACGCGGTCATCACCTGCGCCGGCGTCCCGGTGAGGTGCAGCACGTTCGCCATCGCGGTGGCGGTGTCGCCCTTCGCACCGCCCCACGTCATCGCCAGGGCGGTGCTGATGCTCGCCGGCGAGATGACGAGGTTGCCCGGCTTGGTGCTCAGCTGCGCGTAGAGGTCGAACCCGAACGCGTTGCTACTCGCGGCGATCGCGCTCAGCTCCGCGGCGGGCACGGCGGCGGCGGATGGGGCAGGAGGCGCCATGGGCTCGACGCTAGCATCTGCCGCGGGTGCCACCGCGACCGGGGCCGTCGAGGGCGGAGGCGGGGCAGGTCTCGGGGCAGGCTTTGACGACTCGCACGCGGTGAGGAGGAACAGCGCGGACAGGGCGGATCGCATCGGGTCGACATTAGAACACGCACTGGCGCCCGGCCGCTCTCTTGCACTCACCCGGGGTGTGACCGCTCGGACTTCTCAGCATCGGACGCCGATGACGTTCGGCATCTCGTTGCTGCTGCACGTCATCGTCGTCGGCGGCTTGCTGATCGAGCATGCGGATGATCAGCGCGAGCACACGGTGTGCCCTCCAGCATCACCGCCGATCCTCGGCGAGCCCGAGGTCCGCCTGACGACCGTGCCGCCGGCCGAGCAACGCCCCGCGGACGGTCCAGCTCTGTCGCTCGCTCCCTGTCTCGGGCAAGTCAGCGCCTGTCAACGCCGCACGCTGCGTGGAGAGCAACGCGGCATGCGCGTCCATGGTCTGATCGCGGCATGAGATGGCTTCCCTGCGCAGTCCTCCTCGCCGCGTGCACGCCATACTCGATCAGCGGCCCGCGCGCGCCCGCGATCGCCGCGTTCGGTCCATCGGCGTCCGACGTCGGTACCGTCTGCGTGATCCGTTCCTCGTCGTGGTCGCGCGCCGTCACGTTCATCGTGCATGACAACCAGCAGCTCGTCGGCGCCACGAAGGGCGACAGCTACTTCTGCTACGAGGCCGAGCCGGGTGATCACGTGATCGTCTCCGACACGTTCGACTCCGTCGATCATCCGGGGCGCATCACGCTCCACGTCGAGCCCGGCGCGCGTTACTGGCTCCAGCAGGATCACCAGAACAACTTCGGGTCGGTCACGAGCAAGCTCGCGTGGCTCGATCCCGTGCGCGCGCAGGAGCTGATCGCGGGCTGCGACTACAAGGTCGTCACCTCGGCGCCCGGGCACGAACCGCTGCCGCCGCCCGTGCCGTTCGCGCCTGCACTCGCGCCGTCCATCTCGCACCGCTGATCACCGTCGCTTGAAGAACTGCACGGCGCGCTCGTGCTGTTCTGCCTTCTCCTTGGTCGGGAACGTGCCGAGGTTCTTGCGCTTGCCGGTCTTCTTGTCGACCTTGCGCGAGTAGAGGCGGTACTTACCGGACGGCAGCTTGCGGATCATCGCCAACCGTACGCGTGCGCCGCGATCTCCGCAGTCCGATCTTCGCGTGCGTCCTCGGATCCGGATGCACGCGAAGCCCGCCCAGGCGCTTTCGAGAGGGTGGCGTGTCCTCTGCACCGGTGTGGGCGACTCAACGGAACAGGAGATTTGTCATGCAAGCCCACTCTGCGCTCACGCGCATCGCGCTCGCTTCGCTCGTCGTGCTCGGTGCATGCGACGACGATGACGACGACATCGATCAGATCCCCGGCGAGCTCGAGCGCTGCTTCCAACGGGTCGATCTCGTCAGCAACGTCCCCGGCGCCGCTCTGCGTACCGATCCGAATCTGATCAACGCCTGGGGCATCACGTCCGAGCTCGGCGCCTTCGCGATCAACGCGACCGACTCCGGCGTGCTCGCAATGTACAACGCGGACGGCACGCCGGCCAGCACAGGGATCCCGGATGGCCTCCAGGTCGGTGAGGGCTATACGGGCATCACGCGGCTCGACGACACCCTCATCCTCGTCTCCGAGGACGGTCTGATCTCGACGATCGTGCCGGACGATGATCCGACGCGCCTGAACGTCGAGATCGATGAAGGGGCCGCCGGCGCTAGCTTCAAAGGCGTCACCATCTACAACGACCGCGTGGTCGCGGCGGACTTCGCGCGTGCGCGGATCGAGGTCTTCAATCGCCTCTTCGAACCGGTGCCGGACAAGACCTTCATCAACCCGGCGATCCCCGCGGGATACGCACCGTTCAACGTCGCGGCGTTCAACGAGACCCTCTACGTCACCTACGCACTACAAGACACGGAGGGCGATGAAGAAGTCACCGGCGCGGGCCTCGGCTTCGTGGCGGCGTTCAATCACAACCAGGACGTGCTGTGGACGATCAGCAGTGACCTGTTCAACGCGCCGTGGGGCATGGCGATCGCACCGCTGGGGTTCGGCGACCTCCAAGGCACGTTGCTCGTTGGCAACTTTGGCGATGGGCGCATCACCATCGTCGACCCCGCGCTGGGGTCGGTGGTCGGCCAGGTGAGTGACGTCAACGGCGTGCCGATCGTCACCGACGGCCTGTGGGGCCTCGTGACCGGCGAACGCGTGAACGATGCCCGCTCGGACGCGATCTACTTCACCGCCGGCCCCGCCGAGGAGACGCAGGGGCTGTACGGCGTGCTCGTGCCCTGCGACTGAGCTAATCGAGCACTTCGATCGTCACGACGTTGCGCAGGTCGGCCGCGCCTTGCCAGCCGGTGCCGGCCCTCTTGTACAGCCGGTAGCGCAGCGCGCCCTGTCGGTTGAGCTTGACGAATGGCACCGTGTTGTCGTCGAGCTCCGCCTGCTCGAGCGTGAGTGACATGCCGCTGGCGTCGAACAGGCGCAGCTTCTTGAACGACGTGACGCCGGCCGCCTCGAGCAGCTGTGGCACGCGCCAGCCCTTCGCGTCACCGCCGCCGCCGGGCATCGGCTCGCGCGGCAGCGACAGCAGCTTCTCGCCCGACAGCTTGGTCTCGCGCTTCGGGCCCTTGATCGCGAGCGAGACGTTCGCGGGATCGACGACCTCGCCGCCGCCGTGATCGTTGCCGCCGCGCGCGCCGTTCGCATCGAGCTTGATCCGCAGCTCGGTCACCCCCTCCTCGTACACCGCGGGCTTGCCGCGCTTGCCGAGCTCGACCGGGTCGAACAGCCCGAAGGCGATCGCGCCGCCTTGCCCCGGATACAGCGCGGGCGCGAAGTCGCGATAGGTCTCGAAGGGCCGCGCGAGCTCGATGGGTGCGGGCTTTCCCGATCGGATCGAGATCGCCTGCCAGGTGCCGAGCCGGCGGGCGGCCTCCGGGATCAGCGAGTCCAGGCGCGGCCACCCCGCGACCTTCGCGGCATCGATCGTCGCGACCTCGGTGTCGTCGACGAAGATCTTCAGCTCTGTCGCACGCTGCGGCGGCGCCGTCACCTGGGTCGCCTGCGGCGCGGGAGGTGCATCCTTGCTCCCTCCGCATCCCGCCAGCGCTACGAGGATCAGCAGCGTCAGCTCACGCATGGGGGAACGTTAACACGCGCGTCGTCGCAGTTCCGGGTTGCGCCGGCGACACACGGGCCAGTAACGTGCCGGCCCAATGGCGTCCCGGCTGCGTAGTCCCGTCCTGCTCGTCATCGCGCTCGAGCTCCTGGTCGGGGCATGGATCTGGTTCTCCAACACGCCCGCGAGCGCACAACCCGCGGCGGGCTCTGGCTCCGCTGCGATCACGGCCCCCGCGACCGCGAGCCCGACGGCCAGCCCGACCGCGTCGGCCGCCTCTCCGCCGACGGCGAAGGCGGAATGTCCGTCGAAGCCGCCGTCACCGTCGAAGCCGCTCTCGAAGGATCTCATTCCGATCGCCATCCTGATCGCGGTGATCGTCCTCGTGGTGACGCGGCTGCCACGAGTCGAGCTCGGTCACACGCTCGAGTTTCGTCGCCGACGCCTGCTCAACTGGCTGCCGCTCGGACTCAGTTACTCGTTCCTCTACTTCGGTCGCTACAACATCAAGAACTTTCAGTCGATCGGCGGTCTCACCGAGGCCGAGTACGGGACGCTGTTCGGGATCGGCTCGATCGTCTATGGCCTCTCGTTCCTCCTCAACGGTCCGCTCACCGATCGCTGGGGTGGCCGCGCGACGATCCTGATCGCGACGTTGGGATCGGGGCTCGCGAACGCTGTCATGGGCTACATGGCGATGACGGGCAACACGTTCGGCTTGTCGACGGTGACGGCGTTCTCGATCGTCTACGGCGTGAACATGTACTTTCAGAGCTTCGGCGCGGTCTCGATCGTCAAGGTCAATGCCGCGTGGTTCCACCTCCGCGAGCGCGGCACGTTCGGCGGCATCTTCGGCATCCTGATCTCGCTCGGCATCTTCTTCGCCTACGACGTCGGGAAGCGGCTCTCGCTGAACCTTCCGATCCAGTACCTGTTCTGGGTCCCGGCGGCGCTCCTGACCTTGTTCTTCGTCCTGTCGTACCTGTTCGTTCGCAATCAACCGTCGGACACAGGCCACCCGGACTTCGATCTCGGCGACGCCACCAGCAACGAGAAGCTGCCGGTCACGCAGGTGCTGCGCAAGCTGCTCACGCACCCTGTCATCCTCACGATCTCGATCATCGAGTTGTGCTCGGGCTTCCTGCGTCAGGCGATCATGCAGTGGGGACCTGACTTCGCGAAAGGCAACCACCTCTCCAAGACCTTCGTGTTCGACAACTGGGGCATGGTGCTCTGCGTCGCCGGCATCACGGGCGGCATGTTCGCCGGCGCGATCAGCGACCACCTCTTCCAGTCACGGCGCAGCCCGGTCTCCGCGGTGCTCTACGCGATCATGCTCGCCGGCGGCGTCGCGCTCGTGCCGCTGTTTGCGGCCCCGCAGTCGATCGGCTGGGTGGTCGCGGTGATGTCGATGGCGATCATCGGCGTCCACGGGATGTTGACCGCCACGGCGTCGGCCGACTTCGCCGGCAAGCGGAACACCGGCGTCGCCGTCGGCATCATCGACGGGTTCGTCTACATCGGCTCGACGATCCAGTCGTTCCTCTATGGCTCGCTCCTGCCAGCCGCAACGATCAAGGACGCGGACGGCTGCAAGATCCCCAACCCCGAGGCCGCGAAGATCGAGAACTGGCACGTGTGGCCGTACGCGATGATTCCGGTCGCGCTGGTCGGGTTCCTGCTCGCGCTCAGGATCTGGAACGCCAAGCCGTCGAAGTCAGGTTCCTCCGGACACTGATCGCGACGCGAATGACGCTCGGGTCGGTGAAATAGTTGGGGGCTCTGTTCCCGCGCGAACCGTAAGCGCGACTGCATGCGATCGACGGACAACCCGACTCGTCCGTCGAAGATCCGCACTCCGAAACTCGATGATCGGAATAACTCCTCGTCCTTATCGGACAAATCACACACGGCGCCCACGCCACGGACTTGTTACGCCGTGCGCCAATGAGACGAGGAAAAACGCTCTCTGTGGCATTCCTGATCGCC
>Ga0247822_10000318_pt1 | contig 24877 bp, 17 predicted proteins | sample 13C_Cellulose_Da_FD_192423 | JGI IMG/M metagenome (GOLD analysis project Ga0247822, IMG submission 192423) | Soil microbial communities from agricultural site in Penn Yan, New York, United States - 13C_Cellulose_Day30 | ecosystem: Environmental > Terrestrial > Soil > Agricultural land | place...
GCCGCTCGACAACATCCACCGGGTCGAAGGCGATGGGTTCGTCACGCGCGAGGCGCCCCATGCCGAGGTCCACAATATCTATGGCATGCAGAACAGCCGCGCGACGTTCGAGGGACTGGAGAAGCTAGACCCGCAGGCGCGCCCGTTCGTGATGACGCGCGCTACCTATGCCGGAGGACAGCGCTATGCGGTGACGTGGACCGGGGACAACAACGCGACCTGGGATCACCTCAAGCTGTCGGTGCAGCAGCAGGTCAACCTTGGCCTGTCGGGCTTTTCATACAGCGCGGCGGATATCGGCGGGTTCACCGGCGGGCCAAGCCCTGAGCTGCTGACCCGCTGGATACAGATCGGCGCGTTCACGCCGGTGATGCGGGTGCACGCCGCGGTGAATACGCCGCGCAGCGAGCCATGGGTCGACGGACCCGAACATCTGGCGCTGCGGCGAACGGCGATCGAAGAACGCTATCGCCTGTTCCCCTATCTCTACGCCGTCGCCGAGCAACAGGCGCGGACGGGTGACCCGATCATGCGGCCGGTCTTCTACGACCATGCGGGGTCGGGGTGCGATTCGCCGATGAGCTTTACCTTGGGCCGCGACCTGATGATCGCCGCCTCACCCAAGCCTGAATCGCCGCAAGCCTATGACGTATGCCTGCCGAAAGGCGGCTGGTACGACTATTGGACCGGCCGTCCCGTAGTGGCGAACGCGGGCAAGACCGCCGACAGCGTAACCGAGACACCGCGGATCGACCGGCTTCCGGTGTTCGTGCGCGCCGGTGCGATCATCCCGCGCCAACCACTGGTGCAGAGCCTGAGCGAGACGCCCAGGGGTGCACTCGAACTGCTGGTCTATCCCGGGGACGATTGTCACGGCACGATCTATTTCGATGACGGCAAGGCGCGCGCGATCGAGCGCGGCGCCTATCTGCGCCAGAGCTTTCGCTGCTCGACGACGCCGAAGGGACTCCGGATCGATCTCGACCCGCGTTCGGGCAAGCTCAAGCCATGGTGGCGCGAGATAGCGATGACGGTGCATGCCGTTTCGGATCTGGGCGCGGTGCGCTTCGGGCGGCGGAAGATCGCGGCGGAGATGGACGAAAGCGCCGACCGCGTCCGCTTTACGGTTCCCGATTCCGCCAAAGCCGCAACCCTCATTGTGGCGGGGCCGTGACCCCTGCCCGACCCTCGCGCACGCGCCTGACCCTGTTCGCCTTCGGGGACTTCGCGTTCAACCTCTACTGGCAGAGCGCGATGCTCTTCCTGCTGTTCTACTATACCGACGCGCTCGGGCTGCCGGTACGCGCCGCGGCGACGATCTTCATGGTCGCGTCGGTATGGGATGGGTTCGCCAACTTCGCCGCGGGGCTGCTCGCCGACCGGCGCGAGCCCAAGGGCGGGCTGGGGCGGCTGGTGGCGATCGGCGGCGTGCCGCTGGGGCTGGGGTTCGTGCTCGCCTATTTGCCGCCGGCTGTGCCGGGCTGGTGGGGAATGATCGGGGTGTTCGCGGGACATATCGCGTTCCGCACCGCCTATGCCTTCATCAACCTGCCCTATCTGGCGATGAGCGCGCGAGTGAGCGCGGATAGCAACGACCGCGCCTATGTCGCGGGAATGCGGATGCTGTCGGGGACGCTCGCGGCGATCGTCGTGGCGCTGGGCACGGTGCCGATCGGCGCGATGCTGCTGGGCACGAAGAGCGCGGCGGACGCCTATCTGGGCGCCGCGCTGCTGTTCGCGGTGGCGGGCGCCGCGATCCTCGCCTGGGTCGGCGTCACCTATCGCGAGGCCGACGTGCCCGAGCGGCGCGAACCGGTGCCAGTATGGACCGCGCTCAAGGCGATCGCGGGCAACCGCGCATTCGTGACGCTCAACCTGGCGATGGTGGCGATGATCGTCGCGGTGACGACCCTCAACAAATCGGTGCTCTATTACTTCAAATACTTCCTCGGCGACGAGGGCGGCGGGCAATTGGCGCTCGCATCGATGAGCGTGGTGAGCGCGGTGTCGGTGCCGCTGTGGATGCTGCTCCAGCGGCGGCTGGGAACGCGGGCGTTGTGGTTCCTCGCGGCGGCGGGCGCGATGACGGGGCTGGGGCTGTTCGCGGCGTTCGACATTCATCGCGCGGGAGTGATGCAGGCGTACCTCATGGCGATGCAGGCGATGATCGTCGGGCTCAACTTCGTCTTCTGGGCGATGCTGCCCAATACGATCGAATATGGCGAACAGCGCACCGGGCTGCGCGTCGAGGGCGCGGTGTTCGGGATGGCGGCGCTGCTGCAGCGGGTGGCGATCGGGATCGCGACGGCGATCATCGGGCTCGGCTTCGAAAGCGCGGGCTATGTCGCCAATGTCGACCAGAGCGCGGCGACGCTGACCGCGATGCGGCTGACGATCGCGCTGGTGCCGCTGGGCTTCCTCGCGCTGTCGTGCGTGCTGATGGCGATGAACCCGCTGGGACGCGGAGAGCATGCGCGGATCGTGAAAGACCTGCGCAGGTAAACATCACGCGATCCGGCACCGCCCCGGGGGAGGGAGGGGGAGCGGTGCCGGACCCCCGGCAAGAGCCGGGAAGGCGTAGCGGTCAGGCGGTGAGCGTGAAGGTCGAATGGACTCCCTGCGCCTGCGCCGAGGGAGCGATCCACACGTCGAACAGGCCCGGCTCGACTGTGGGCTTCAGGTCGCGACCGATGAATTCGAGCTGCGAACGCTTGAGCACGAAGCGGACGGTCTCCGACGCGCCGGGAGCGAGCGCGAGCTTGCGGAACGCCTTCATCTCGCGGACCGGACGGGTGATGCTCGCCGCGCGATCGCGGATGTAGAGCTGAACCACTTCCTCCGCCGCGCGCGTGCCGCGATTGGTGACCGTGGCGATGAAGGCGATCTCACCATCCCATGCCAGCGTGCCCTTGTCGGGGGTCAGGTTGGCATATTCGATCTTGCCGTAGGTGAGGCCGTGACCGAACGGGTAGAGTGCCGAGTTCGGTATCGAGCGATAGTGGGTCTTGTACTCCTCGAGCTTGGCGTCGCTCGGGTTCGGACGGCCGGTGGGCTTGTGCGAATAGTAGAAGGGCTGCTGGCCCGGCTCGCGCGGGAAGCTCATCGGCAGGCGGCCCGAGGGGCTGTAGTCGCCGAACAGCACGTCGGCGATCGCATTGCCGCTTTCCGACCCCAGGAACCAGGTGACGAGGATCGCGGGCGCGTTCTTGACAGCGCCTTCGAGCGCCAGCGCGCGGCCGTTCTTGAGCACGACGATCACCGGCTTGCCGGTCGCGGCCACTGCCTCGGCCAACGCCTGTTGCGGTGCCGGAACGGTGATGCTGGTGCGCGACTGCGCCTCGCCCGACATGCGCTCGCTCTCACCGATCGCGAGCAGGATGACGTCGGCGTCGCGGGCCGCGGCGACCGCGGCCTCGATCCCGCCCGAAAGCGGCGCTTCGACCTGCGAGCCTTCGACCACGGTGATCTGCGCGCTCTTGCCTAGCGCGTTGCGCACACCGGTTTCGAGATCGATGGCGAGCTTGTTGTCGCCATAGACGCACCACGGGCCGTTGAGATCGTGCTGGCCGGCCGCGAACGGACCGATGATCGCAATCTTCTGTCCGCCCTTGCGCAGCGGCAGCACGTCGCCCTCGTTCTTGAGCAGGACGATCGATTTCTTCGCCATCTCGCGCGAAAGTGCCAGCGTTGTCTTGTTGCGGCTGCGCGCGGCTTCCCGCTTCTCGTCGATGCGGCGGAAGGGATCTTCGAACAGGCCGAGCTTGGCCTTGATCGCCAGCACCTTGCGCACCGATTCGTCGAGCCGCGCCATCGGCACTTCGCCCTTTTCGACGAGGTCAGGCAGATGATCGCGGTAGAAGCCGCTGGTCATGCTCATATCGACCCCGGCGAGGAAGGCGAGCTTGGTCGCCTCGCGCGCGTCGGTGGCGAAGCCGTGGTCGATCATCTCCATATCGCCAGTGTAATCGGAGACGACGAAGCCCTGATATTTCCACTCGTCACGCAGCACCGTGCGCATCAGCCATTCATTGCCGTTGGAGGGAATGCCCGAGATTTCGTTGAACGAGGCCATTGCCGACAGCGCGCCCGCGTCGAACGCCGACTGGAACGGCGGGAAGTAGATTTCGCGCAGCGTGCGTTCGGACACGTCGACGGTATTGTAGTCGAGCCCCGCCTCCGCAGCGCCATAGGCGGCAAAATGCTTGGCGCAAGCCATCATCGTATCGATCGCCTTGAGGTTCGCGCCCTGGAAGCCCCGCACGCGCGCTGCGGCGAAGAGATTGCCGAGATGCACGTCCTCACCGGCGCCCTCCATGGTGCGGCCCCAACGCTGGTCGCGCGAGATGTCGACCATCGGCGCGAAGGTCCAGTCGATGCCTGCGGCGGCGGCCTCATAGGACGCGGCCTTGGCGGTCTTCTCCGCCAACGCCGGCTCGAAGCTCGCCGCTTCGCCGACCGGGACCGGGAAGATGGTACGGTGGCCGTGAATGATGTCGGCGGCGAAGATCAGCGGGATCTTGAGCCGCGACTCCTTCATCGCCGCGGTCTGCATGATCCGGCACATGTGCGTGCCGCTGCCGTTGAACACGCCGGTGAGCATGCCCTTGCGGACTTCCTCCACCTGCTGTTCGAAATTCGCGTTCGAGCCGCTGGCCGGGTTGACCACGGTGCTGCCGCCCCAGGCCGAAGCCATCAGGCTGAGCTGGCCCGCCTTTTCGGCGACCGTCATCTTGGCGATCAGCGCGTCGATGAAGGGCGGAACCTCGACAGTCGCAGCCTGGCTTAGCAGAGCGCGCGCCGGGCTGTGGAGCCACGCCGCGATCGCACCTGCGCCCATCAGCGCCGCGCGGCGGGAAATCCGGGTGTCGAGCATCTTCTTCCTCTCCTGAACGCATCGCGCCGAAACCGGGGCGCGAGGAAATGCGAATGGCCGGGCGGCCCGCATTTTGGGGTTGTCGCGCCAAACCGTAACCGGTTACATGCAGCCGAACGAGAAGATTTGCAATCGCGAATGACCCGCCCGAGAACGGATGTTTCAATCGGGAAGGGATGAGAGGGTAAATGGCCGAGGCGACGATTCGCGATGTAGCGCGCCGGGCGCAGGTATCGATCGCATCGGTATCGCGCGCGCTGAACGGTCTGGGCAACGTCCGGCAGGAAACGCGCGAGCGCGTCATGGCGGCCGCCGCCGAGCTGGGATACGTGCCGCATGCCGGCGCGCGCAGCCTGAGCCTTGCCCGCGCGCACGCCGTCGGCGTGGTGCTGCCCGACCTGCACGGCGAATTCTTCAGCGAATTCGTGCGCGGCATGGACCGCGAAGCGAGCCGCCGGGGATACGTGTTGCTGCTGTCCAACATCCATGACGAAAGTGAGCAGGCCGCCAATGCGCTGCGCGCGATGCGCGGACGCGTCGATGGTCTGATCGTGATGGCGCCGCACCTTTCGGCGCAGATGCTGCAGGCAGCCCTGCCTCCCACCCTGCCCTCTCTGTTCATCAACGGGCCGGAGGAGATCGACGACCGGCCGACGTTGCGGCTCGACAATGTCGGCGCGATGGATGCGATGATCACGCATCTGGTCGCGGGCGGCCGCCGCCGGATCGTCCATGTCGCGGGCCCCGAGGGCAATGTCGACGCGCGCGAACGCGTCGAGGGCTTTCGCGCCGCCATGGCCCGTCATGCGCCCGAGGTGGAACCCGTCGTGCTGGCCGGCGACTTTTCCGAAGAAGGCGGCGAGGCGGCCGCGCGGGCGATCCGCGAGAACGGAATCGCATGCGACGCGGTGTTCGCCGCGAACGACATGATGGCGATCGGCTGCCTTCAGGCGCTGCGCAATGCCGGAATCGATGTGCCGGGTGAGATCGCAGTGGCGGGCTTCGACGACGTGCCGCTGGCCCGATACCTAGGTATCACCACAGTGCGCGTGCGGATCGCCGAGATGGGCGCGCGCGCGGTGCTGCGGCTGATCGATGTTCTCGAGGGCGGGCCGGCGGACGAGCGCGCCGAACGCCATAGCGCGGAGCTGGTGGTGCGCGGCACCACAGCGGCTCGGGAATAAATACCGTTATGTCAGGAAAGGACCGTAAAATGCGTACCCCAGTCACCCGCCGATCATTGCTCGCCGCGCCCGCGCTGGGCGCCGTCGCGCTGACCCCGGCCTGTGCGCGACCGCTGCTGGCCGAAACCGCCAAGCCCGCGCTGCCCGGCTGGTATGCCGATCTTGAGAAGCGCACCTTCGACTTTTTCTGGCAGACGGTGAACCGCAAGAACGGGCTGGTGCCCGATCGCTGGCCGAGCAAGTCCTTCTGCTCGATCGCTTCGGTCGGATATGCGCTGACCGCCTATCCCGTCGGCGTCGAGCGCGGCTGGTGCACGCGGGCCGAAGCGGCCGAACTGACACGCACCACGCTGCGCTTCTTCTGGACCGCGCCGCAGGGGCCGGAGGCGAGCGGGACCGCGGGCCACAAGGGCTTCTTCTACCACTTCATCGACATGGACACCGGCCACCGCTTCCGGACCAACGAACTGTCGAGCGTCGATTCGACCCTCCTGTTCATGGGCATCTTGTTCGCGGCTGAATATTTCAACGCCGACAACGCTGTCGAAGCCGAGATCCGCAAGCTGGCGCATGACATCTACGCCCGTGCCGACTGGAATTTCTTCCGTAGCGACGGACGCGCGCCGATTTCGATGGGCTGGCATCCGGAGACCGGACTGATCCCGGCGAACTGGCAGGGCTATAACGAGGGGATGTTCGTCTACATCCTCGCGCTCGCGTCGCCGACGCATGCGGTGCCGGCGGACAGCTGGGACGTGTGGACCGCGAAATACGCGCATAGCTGGCGCGGCTCCGGCGACACCCGGCATCTCGCCTTCGCGCCGCTGTTCGGTCACCAGTACAGCCATGTCTGGATCGATTTCCGCGGCATTCGCGACAAGGTGATGCGTGAGGCGGGGTTCGACTATTTCGAGAACAGCCGCCGGGCGACCTATGCTCAGCGCGCTTATGCCACCGCCAATCCGATGGGCTGGACCGGCTATTCCAAGGACATTTGGGGCCTGACCGCATGCGACGGGCCCGGCGGCTATGACCTGCCCTTCAAGGGGCGGACCGCGCAGTTCCGCGCCTATTCGGCGCGCGGGCCGCTGGGTCAGCCCGACGAGTTCGACGACGGCACGCTCGCGCCCACCGCGGCGCTGGGATCCCTGCCCTTCGCACCGGAAATCGTGATTCCGGCGGCAGAAAAGCTGCGCAAATGGACGGGCTTGTACAGCCAGTACGGCTTCCTCGATTCGTTCAACCCCAGCTTCACCTGGACCGACAAGCGCCTCGCCAACGGGCGGATCAACGGCAAGCATGGGTGGGTCGACACTGACTATATCGGTATCGATCAGGGGCCGATCCTGTTGCAGGCGGCGAATTATGGCAGCGATTTCGTGTGGAGCACGATGCGCAAGTCGAAGATTGTCCGTCGCGGACTGGAGCTGGCCGGATTCACCGGCGGCTGGCTCGCCTGAACCGTCCGGCGTGCCCGGCGTTCGACCGGGGCACGCCGCCTCAGCGGATCCGCACCGGCTTGCTCCGCTTCGACACGCCGGTTTCGTTGAACGCCTCAACCGCGGTGTAATAGCCGACACCAAGGTTGAGCGCGCGGATATCGAGCCGGGCATCCACGCCCAGCTCATCGGCGAAGACCTGATAGGTTAGCGTCAGCCGGTCGGGCCGAACGCCCCACATGACGTTGTAACCCATCGCGCCGGGCACCTTGCGCCAGCTGACGCGAGCGTTGCGCGGGTCCTTATCGCGCACCGCGCTGACCCCGCCCGGCATGGCGGGCGCGGCGCCATCGGCATTGCCGAACACGCGCAGATCGTTGATCGCGAGATGCGCGCCGCCGATATGGCCGTGGACATAGCGGACGTAACGAACCTTCGCGGGCGTCCTGAGTTCGAGATAAGCGTTCGGGCGATCGCGGCGCGGGCCTTCGGTCTCAGCAATCTTCGACCAGCTCTTGCCGTCCGCCGAGCCTTCGATGTGGAATTCGGTGTAGATGTCCGGGGCGTCGGCGAAGCGGCCGGCCTTATAGTCGGCGAAATTGACCTGGACCGCACGGACCGTCTTCGCCGCGCCCAGATCCATCGTCAGCGTCTCGCCCGTCTTCTTGCTGCCCGCGACCCAGAAGCTGCGCGGATTTTCGTCGGCGGCGCGGCTCGCCGCATATTCGCCGAGAGTCGAAGAGGCGGTGAGCGGCTTGCGGTACGAGAGCAGCATCCAGCCAGTGAACAGCGATTCGATATCGTCGACCTTCCCTTCCGGCGCCCAGTGCGGGAAGTCGCCGAAGCGTGAGGATGACCACATCTGCCCGTCTGCCTCGAAGCGCGTCGGGAACATGTTGATGCGCCGTTCGAAGGTCCAGTTGGCACCGAGCCATGGCGTGCCGGTGTTCCACCAGTTGCCGTGATTGTCCTCGAAGGTCGAGCCATGCCCCGCGCCCTCGACAAAGCCGCCGGGCTTGTAGGCGACCGGATTCCACGGCGCGTAGGTCCACGGGCCGAGCGGTGACTTGGACGTGTAGGTGCCGTTGGCGTAGGCGTTATACTCGGTGCCAGGCGCGCCGTACTGGAGATAATAGGTGCCGCCGACCTTGGTCATCCATGCGCCCTCCATGAACGGCGCGATCGCGGTGCCGTCGGGGAGGCCGCCCGAATGGTCCTGCCCGAACCGCTCCCAGCCATGCTGGTCGGGATGGAGGCGGAACATCTCCTTCGCCGGACCCTTGTAGATGAGCTTGCCGTCCCGGAACTCGATCTCCAGCCCGTAGAGCGGATAGACGTTCGACGAGTTCCAGTAGAGATACCATTTGCCGTCGTCGTCGAGGAACAGTGCGGGATCCCACGGGCCGGGCGGGATTTCGCCGGGCTTCATCTTCTCCTCTTCGCCCGGACGCACCTGTCCCGGGAGGCGAGGCATGCGGCGAACGAAATAGTCGAGCTTGCCGGTCTCGGGCGCGTCGGAGACATAGATTGCCCCCGGCTCCATCATCGAGGGCATGAGGTAGAGCCGCTCGCCGTCCGACCACGCGGCGGGCGCGACGAAACTGTCATTCTCCCAGCGACTCGGCGTGATGAAGGCCCAGTCGACGAGGTTGGTCGAGCGCCAATAGCCGTCGGCGAGCGTCTGGAAGAGATAATAGGCGCCCTTGTGCCGGACGATCACCGGGTCCGCGCCGGTGCGGTAGGAGATGCCCTCGTTCACCTGCTCGAAATTGTAGCGGTAATCGATGTCGATCGGGTTGGCGTAGGTGCGCTTACCCGGCTGCGCATTCGCGGCGCTAATGGCGATCAGCGCGGTGAGCGCGACGGCATTTCTGAGCATCGAATAATCCTCACTGGATGCGGATGAAGAGATTGGCGGTAAGCCGGCCTTGGCGCGGGTCGGCGCTGAACTTCATGTCCGGCGGGATGATCCCCGAATGGAGCAATGCGCCACGATAGACGACGAGCCGGTCGGACACCGCCTCGATCCGGCCGATCTGCTCGAAATGCGCGTTGCTGGCGTTGGTGTAACCGGCCAGGCCGGTGCTTTCGGTCCGGGCCGCGCCAACGAAGGCACCTTGGTTGGCTTCGTCCACCAGCTCGATCCCGGTCGATCGCTGACGATAGAAGGCGGTTCCGCTGTCCGGCGTATCGGTGAGATAGTGGAGCACCGCGACATAGTTCGGATCGGCCGAATCGAAATGCGGCGCACGCTGCGCGGGAGTGAGCGCTTCGGGCGGAACGGTGACGATGGAGAAGCTCGCTTCGATGAGATCGAACCCCCCGGCGTCGAACCCACCGCCGATGAAGGGCGCGGCGGTTTCGAGCAGACGGCAGGCATAGGCATAAGCCTCTCCTTGCGCCGGACCAAAGACCCGGCGCACGCCCGGATAATAGGTCTCGCTCACCGGAAACGGCGCGAGTCCCGCCGCGAGTTCGACAACGACGGCGGGATCGCCGGTGATGCCGTCGACCGTGACGACCGGCTGACAGCTCTGGCCGAAACGGTGCAGCTCGGGTTTCACCCCATTTCTCCCGGCCCCTGAGAAAAGGGGAGGAGGCACAGACCTCCTCCCCCGAACAACCCGATCCGAAGATCAGAAACGGTAGCTTGCGCCGACCTGGAAGCTGCGCGCGTTACCGACGGTCGCGCGCTCCTCGTACGTGGGCGGGTTGTTGCCCGCGCCCCAGGACGAATAAGCTCGATTGATCGAATCGAAGATGTTGAACACCTCGCCCTTGACCTGAAGCGTATGGCCCCAGGGCAGCACGAAGCTCTTGGTCAGGCGCAGATCGACATTGGCATAGGCAAATTCGTTGGTCGGATAGCGCACGCCGCCAAGGTTCGCGACGCAGCACGCGCCGTCAGGCACGTTCGGCCGGCCGAAATCGACGAAGCCGAAGGACGGTCCCGAAGCGAAGGTACCGGTCGCCGAGAACAGGATGTCGAGCGGCAGATTGACCATGCCTGTCGCGACGACGCGATATTTGTCGACGCCCTGCACATATTGCCAACCGAACTGGCGCGGATCGGTACCGGCGAAGAATTCGTCGGCACCAAGCTCGGTCCCGACATTGGTCCGCGCACGCTGCCAGGTACCGGAGATGGTGAAGCCCCATCCCGAAGCCTTGCTGTAGGGCTTGTCGATCGTCAGGTAGACGGCGTTGTACACCGCCTTGCCGTTGTTCTGGCCGGTATTGAGGCGGCCGTCGAAGCCCGGCAGATCACCCTGCGTCGCGGCGCAGGCGGCATAGTCCACGTTCGGCGGGTTATCCATCACCCAGAAGTTGCCGCCATCGGTGCAGCCGATGACGTTGCCCGCACCGTCGCGCTGCAGCACGCGGCTGTACCAGCCGTTCGAGAAGCGGTTGGCGCGAACGAACTGGAAGACGTTGTGGCTGCGGATATGCGCGAAGGTTAGCGAGGTCTGCACCTCCCCGAACCGCTTGCGTACGCCGATGCTGAACTGATCGGAATAGGGCAGCTTGGTATCGTTGTGCAGCAGCCAGATGTCACCGCCACGGTTCTGCGCGGTAGCCGCGGCGCGCAGGCTGTCGACGTTGCGCAGCGAGTTGTTCCACGCGACCGTGCCGGGCGGCAATACCGCAGGGCAGGCCGGAAGATTGGTCGCGGTGCCACCTGCGCCGTTGCAGAACTCCAGCGTCGTCACGGACTGATAGTAGTTCTTGATCGTCTCGATCGCCGAGGTGAGGAACAGCGGACGGTCATAATAACGGCCCGCGCCGGCGAAGAGGATCAGGTCGCGATCGCCATGCACGTCATAGCTGATGCCGAGACGCGGCTGGAACGCACCCCAGAACGGCTTCCGGTTATCTCCGGTCGAGATGTAATCCTCGGCGTTGATCCCAGCGGCCTTCCAGCCCTGGTAGTTGCGCAGCGCGGTCGCCACGTTCGCGGGAGTGACGAAATCCTCGTTCTTGGCGTTGGTCTCGAAATCCCAACGCAGGCCCAGATTGATCGTCCAGTGATCGTCGGGCGTCCAGTCGTCCTGCACGAACAGGCCGATCTGGGTATTCTTCGCCGTGGCATACTGGGTCGGGACGACCGAGATCCGGGCGCCCACCGGAATGCTGGTGCCGGCATTGGTGAAGCCGGCGCCGGCATAATAGTAGGTGCCGTTGTTGCGGTTGTCCTCAAGCCGTTCATAGGTGTTGAGCGTCACCTTGACACCAGCCTTGATGACATGCGCGCCACCGAAGAAGGTGGCGTTGTTCTTGAATGTCCAGGTTTCCTGATTGTCGTCCTGGATGAAGCTGTTGCCGCCAAGGAAGGCGACCTCACCGCTGTTGATGTTGTTGCCGCGGACCAGCACGATTTCCGGATCGTCGCTGTTGCGCGGGGTGCCGTTGGCCACGGTATTGTAGGCCAGCGTCATTTCATTGAGCCAGCTCTCCCCGCGGTGCGCCCATTCGAGCTGATAGACATTGATATCACTGACCAGACGGCGGCCATGCTCGGGCACCGAATTGCCGCCGAAATCGGCGAGGTTGTCCTCCTTGCGTACGAAGACGCTGGCGTTGACGGTGTCCTTGTCGGTCAGGAATGCCGACAGCTTGCCGAAATAGAGACGTTGCTGGAAGTTCTGGGCATAGACGCCGTTATACTGGTCCTTGATCGCCTGCGGGACGTTGTCGCCCGGATTGGGCCCTAGGTTGATCGCCGCCGAGGGCAGCTTCTGACTGGTCCCTTCGAACGCGGCGAAGAAGTGCAGCTTGTCCTTGATGATCGGACCGCCAAGGTCCGCGCCATATTGCCAGCGATTATAGTCGGGCTTGGGATTGCCGCGCTCGAACCAAGGCTGGCCGATGAAGGATTTGGGCTGCCATTCGCCGAACGCTCCGCCGTGGAATGACGTGCCCCCGGTCTTGGTCACCGCGGTGATGATCGCGGAGCCGGCCTGCTCATATTCGGCCTTGAAGTTCTGGGTATCGACCTTGAACTCCTGCACCGCCGATTGCGGGAAGGGGTTGCCCTTGGAGAAGTTCTGTCCCGCGACGCCGCCATGGTTGATCGGGTTCTTGAGGCTGAGGCCGTCGATGAAGACGTTGGTGTTGTCCGAGCTGACCGCGCCTGCCTGAACCCGGCGGTTGCCGGCGGTCGGGGATACCGCGACACCCGGCGCAAGTGCCGCGAAGTTGAGAAAGTTGCGCTCGTTCTGCGGCAGATTCTCGATCTGCGCCTGACTGACATTGGTCGATACGGTCGCGGTACGCACTTCAGTGCGGTCGCGCACGCCGGTCACGACCACCTCGCCCTCGGCCGGCGCGGGCGGCGCGCCGAGATCGACCGTCACAGTCGTGCCGACCGGCAACGTGATCTCCTCCGCCTCCTGGCCCTGTGCCTCGACGCGATAGGTGCTGGGACGCAGGCCGACGATGGTGAAGCTGCCGTCGGCTCGCGTCGTGGCGGTGACGGTACGGCCAGTGACCGTATCGGTCACGGTCACCGTGCTACCCGCGCTAGCACCCTCGACGCGGCCCTGCAGGGTCGCGGTGGTCTGGGCGAAGGCGGAGGTGCTGACCATCAGCGCGGCGGCGAAGGCGCCTGCCGAAACGCCACGGATGAGGTGTGAACGCTTGCTGCGGAAATCCGACATCAATCTGCTCCCCTAAACACCGGCCTATCGTTGATGTAACCGGTTACAGCATCGCCGGAGCTTTTAACATCTCCTGACACCGGCGTTACAAACGCGCATATGACTACGTTGTCAATTGCAATTTTAGGGGAGGTTGCCCGTAAAGGACAAAGTGGTCCGAATGCGCGGCATCCGGACCATTGAACCCTTTACTCCCACCAATAGGGCTGACGTTTCGCGGTTCCGGTCTCGACCTCGTTCATCGTCTTCGCGTCATAGAGTCGGCCGCCGAGCATCACTCGACTGATCTTGTCGCTATTACGGATATCGGCGGTGGGATCGGCATCGAGCACGACGAGATCGGCGAGTTTGCCCGCCTCGATCGAGCCGACATCCTTCGCGAAGCCGAGCGATTTGGCCGAATCGATCGTCCCCGCACGCAACGCCTCGACCGGCGTCATGCCGCCGCGCACGAACGACCACAGCTCCCAGTGCGAGCCAATCCCCGCTTGCTGCCCGTGCGCACCGATCGCGACGAGCTTGCCCGTGGCGGCGACCTTCCGCGCCTCACGCGCATTGTCGTCGTCGACGAAATTGTCCTCGGGCGCCTTGGTCACGCGCATCGTGTCCGAGCGCAGCCGCGCCGGCGGGGTGTGGACCATTAGCGGGTTCTTCCACACATCGGTCGCCTGCCGCCAATAGGGATCGCCGGCGAGGCCGCCGTAGCTGACGACCAGCGTCGGCGTGTAGTTGGTGTCCGACTGACCGAACATCTGCAGTACATCCTTGTAGAAGATGTCAGCGGGGATGTTGTGTTCGAGCGTCGAGTTGCCGTCGGCGATCAGGTTCATGTCCATGCCGAACAGCGACCCGCCCTCGGCCACGACCTGCATCCCCTCCGCACGGGCGGCGGCGACGACCATCTGGCGCTGCTCGCGGCGCGGCTGGTTGTAGTTCTTCACCGAATGACCGCCCTGCGCCTTCAGACGGCGGACATGGGCAAGCGCGTCCTCGTAGCTGTCAATCTGCGCATAGACGTCGGCGTTTCTGGCGCCATAGACGATCTCGCCGGTCGAGAAGATGCGCGGGCCGGTGATCACCCCAGCGCGCTGCATCTGCTGCGCGGTGAAGACGAGGCTCGCCTGGCTCGACGGGTCGTGGATCGTGGTGGTGCCGAGCGCGAGGTTCTGGAGCAGCGACCAGTTCTGCTGAGGCACGAGATCGTCGGTGCCATACGGGCCATGCGCGTGCGCATCGACCAGGCCGGGGATGATCGTCTTACCCGTGACGTCGACCGTCTTCGTACCCGCAGGGAGCTGGATCGCGGCGGTAGGCGCGACCTGAACGATGCGGTCGCCCTCGATCAAGATCGTCGCATTGTCGATGATCCCGCCGTCGGCGCCCGCCATCGTAACGACACGCGCGCCGGTGAGCGCAACGCGGCCCACGGGCTTCGCCGACTTGATCTCCATCGCGAGCGAAGTGGTGCGCGGCGTGACGCTCGGCTTGGCGCCCGGCGTGCTGGCGAAGAAGGCGCTGCGGTCGGCGGTGTAGAGCGTCGGGCCCATGCTCCAATGAAGCCGCGATCCGTCGCCCGACCAATGGATATAGTCTGCGCCGTCGGTGCTGACGCGGATGACGGGCAGCGCGTCCGCCTTGGGTCCCACCGAGACCTCCTGCCCGCCGGGCATCAGCGGCATCGCGAACACCTGATAATTCTGACGGAAGGCGATGCTCCCGCCATCGGGCGCGACGACATAGTCGTTGGCGAGTTCGCCGCTGGCGTGGACGCGCTTCGCGCCGCCGGTGAGATCGGTCGAGACCAGCTCAAGCTTGTTCTCGCCCGGGCTGGTCATGAACAGGCGGTCGCTCGACGCGCCGAACTGGGGTCGGGCCATGCCGCGCGCGACCAGTTCGGGCGAGCCGCCTGCCGCCGCGACACGATAGACGCCGGGATCGTTCGACCAGCCCGGTGCGGTCAGCCCGCCGCCAGCCGCCTTCTCGAACACGATCGTCCGCCCGTCCGGCGAGAATTGCGGGCGGGCATAGAGGCCGGGCTGCGTGGTCACGTTCTTCGCCGCGCCGCCCGCCGCGGCGACGGTGCGAATGCGGCCGAGCTTCGCATCGCTCCACTCGACGAAGACGATCGACCGGCCGTCACGGGACCAGCTGGGATAGAGCTCGAACCCGGCGCCCTCGGCGAGGTTGGTGAGCCGCTTGGGCGCTCCGCCCGACACGGGCTTGACCCAAAGCTTGCCCATGCTTTCGAACACGACACGTCCGCCATCGGGCGAGACCGAAGCAAAGCGAGTCATCTTCGTCGCGAAGCTGGCCGGTGCGACCTCGATCTGCGGGTGCGTCGCCGTGGCGACCGCACGGGTGTCGGCGACGCGGAACGGAATCACCGCGGCATTGGCACCATCGGCGTCGACGCGGCGGATCTTGCCGCCCGCCCAGAAGACGATCGACTTGCTGTCGGGCGTCCAGTCCATGTTGGGATAGACGCCGGTGACAGCCCAGGTCTCCTGCACGTCCTGATCGAGCGCGTCGTAGACCTTGCGCTCCTCACCCGAGGCGAGATCGCGAACATAGAGCTTCGAGCGCGTCGCCTCGCGCCGGACGAAGGCGATCTTCCTCCCGTCCGGCGAAGGCGTCGGGCGCACCGAGCCGCCCAGGCCGGAAACCGCGGTCGTGGTCTCGCCGCTTTCGAGGTCGTAGCGCTCGATATTGAACAGGTTGGTGTTCGAATCCTGCGCGTACTCGAAGATCGGACCCGAGGTGATGTTTCGGGTGAAGAACACCGACTTGCCGTCCGCGGCATAGACCGGCTCGCCCAGTTCCTTTTGGTGGCGCTCATTGGCGCGCTTGACCAGCTTGACGCCGCCGCCGCCCGAGACGTGGTAGAGCCAGACCTCCCCGGTGCCGAGCGAGCGGCCGGTGGTGAAGTGCTTCTTGGCGACGATATATTGGCCGTCAGGTGACCAGCTCGGCTGATTGAGCAGGCGGAAATCCTCCTTGGTCAGCTGTTTCTTGTCGCTGCCATCGGCGTTCATGATCCAGATATTGTCGCCGCCGCCGCGGTCCGAGGTGAAGGCGATACGGCGGCCATCGGGCGAGAAGCGCGGATGGACTTCCCACGCCAGCCCCTCGGCGATCCGCGTCGGCGTGCCGCCAGCGATTGGCATGATGTAGATGTCGCCAAGCAGGGTGAACGCGACCGTCTTGCCGTCGGGCGAGACGTCGACGTCAATCCAGGTTCCCTCATCGGTGTCGATCGCCGCTTGCTTGAGCGTCGCGCCCTGCGGTGCATTGACATCCCATTTGGGCTTTTCGGCGGGCTTGTCCTGCGCATGGGCCTGACCAAGGACGAAAAGCGCGGCGAGGACGCCCGCGACCGAATGACGCATCCGAAAACTCCCTGAAATCTGTTCTGGGCGGGAGTGGTAACGAGCGAAACCGCCCGCGTCATCTGCACTTGGTCGAAAACTAGCGGCGGAGAAGGAACACCGCATGCTCGGCACGGAAGTTGGCCGCGGCGGCGCTGGTGCGCTGGTCGCCGGAAAGAAACCAGGCCTGCTCCACGGTGATGCCGCGATCGCGGACATAGGCACGGAAGTCGTCGATGGTGACGTGATGGATGTTGGGGGTTTCGTACCAGGCGACGGGCAGCAGGCGCGTCACCGGCATACGCCCGCCCCACAGCAGTGACACGCGCACGCGCCAATGCGCGAAATTGGGGAAGGAGACGAAGGCGCGCTCGCCGATGCGCAGCAGATGATCAAGGACGAGATGAGGGTACATCGTGGTCTGCAACGTCTGACTGAGGATCGCATAGTCGAAGCTCGCGTCGGGATAGTCGGCAAGGTCGCGATCGGCATCGCCCTGAATCACCGAGAGCCCGCGCGAAACTGCGGTCGCGACATTGACCGGGTCGATCTCCAGCCCACGCGCATCGCACTGACGATCATCGCGCAACGCGGCCATCAGCGCGCCGTCAGCGCACCCGACATCGAGCACGCGACTGCTTGCGCGAACATTGGCGGCGATGATGGCGAGATCGGGACGCAGGCCGCTCATGCCGCGTCTCTCCGGTAAACATCGGGATCGTGGCGCTGCATGAACAACTCCGGCTCGGCGACCGGCTGCCAGCCCAGCGCGGCATACACGCCATGCGCATCGCGGGTTGCCAGCATCCAGCGGCGCAGGCCCTGCAACTCGGGATGGTCGTGCAGCGCCTGCACCATCGCCTTGGCCAGCCCGTTGCCGCCATGATCGGGCAGCACGAACACGTCGGCGAGATAGGCGAAGGTCGCGCGGTCGGTGACGACGCGGGCGAAGCCGACCTGACGGTCCCCGTGATAGGCGCCGACACAAACCGAATTGGCGACCGCGCGCGCCATGGTTTCACGCGGAATATCCCGCGCCCAATAGGTCCGCGCCAAATAGCCATGAATCGCATCGAGCTGAAGCCGCACGGGATCCGTGTCGATGTTGTAGCCACTCATCGTCCCGCCCTCAGGAATCCATCGACCACTCGGTTGAGCTCGGGCGCTTCAAGCAGGAACGCATCATGCCCATAGGGCGAGCTCAATTCGACGAAGCTGACCGGCGCGCCCGCGGCGTTGAGCGCGTGGACGATCGAGCGCGAATCGCGCGTGGGGTAGAGCCAGTCGGTGTCAAAGCTGACGAGGCAGAAGCGCGCTCTGGTCTCACGGAAAGCACTGGCAAGCAGGCCACCATGCTCTTCGGCCAAGTCAAAATAATCCATCGCGCGGGTGATGTAGAGATAAGCGTTGGCGTCGAACCGGTCGACGAACGACAGCCCCTGATGACGCAGATAGGATTCGATCTGAAAGTCGGCGTCGAAGCCGAACGACTTGGCCTCGCGCGCCTGAAGCCGCCGCCCGAACTTCTCGGTCAGCCCCGCCTCGGACAGATAGGTGATGTGCGCCGCCATGCGCGCGACGGCGAGGCCGGCGGCGGGCGGTTCGCCGTCATAATAGGCGCCGCCATTCCAGCGCGGATCAGCCATCACCGCCTGCCGCCCGACCTCATGGAAGGCGATGTTCTGCGCCGAGTGGCGCGCGGTCGAGGCGATCACCACGACCGCCTCGACCCGATCGGGGAAGGTCGCGGGCCAGCTCAGCGCCTGCATCCCCCCCATCGATCCGCCGACCACGGCCTTCAAGCGTCCGACGCCCAAATGATCGAGCAGCATCGCCTGTGCACGGACCATGTCGCGGATCGTGATGACCGGAAAGTCCATGCCCCATGGCTTGCCCGTCGCGGGGTTGACCGTCGCGGGACCCGAGCTGCCCATGCAGCTGCCCAGCACATTGGCGCAAACGATGAAGTGGCGCTCGGGATCGACCGGCTTTCCGGGGCCCACCATCCGCGTCCACCAACCCGGCTTGCCGGTCACCGGATGCGGTGAGGCGACATGCTGATCGCCGGTCAGCGCGTGGCAAATCAGAATCGCATTGCCGCCATCGGGCGCGAGGGTTCCGTAGGTCTCATAGGCGATCTCGACCGGCGACAGTAGTGCGCCGCCGTCGAGCCGAAGCGGGCCGGGCAAGGTAACATGACGCGAAAGGCCGAAACGCTGATCGTCGGACATGCGCGCCTGACTAGGGGCGCGAACGCCCCTGTTCAAGCCGCCCGGCGGCGGGAGTGTGCAGCGATCACCGCCTGCGCAGCGAGCCGGCCTGTCTGCGCGCCGCCGTTCATGAAGCCGACCCATGCGTCCGATACATGCTCGCCCGCGAAGATGAGGCGTCCGGCGACCGCCTGCTGCCGTTCCGCCGCATCGTCGGATTCGATCCAGAAGAGCGGACCGAAACGGGTGAGCTGGCCAGGCGCGCTGTTGGTGTAGGCGCCCAGCGTCAGCGCGTCGTTGCACCAATTTGTGCGGCGGACCATGCCGCCGGCTACCGCTTGCGCGATTCCGGGCACCGCGGATTCGGTGCGGTGCGCGAAGGCAGCGGCCAGCGCTTCCGGTGCATCGCGTGCGGCCGTGACCTGATCACCTCCGAGGAACCAGTTCCACACCGGCTTGCCGCCCTCGATACCCTTGAGCGTCCCGTCCCAGCCGAGCGAATAGGGCGAGGCGGTGTCCCACAACTCGCCTCCAGTACCCAGCACATCGGCCCATGGAGTCGCCGCGGCGGTAACCTGTACCTTCTCGTTCCGGCCAAGGTCCGCATCACGCACGAATTCACGCCACCGCGCCGGCAGCGGTACGGCGAAATCGATCTGGCGCAGGACCGGCGCGGGCGCGGCGACGATCACCGTGTCGGCAAGGACATGAGTGCCGCCGAGAAATTCGAGTCGTATGCCGCCCCCGACCTCCCGGATCGCGAGCAGCCGCCGCCCGGTCTCGATCCGGTCGCGATGCGCGTCGGCAATGGCATTCGCGAGCCTTCCCGATCCGCCCGCGATCACGTAGCGCTCGTCGCTGCCCGCCAGCACCTCGACATGCTCGCCCTTCACCGTCGGCAGATTGAAGATCAGCTGGAGTGCGGATGCCTCTCCCGGCTCCGCGCCATATTCGGTGCGGATGCTCGATTCGATCAGTGCGCGGACGCGCGGATCGCGGATCAGCCCGGTGTGGCGGTCGAGATATTGCGCGACCGAGAGCCGGTCGATCGCGGCGGCGGCACGCGGGTTGGCGTCCACCGCCTCCGAATCGCGTGCGATCCGGGCCGCGAGCGGGGCAAGCAGCCGGGCGAGGTCAGCCTGCGAGGCGACCGCGCCATCGGCGAGTACGACTGAATGATGCGGCCCGGACTTGCGGTCGGCCAGCGGCACCGCGAACTCCTTCGCCAGCGCGTGGATGTCGTCATGATCCGAATTGACGAGCTGGCCGCCCGCTTCGAAATATTGCCCGTCGCCGGTGCGCTGGGTGTACATGCGCCCGCCAAGACGATTGCGCGCTTCGTAGAGCCGGGCATCGACGCCCGCCTTGGCCAGATGATGCAGCGCCGAAAGCCCCGCGATTCCACCGCCGACGATCGCGACCCGCCCCGAGGCCGGCAATGCGAGCGCGGGCGCTGGGAGCCCCGCCGCCGCGACACCGCTCGCCGCCATGCCCTGAAGCAGCGCACGACGGCCGATGCCGCCATGTCCGGGACGCGGCGCAGCCCTGCCCCGGACCGCCAGATCGTTCCGCCGCGCCAGCTCAAGCGCGCGCCACAGCGTTTCGCTTCCTCGCATCCATCGTCCCCTGTTTGGTGCGGGTTTAGCACAGAGCGATTTCGCAAACCTTGCCATTCTTACCCGCTTCGGCCATCGCGCGCGCCATGACCGCGCCCATCACCAAGCCGACGCCCAAGCCTTGGGTCATGGACATCGCCCCCTACGTGCCCGGCAAGTCCAAGACCGACGACGGCCGCAAGGCGATCAAGCTCTCGTCCAATGAAAATCCGCTCGGTACGTCGGACAAGGCCCGCGCCGCATTCGCCACCGCCGCGAACAGCCTCGAGCGCTATCCCGACGCGAGCGCGGTCGAGCTGCGCGAGGCGCTGGCGGACCTGCACGGGCTCGATGCCGCGCGGATCATCTACGGCAACGGATCGGACGAAGTTCTCCACCTCGCCGCCGGCGCGTTCGCCGGACCGGGCGACGAGATCATCTACGTCAATTACGGCTTCACCGTGTACCCGATCGCGACGCGGCGCGTGGGCGCCACCCCGGTCGTGGCACCGGACAAGGATTATGCGACTGACGTCGACGCGATCCTCGCCAGCGTGACCGATCGGACGCGGATGGTGTTCATCGCCAATCCCAACAACCCGACCGGCACCTATGCCAGCCGTGAAGAGATCGCACGGCTGCACGCGGGCCTTCGCCCCGACATCCTGTTGGTGCTCGACCACGCCTATGCCGAGTATATCGAGGGCGAGATCGACGATGGCGGGATGGAACTCGCCAAGACCCAGCCCAATGTGCTGGTCACCCGCACCTTCTCCAAACTCTACGGCCTTGCCGCCGAGCGGATCGGCTGGGGTTATGGCTCGGCCGAGGTGATCGAGGCGATGCACCGCATCCGCCTGCCCTTCAGCATCACCATCGCCGGTACGGCGGCGGCGATCGCGGCGCTGCACGACGACGACTTCGTCGCGCATACGCGCAGCCACAATGCCCAGTGGCGCCGCTGGTTCGCGGACGAGATCGCCAAGCTCGGCAATGCCGGGCTGCGCGCCGTGCCGAGCCAGGCGAACTTCGTGCTGGTACTGTTCGAGGGCGCGCTGACCGCGGAGACCGCGTACAAGGGCCTGATGGACGAGGGCTATATCGTCCGCTGGTTGCCCGGTCAGGGGCTGCCTCACGGCCTGCGCATCACCATCGGCACCGAGGACGAGACGCGCGCGGTCGCCGCGATCCTGCAGAAGATGGTGGCGGAGACGCAAGCTTCCGCGACCGCGGGATGAAGCGTTTCGGAATCATCGGTTTCGGGCGGTTCGGACAGCTCGCGGCGAAGCATCTGCGTGGCCATTTCACCGTCACGGTGCACGACGCGGCGGACGTCAGCGAGGCCGCGGCGGCGATCGGTGTCGAGACCGGCGCGCTCGCGGACGTGGCCGAATGCGACGTGGTGATGCTCGCCGTGCCGGTTCAGGCGATGGCGGCCACGATCACGGCGATCGCGCCTCTGGTACGACCGGGCGCGCTGGTGCTCGATGTCGCGTCGGTCAAGATGCTGCCCGCGCGCTGGATGCTCGAGGCACTGCCCGAGAGCGTCGATATCGTCGCCACCCACCCGCTATTCGGCCCGCAGAGCGCGCGGAACGGCCTCGAAGGCCAGCCGCTGGTCGTCTGCGCGGTGCGCGGCGAGCGGCATCACAAGGTCGCCGAATTCGGCCGCAGCCTTGGCTTGTCGGTCTCGCTCACCACTGCCGAAGAGCATGACCGCGAAATGGCCTATGTTCAGGCGCTGACCCACCTGATCGGGCGCGCGCTGGTCAACATCCGCATTCCGGACGAGGAGCTGAAGACCAACAGCTACCAGCATCTGCTGGAGCTGTGCGGGCTGATCCGCGACGACACCAAGGAGCTGTTTTTCGCGATCCAGAACCTCAACCCCTATGCCGAGGAAATCACCCGCCAGTTCATCGCCGAGGCCAACGGCCTGCTGGCGGAGAGCCTGAAAGCGGGGAACCGCAGCGCGGCGGATTGAACTGATCGCGCCACCACTTCAGCGAGGCTGAACACAACCCTAGCGCGACTGGCTCCAGCCAAGCACCAGCACGACCGCGCCCACAAGCGACGCGGCGGTGCGGACATGGTTCCAAAACACCCAGTCGCGCAGGTAGCGTGCCCAGACCGCCGCCCCGTCGGCGCTGGCCGGATCGGCGGCGGCGATGGCGTTATTGAGCGGGACGTTGCACACCATCGTCACCGCGAAGCAGCCCAGCACATAGAGGGCCGCGCCCGCGATCACATAAATGGCGCCCGGCTGGCCGGGATTGAGGATCGCGACGATGCCGAGCCCGCAGAGCAACAGCGCGGTGCCGATGAAGATGCCGAGGAAGAGCGGATTGATGACGGTGACGTTGATCGCCTGCATCGCGCGGATACCCTCCGGCACCGGCAAGCGCGCCAACGCCTGCATGACGAAGGTCGAGAAGCCGTAGAACACCCCGCCGATGACGAAGGCGCCGACCGCGGCGATCAGGACGGGAAGCTTGAGCAAACCGATCATCATCCGTCTCCCTTGGATATCGGCCCCGTTTCAAGGCTCGAGTGCGTTGATTCCGCGATGCACCTGCGCTTCGACGTCCGTCCGCTCCAGCCCCGGCGCGATCGGCGCGCCGAAGCGGAAGGTGACAATGCCCGCACGCTTCGGCCCTCGCCGCGGCCACACGCGCCCGCTGTCGAGCGCGATCGGCACAACCGGAAGACCAAGCGCGCGATAGAGACCCGCAAAACCCGACCGCAACGGCGGCGTCTCACCCGGCGTGACGCGCGTCCCTTCAGGGAAAATCAGGACCGACCGGCCCTCGCTCAATGCCGTCTTCGCCTCGCGCATCATCTGGCGCAGCGCCTTGGCGTTGGCGGAGCGATCGACGACGATCACGCCATAGCGGCGCGCGGCCCAGCCCCAGAACGGGATCCGCGCCAGTTCGCGCTTCATCACGATCGCAGGCGCGTCGAGCATCGTCGCGATCGCCATCGTCTCGAACATGGCCTGATGCTTGGCGGGGTAAAGCGCCGGGCCGGCAGCACGCTGCCCCTCGACCACGATGCGGATGCGCAGGATATGCCGCGCCGACCAGACGCCGAGCCGCGCCCAGCCCATGCAATAAGGTCGCAGGACCCGCGTGCCGAACAACGCCGCGACCGGCGTCCCCAGCACGATGGGCACCGACAGGCCGTAGAAGAAGATCGCATAAGCGATGCTGCGCAGCCGCTCAGCCATTGCCGATCCCGAACAGCAGCGCGATCCGGCGGACCAGATACTTATGATATTCGCGCAACAGCATGGCGAAGCGCGCATTGGTGCGCACGCCATCCCCGACGATCTCCACCTCACCGCCCAGCGCGTTCCCCAGCTCGAGCTTGGCGCGGGGGACGTGCCAGTCGGCGGTGACGAGACGCACGGACTTATAGCCATGCTTGCGCACCCAGGCAGCGGTCTCGTCGGCGTTGGAGCGGGTGTCGACCGCCTCATGTCCCAGATCGATGCAGCAACGGAACAGCGACGGCGGCGCGCGGTGCGCGACGGCGAGCTCGATCGGCCGCACCGTGGGGTCGGTGCCGGTGATCAGCATACGCTTGGCCGACCCCGCCTGAAGCAGCGCGATACCACGCGGGATGCGACCGGCGCCACCGGTGGGCACGACCACCGCGTCGGTCTTGATGCCCGGATCGAGCGGCTTGCCGAGCGAGAGCATGAACAGCGCGAAGCCCAACGCCCAGGCGAGGCCCAGCACCGCAAGGATGCGCCAGATCACGCGCATCACAGTGTCTTCTCCAACGTGCCGAGTACCGCAATGCGTGCGGCGACCAGCGCCATCAGCGCAAAGGCGACCGGCAGCAGCAACAGCAGCAGCCAGTCGGTCGGCACGAGCGCGACCCCGCCCAGCAGTTCCGACCCCAGTCCCGCGGCCTGCTGGCCGAGCAACCACACGATTCCCAGCGCCGCGACCGTGCCGAGCAGTCCGCCGAGCAAGGTGTCGAGCGCGATCCGCCGCTGAAACAACCGCGCGACCTGCATGTCGGTCGATCCGAGCATATGAAGCACGGCGATGGTGTCGCGATGCGAATCTAGTCCGCCACGCGCGGTGAGCAGCACGACGATCGCGGTCGCGGTGGCCATCAGCACGACCAGCGCGACAGCGAACCAGGTGATCGTGTCGAGGAAGGCGCTGACCGGCGAAAGCCATTGCGCGTGCCGGTCGATCTGCGCCGCCGGGGCCACGGCACGCGCGGCGGTGCGCACGCGATCGATCGCCGCGGAATCACCCGATGCGAGATCGACATCGATCATCGCCGGCATCGGCAGGTCGGCGTCCAACCCCGCCTCCCCCAGCCACGGCTCGAGCAGGTCGGCGAGGCGCGCGCGGTCGACCTCGGCGACGCGCATCACACCGGGAAGCGCGCGGACGCGCTGCACGATGGCGCGCGTTGCCGCGTCGCGTTTCGCGGCATCGCCCTCGGCCAATTGAATGGTGAGTCGCCCGGCAAGCTGGCGGTCGAGCGTCCGGCTCGCGCCCGCCATGCCCAGCCCCAGCGCCGCGGCGAGCA
>Ga0247822_10000320_pt1 | contig 24818 bp, 20 predicted proteins | sample 13C_Cellulose_Da_FD_192423 | JGI IMG/M metagenome (GOLD analysis project Ga0247822, IMG submission 192423) | Soil microbial communities from agricultural site in Penn Yan, New York, United States - 13C_Cellulose_Day30 | ecosystem: Environmental > Terrestrial > Soil > Agricultural land | place...
GGTAGAAGAACTGCAGTCCTATGCAGGCGGCCGCGGAGACGAGATAGGCCTGCCAGAACGCGATGTGCTCGGACAGGCTGAGCAGCAACAGGAAGAAGATCGCCAGCGCCAGGCCCACCAACAGGTACTGCAGCGGATGGATCGGCAGGCGCTTGATCAGTTCGAACAGCGCGAAACCGACGAAGGTCAACACCACGAACAGGATGCCGTACTTGCTGGCGCGGTCGACCTGCGTGTACACGTCAACGGTGTCCGCGAGGCTGACCACCGCGCTGTCGATGGCGGTGTCGCTGCTGTCGTCGGCAGCGTAGCCGGATGGCGTGGCGCTCAACGACGGCGGCTGGGTCAGCTTGCCCGATGCGGATTCCAGCTGGCTCTGCGCCGCGCTCGCCAGCGAAGAGACCTGCCAGCGCGCGGTGAAGCCCGCATCGCCCAGCGTCTTGCTGTTGGGCAGGAAGCGGCCACCGAACAGCGGCTGCCGCCAGGGGGAGCTCATCGCGATGTCGTTGCTGTCTGCGATCGGCGCGATGCCGAGCGTCTGGGTGCCGGCCAATGCCATGTCCAGGTGCACCTCGCTCGCGGGCAGGGCGCCGCCCTGTACCTCCAGCAGCGCGTGGATGCCTTCCATCCGCGACGACATCGCGCCGGTGCCGGCGGCCAGCGTCCGCGGCACGCCATCGACCTTCAGCGACGGCGTGCCGACCAGGCCGCGCACATCGGCCATCCCGACCACCACGTAGGGCTGCCCGTAGACGCGCCCGTCGGCACCCGGCACCTGCAGGGGTGCGAAGCTCGCCTTCATCGCCGCCTTCCATTCGTACACATTGACCGTGTACAGCCCGATGCGCCGCTCGCCCGGCTGCAGGCGACCGTCCACGGCCAGGGTGGCAGGGGTCTGCAGCAGGTAGCCCTCCTTCACATCCCGGCGCACCTCGGGCTTGCCGTCTTCGTTCAACGCGTTGACGAGGCGCTCTTCGCGCCACGGGATGACACGCAGCGGGCCGACCACCTGCTGTGGCCCGGCCATGCTCTGCGAGACGCGCGTTTCGGCCAGCGCACGGTAACGCTCGCGGTCCTGGATGACCCCGCGGATCATCACCAGTGGAATGAGCAGCAGCAGGACCAGCCCGCCGACGGTGAGGAAACGCAACAGCAACTTCAATGACTTCATGTCGATGCCCCGGTTGGATACGGGATGCATCGTCCGGTGCCGGTGTGCAACCGGCAGGAAGCGTGTTTGAAGGCTGTGTGAAGTGCGGACTAGAGCCTGGGCAGCGACAGCACCGCTTCGGCACCACCGTCGTGGCGGTTGTCCAGCGTGGCTTCGCCACCATGCAGGCGCATCACTTCGCGCACGAACGGCAGGCCCAGGCCGGAACTGCGCTGGCCGCCATCGGGCCGAGGCAGCGAATAGAAGCGCTCGAACACGCGCTCGCGTGCGTAGTCAGGCACGCCCGGCCCGCGGTCGCGGACGATGAAGCGCACCAGTCCGTCCGTGGCCTCGACCGCGAGCTCCACCGTGCCGCCCGGCGGCGAAAAGGCGATGGCGTTGTCCAGCAGGTTGCCCAGTGCGCGCCGCAGCAGGAAGGCGTCGCCTTCCACCGCCCAGGCCCCCGTCTGCGGCACACGCACCACGTCCACGCCGTGCGGGGTGAGCTTGGCGTCCAGGCCCTGCACCACCTCGTCCGCCAGCGCCGAGGTATCCACGCGTTCGCGGCGCTGCAGCCAGCCGTGCTGTTCCACTTCGGCCAGGGCCAGCAGCTTGTCGATGGTCTCGGTGAGGCGGTGTTCCTGGGTCTGGATGTTGCGGACGAAACGCTGGTGGTCCGCTTCGGGCAGGGGCTCCTGCAGCAGCTCGGCGGCACCGCGGATCGCGGCGAGCGGGCTCTTCATCTCATGCGTGAGCGACTGCACGTACTGCTCGACGTACGCCTTGCCCTGCAGCTTGCGGCGCATGGTCTCCAGTGCGCGGCCGAGGTCGCCGATCTCGTCGGCGCGCGGGCGTGGCGGCGGCACCGGCTCACCCGCGCTGACCGCCTGCGCGTAGCGGTTCAACCCGCCGATGCCGCGCACCAGCCACCACGTCATCAGCACGCCGATCAGGGCGGAGATGCCGATCAGCCAGGCGCCGCGCAACAGGATGCTGCGCTGGCTGGCGACGATGAAGGGCTCGATGCTGCGGTTGGGCTGCGACAGCGTCAGCACGCCCAGCAGCGTGGCGCGATCGGCCGGATCGTAGATCGGCGCGGCCACGTGCATCACCGTATTGGTCTCGTCGCCGGGCGCTTCGGGACTGGAACGGGCCCCGTATTCGCCGCGCAAGGTGCGGTAGACATCGTTCCAGCGCGAGTTGTCGCGGCCTACATCGCGTCCCTGCGAGTCGAAGACCACCGTGCCGCGCGCGTCGGTCACGGTGACGCGATAGTCCACGGAGCGCTTCTGGAAACGCCATACCCAGGCCTTCGGATCACGCTGCTGCGCCTGGGCCACGTTGCCGGCGAAGGTTCCCCCGGCGATGCGGCCCGCCTTCAGGTCGTCGGCGGCCATCTCGGCCAGCATGTTGGCCGCATCGACCAGCGTGGATTCCATCGCCTGCCGCACGCCCGGCTTCACTTCGTTGACGAACACCCGCATCACGAAGAACGCGGCGATGCCGACGATCAGGAAGAAGCCGAGGACGAGCTTCAGCCCCAGCCGCATCTCAGGCCTCGATCGCGTAACCCAGGCCGCGATGGGTGCGGATCGGGTCGGGGTCGGCGCCAGCCGCGCGCAGCTTGGCGCGCAGTGTCTTGACGTGGGTGTCGACGGTGCGGTCGGCGCTGTCGGCGTCGCTGTCCCATCCGCGGTCCATCAACTGCGCACGGCTGAGGATCGCGCCCGGCCGCTGCAGCAGCGCATCCAGCAGCCCGTACTCGTAGCGTGTCAGGTCCAGCAACTGCTGCCGGAAGCGGATGCGGTGGCCGTCGCGGTCGATGGCGAAGTCACCGCGCGCGGTCCATTCGCCCTCCACGGCCTTGACCGTACCGCCGGCACGCCGCAGGCGGGCGCGCACGCGCGCCACCAGTTCGCGTGGCGAGAAAGGCTTGGTGACGTAGTCGTCCGCGCCCAGTTCCAGCCCCAGCACGCGGTCGATCTCGTCGTTGCGTGCGGTCAGGAAGATCACCGGCACGTCGCTGAAACCGCGCAGTTCGCGGCAGACATCGAAGCCGCTGGCGTCGGGCAGGCCGACGTCGAGCACCACCACGTCCACGCCGCCGGCGCGCACGCGCGGCGCGACCTCGCGCGCCAGCAGGCAGTGGTCGGCTTCGATGCCTTCGCTGCGCAGGGCATACAGCACGGCATCGGCGATGGCGGCTTCGTCTTCGGCAATCAATACACGGGGCATGGCGCAAGCATATATGCTGCGCGCCATGAATTACCGCCATGCCTTCCACGCCGGCAACCACGCCGATGTCCTCAAGCACATCGTGCTGCTGGCCATGATCGATGCGCTGAAACGCAAGGACGCGCCGTTCTTCGTGCTGGACACGCATGCCGGTCGCGGCCGTTACCTGCTCGGCGGCTCGGAAAGCCGCAAGACCTCCGAAGCCGACGAAGGGGTGTTCAAGCTGCTCGACGCGCCACGCATGCCGGAACTCGTGGAGGCCTATCTCCGCGCGGTGCAGGCGAGCAACCCGGTCGGCGCGCTGGTCGCCTACCCCGGGTCGCCGCTGCTGACCGCGCAGGCCCTGCGCGCCCAGGACCGGCTGGCGGCCTGCGAACTGCAACCGGACGAGGCGCAGGCGCTGAAGGACCTGTTCGCCGGCGACCAACGTGTTGCCGTCCATGCGCGCGACGGTTACGCGGCGATGAAGGCGCTGCTGCCGCCCCGTGCAGGCGCGCAGCGCATCGCTCGCGGCCTGGTGCTGATCGATCCGCCCTACGAAGCCCAGGATGCCGAGTACCCGCAGATCATCGCCTCGCTGCGCGATGCCCTGGAGCGTTGGCCGGCCGCGACCTACGCGGTCTGGTATCCCATCAAGCAGCGGCGCACGTTGTCGCCGTTCTTCCGCAAGGCGACTTCGCTGCCCTCCAAGGGGGCGTTCGTCGCCGAGTTGCAGGTGCGGCCGGACGACTCGCCGCTGCGCCTCACCGGTAGCGGCATGCTGGTGCTCAATCCGCCCTGGCAACTGGACAAGGCGCTGGCGCCGGTGCTGCCGGCGCTCGCTGCCGCCCTGGGCGAGGCCGGCGCCAGCCACCGGCTGGAGTGGCTGCGCGCACCGGACTGACCCCGGCGGCGGGATCACGCGGCCCGGTCAGGGCGCTGTGCGAGAATCGCGCCCTTCCCCTTCACGACGACCCTCATCCATGGCCGGATCCAGCCTCTTCGCCCTGATCGACGACATCGCCACGCTGCTGGACGATGTGTCCGTGATGACCAAGGTCGCTGCGAAGAAGACGGCAGGCGTACTGGGCGACGACCTGGCACTGAATGCCCAGCAGGTCACCGGCGTGAAGGCGGACCGCGAACTGCCCGTGGTGTGGGCAGTGGCGAAGGGATCGGTGGTCAACAAGGCCATCCTGGTGCCGGCCGCGCTGGCGATCAGCGCACTGGAAACCTGGCTGCACGGCAAGGGCTACAACATCCCGCTGGTGACGCCGCTGATGATGCTGGGTGGCGCCTTCCTGTGCTTCGAGGGCGTGGAGAAACTGGCGCACAAGTTCCTGCATGGCAAGGAGACGGACAGCCAGCACCACGCCGAACTGGTCAAGGCGGTGCAGGACACGAACGTGGACATGGTCGCGTTCGAGAAGGACAAGATCCGCGGCGCCATCCGCACCGACTTCATCCTGTCGGCGGAGATCATCGTCATCTCGCTGGGCACGCTGACGGGACGCACCTTCATGGAGCAGGTGCTCACGCTGGTGGCGATCTCCGCGATCATGACCGTGGGCGTCTACGGCCTGGTGGGCGGCATCGTGAAGCTGGACGATGCCGGCCTGGCATTGACCTCCGATGCCCGCGAGAGCGGCTGGGCGCGGCTCAAGCGCGCCTTCGGCCGCGGCATCCTCTACAGCGCGCCCTATCTGATGAAATTCCTTTCCATCGCCGGCACCGCCGCGATGTTCCTCGTCGGTGGCGGCATTCTCGTCCACAGCATCCCGGCACTGCATCACTTCATCCAGCCTTACGCGGAAGGCAGCGTGGGCTGGTTGTGGGAAGGCCTGTTCAATGCAGGCGTCGGTGTGGTGGCCGGTGCGATCATCGTGGCCGTGGTCACCGCCATCTCGCGCCTGCGCGGCAAACGCCACGGCGCCTGAACCAGCGACGCCACGGCCCTCGCCCCGTCTCCGGATTTCATGCGAGCATCACACCATGACCGCGCCGAAACGCCTCCCGCCCTGGCATGAACACTTCCGCCTGCCCAGTGGGCGCGAATTGCTGATCCGGCCGATCCGGCCCGAAGACGCCGGCCCCATCCAGGGCGCGTTCGGACTGCTGGGTCCGGAGGAAATACGCCACCGCTTCCTCTACGCACTGAAGGAACTCACGCCGGAGATGGCGCAGCGGCTGGCGCATCCCGACCCCAATACCGAATTCGCGCTGGTCGCCGCCGAAACGCTGCCGCCGGGCGAAGCGCTGGTGGGCGCCGTCGCCCGCGCGGCCATGGTGCCGCGTACGCGCGATGCCGAGTTCGCCATCCTGGTCAGCCACTTCATCGCCGGGCAGGGGCTGGGCCGCCACCTGATGCGCAAGCTCGCCAAATGGGCGCGCTCGAAGAAGCTCGACCGCCTGTATGGCGACGTGCTGGATTCCAACCAGCCGATGCTCGCGCTGGCGCAGTCGCTGGGGTTCAAGCGCGTGCGCGAGAACGACGGCTCCGGTCTGGTCCGCGTGGTACTGGATCTCAACGAAGAAGCCTGAGGCGCGCAGCGCTGGCGTTCCGATCAACGGCCGCCCCGGCATCGGCGCGCAGGCGTAGGCTGCCGTGCAGGGGGCTGGCGGCAAGCCCTGCCGTGTTCGCCCAGGTCACGGCCCATGGCTATCGACAATGATCGCCTGAACACCTTCCTCGGCCGCGCTGTCGGCGATCTCGGCGCGGCGATCAGCGCTACGCTGATGCTGGTCGGCGACCGCCTGGGCTTGTACCGCGCGCTGGCGGCATTCCCTGCCACGCCTGCCGACCTTGCGCAGCGCACGCACACGCACGAGCGCTACATCCGCGAATGGCTGGCCAACCAGGCGGCCGGCGGCTACGTCACCTACGACGCCGACAGCGGACGTTACTCGCTCGATGACGCGCAGACGCTCTGCCTGGCCAGCCCCGACAGTCCCGTCGACCTGGCCGGCGCCTACTACATCGTCGAAGCGGCCTTCCATGCGCTGGAACGCACGACCGAGAACTTCCGCACCGGCCAGGGCATGGAATGGGGCGAACACCATGCCTGCCTGTTCCACGGTACGGAACGCTTCTTCCGTGCCGGTTACCACGCCCACCTGCTGACCGAATGGCTGCCCGCGCTGGATGGCGCGGTCGAGAAGCTCGGGCACGGCGCGCACGTGGCCGACGTGGGCTGCGGCCATGGCGCCAGCACGCTGCTGATGGCAAGAGCCTTCCCGCATTCGCAGTTCGTCGGCTACGACTACCATGCCGATTCCGTCCGTACCGCCAACGAGCGTGCAAGCGCCGCCGGCATCCGCAACGCGCGTTTCGAGGTGGCCGATGCGGTGGGCTATGACGAAGAAGACCTCGACCTGGTGACATTCTTCGATTGCCTGCACGACATGGGCGATCCGATCGGCGCGGCCCGGCATGCGTACCAGGCCCTAAAGCCGGATGGCCACTGCCTGCTGGTGGAGCCGTTCGCCGGCGACCACGTACAGGACAACCTCAACCCGGTGGGGCGCGTCTATTACGGCGCTTCTTCGCAGATCTGCGTACCGGTATCCCTCGCCCGCCACGGCCCCGCGCTGGGTGCCCAGGCCGGACAGGCCCGGTTGCAACAGGTGATGGCCGAAGGCGGATTCCGGCGTTTCCGGCGCGCGGCGGAAACGCCGTTCAACCTGGTACTGGAAGCCCGTCCCTGAACCTTGCCGAGGAGTCCGCCATGCCCCGCTACCTGATCGAACGCGATATCGAAGGTGCCGGCCTGATGACGCCGGCCGAGCTCAGGACGGTCGCGCAGAAGTCGTGCAGCGTGCTGGACGAACTCGGCCCGCAGGTGCAGTGGGAACACAGCTACGTCACCGACGACAAGATCTACTGCGTCTACCGCGCGCCCAGCGAAGCACTGGTCCGCGAACACGCACGCCTCGGTGGGTTTCCGGCCAACCGCATTTCCGCGGTGACGCAGGTGATCGACCCCCTGACCGCCGAGTGACCCCAGCCGGGCGTGACGGCCGGCCGGCGCGCGCTTGGTAAACTCCACCTCCCTTCGCGCTGGGCACCCCACGGTGTCCGGCGCTGCCGCTGTTTTGTGTACCCATGACCGATACCAAGAAACCTTCCCTGCCCGCTCCGCCCCTGCCTCGTGGCGGCCAATCCCGCGCCTGGTGGCGCGCGCCCGCGTCGCCCACCGCGCTGGCCTGGTCCATCGCCGCAGCCGCGCGTGCGCATGCCGGCCCGGTGCTGGTGGTCGCGCGCGACAACCACGAGGCGCACCAGCTGGAAGCGGACCTGCACACGCTGCTGGGCACCGCGGCCGACGTGCCGGTGGTGCCGTTCCCGGACTGGGAGACGCTGCCGTACGACCAGTTCAGCCCGCACCCCGACATCGTGTCGCAGCGCCTGTCCGCGCTGCACCGCCTGCCGACGCTGTCGCGCGCGATCGTGGTCGTGCCTGTGCAGACGCTGATGCAGCGCCTGTCGCCGCTGCGCCACATCGTCGGCGGTAGCTTCGACTATCGCGTCGGGCAGCGCCTGGACTTCGACGCCGAAAAGCGCCGGCTCGAAGCGGCCAGCTACCGGCACGTGCCGCAGGTACTGGACCCGGGCGACTTCGCCGTGCGTGGTGGCCTGCTGGATGTCTATCCGATGGGCGCGGAGGCGCCGCTGCGGATCGAACTGCTGGACGACAGCATCGACTCGATCCGCCATTTCGATCCGGAAAGCCAGCGCTCGCTCGACAGGACCGATGCCGTGCAATTGCTGCCCGGGCGCGAAGTACCCCTGGACGAGCGTTCGGTGGAGCGCGCGATGACGCTGCTGCGCGACCGCTTCGACGTGGACACGCGCCGCAGTGCCCTGTACCAGGATCTGAAGTCCGGGCTGGCACCGGCGGGCGTGGAGTACTACCTGCCGCTGTTCTTCGACCAGACCTCCACGCTGTTCGACTACCTGCAGGAAAACACGCTGCCCGTGCTCACCGACGGCTTCGGTGAAGCCGCCGAGGCCTTCTGGGCACAGACCCGCAACCGCTACGAGCAGCGCCGCCACGACATCGAGCGCCCGCTGCTGCCGCCGGACGAGCTGTACCTGTCACCGGACGGCCTGCGCGAGCAGCTCAACCGGCGTGCGCGCATCGAGGTCTGCGGCGCGCAGCACAGCCGGTACGCCGATGCGCTGCCGCTGGGCGACCAGCCGTTGCCGCCGCTGCCGGTCGCGGCGAAGGACGCGCCTGCGGGCGACGCGCTGAAATCGTTCCTCGGCCACTACCCGGGCCGCGTGCTGATCGCCGCCGACTCGCCCGGCCGTCGCGAAGCGCTGCTGGAAGTGCTGCAGACGGCGGAACTGAAGCCAATGGTGGTCGCCGACTTCAGCGCCTTTCTCCCTTCTCCCGCCGGGAGAAGGTGGCGCGAAGCGCCGGATGAGGGTGCGGCGGAGATCTCGACGACGGAGCCATCGCGCACGTCCCGCACCCTCACCCCAACCCCTCTTCCGGGGGGAGAGGGGCTTCCTCGCTTCGCCATCGCGGTAGCGCCGCTCGCCGATGGCTTCGCGCTGGACGATCCGCGCATCGCGGTACTCACCGAACGCCAGCTGTTCCCCGAGCGCGCCACCCAGGCGCACCGGCGCAAGCGCACCGGCCGCGAACCGGAAGCGATCATCCGCGACCTCGGCGAGCTGACCGAGGGCGCGCCCATCGTCCACGAGGATCATGGCGTGGGCCGTTATCGCGGCCTGATCGCGATGGACGTGGGCGGCATGCCGGGCGAGTTCCTCGAGATCGAATACGCCAAGGGCGATCGCCTGTACGTGCCGGTTGCGCAGTTGCACCTGATCAGCCGTTACTCGGGCGCGTCGGTGGAAACGGCACCGCTGCATTCGCTCGGGGGCGAAGCCTGGGCCAGGGCGAAGAAGAAGGCGGCGGAGAAGGTGCGCGACGTGGCCGCCGAGCTGCTCGAGATCCAGGCGCGCCGGCAGGCCCGCGCCGGCCTGGCGCTGCACCTGGACCGCGCGATGTACGAGCCATTCGCGGCGGGCTTTCCGTTCGAGGAGACACCCGACCAGCACCATGCCATCGAAGCGGTCATCCGCGACCTGGCCAGCAGCCAGCCGATGGACCGCGTGGTCTGCGGCGACGTCGGCTTCGGCAAGACCGAGGTGGCCGTGCGCGCCGCCTTCGCTGCGGCCAGCGCCGGCAAGCAGGTGGCGGTGCTGGTGCCGACCACGCTGCTGGCCGAGCAGCACTACCGCAACTTCCGTGACCGCTTCGCCGACTGGCCGCTGAAGGTGGAGGTCCTGTCGCGCTTCAAGACCACCAAGGAGATCAAGGCCGAACTCGACCGCCTGGCGGAAGGCAAGCTGGACGTCATCGTCGGCACGCATCGCCTGCTGCAATCGGACGTGAAATTCAAGGACCTTGGGCTGGTGATCGTGGACGAGGAGCAGCGGTTCGGCGTGCGCCAGAAGGAAGCGCTGAAGGCGTTGCGCGCGAACGTGCACCTGCTGACGCTGACCGCCACGCCTATCCCGCGCACGCTCAACATGGCGATGGCCGGCCTGCGCGACCTGTCCATCATCGCCACCCCACCGGCCAACCGCATGGCGGTGCAGACCTTCGTCACGCCGTGGGACGCGGCCATGCTGAAGGAGGCGTTCCAGCGCGAACTCGCGCGCGGTGGCCAGGTGTACTTCCTGCACAATGACGTGGAGAGCATCGGCCGCATGCAGCGCGACCTGCAGGAGCTGGTGCCCGAAGCACGCATCGGCGTCGCGCACGGGCAGATGCCCGAACGCGAGCTGGAACAGGTGATGCTGGATTTCCAGAAGCAGCGCTTCAACGTGCTGCTGTGCACGACCATCATCGAATCGGGCATCGACATCCCGAATGCGAACACCATCATCATGAACCGCGCCGACAAGTTCGGCCTGGCGCAGCTGCACCAGTTGCGCGGGCGCGTCGGCCGTTCGCACCACCGCAGCTACGCGTACCTCGTGGTGCCGGACAAGCGCAGCATCACCGCCGATGCGCAACGCCGACTGGAAGCCATCGCCTCGATGGACGAACTGGGCGCCGGCTTCACGCTGGCCACGCACGATCTTGAAATCCGCGGCGCCGGTGAACTGCTGGGCGAGGACCAGAGCGGCCAGATGGCCGAGGTGGGCTTCAGCCTGTACACCGAACTGCTCGAGCGCGCGGTGCGTTCGATCAAGGCCGGCCACCTGCCCGACGTGGACCTGGGCCAGGAGCGCCGCGGCGCCGAGGTCGAGTTGAACGTGCCGTCGTTGATCCCGGACGACTACCTGCCCGACGTGCACACGCGCCTGACGCTGTACAAGCGCATCAGCAGCGCGCGCGACAAGGACGAACTGCGCGACCTGCAGGTGGAGATGATCGACCGCTTCGGCCTGCTGCCGGATCCGGCCAAGTACCTGTTCGCCACGGCGGAACTGAAACTCGCCGCGAACGAGATGGGCATACGCAAGCTGGAACTCGGCGAGCATGGCGGCCGCATCGTGTTCGAAGCCAAGCCGAAGATCGACCCGATGGCCGTGATCCAGCTGATCCAGAAGCAACCCAAGCTCTACACGATGGAGGGTCCGGACAAGCTGCGCATCAAGGTGCCGCTGCCGGAGGCGCCCGACCGTTTCAATGCGGCCAAGGCATTGCTGACCACGCTGGCGGTGTGATGCGAATTGGCCCTTGCAGGAGGGGCTCCAGCCCCTCCTGCGGGGGTGAGCCGATGCAATCCGTCGCGACCGCGTGCGACCCTGGCGCTACAGCTGCGATTCGATCGGCAGCCAGCCGACGGCACGCGCCACCCATCGGCGCCACGCGCTGGCTTCCGGTTCACGCTCCCACACCTTCGGCGGCTGCGTGGACGCGTCCTCCCAGCGCAGCGCGCCATCTTTCAGGGACACGCGATAACTCCGGTCGGGTGCGATCTTGGCCTGGTAGCTGCGCAGCAGCGCGGCCGCGGCACCGCGATCGCGGAACAGCACGCCCATCTCGGTGTTGAGGTTGACCGAGCGCGGGTCGAGGTTGAAGGAACCGATGAAGCCGGCGTCATCGTCCACGACGAACGCCTTCGTATGCAGGCTGGCACCGCTGGAACCGAACAGGCTGCTGTCCTGTTCGCCATGCGGCATCAGCTCGAACAGCGTCACGCCGCCTTCCAGCAACGCTACGCGATAGGGTGCGTAACCCCCATGCACGGCCATGACGTCGTTGGCGGCAAGCGAGTTCGTCAGCACGCCGACGTCCACGCCCTGCGCGCGCCTGGCCACCAGCCAGCGCGCGCCTTCGTCGCCCGGCACGAAGTACGGCGAGATCACCCGCAGCTGGCGCTTGGCCTCGCCCATCGCCCTGCCCAGCCGATGGACCAGCCACTGGCCCTGTCCTTCCCCTTGGCCCTTGGAGGCGGGATCGGAATACACACCCACGTCATCCAGCCAGTGCAGCGTGGTGCCCCCCACCAGCGCGCGGACGCCGGGGGAACGCCGCAACCTCGCCACGTAGTCGCCCGCCTGTGCGGACGCATACCCGGCATCGCCGTTCTCGCGCAGCCGCTCCAGCGCGCCCTTCTCCGCGGTCGTCAGCGCTGCGAGTGGAATGACCGAGGCGCTGTTCCAGAAGTCGTCGAAGATCGCCGCTGCCTGCGCGACCGCAGGTCCGATGAGTACCGCATCCAGATCGAGGAAATTGGTCTGCGCGGCGGCGTCGAAATACTCGTCGCCCACGTTGCGGCCACCCACGACCGCCACGCGTCCATCGGCAATCCAGGCCTTGTTGTGCATGCGGCGGTTCATGCTGACCGGGCGCAACAGCATCTCGCTGGCACGGCCCAGCACGCCGGCACGGCTGCGCGAGGGATTGAACAGGCGCACCTCGATGTTGGCATGCGCATCCAGTGCGGCGAGCTGGGAATCCTTGCCATGCGCGGTCATGTCGTCCAGCAGCAGGCGCACGCGCACGCCGCGATCGGCCGCGCGCAGGGCCTCGTAGCTCAGCAGGTTGCCGGTGAAGTCCTGGTTCCAGATGTAGTACTGCAGGTCCAGGCTGCGGCCTGCCGCGCGCGCCGTGGCGGCACGCACGGTGAAGGCGTCCAGGTTGTCCTGCAACAGGGCCATCCCGCTCCGCCCCGGATGCTCGCGCAGCAAGGGCGCGATGGCGCGGTCGAGCGGCGTGGCATCGGCGGCGATCGGCAGCGACATCGAGGCAGGCCCGCGCGCGGCCTCCGCGAACCTTCCGTAGCTGTACAGCGCCGTGCACGACGCCACCACCAGGATCAGCAGCAGGATACCCAGCCGACGCAACCACCTGCGCATGGTGTCCCCTTCTTCACGCATGGAGCCTTATCGTAGCCGCAGCCGTGTGAGGACACCGCTTGCGCGGTCCCGCCCACCGTTGCACGCTCGATGCCTCCGTCATGTCCGGGATTGCCATGCGCCTGCCGTACCTGCTCCGCTTTTTCGCCCTGCTGCTCATGCTCCCGTTGCTCGCTGCCTGCGCTTCCGGACCGGCGCGGGAGGCCGCCTCGGCCCCCCTGACCTTCATCGTGGTGCGGCACGCCGAAAAGGCCACCGACGACCCGGAGAATCCGAGTCTCTCCGCCGCCGGCCTGGCCCGCGCCGATGCACTGGCCCAACGCCTGCACGATGTCCCGCTGATCGCGGTGTATGCCACCGAGTTCCGCCGCACCCGCCAGACCGCGCATCCGGCCGCCACCGCCCACGGATTGCCGGTAGAGGCGTACTACGCGCGCGGCCCGGCCGGTGAAGTCGCCGCGCAGTGGAAACAGCGGCATCGCGCCGGCACCGTGCTGGTGGTGGGCCACAGCAATACCGTGCCCGACCTGGTCGCGGCCTTGTGCGGATGCGCCGCAGCGCCGATGGACGAGACGGAGTACGACCGCGTCTCCATCGTCCGTGTGCATGCCTATCGGCCGGCAACCCTCGAGGTGCAGCGCTACGGCGCACCGACCGCGCGATGAAGGCCCTGTTCGGCGACTGGGATGGCAGCATCGCGCACGCACGCCGGCTGCAGGAGCTGCTGGCGGCGGAAGTCGTGCTGCGCGACGACAGGCCCGAGGTACCACGCTGGCTGGCGGGATTCGATGTCGGTTTCGAAGACGAAGGCGCCATCACGCGCGCCGCTGCCGTGCTGCTCGCCGCCGACACGCTGCAACCCGTCGCATCGGAGGTGGTGCGCGTCCCCACCTCCATGCCCTATGTCCCCGGCCTGCTGAGCTTCCGCGAACTGCCCGCGCTGGTGGCGGCGCTGGAACGCCTGCCGCGCGCGCCGGACCTGGCCTTCATCGATGGCCAGGGCATCGCGCATCCGCGCCGGCTGGGCATCGCCGCGCATTTCGGCGTGGTGACCGGACTGCCCAGCATCGGCGTGGCGAAGAACGTGCTGTGCGGCAAGCACGATGCACTCGGTGCGTCGCCCGGTGAGCGCACGCCGCTCATCCATCGCGGCGAGCAGATCGGCTGGGCACTGCTCAGCAAGCTGCGTTGCAATCCGCTGATCGTGTCGCCCGGCCACCGGGTGTCGATGCAGGGCGCGCTCGACGGCGTTCTGCTGACCTTGCGGGGCTATCGCCTGCCCGAACCCACGCGGCTGGCCGACCGGCTGGCATCGCGACGGGACTGACGGCGACCGGCGTCGGCTCATGCCCTTGATGGGGGATGCGCTGCAACGGATCGTTTCCGTATCGTCTGCCGGCGCCACGGCCCCGCGTGCGATGCTTCCGCCCACCCCGATCAGGACGCCCCCATGACCACGATCATCGCTCCCCGCGTGCACGACCTCGGCGGCGGCTTCAATGTGCGCCGCGCGGTACCCAGCCTGCAGGCCCGCAGCGTGGGGCCGTTCGTATTCGTCGACCACATGGGGCCGGCGGTGTTCGAGCCCGGGCGCGGCATCGATGTCCGCCCGCATCCGCATATCGGCCTGGCCACGGTGACGTTCCTCTGGTCCGGCGCGATCAACCACAAGGACACGCTGGGTTCGGAACAGGTGATCACGCCCGGCGACGTCAACTGGATGACCGCCGGCCGCGGCATCGCCCACTCCGAACGCACGCCGGTGGATATCCGCACCGGCCAGCACACGGTGCACGGCATGCAGACCTGGGTGGCACTGCCGACGTCGTACGAAGAGGTCGCGCCCGAGTTCCACCACCACACGGCGGTCACGCTACCAGTGCTGGAACGCCCGGGCGTCCGGCTGCGCGTCATCGCCGGCCATGCGTATGGGGAAGAGTCACCGGTGAAGGTATTCAGCGGTACGTTCAATGTCGCCGTCGACCTGCAGCCGGACGCGGAACTGGAGATCGACAATGGCCATGCCGAACGCGCGCTCTACATCCTCGAGGGCGACGCCCAGGTGGACGGCGCCGACATCCCGGAGAAGCACCTGGTGGTGTTCGACCGTGGCACCCGACCGGTGCTGCGTGCGAAGACACCACTCAAGGGCCTGCTGATGGGCGGCGAACCGCTCGACGCGCCCCGCCATATCTGGTGGAACTTCGTCTCCAGTTCGAAGGAGCGCATCGAACAGGCCAAGCAGGACTGGCTGGACGGTCGCTTCGGCCATGTCCCAGGCGAAACCGAGTTCATTCCCCTGCCCGAACGCTGATGGACCCCGCACGCGCGGCGAATGTGACACTTCCTTCATTGCCGTTTGAATGCGCCTGGCATAACGCAAAGCAAACACTTGCAGCGAGCGGCTTCCGCTATCGTGCGCGCACCGTCATGTGACGGGACGCACACCGATGGGGGTTGGCATGAGTCTGGCAAAGAAGCTCGCAGCGGAGTTCCTGGGGACATTCTGGTTGGTGCTGGGCGGCTGCGGCAGCGCGGTCCTGGCAGCCCATTTCGGCGGTGACGGCAACCCGCTCGGCATCGGCTTTCTCGGCGTGGCACTGGCGTTCGGCCTGACCGTGCTGACTGGCGCGTACGCGTTCGGCCATATCTCGGGCGGTCACTTCAATCCTGCGGTGAGTTTCGGGCTGTGGGCGGGTGGCCGGTTCCCGGTCAAGGACCTGGTGCCGTACATCGTGGCGCAGGTGCTCGGCGGCCTCGCGGCCGGCTTCATCCTGTGGCAGATCGCCAGCGGCAACCCAGCCTTCGCGGTCGATCCGAACGCGGCGGGCGCATTCGCCAGCAACGGCTATGGCGCGATGTCGCCCGGCGGTTACTCGGTGGCGGCGGCATTCCTGACCGAAGTGGTGCTCACGGCGTTCTTCCTGATCGTCATCATGGGTTCGACCCATGGACGCGCGCCCGCCGGCTTCGCACCGATCGCGATCGGTTTGGCGCTGACCCTGATCCACCTGATCAGCATCCCGGTCACCAATACGTCGGTGAACCCGGCACGCTCCACCGCAGTGGCGTTGTTCGCCGGCCCGGCGGCCATCGGGCAGCTGTGGCTGTTCTGGCTGGCCCCGATCCTGGGCGGCCTGATCGGCGGCATGCTCTACGGCTGGATGGGACGGGATCGCGACTGAGCCCTGCAGCCTGTGCCCGGAACCACCGGGCACAGGCCCGACCTGCGGCGTGACGGGTGTCGCCGTTCGGCCATCGCTTGCGTTGTTTTGCGACGCAGCATGGGCTATGGTCGGGTCAACTGCCGGGGGAAAACGGCAGCCGACGTCGTGGAATGCCAGGGGACTACGCAGCGGCCGCACGCGGCCTGCCACGACGCGCGGACGAGTTGGCTCCGCCTACCGGGGCGCTCCACCCAGGGGATATCCATGAAGACCGTGATTGCTGTTTGCCTTGGCCTCTTTTCCGCCTCCGCCTCCGCGTGGGCGCAGGCTGCACCCTCGTGTCCCACCCTGCCCGCCAGCGCCGGCCTGCAGTGGGAGCAGCGCGCCGATGCCAGCTTCATTGCCTGCAAGGCGATCACCGCCGATGGACGCCAGGTACTGAACGTGATGCTGACCTCGCGCGATCCGAAGATCCGCCTGGAACGGCGCCTGCGCGAAGAAGAGAGCACGTTCTCCGGCGAGGAGATCTACTGGTACAAGCTGGATCTGGGCGGACAGGAAACCACACCGGCCATGGCGTCCCGCCGCATCACCGTGGTCGAACTCGGCGACGACCAGTACGCGCAGGTCTGGATCAACGCGGACTCCGCGCAGGAACTCAGCTCGATGATTTCGCTGGCCCAGCAACTCGACGTGCGTGCGGCCAGCGCGCAGCTGTCCGCCGGCAACTGACGCCGCCGCCGGCATCCTCGACGGGAAGGCATGCCGCCCTTCGCGTCAGAACCGGCCTTCCTGGAAGTCGACGAAAGCCTGCATCAGTTCCTGCCGCGTGTTCATCACGAAGGGACCATGCCGCATGACCGGTTCGCGCAGCGGCCGGCCCGCCACCAGGATCAGCCGTGCCGGCTGGCTGCCGGCACGCACCTGCAGCGTGTCGCCACCGCCCAGCACCCCCATCTCGTGCGTGTCCAGCGGGCGGGCTTCGTCGCCCTCGCCCACCGTCACCGCACCCTCGAACACATAGGCGAACGCGTTGTGACCGACGGGCAGCGTGTACTCCCATGCATGTCCCGGCTGCAGCGCGATGTCGAGGTACACCGGATCGGTGGCCGGTTGCGAGATCGGTCCCTGCGTATCGCCGACAGCACCGGCGATCACCTTCACGTCGATGCCCTTGGCCGGGTGCGCAACCGGGATCTTCTCGGGTGCGAACTCCTGGTACTTCGGCGCCGTCATCTTGTCACGCGCCGGCAGGTTCACCCACAACTGGAACCCGCGCATCCGCCCGGACTCCTGCTCGGGCATCTCCGAATGCACCAGGCCCCGGCCCGCCGTCATCCACTGCACCGCGCCCGGCGTCAGCAGGCCCTCGTTGCCGTGGTTGTCGCGATGGCGCATGCGGCCGTCCAGCATGTAGGTGACGGTCTCGAAGCCACGGTGCGGATGCTCGGGGAAACCGGCGAGGTAGTCCTCGGCCTTGTCCGTGCCGAACTCATCCAGCAGCAGGAACGGATCGAGGTCCGGCAGGTCGGGGCCGCCGATCACGCGCGTCAACTTGACGCCCGCGCCATCGGACGTGGGTCGGCCGCGGATCGTGCGGATCACCCGGGCGGGCGTGGTGTCGGTCAGAGTGTTCATGGTGCCTCCAGTTCAACTGCCGACAAGATGGCACCGGCATGGCGGCTTAGGAACGGCAACCCACGTAACCATCCGTTCCACCGATGGCATGCCCGCTGCAGGAGGGGCTTTCTCGACCAAGACGGAGCCGGGCAAGCCCGGCTCCACCACGCAGGTCAGGCCACGTAGACCGACTTGATGTTCATGAACTCGTGGATGCCATGCCCGGCCAGCTCGCGACCGAATCCCGAGCGCTTGGTGCCGCCGAACGGCAGGCGCACATCGCTGCGCACGATCGCGTTGACGAAGGCGGCGCCTACCTGCAGCTGGCGTGCGATGCGGTCGCCGCGCTCCACGTCCTTCGTCCACACGCTGGCGCCCAGGCCGAACGTGGTGTCGTTGGCCACGCGCACGGCTTCGGCATCGTCCCTGACGCGCAGGATGCTGGCGACCGGGCCGAACAGTTCCTCTTCGTAGGCGGGCATGCCCGGCACCACGGCATCGAGGATCGACGCCGGATAGCCCGCATGCGACGCATCGGGCTCGCCGCCCAGCAACACCTTCGCGCCCTTCGACACGCTGGCCTGCACCTGCTTGTGCAGTTCATCGCGCAGGTCCTGGCGCGCCATCGGTGCCAGCGTGGTGGCCTCGTCCTGGGGATCGCCGAGCTGCAGCTTCGATGACGCCTCGACGAAGCGCTTCACGAATTCGTCCGCGATCGCGTCCTGCACGATGAAGCGCTTGGCCGCGATGCAGGTCTGGCCCGCGTTGCCGAAGCGCGACGCGACAGCGCCGGCCACGGTTTTCTCCAGGTCGGCATCGTCCAGCACGATGAAGGCGTCGCTGCCACCGAGCTCCATCACGCTCTTCTTCAACTGGCTGCCGGCGTTGGATGCCACGGAGCGTCCGGCGCGTTCGCTGCCGGTCAACGTCACGGCGGCCACGCGCGCATCGCGGATCACCTCGGCTGCCTGGTCGTTGTCGATGTGCAGCACACCGAACACGCCCGCAGGCAAGCCGGCGGTCGCCAGCACCTCGCCGATGACGTCGGCGCAGCGCGGCACGTTGCTCGCGTGCTTGAGCACGGCCACGTTGCCGGCCATCAAGGCAGGCGCGAGGAAGCGGAAGACCTGCCAGATGGGAAAATTCCACGGCATCACCGCCAGCACGCAGCCGATGGGTTCGTAGCGCACGTAACTGCGCTGGCCATCGGTGGCGACAGGCTGGTCCTGCAGGTAATCGGCCGCGTGGTCGGCGTAGTAGTCGCAAGCGCCGGCACACTTGTCGACTTCGGCCAGGGCTTCCTTGCGCAGCTTGCCCATCTCGGCCGTCATGGTGCGCTGGATGTCATCGCGGCGACGGCGCAGTTCGGCCCCGATCGCACGCAGCAACTTGCCCCGCTCGGCGAGCGACAGCGCTGCCCAGGCCGGGAACGCCTGCTGCGACGCCGCCAGCACGGCATCGATCTGCGCGGAAGTCATCAGTTCGTGGCGGTACTCGACCTGTCCGGTCGCGGGATTGACGGTTTCGATGGTCATGGCGTTCGTTCGATGTCGTGATGCGTGGAAAAAGCCGAGTGTATTCTGCGAGCCGCGACGTTACGCCACCGTGGCGGGTCCCGCTTGCCGCGCCCTGTCACTCCCACCCCGTCATCCCAGCGCAAGCTGGGATCCATTCTGACTTTCGCGCAGTCCCGCAGGATCCCAGACAGAAGCAAGTTGGATCCCAGCGTACGCTGGGATGACGGGCAAGCGCTGGTCATGCCATCCGCGACCTGCCACCCGCTTCCAACTTGCCACCCGTTCTCCTGCAACGCCCGTTGACGTTCCAGGACTCCTCCACCGTCATCCCAGCGCAAGCCGGGATCCATTTTGACTTTCGCGTAATCCCACAGGATCCAGGACAGAAGCAAGTTGGATCCCGGCCTACGCTGGGATGACGGGCAAGCGCTGCGACGTGCCATCGGCGACCCGCCCCTCCTCCTCCCGATTGCTATCCGTTCTCCTGCAACGCCAGTTGCACGTCGCGCTGGCGACGCTTCTCCTCGCGATACATGAACCACCAGCCCAGGAATGCCGCCACGCTGACCACCAGGATCATCAAGGTGGCGAGCGCATTGATCTTCGGGCTCAGGCCCCGCCGCACCGACGAGAACACCTCGATCGGCAATGTGGTCGAACTCGGACCGGCGACGAAGCTGGCGATCACCACATCGTCCAGCGACAGCGTGAAGGCGAGCAGCCAGCCGGACACCAGGGCGGGCGCGATGATGGGCAACGTGATCAGGAAGAACACCTTGATGCGGTTGGCACCCAGGTCCATCGCGGCTTCCTCCAGCGACTTGTCCAGTTCCGACAGGCGCGAGGACACGACGACGGTGACGAAGGCCAGGGTGAAGGTGACGTGCGCGATCCAGATCGACAGAATGCCGCCCGGCTTGAAGCCTATGAATTGCCCCAGCGACACGAACATCAGCAGGATCGACAGGCCGATGATCACCTCCGGCATCACCAGCGGCGCGGTGATCAGCGCGCCGAACAGGGTCTTGCCGGGGAAACGGCGCATGCGGGTCATCACCAGCGCCGCCATCGTGCCCAGTACCACCGCGGCACTGGCGGTCCAGAACGCCACCTTGATGCTGATCCAGGCGGCACGCAGCATCTTCTCGTCGCGGAACAGCTCGCCGTACCACTTGAACGAGAAGCCCGACCATACCGTGGCCAGGCGCGATTCGTTGAAGGAGTACACCATCAGGATGAAGACCGGCACGTACAGGAAAGCGAAACCCAGCCCGAGCACCACCCAGTTGACGGTACGTTGTCCGACGCGGCTCATGTCAGCCTCCCTTCCAGCTCGCGTTGCTGTACGCGGTTGAAGATCAGGATGGGGACCAGCAGCAGGATCAGCATGACGATGGCCACCGCCGACGCCGCGGGCCAGTCGCGGTTGTTGAAGAACTCGCCCCACAGCACGCGGCCGATCATCAGCGTGTCCGGGCCACCGAGCAGTTCGGGAATCACGAATTCACCCACCGCCGGGATCATCACCAGCATGCACCCCGCGATGATGCCGGCCTTGGACAGGGGCAGCGTGATGGTGAAGAACGCCTTCCAGGGTTTCGCACCCAGGTCGTAGGCGGCCTCCAGCAGGCGGTTGTCGTGCTTCACCAGGTTGGTGTACAGCGGCAACACCATGAACGGCAGGTAGCAGTAGACGATGCCGATGTACGCCGCGAGCGGGGTGTACAGGATCTGCAGGGGCTCGTCGATGATGCCGATCTTCATCAGCAGGTTGTTGAGCAGGCCGTTGTTCTTGAGGATGCCGATCCATGCGTAGACGCGGATCAGGAACGACGTCCACGACGGCAGCACCACCAGCATCATCGCGATGTTGCGCGACGACGGTGGCAGGCGTGCGATGACGTAGGCGATCGGGTACGCCACCAGCAGCGCGAGGAAGGTGGAGATGGCGGCGATCTTGATCGAGCTCAGATACGCCTGGATGTACTGCGAGTCGGTGAACAGCGCGGTGTAGTTGCCCAGGTTGAGCTTGAGCGTCAACGCCTCGTCGATGTACTCGAGGATGGGTGTGTACGGCGGCATCGCGATCGCCAGCTTGGCGAAGGAGATCTTCAGCACGATCAGGAACGGGATGGCGAAGAACAGCAGCAGCCACACGTAGGGCACCGAGATGACGCCCCAGCGCGGCCCCGGCAGGCGCTTGCCCAGGGAACGGAGGATGTTCATGAGGTCAGCACCACGCCGTCGTTGTCGCCCCACCACACCCAGACTTCGTCGTTCCAGGTCAGGCCTTCGCTGGCCCAGCGCTGCACGTTGGCGAAGTTGGCCATGAACTTGTACCCGCTCGGCAGGCGCACGTGGTAGACCGAGTGGCTGCCGAAATAGGCGATGTCCTCGATCACGCCCTTCGCCTTGTTGTGCGGCTGCTCGGGTTCCTGCTTGCCGATGCCCAGCTTTTCCGGCCGTACCGCGAAGCCGACCTCCTGTCCTTCGAAGCCCGAGATGCCATGGCCGATGTAGATCGGGTCCGGCAGCTGCGGCGAACGGATGGTGACGTAGTCGGCTTCGTCTTCCTCCACCACGCCTTCGATCAGGTTGACCGAGCCGATGAACTCGGCGGCGAAGCGGCTGGTGGGCTGCTCGTAGATTTCGTCCGGCGTGCCGACCTGGCGGATCCAGCCCTGGTCCATCAGCGCGATGCGGGTGGCCATGGTCATGGCCTCCTCCTGGTCGTGGGTGACCATCACGCAGGTCACGCCCGACTTCTCGATGATGCTCACCAGTTCCAGCTGCATCTGCGAGCGCAGCTTCTTGTCCAGCGCGCCCATCGGTTCGTCCAGCAGCAGCAGCTTCGGGCCCTTCGCCAGCGAGCGCGCCAGCGCGACGCGCTGTTGCTGGCCACCGGACAACTGGTGCGGTTTGCGTTTGGCCAGTTTGCCCAGCTGCACCAGCGCCAGCATCTCCTCCACGCGCTTCCTGATCGCGTCCTTCGACAGGCCGTCCTGCTTCAGGCCGAAGGCGATGTTCTGCTCGACCGTCATGTGCGGGAACAGCGCGTAGGACTGGAACATCATGTTGAGCGGCCGCTCGTACGGCGGCAGGTCGTTGAGCAGTTGCCCGTCCAGGTAGATCTTGCCGGACGAGGGCTTCTCGAAACCGGCGAGGCATCGCAGCAGCGTCGACTTGCCGCTGCCCGATCCACCCAGCAACGCGAAGATCTCGCCCTTGCGGATCGTCAGGTTGGTGTCGTCCACGGCGACGAAGCCGTCGAACTCCTTGCGCACGTCGACGATGCGCAGGTACTCCTGCGGGTTCGCCTTGCCGCCCTGCCCCGCGTCCTTGCCGCCGTTGCCCTGTTCTGCCGCCATGGAATTCCCCTGGTCGCCGGACCGCGTTGGCGCCGGCCATCGATATATCGCGTGGGTCCGCCGGACACCGGCACGGGCATCGCCCGTACCGGCCGCGGCGCTTACTTGCCGGTCTTCAGTTCCGTCCAGATGCGGGTGTACTGGCGGTCCACTTCCGGCGGGATGATGGCGAAGGTGAACAGCTTGGCTTCCACCTCGGGCGTGGGATAGATCGTCGGATCCTCCGTGATCGTCTTCTCCATCAGGTCCTTCGCCTTGGGGATCGCGTTCGGATAGCTGATGAAGTTCGAATTGTTCGCCATCACCTGCGGGTCGAGCAGGTAGTTGATGAAGGCATAGGCCTCATCGATGTGCTTGGCGCCCTTCGGGATGGCCAGCATGTCGAACCATTGCGGCGCGCCTTCCTTCGGGATGGCATAGGCGATGTTGACGCCGTTGCCCGCTTCGGCGGCGCGGTCGCGCGCCTGGATGATGTCACCCGACCAGCCCACCACCAGGCAGGTGTCGCCATTGGCCATCGCATCGATGTACTGCGAGGAATGGAAATTGGTGATGTACGGGCGGATCGTCTTCAGCAGCGCGGCGGCCTTGTCGATCACCGCCGCGTCCTGGCTGTTGGGATCCTCGCCCAGGTAGTTGAGCGCGATCGGGATGATCTCCGAAGGCGTATCCAGGAAGGTCACGCCGCAGTCCTTCAGCTTGGAAATGTTCTCGGGCTTGAACACGATGTCCAGGCTGTTGGCGATGTCGGTGTTGCCGAAGGCCGCCTTCACCTTGTCGACGTTGTAGCCGATGCCGGTAGTGCCCCACATGTAGGGAATGGCGTGCTGGTTGCCGGGGTCCTGGTTCTCCAGCCGCTTCATGATGGCCGGGTCGAGGTTGGCGTAGTTGGGGATCTTGCTCTTGTCCAGCGGCAGGAACACGCCGGCCTGGATCTGCCGGCCGAGGAAGTTCATCGTCGGCACCACCACGTCGTAACCGCTGCTGCCCGCCAGCAGCTTGGTTTCCAGCACCTCGTTGCTGTCGAACACGTCGTAGGTCACCTTGATGCCAGTGCTCTTCTCGAAGTTCGGGATGGTGTCTTCGGCGATGTAGTCGGACCAGTTGTAGACGTTGACCTGCTTGGCGCCGCCGGTGTCGGTGCCGCCTTCCCCGGCGGGCTTTCCGCCGCATGCGGCGAGGGTGCACAGGGCCAGGGTGGTTGCCAGTACGCGCAGTTTCATCAATCTCTCTCCGTTCGGCCCGCGAGGGCGGCTTGATGTGGTCCCGTACCGGCCTGTGGCCGCCGCGGGCATGCTGTCATTGCAATGGCCTGTTCCGTGCCGGCGTTGCTCCCCTTCTCCCCTCCCCTGTGTCGCCACCCGCTCCCGTGGGTGACGCCACGATGACGAAGGGCGCGTCCGTCATGGCCCGCGCCCTCGTGTGTGTCAGCGTCCGGTCTTCAGCTCCGTCCAGATGCGCGTGTACTGGCGATCCACTTCCGGCGGCAGCACCGCGAAGGTGAACAGTTTCGCGTCCACGTCCGCCGGCGGATAGATCGTCGGATCATCCGCGATGCTTTTCTCGACCAGCGGCCGGGACGCCGGCACCGGGTTCGGATAGGTCACGTAGTTGGTGTTCGCCGCCGCCACCTTCGGGTCGAGCAGGTAGTTGATGAAGGCGTAGGCATTGTCGACATTCTTCGCATCCTTCGGGATGGCCAGCATGTCGAACCACTGCGGCGCGCCTTCCTTCGGGATCGAGTACGCCACGTTGACGCCGTTGCCCGCTTCGGCGGCGCGGTCGCGCGCCTGGATGATGTCGCCCGACCAGCCCACTACCAGGCAGACATCGCCGTTGGCCAGGTCGTTGATGTACGACGAAGAGTGGAAGTTGCGGATATACGGGCGGATCGACTTCAGCAGCGCCGCCGCCTTGTCGATGGTGGCCGGATCGAAACTGTGCGGATCTTCGCCCAGGTAGTTCAGCGCAATCGGGATCAGCTCCGACGGCGTGTCCAGCACCGTGATGCCGCAGTCCTTCAGCTTGGCCGCGTTCTCCGGCTTGAACACCACGTCCCAGCTGCCGGTCACGGCGGTGTCGCCGAAGATGGCCTTGATCTTGTCGACGTTGTAGCCGATGCCGCTGGTACCCCAGAGGTAGGGCACGGCGTACTGGTTTCCCGGGTCCTGCAGCGCGATGCGCTCGAGCATCTTCGGGTCGAGGTTCTTCAGGTTCGGGAGCTTGCTCTTGTCCAGCGGCAGGAAGACACCGGCCTGGATCTGCCGTCCCAGGAAGCTCAGCGAAGGCACCACCACGTCGTAACCACTGCTGCCGGCCAGCAGCTTGGTCTCGACCATCTCGTCGCTGTCGAACACGTCGTAGGTGACCTTGACGCCCGACTGCTGCTCGAAGTTCGGGATCGTGTCCTCGGCGATGTAGTCGGACCAGTTGTAGACGTTCAGCGCCTTGGAC
>Ga0247822_10000322_pt1 | contig 24777 bp, 26 predicted proteins | sample 13C_Cellulose_Da_FD_192423 | JGI IMG/M metagenome (GOLD analysis project Ga0247822, IMG submission 192423) | Soil microbial communities from agricultural site in Penn Yan, New York, United States - 13C_Cellulose_Day30 | ecosystem: Environmental > Terrestrial > Soil > Agricultural land | place...
AGGGGCGTCCGTGGCCCGGACGGAATCGTCCGCCGCCCGGACATTGGTTACGTCGAAACCGCGGATCCGCTGCGACAGACCGCTACCTGGTCGTCACGTACGTGGCGACGACACGCCGCGTACGTGCCGCGCGCGTGACGTGGCCGTCACGTACGCAGCTCGCGGTAGAGGGCGAGATACGCGGCCGCAGAGGCCTTCCACGAGGAGTCGCGCGCCATCGCCGCGCGCCGCAGCGCCGTGAAGCCCGTGCGATCGCGGTGCAGCGCGACGGCGCGCTCGAGTGCACCCAGTAGCGAGCGAGGGGTCGCGCGATCGAACGCGAACCCGGTGCCGCGCCCGCGCGCGAGCGCGGCGTTGCCCGGATCGATCACGGTGTCGTGCAGGCCGCCGACGGAGTGCACGACCGGGATGGTGCCGTAGCGCATCGCGTACAGCTGCCCGAGCCCGCACGGCTCGAACCGCGACGGCATGAGGAACAGATCGCACCCGCCGTAGATGCGGCGCGCGAAGCCGACGTCGAACCCGATGCGCACGGCGACGTGGTTCGAGAACATCTCGCCGAGGTAGCGGAAGCGCGCCTCGAGAGCGGGCTCGCCTGCACCGAGCACGACGAGGCGCGCTCCGAGGCGATAGAGCTCGGGCACGATGTCGGCGACGAGGTCGAGCCCCTTCTGGCCCGTCATGCGCGCGATCACGCCGACCATCACCTCGCCGTTGCCGAGCGTCAGCCCGACCTCGCGCGCGAGCTCGGCGCGGCACGTGGCCTTGCCCTCGAGCGCATCGGCGGCGTAGGGCGCCGGCAGCGCCGCATCCGTCGCCGGATCGTACGCGCTGTCGTCGATGCCGTTGACGATGCCGACGAGCCGCTTCACGTCGTAGGTGAGGAACCCGTCGAGGCCTTCGCCGAACGTCGGCGTGAGGATCTCGCGCGCGTACGTCGGGCTCACCGTCGTCACCGCGTCCGCCATCGCGAGCGCGCCCTTCAGGAACGACAGCTGATCCCAGAACTCGACGAGCTTCGGCGTGAACGCCGACCACGGGATGCCGAGCTCGTCCATCGTGGCCTTGGGGAAGATGCCGCGATAGGCGAGGTTGTGGATCGTGACGACGAGCGCGCTCGAGACCGCGGCGAGCCGCCCGTAGATCACCGCGGGGGCGCCTTGCCAGTCGTGCGCGTGCAGCACGTCGGCGGGCCCGCCGAGCAAGTGCACGTCGGCCGCGAGCGCGGCCTTGCCGAGGACGGCGAAGCGCACGTGATTGTCGAACCACTCGCTCGCGCCCCCCGGCCCATACAGGCCGCCCGCGCGATCGTAGAGCGCGGGGCAATCGAGGAAGCCGTAGGTCACGGCGCCGATGCGCGTGCTCCGCAGGGTCGACGGATACGCGCTCGCACCGACGGTGAGGGCGAGCGGCACGCCGGGCGACAGCTCGTGACCTGTGGCGCGCACGCGCTCGGCGACGCCGCGATACAGCGGCACGAGCACGGCCGCCTCCGCGCCGTGCTGTGCTTGCGCGGCGGGCAAGCCGGCGAGGACGTCGGCGAGGCCGCCCGACTGGGCGAACGGCGCGACCTCGCTGGCGACGTGCAGGACCCTCAGACGCCCTCGGTGCCCGCGTACTTCTTGAACCGTGGGCCCGCGGACTCGAAGCTGTGACGGTTCTGGCCGGAGACGACGAACGTCCCCGGGCGCAGCTGCGCGAGCAGCTCGGGCTCGTTGCCCATCAGCTCGGCGACGTCGTTCGCGAACACGCACGGCCCCTTCGCCGGGACGAGCGTGCCCTTCGGGACGACGACGATGCCGGACTCGGTGACGAACGGGAACCGCTCGCGATCGAACACCGGATCCTCGCCGATCACGCAGCCCGGCTCGATCTTGCAGTTCTTGTCGAGGAGGACGCGCCGCAGCTTCGCGCCACGCCCGATGTCACAGCCCGACAGGATCACCGAGTCGCGGATCTCGGCGCCGGCGTGCACGAAGCAGTCATACGACAGCACCGTCTCGCGCACCGCGGCGCTCGCGATGATCGAACCCTCGCAGATCAAGCTGTCGTCGACCTCGGCCGGACCGAAGTGCTCGCCCGCGCGCACGAACCGGGCGGGCGGGTAGTCGCGCTGCGCGCTGCGGATCCGCCACGCGCGGTTGTAGAGATCGAGCGCCGGCACGCGCGCGCGCAGCTCCATGTTCGAGACGAAGTAGCTGTCGATCGTCCCCACGTCGCGCCAGTACGGCTCCGCGCCCTCGGGCTCGCCCGGGATCTTGTTCTTGCCGAAGTCGTAGACGTGGACGCGCGCGCCCTCGGCGACGAGCTTGGGGATGATGTCGCGGCCGAAGTCGTGACGCGAGGCGGGCTTGCCGCCGTCGTCGACGAGCACGCGCTCGAGCACCTCGCGCTTGAACAGGTAATTGCCCATCGAGACCAGCGACCAGCCGGGGCGGCCGGGCATCTCGGGCGGGTGTTTCGGCTTCTCGATGAAGCCGACGATGCGGCCCTGCGCGTCGACGTCGATGATGCCGAACGCGCTCGCCTCGTGGACCGGCACCGGGAACGCGGCGACCGTGAGATCTGCGTCGAGATCGCGGTGTGCGGTCTCCATCTGCGAGACGTCGAACTTGTAGACGTGATCGCCGCCGAACACCGCGACGTGCTTCGCGCGCGCGTCTCTCACCAGATTTAGATTTTGGTACACGGCGTCGGCGGTGCCGCGGTACCAGAATTCTCCGAGGCGCATCTGCGCGGGGACGACCTCGATGTACTCGCCGAAGCCCGAGAGCCGCCAGTTGCGCGACAGGTGCTTGATCAGGCTCGACGACATGTACTGCGTGAGGACGTAAATCCGGCGGTATCCGGAATTCACGAAGTTCGACAGGACGAAGTCGATGATCCGGTAGCGCCCCGCGAACGGGACTCCCGGCTTCGAGCGATGGATGGTCAGCGGGCCGAGGCGTGACCCCTTGCCGCCCGCCATGATCATCACGAGCGTGTCCTTCACGAGGTCCATCGTAGCAAGACCTCTGCCGGACCCGGCGCGCGTGCACGCGAGAATCTCGCAGCGGCGACTTCTATAGGCTCTTCGCGCAGGCGCGCGCGTAGCTCGAGCCGGTGGATTGGCTCGCGGTCAGCTTGCACGTGTAGCCGGTGCCGCACCCCGGATCCGCCGCGCACGCCGCCGTGCAGCTCTTGCGGCCCTGCGCCCCGGCCACGCACAGGTTCGGCCCACCGCCGCAGTCCGCGTGGGTCGAGCACGCCGCTCCGAAGTTGTCGCGATCGGCGAACGGGTGAAGCTTCGGGTTGTCGTCGATGCCGTGCATGCCGTACATCGTCGTGAAGCCCCACGTGCCCGAGTCGAGCGCGGTGAGCAGCGTCGAGACCGGCTTGACGTCGAGCTCGCCGCTCGTGTTGGTCTTCGACAGCGCGTTGATGAAGTTCTCGACGACCTGCGGCGACGCCGCGTTCGAGAATGACGTCGTCGTGATGATGTCGACGTTCTTGCCGGCCTTGTTCGGGTTCTCCTTGAACGCGGTGCCGATCTGGTACGTGTCACAGCCCTCGGCGAGCACGACCTGATAGCGGTCGCTCGGCATCTGCGCGACGCGGATGTCGTCGTCGTCGAGGTCGCCCTCGGCGGTCTTCTTCCAGTTCGCGAGCGCGAACCCGTAGAACGGGCCCGAGTGCCCGGAGTACGCGATGACGTCCTTGGTCGCGAGCGAGTCGATCGCGAGGTCCTCGAGTAGCTTGCCGCCCGCGTCGGTGTCGGGATCCGTCACGGTGCCCGGCTTGCCGTAGAACATGCGGACCTCGACCTTCACCTCGCGGCCATCCGCGTGGACGGTCTTGGTGAACGGCGCCGACGTGTGGGTCAGGGCGTCCCAGCTCGCGACCGGCGCGCGGAAGCCCTTGTTCTTGAGCCAGGTGAACATCGCGCGCGAGTGCACGAGGTGATAGTCGTTGTGGTAGTCCCAGCCGAAGTAGAGGTCGATGTCGAGCTTGCCGTCGGCGGTGAGGCGGTTGATATCGAAGTAGCCGTCGGTCGACTCCTTCTCGCGCGAGATCGCGAACGTGATCATTTCCTTCTGCTCGGCGGGGACGATCGCCGGGTTCCAGTCGCTCCACGGCGACCGGCGGTACCACTCGGCGTTGGTCTCGAGCTGGGCGAGCTCGGTGTTGCTCGGGCGGCCGATCTCGAGATCGAAGACCTGCTTGCCGCCGGCGATCCGGATCGGCAGGCGCGACATCAAGTTTCGGTTGCCCGCGGCGAGCTGCTTGAACTTGAAGTCGAACGTGAGCTGGTCCGCGCGCTCGCGGATCTCGAGGTCCTCGTAGGCGCCGGCCTTGGCCATGCCGCCGAAGCCGCCGAACGACGCGTTGCCCGCGTCATGCTCCTTGTCGACCAGGTACTGCGTGATGAACCACGCGATCGCGATCTGCTTGTAGCCGACCAGCTTCTTGGCCTCGGCGAGGCGCTCCGCGGAGGTCCGTGACGCCCAGCTCGCGTCGAGCACGATGGTGCTCGCGCCCTCGAGCTGGTACTCGGTCGCCGACAGGCTGATGAAGTCGTCGGCCTTGCTGTCGTCGATGAACTGCAGGTCATCGGGCAGGGCGTCCTCTTCCGTGGTGGAGCAGCCGAGCAGGCTGGCGGACAGGACGACGGCGGACAGCGTGGACAGGGCGACCGTGCGCATGCGGCCTGTCCGAGCAACGGACATGCCCGGCCGGACGCTCGTGATGCTGCGCGGTTGCAGCAGGTGGCAGCCGGACTAGCCGGCGGTTGGGGCTTCGGAGGCCCCATCGAGCGCCCGGAAGATGTGGGTCCGGTAGAAGCGCAGCTCGTCGATCGACTCGCGGATGTCATCGAGCGCGCGGTGGGACTCGTTCTTCTTGGGCTGCTTCGCGATCACCTGCGGGTACCACCGGCGCGCGAGCTCCTTGATCGTCGAGACATCGACCATGCGGTAGTGCAGGCGCGCATCGAGCGACGGCATGTAGCGGTGGATGAACCGGCGATCCTGGTGGATCGAGTTCCCCGCGAGCACCGGGCGATCCTTGGCGCCCACGTGCTTGTTGATGAACTCGAGCGTCTGCGCCTCGGCGTCGCCCTCGGTCACCGACGACGCGCGCACGCGATCGACGAGGCCGGACGCACCGTGGTGCTTCGTGTTCCAGTCATCCATCGCCGCGAGGATGTCGTCGGGCTGATGGATCACGAGGTCGGGCCCGGCGCCGAGCTCGACGAGCTGCCCGTCGGTGAGGATGGTCGCGACCTCGATGATGCGCTCGCGCGCGGGATCGAGCCCGGTCATCTCCATATCGAGCCAGACGAGGACATCAGCCATGGCCCGGGCCTAACCGATCCGCCGCGACTTGGGAAGCGGCTATTGCGCCAAGGTCTTGACGTCCTTCAGCGACGCGATGAACGCGGTCACCGCCTTCAGCTCGCGCTCGCGCAGCTGGCCCTGGAACGACGGCATCGTGCCGATCGGGAAGCCGGGCCGCCCGAACGCACTCGGCGTCTCGACGGACTGCCGGACGTAGGCCTCGTCGACGACACGCGAGCTGCCGTCGGCCAGGGTCACGGTCGTGCCCCAGATGCCGGCCCATGACGGTCCGACCCGTGCTGAGCCGTCGAGCGAGTGACACGAGACGCAGCCCTTGCGCTCGTAGACCTGCCGGCCGAGGGTGAGCTGGTTCGCCGGATCATTCGGATCGTTCGCCGCGAGGAACGCGTCGTACTCCGCGGCGGGGATCACGCGGAACGACTTCACCGGATCGTACTGCGCGGGATCCATGTTGTCGCCGCCCTTCGGCGGAACGATCGTCGGGCACCGCCACTGGTACGTGCCGGGCTCGTCGACGCGAAACGCGATCTCGACGGGGTGATCGAAGCGCACCGGCTTGGCGACGCGGGTGCCGACGAGTGCGACCTCCATGCCGACGTCGGAGCCCTGCTCCGGCGTCGCGGCGACGAGCTTGATCGGCCGCCCGGCCGGGATCACGAGATCCGGGGTCGACACCTCGCGGGGGTGCGAGACGGCGCACGACCAGCGCACGACGCGAACGTTCAGCTCGACCGCGTCGGCGGGGGCGCGATCCAGCACGACGATCGTCGCCTTGTTCGACAGCGCTTCCCGCGGCGCGGCCTTGTCACCACCGCAACCGATCAGGACCATCCACCAGATGTGTGCGCGCACCCGCCGCCGTAGGTATCACGACTTGGAGACGCGCGCGTTGGCGGAGCCGGCCTGGAACGAGGCCTCATCGCGAGTGGGCTCGATCGACGCAGGAGGTCAGGCGGCGCGGATCGCGTCGGCCGCGTCTGCAGGAGGCAGGCCCCAGCCCGGCTGGTAGCCGAACGCCTCGCGCGCCGAGCGGGTATGTGTGTTGCTGTCGACGAGATCGAGCTGATCGAGCGGCACGAGCGCGGGGTGCGCGTGGCCGGTCGCGTGCGCCAGGTGGAGGAGGTCCTTGCGCAGCGTCGTGAGGTAGTTCGCGAGGCGCGCCGCCTTGAGCGTCGGATCGAGGCCGTGCATGAGCCACTTGCTCTGGGTCGCGACGCCGGTCGGGCAGTGGCCGGTGTGGCAGCGCTGCGCCTGGATGCAGCCGATCGACATCATCGCCTCGCGCGCGACGCTGAGCATGTCGCAGCCGAGCGAGAGCGCGAGCAGGCCGGTCTCGGGGAAGCCGAGCTTGCCGGAGCCGACGAACACGACGTTGTGGTGGACGCCGGCCTCGGCGAACTCGCGATAGACCTGCGTGAAGCCGAGCTTGAACGGCAGCGCGACGTGATCGGTGAACACGAGCGGCGCGGCGCCGGTGCCGCCCTCACCACCGTCGATGGTGATGAAGTCGGGCGCACGCTTGGTCTTGTCGATCTGCGCTGCGAGCTCGCGCCAGAAGGCGAGGTCGCCGACGGCGGACTTGATGCCGACAGGTAGCCCCGTCGCATCCGCGATGCGCTCGATGAAGTCGAGCATGCTCGACACGTCGGAGAACGCGGTGTGGTTCGCCGGGCTGATGCAGTCCCGGTCCATCGGGATGCCGCGGATGCGCGCGATCTCGGGCGTGATCTTCGCGGCGGGCAGCACGCCGCCGAGCCCGGGCTTCGCTCCCTGCGAGAGCTTGATCTCGATCGCGCGGACCTTCGCCGAGGCGATGCTCTCGAGCATGCGATCGAGCGAGAACTTGCCTCGGTCATCGCGTGCGCCGAAGTAGCCCGTGCCGATCTGCCAGATCAGCTCGCCGCCGTGGCGGTGGTGATCGGAGATGCCACCTTCACCGGTGTTCTGCAGCGCGCCGGCGAGCGCGACGCCCCGGTTGATCGCCTCGACCGCGGCCGACGACAGCGAGCCGTAGCTCATCGCCGACGTGTTCACGATCGACGACGGCTGGAACGCGTGCTTGCGGCCGCGCCACGCGCCGAGCGTGCGGATCGACGGCAGCTTGTACTGCGGGTCGTAGCCGGGCTCGCCCAGGTGCGGCGTGTGCAGCGGGAACGCGCTGTGGCGGACGATGATGTAGCCCGGGCGCTCGATGTCGTTGTCCGTGCCGAACGAGAAGTAGTTGTTCTCCTTCTTCGACGACGAGTAGATCCAGCGGCGCTGATCGCGCGAGAACGGACGCTCCTCGTCGTTGGAGGTCACGATGTACTGGCGTAGCTCGGGGCCGATGGCCTCCAGCCAGTAGCGGAAGTGACCGATGATCGGGAAATTGCGAAGCACCGCGTGGCGCTTCTGCGTGACGTCGTAGACCGCGACGAGCACGAGGAAGACGACCACCCCGATGCCGATCCATGCCCACGTCGACATATGGGCCGGAGCATAACCGGCTATTCGCCGGACCAATAGCGGACCTGGCCGGTGTCCATGTGGATGAAGCCGCTGCCCGTGTACAGCCCGACGCCGCCGAGCCGCTGCGCCTTGGCCCAGTCGTGGAGCACGAGCGTCGGGATGCGCGGCAGGTAGAAGTCGATCGCGTTGCCGTGCGTGTGCTGGCTGTCACGCGCGACCTGATGGCCCTTCTTGCGGAGGATGAGGTTGTACTTGGGGTGGCGGAACGCCGACACGATGATCGCGACGTCGCTGCGAAAGTTCCGAGCGGCGGAGGCCACCATCTCGACGAGCCGCGCCTCCATCTTCGTCGGCGCGTTGGTGAAGTGGTCGCGCAGGAAGCGATCGATCGTGTCCTGCGAGGGCAGGCGCTTGGCCTCGATCGCGAGCCACTCGTGGGTCCACGAGTTGTAGAGGTTCACGAGCGGCGCGGGCTTGGTGCCGGGCTTGGGCACGGGCCCGTGCTGCGGGGACTTGGCGGCGCGTGCGCGGTCCTTCTTGGGCAGCGCATCGTCGGCGCTCGCGCCGGCCGCGGCGGCGGCGATGACGAGGAGCGCCAGCGCGTGCTTCACACAGACCGCCCGCGCAGCTGCACGAGCTGCTCGGCGGGGAGCACCTCGTTGAGCGAGCCCGAGCGGAAGCCGGCGAGATCGAGGGCGACGTACGAGAAGCCGAGCTGCTTGCCGAGCGCGACCACGCGCTCGCGCACTCCGGGCGCGACGATCGAGGGGAGATCCTCGGTCGTGATCTCGAGCCGCGCGATCGCGTCGTGAAAGCGTACGCGCAGCTGGCGGAAGCCGAGCTCGCGCAAGCCCTCTTCGAACGCATCGACGCGGCGCAGGCGCTCCGGCGTGATCTGCGTGCCGTAGGGGAAGCGCGACGACAGGCAGGCGAGCTGCGGCTTGTCCCACGTGCGGAGCCCGAGCTCGCGCGACAGCGCGCGGACCTCGGCCTTCGTCAGCTGCGCGTCGACGAGCGGCATGCGCGCGCCGCGGTCGCGGGCGGCCGCGATGCCGGGCCGCACGTCGCCGAGATCGTCGACGTTGGTGCCGAGCGCGACGGGGACATCACCGAGGTCGTGCGCGAGTGGCGCGACGACGTCCATCAGCTCGGTCTTGCACAGCGCGCAGCGGTGCGTCGGGTTGTCGGAGAAGCCCGGCACGTCGAGCTCGTGGGACTCGATCACGTGGTGGCGATCGCCGAGCCCGAGCTCCTTGGCCAGGGCGACCGCATCCGCGACCTCGGAGCGCGCCATCGTCTGCGAGACCGCGGTCACCGCGTGACAACGGTCGCCCAGCACCTCGGCGGCGACGGCGAGCAAGAAGGCGGAGTCGACGCCGCCGGAGAACGCGACCACCAGCCCCGGGTAGTCGGCCAGCGCGGTACGCAGCGTGGCGAGCTTGGACATCGTCGGAACCCTAGCGCACTCGCCGGCGGAGGTCGATCGCCCAGACGCCGGCGGAGACCACCTCGACGCCCAGCACCTCCTGGCCCCACTCGGTCGCGCTGCGCGGGATGTTGCGCACCGCGGGCTCGTGGTCGACCAGCACCCGCAGCGTCGCCCCGATCGGCAGGGCCTCGAGCGCGAGCTTGGTGCGGACGAAGGTGAACGGGCACACCTCGCCGCGCACGTCGCAGATGTCACCAGGTGACGACGAGATCGGCGGCGAAGCTGAGCTGGACGAGTTGGTCATGATCGATGGGCCCGGCGGGCAGCGGCGGGCGCCCCGAGCCGGCGAGCCGCATGGCATCGAGATACACCACCCAGTCGCCTTCGGCCACCGCGCCGACCGGCGGCTCGCTGCGCACGAGGTGCAGGATGCGCCCACGTGGGCGCGGGGGCGATGCCCCGCGTATCGGCGACGTGCTTGTTGGCGAGGTCGTCGGCGCGGTGGTCATCGTCCACACCTCGACGACGTCGGCGCGCGCGAGCTTCTCACCCATGTCGTCAGCGGGTCCGACGGCGTGGCCGAACGCGCGCAGCGTGTCGGTGGCCCGCTGCGCGAGCGGCGTGTGCGGTGGTTCGTCGATCACGACCTCGATCGCGGCCCCGCGCAGCGTGACGCCGAGCGCGGCGCGCAGTGCTTCGGACTGGCGGTGTGGATCTGACGTGCGCACGACGATCACGGTCTTCATGTCAGCGCCACCACGCGGTCGCTGGTGCCGAGCACGGCGGCGTGATCGTCCTGGCTCCCGCGCACGACGCCGTCGGGGAGCTCGAGACCCACGGCGGAGTTGGAGCACGCGGTCAGCTCGCAATCATCGTCGAGCAGCGCGAGGGCGACGCCGGGGTGCTCGGCGATCGCATGCACGCCGGCGTCCATCACGAACATCGCGACCTCGTGACGCGCGCGCCGTGCGGCGTGTGCGAGCGCCGCTGCGGTCCCCAGATCCGCGCGGGTCGCGAGCACGATGCCGAGCTTCACGGCCGCCACCTCGCGACCTCGACGAAGTCGCGCGCGTCGTCGGCCCACGCGAACTGCGCGACCTCGGTGATGCGCTCGGCATCGAGGCCGACCACGAGGTGCTGCACCGGATACGCCGGCCCTGCGGGCCCGGCCGCCATCTCCCGATCGACGTCGGACAGGTACGCGCGCCCGTTCGTGTGCGAGTGATAGACGACACGCGCCGGCGACGGACCGTCGAAGCTCCGGGCGAACGCGAACAGCTCCGCGCCCGCGATCACGAAGCCCGCATCGGTGCCGCGCTCGGGGACGAGCGGATGTTCACCGTCGGCCTGCGCGTTGCGACATGGAACGACCGCATCGACGGCGTCCGCGTTCGCGGGTCCAGTGAGATACCCGCAGCACTCCGCTGGAAACTCAGCGCGTGCGTGCCCGTACACGGCCGCGAGCAGCTGAGAGGGAATGAAAACGGGGACGGTCCCCTTTTCGCGCGCTACGGGGACGGGCCCCATTTTCGGGGCGCCGCTCATCACCGGTTCGCGACGTCGGCCATCCAGCGCACGGCGGCCTCGCCGCCGCGCCAGAACGCGAGCGCGATGGTGTCGCCCTCGGTGCTCGGCCACCATGCCGGCTGCGGCGCGAACACGACCTCGGTGCCGTGGCTGTTCGTGCCCGGCGCGCCTGCGTTGCCCGCGATGACGTGGGTGTCGGGGCCGGCCTTCGCGATCGTGGCCAGCTCGTCGTCGGTCGCGCCGGTGACCGAGAGGGTGCCGACGCCGCCGGCCGCGAGATAGGTCGCCGCGATGACATCGGCGGCCGGATCGCGCGACACGGTCACGCGCGCGATGGAGCGGAAGAGCGCGGTCTGGCCGAGGCCGCCGACGTCGGGGAGCAAGATGTGCCGCGAATAGCGGTGCACCTGATCGTCACGCACGCACGCCTCCCTCGCGTCCGCGCCCACCGGCGATCGCGGGGACGATCGAGATCTCGTCGCGATCGCCGACCTTGGCGTCGAGGCCCCCGAGCTCGCCGATGTCGTCGGCGCCGACGTAGATGCGAATGAACGGCTTGACCTTGCCGCCGTCGAGCAGCTTCGCACCGATACCGGGGTGCTGCTGCTCCAGCTGGGCGAGCGCGTCGCGCACGGTGCTCGCCGTGGTCTCGATGTCGGAGGCGCCGCCGGTGAACCTGCGCAGGGCGCTCGGGACGCGGATGCTCGCCATCAGCTGCCTCTCGCGATGCGCACGGGCGCGGCTTCGAACGGGGACACCGGCGCGCGCGCACATGCCGAGCAGCCCGAGCGCGGTGCGAAGCGAACGATCCGCGGCGCAGCCTCGCGGCGAAGATCGTCGAACACGAACAGCGCGCCCGCGTGCGTGCGATCACCGCGCGCGAGACCGAGCACGAGCGCAGCGGCGACGCCGCCGATCGCACCGACGACGGGGCCGAGCACGCCGGCGTCACCGCAGCTCGGCGCCTCGGCGGGCTCCTCGAACAGGCATCGGTAACACGCGACGCCCGGCGCGCCGGCCATCGCATTGCCGCCGTAGCGCAGCGCCGCAGCGATCACGTACGGCCGGCCATTGGCGACCGCCCAGTCGGCGACCGCGAACTTGGTCGCGGGATCGTCGCTGCCATCGATGATCACATCCGCGTCGGCGGACAGCTCGTCGGCGACGGCGGGCGTCCAGCGCTGCACGAAGCTGCGCGCCTTGCCGCCGCGCGCCTCGACGACCGCGGCGAGCTGCCTGGCTTTCGGTGCGCCAAGGTCAGCGCCCGTGAACTGGATCTGCCGGTGCAGGTTCGAGAGCTCGACGACGTCGGCATCGACGATGGTCAGCTCGAGGCCTGCCGCGCCGAGCGCCAGCGCGATCGGCCCACCCAGGCCGCCCGCACCGACGACGGTGGCGCGCGTGGGGATCACGCCGCATCCTTGCCGCAAAGCTTGCACTTGCTATCGGCGCCGATCACGCCGACGCAGGCGCCGTCGTGGCACAGCGCGCGCGGCTCGTCGTCGGACCCGGACACGGGCTCCGCATCGGGGGCGGCATCGGCGTCGTGCTCGGCGGTCGCGAGCGAGGGGGCGGGGCGCAGGGCGTCGACGGCCGCCTCCGGCATCTTCGCGGCGAGGTCGGCGGCTACGTCGGCGAGTGCTGCGTCATCGGCGGGGGCGGAGCGGGGGACGCGCGGCTTCCACGCCGGGTCCTGCTTGCCGCACACCCTGCACACGCCGCGCTCGTCGAGGACGCCGATGCACGCACCGTCGGAGCACATCTCGCGATCGCTCCACTCGGCGGCGGCACCGAGAGCGGCGGGGGCCGAGGGCGCGATCGGATCCTGGTCGCTCGCGTCGTCGTGATCGTCGTCATCGGTAGGCGCGGCGGAGGCGACCATGCCGCGCCGGCGTTCGTCGCCCCAGTTCGGCGCGGCGCGTCCGCAGACCTTGCAGGTCCCGTCCGGACCGATGACTCCCGTGCAGCCCCCGTCGGGGCACAGCTCGCGCTGATTCCATTCGCTCACGCTGGGCCGGCTCCTCCGAGCGCGCTGTACAGATCGCTCGTGATGTAGAAGATCAGGTCGCCGTCGCCGGCCGCCGCGGCGCCTGCGAGGAACTCGGCACGCCCGAGCGTGACGAGGTTACGGTAGTGCGCCGTCGCATCCACTGCGGAACTTATCCCCCAGGGTCCAAGGCTCGGCAAGGTGTGGGTGAGGGGAGGTTTGACAGGTCCCGAGGCCACGGGGTAAACGTCCCCAACCCATGTACGACACGTCGGATATCCGCAAGGGCCTCAAGGTGCTGATGGACGGCAACCCGTGGACGGTTGTCGAGTTCCAGTTCGTGAAGCCCGGGAAGGGTGCCGCGTTCACGCGCACGAAGTTCAAGAACCTCCTGAACGGCACGATCAAGGAGATGAACATCCGCTCGGGCGAGAAGCTCGAGCCGGCGAACGTCGAGACTCGCGACATGCAGTTCCTCTACAAGGAGGGCGGCGACCTCGTGTTCATGGATCAGACGAACTACGAGCAGGTCTCGATCAGCGCGGACCTGATCGGCGAGGCGCACGATCTGATGAAGGACAACCTGCCGTGCACGGTGGTGTTCTTCAACGATCGCCCGGTCGACGTCACGCTGCCGACGTTCGTGTTCCTCGAGGTCACCGCGTCGGAGCCCGGCGTCAAGGGTGACACCAGCGGCAACGTCACCAAGCCCGCGACCGTCGAGACCGGCGCGACCGTGGCCGTGCCGCTGTTCATCCGCGTCGGCGACACCATCAAGATCGATACGCGTACGCACGAGTACGTCGAGCGCGTGAACAAGCAGTGACCCTGCGCGGGCGCGTCCTCGCCGTCGATGGCGAGGTCGCGATCGTCCGCGGCGAGCGGCGCGATGTCCGCGTCGCTGCCCAGCCTGGCTGGCGTGCCGGCGATCTTGTCGACGCCGCCACGGTCGTGCGTGCGTTTCCGGGTGGCGACTATCCCGGGCCGCGCACCGAGGTCGCTCGCCTGCCGCGCGAGCGCATGGCGGCGCTGCACGCGCGGGCGAAGGCGCTGTCCGCGCTGCGGACGTTCTTCGCCGAGCGCGACTTCGTCGAGATCGAGACCCCGCTGGTCGTGCCGAGCCCGGGGCTCGAGATCCACCTCGAGGCGGTGCCCGCCGGCGGCGGCTATCTGATCACGTCGCCGGAGTACCAGATGAAGCGGCTGCTCGCGGCGGGCTTCGAACGCATCTACCAGGTGTGCAAGTGCTTCCGCGCGAACGAGCATGGGCCGCACCATGCGAGCGAGTTCACGATGGTCGAGTGGTACCGCGGGTTCGCGGAGCTCGACGCGATCGTGCGTGACACCGAGGAGCTGGTCGCGGCGGTCGTGCGCGCGGTCGCGGGTCGCCCATTCGCGCGCGTCGCCGGCCGGGAGATCGACGTGACGCCCCCGTGGCCGCGGATGACGGTGCGCGAGGCGATGCATCGATGGGCCGGCGTCGAGGTGCGCGGTGACGAGCCGGCGGCGGACCTCGTGCGGACCATGCGTGCGGCCGGCCTCGACATCGCCGACGACACGGCCTGGGACGACGCCTTCTTCGCCGCGTTCCTCGCGCGCGTCGATCCCGCGATCGCCGCGCTCGAGCGTCCGCTCGTCCTCGAGGACTGGCCGGCGCCGCTCGCCGCGCTCGCGAAGCGCAGGCCCGACGATCCGCTCACCGCGCTGCGGTTCGAGGCGTACGTCGGCGGGCTCGAGCTCGCGAATGCGTTCGGCGAGCTGACCGATCACCTCGAGCAGCGCGCGCGGTTCGAGGATGACCTCCGCGTCCGCCGCGCGCGGGGCAGGGCGATCTATCCGGTCGACGAGCGGCTGCTCGCCGCGCTCGCCGAAGGGCTGCCGCCGTCCGCGGGCATCGCGCTCGGGTTCGATCGCCTGGTCATGCTCGCGACCGGCGCTGCCACGATCGACCAGGTCCTCACGTTCACCGCTGCCGAGCTGTGATGCTCCCGCGGCTACGCGTGCGAGCGCCGCGACGACGCGGCGAGCCCAGCGCTCGCGTGCAGCGGACACCCGCGCGAGCGGACGCGCGGATATCGCGGCACGACCGCTGCACCACGTCGCGCCATGACCAGCCTCAAACGACTTGCACGATGGATGGTGCTCCCGGCGTTGCTCGCCGCGTGCGACGACGACGACGACGAGGTGCGTCGGTTCACGGTCACCGTCGAGGCCGTCTCGGCGCCGCAGACGATCGACTCGACCCGCGCGATGGGAACCGTGCCGCTCTCCGCCGGCGCGTTCGTCGTGTTCCGCGGTGACATCGATCCCGCGTTCCGCGTAGGCACCTTCGCGAACACCGGCACGGAGCTGCTCGCGGAGGAAGGCATTCCGTCGGCGGCGCTCGCGCCGGTGGATCTCGGCATCCAGACCCAGCTCGAGATCTTCGAGGACGCCCAGAACGCGCTCGCGTTCGGTCCCGACGAGCCCGTCATCCTCGAGTTCGGCGAGTTCACGGCGAGCGGCGGCGCGGACAACGGCCCGGCGATCTTCCCGGCGCTCGACGGCTTCCCGGCGGAGGTCTCGACGTTCATGTTCGACGCCGAGCCCGGCGATCGCTTGCAGCTGCAGACGATGTTCTTGCAGTCGAATGACTGGTTCTACGCGTTCGACGATGGTGGGCTCGATCTGTTTCCCGTCGACGCGAACGGGATCAGCGGAGACGTGACGGATCAGCTGGTGCTGTTCGACGCCGGGACGGAGCTCGATACGCCGCCTGGCACCGGGCCCGACCAGAAGCTCGCGCAGGCGGCGGGCGCCATCAACGTCGGCGTCGCCGAGATGGAGCTCATCGCCTTCGCGGCCGATCGGCATCCGAGCTTCGTGATCCCGCCGACGAGCGCCGTCATTCGCGTGACGATCTCTTCCGTCCCCGTCCTCGGCGATGAGGGCGACCTCGACGATTGACGCAACTCACGCCGCCGGCCACCCACGCTTCCGGTACCACGCGAACCGTGGCGCGGCGGGTAGTTGCAGTGGCATCGCGTGTGCTCGGTCCGGCCGCGACCATGCGCACGTCCGTCTTGCTGCTGGCGACTGCACTTGCCACCGGGTGCACCGCCGCCTCCGAGGAGCCCGATGACCTCGATGTCGATGCCGACGGCAAGGCCGACGGGATCGCGATCCTCCGCAAGCGCCGCACGATGTCCGCGGTGCGCTGCGCCCCCGGCACCCAGGAGACGAAGGTCGCGTTCTTCGACGCCGACTCGACGATCCGCGTCTCGAAGAGCGGCGCCCCCACGGCCAGCTCCGCGACCGACGTCAACGTGCTGCCGTTCGTCGCGCCCGAGATGCTCCGGCTCGCGCGCCAGGGCTACGTCATCGCCGTCGTCTCCAACCAAGGCGGCGTCAGCTCGGGGTACCAGACCTACGAGACCGCCGAGAAGGCGCTCGTGCTCGCGATCTCGAAGCTGCGCAGCCTCGGCGGCCCCGTTCACTACTTCGACTTCGCAGAGAACTACGATCACTTCCGCAAGCCCGAGATCGGGATGGCCGAGCTCCTCGATCAGAAGATCAAGAACAAGTGCACCCAGGGCATCGACTGGGCGAATTCGTTCATGGTCGGCGACTCCGGCTACAAGAAGAACGTCGACGGCCCGCACCCCGACGGCCGCCCCGCCGACGACTTCTCCAACAGCGATCGCCTGTTCGCCGAGAACCTCGGCATCCCATTCCACGAGCCCACCGACTACTTCCACTGGCGCGACTACGAGGTGTTCAACCTCGCCGCGCAGAGCGAGCTGGAGACCTTCCTCGACGGGATCGACCTGCGCGCCGCCGAGCTGCGCGAAGCAGGCGACGAGGACGCGGCCGCAGCGCTCGAAGACGAGGCCGCGAGCAACCGCGAGGTCAACGAGCTGTAGGCACGGGGGAGGACGTCGCGTCGCTCGACGATGTGGCGCCCTTTGTGCGGCCGCTGTCGCCATTGCGCCGCGCTGGTGTCGAGCCTCGGTCGCTCGCCGTCATGTCGTCGCCAGAGTTTCGTCAGCGCACCGCGTGATCACGCAGGGTTCGCGGTGGCGCCGGCGTTGCACGAGCGCCGCGCGTGCGCTTCTTTGTTGGACTCGTGCTCGCTGGTCTCGTCGGCATCGGATGCGGCGAAGGCTGCCCGATCTACAACCCCGGCGGCGACGGCCAGTGCAGTAGTGGCGGCGGCGGCGGCGGCTCTGGACCGCTCGAGCTCGTGACCTACGATCGGGGCGCCGTCGTCAGCACCGGCGATCGGGCCTATCTGGTCGGCGTCCGCGACGACGACCGCGGCGGCACGTCGCTCGAGCGCAGCGTGATGGAGGGAGGCGGCGACCCCGGCGTCCTCATGCCGTGGAGTGTCGACCTCGACGGCGCCGCCAAGATCTCGAACGTGCGTGGTTGGTCGGCCGATGGCGCCGCGCTGCTCGCCATCGACGACGAGCTCGGCACTCATGCCCTCGAGCTCGATGGGAATGGCGACGTGAGCCGCGTCACGCTGGTCGACGAGCTCGGCGCCGCCGTGTGGGACGGCACGCGCTGGTGGATCGCGGTGGCGGATCAGGAGCTGCGCCTGCGGAGCCTCGACGGCGAGGAGCGCATCCTTCAACCTGCGGGGCCGAGCTGCGGTAACCGGGTGATCGACGTCGACGACAGCCGGATCGCATGGGCCGCGTGCGCGGACGATGGTCGCAGCGTCAACATCCACGTGTACGACGCCGCGACCAGCGCGACGGGGACCTTCGCGACGAACCACCTCGTCACCAGGATCGAGTTGATCCCGGATCGCGACGATCTGGTGTGGTTCGGCGAGCGGTACGGCAGCGAGCTCGTCACGTTCGACGCGGACCTCGTCGAGGTCTCGCGCGTCGATCGGGACGACGGGCCGCGTTCGCTCGTGCCGATGCCCGGAGGTTACGTCTGGCACCACGACGTCTACGATGACCAGCTCTTCGCGTTCGACGCGTCGATGCCCGAGCGGGACTACTACCGCGTGACATTCACCGAGGGCTCGCTCCTCACGCTCGCGTCCGTCGACGGCAGCTCGTGGGTCGCGCTGTTCGACGAGACCTACAGCCTCGACGCCGTCTACTCGCACGGGCCGGCCGCCCAGGCCAGGCGCATCGGTAACGGCTACGAGTACGGCACCGACGAGGATCCCGCGGACACGGGCGCGTGCTCGGCGACCGGCCCGCGTGGTTCGCTGACGCTCGTGCTCGTAGGACTCGCGGTGGTCGGCGCGCGTCGCCGACGCCGTTAAGGCGACGCCTCGGCGCTGCGATCGCGGCGCGAGCTGCGCGTGCCGCTGCCGCCGCTGCCGTTGGTCGTGCGCGCGAGCCGGCGGGCACGCTCGAGCAGCGGCTTCACGAACTGGCCGGTGTAGCTGCGCGCGACCTGGGCGACCTGCTCGGGCGTGCCGGCCGCGATGATCTCGCCGCCGGCGGAGCCGCCCTCGGGGCCGAGGTCGATGATCCAGTCGGCGGTCTTGATGACGTCGAGGTTGTGCTCGATGACCAGCACCGTGTTGCCGCCGTCGACGAGGCGGCCGAGCACCTCGAGCAGCTTCTTGACGTCCCCGAAGTGGAGGCCCGTGGTCGGCTCGTCGAGCAGGTACAGCGTGCGGCCGGTCTGCACGCGGGCGAGCTCGCGGGCGAGCTTCACGCGCTGCGCTTCACCGCCCGACAGCGTGGTCGCCGGCTGGCCGAGCGAGAGGTAGCCGAGGCCGACGTCGACGAGCGTGTTCATGATCCGCGACAGCTGCTTGTGGTGCTGGAACAGCACCGCCGCCTCTTCGATCGGCGTGTCGAGGATCTCGGCGATGTTCTTGTCCTTGTAGGTCACGCGCAGCGTGGCGTCGTTGTAGCGCCGGCCCTTGCACACCTCGCACGTGACGAACACGTTCGGCAGGAAGTGCATCTCGACCTCGCGCACGCCGGCGCCCTCGCACGCCTCGCAGCGCCCGCCGCCTTGCTTCGCGGACACGTTGAACGAGAACCGGCCCGCCTGATAGCCGTACGTGCGCGCCTGCGGCATCTGCGCGTAGAGCTCGCGGATCAGGTCGAACGCCTTGGTGTACGTCGCCGGGTTCGAGCGCGGCGTGCGTCCGATCGGCTGCTGGTCGATGACGATGCACTTGTCGACCTTGCCGAGGCCGGTGAGCGAGTCGTACGGCCCGACGCGATCGAGCGAGCGGTGCAGCATGCGGTTGAGGGCAGGGTGGAGCGTCGCGTTGATCAGCGAGGACTTGCCCGCACCCGAGACACCGGTGACCGCGACCATCACGCCGAGCGGAATCTCGACGGTGACGTTCTTCAGGTTGTGCTCGCGCGCGCCGGTCAGCTTGACCCAGCTCGTCGGCTCCCTCCGCTGCGGCGGCACTTCGATGCGTTCGGTGCCCGCGAGGAACCGGCCCGTGATCGATTTCTCGACCTGCTTCACGTCGTCCGGCGTGCCCTCGGCGATCACGCGGCCGCCGTGTCGCCCGGCCCCGGGGCCGAAGTCGACGACCCAGTCCGCCGCCTCGATCGTGGCCTCGTCGTGCTCGACGACGAGCACCGTGTTGCCGAGGTCGCGCAGCCGGTGCAGCGTGCGGATCAGGCGCTCGTTGTCGCGCTGGTGCAGGCCGATCGACGGCTCGTCGAGCACGTACAGCACGCCGGATAGCTCGCTGCCGAGCTGCGACGCGAGCCGGATGCGCTGCGCCTCGCCACCCGACAGCGTGCCCGCCCCGCGGTGCAGCGTCAGGTAGTCCAGGCCGACGTCGAGGAGGAACGTCAGCCGCGCGCGGATCTCCTTGAGCACCTCGCCCGCGATCTGCGCGCGCGAGCCGGTGAGCTTCATCGTCGAGATGAACTCGAACGCCTCCTTCACGGTCATGCCGGTGACATCGACGATCGGCTTGTCGTTGACGAACACCGCGCGCGACTCGGGGCGCAGGCGCGTACCGTGACAGGTCGCGCACGGGATCGCGCGGAAGAACTGCTCGTAGTGCGCACGTGCGCGCTCGGAGTTGCTCTCGCGGTGGCGACGCTCGAGCTGCGCGAGGATGCCCTCGAACCGCATCGCCCACTCACCCGTCGAGTGTCGGCCCTCCCACGCGACCGTCACGCGCTTGTCGCCGGTGCCGTGCATCAGCACCTCGCGCTGCTTCTTGTCGAGCTTGTTCCACGGCTTGTCGAGGTCGATCTTGAACGTCTTCGCGAGCGCCTTGACGATGTTCGTGGTCCACCCCGAGTCCTTCGCGATCGCCTCGCCCCACACCGCGACCGCGCCGTTGCGGATCGAGAGCGTCTGGTCGGGCACCACGAGATCCGGGTCGGCCGCCATGCGCTCGCCGAGGCCGTTGCACTCGACGCACATGCCGAGCGGCGAGTTGAACGAGAAGCTCTGCGGGGACAGCTCCGGGAAGCCGATGCCGCACTTGGGGCACGCGTTCGCCTCGGAGTAGACGCGCGGCACCTTCTCATCGCCGACGTCGACCATCAGCTTGCCCTTGCCCTCGCGCAGCGCGGTCTCGACGGAGTCGGTCAGCCGGCCCTTGTCCTTCGCCGAGATCGACAGGCGATCGATCACGAGCTCGATCGAGTGCTTCTTCTGCTTCTCGAGCGCCTCGACGTCCTCGAGCCGCACGATCATGCCGTCGATCTTCACGCGCACGAAGCCGGCCTTGCGCAGCTCGGCGAACAGCTCGCGGAACTCGCCTTTGCGGTTCTCCGCCTTCGGCGCCAGGATCGTGACCTGCGTCTTGTCGGGCAGCGTCGCGAGCTCGTCGACGATCTCGCCCGCGGTGCGGGCCCCGACCGGACCACCGCAGCTGTAGCAGCGCTGCTCGCCGGCCCGCGCGTACAGGACACGGAGGTAGTCGTAGATCTCCGTGATCGTCCCGACCGTCGAGCGCGGGTTGCTCGACGCGCTCTTCTGCTGGATCGCGATCGTGGGCGAGAGCCCTCGGATGCGTTCGTACTTGGGCTTCTCCATCTGGCCGAGGAACTGGCGTGCGTACGCCGACAGCGACTCGACGTAGCGGCGCTGCCCTTCGGCGTACAGCGTGTCGAAGGCCAGGCTCGACTTGCCGGAGCCCGAGGGCCCGGTGATCACGACCAGGCGGTGCTTGGGGAGCTCGAGGTGGTCGACGACCAGGTTATGCTCGCGCGCTCCCTCGACGACGATCGTGTCGGGCTCGCTCTTGGGTGCGTCACGTCCTGGTCCAAGCGAGCTACGGGCCATAGGCGGCCACCCTACGGAGCGCATGTTCAGGTGTCAAGCCGGCCGATCGGCGCGTTCGGCACCGACCGCGAAAAGCTGACACGGCGTGATCAGGTTTGTCCGAGCGCCCGAGGCATGTCGATTGCTCCTCGGAAAAGCGACCTCCCCAGGAGGCCGAGGAGACAACCATGAAGTTCTCAAAGATCGTTGCAGCTGTTTCGGTCGTCGTAGGAGGCGGCGTCGCGTACGCCCAGGACGATGACGTCAACGTCAATGTCCACCAGGACACACAGGCCCAGCGGGACATGCAGTCCCAGCGCGACACCCAGATCGATACGAGTGATCAGGGCTCCCAGGGCCGGCTGACCCAAGAGAAGTCCATCAAGAAGACCGCCACGCTGGGCTCTGCAGAAGAGAACAAGCGAGCCTGCAAGTCGGCGGAGTTGTTCTTCAGGTTCGATTCCGCCGCGCTCAACAGCAACGACGAGCGCGTCCTGAAGCCGCTGGTCGACGAGCTGAACAAGTACGAGGGAACGACCATCGTCCTCGACGGCTTCGCCGACCCCCGAGGCCCGGAGACCTACAACGTGATCCTCTCGGGGAAGCGTTCGGATGCCGTGCGCGACAAGCTGATCTCCATGGGTGCGCCCCAGGAGCGGATCGTGCTCGGACTGCACGGCGAAAAGGGAGATCGGCGCGCCTCGTACCCGGACGATCGTCGGGTGACCGCGTGGATCACCCGCAACACCACGGCGCAGATCGTCGACCACGAGCTCGACTCGGGTGCGCAGGCGCTGGCCTTTGGCGACCAGATGAAGACGATCGCGGAGCTCCACACCGGTGACGTCGGCATCGAAGCGCAGGCGCAAGCCCAGCCGAAGGACACGGACGTCGATGTAGACGTCGACAAGGACGTCGATGTAGACGTCGACGTGAACGACGAGGGCTAGCCCGGCACATCGTTTGCTCCACGATCCGCCGTGACCTCGCAGAAGCGAGGCATGTCATGAGACACGGAGCTATCGTGGCCGCGATGGTCGTCGCGGCCGGCGCGGCCACGGCGCTTGCCCAACCGATCACCCCCGAGCTCGCGGCGAAGCATCAGGCCGACATCGACGGCCGTCGCGCCGGCGACGTGGATCTGCTGTTCGACACCGGCTCGGCGACGCTCAAGCCCGACGCGACGAAGCAGCTGACGCACATCGTGCGGTGGGCCGAGAAGCACCCATCGGGCATCGTCCTGCTGGACGGCTACGCCGATCCGCGCGGCTCCGACGTCACGAACGTGCGCCTGTCCGCCAGGCGCGCCGAGGCCGTGCGCGACCTGCTCGTCTCGCTCGGCGTCGACGAGCAGCGGATCGTGCTCGGCATCTTCGGAGAGGACGGAGCGCGCCGCGCGTCGTACGTGCAAGATCGCCGGGTCACCGCGAGCGTCACCCTGGATCCGCTGTACGAAGTCGTCGACGATCAGCTCGCCGCCAATGCGACGGCGCTGGTGTGGAACGAGCCCGTCACGCTCGCGGAGCTGGAGGGGCCGAACCACCCGGCGGTCATCGCGACTCGGTGAGCTTCGGCGCACGCGTGCGGGGCTCGCCGTGAGGCTGCTGCACGCGGACCATGCGGACGCGGCGCGATGACGCATCGACGACCTCGAGCAGCGTGCCGTCCGGCGCCTTGAAGCGCGAGCCGGTCGCCGGGATCGCCAGCGCGAGCGCGATGCACAGCCCGGCCATCGTCGTGCTCTCGCGGGCGATCGGCAGCGACGTGCCGAGCGTGCGGTTCACCTTACGGATCGGCACCCAGCCGGGGACCAGCACACTGCCCTCGGGCTCGACCTCGAACTCGGGATCGGGGACCTCGTCCTCGTCGGCGACATCGCCGATGAGCTCCTCGATCAGGTCCTCGATCGTGACCATGCCGGCCGTGCCACCGTGCTCGTCGACGACCGCCGCGATCTGGAGACGGCGGGCCTGCATCTCGCGCAGCACCACCGTGATCCGCGCCGTGAGCGGCACCGAGAACAGCGGGCGCACGATGTCATCGACGACGACGAGCCCTTGCTCCCACACCACCGCCAGCAGGTCGCGTGCGACGACGTACCCGATCAGGTTGTCGACGTCGCCGTCGTAGACCGGCATGCGGCTGTGGCCCTCCTCGAGGATCAGCCGCTGCACTTCCTCCGCGCTCGCGGACTTCGAGATCGCGATGATCTCCTCGCGGCGCACCATGACCTCGCTGGCGGTGACATCGGCGAGCTCGAGCGCTCGCGACGCGATCTCGCTCGATTTCTCGTCGAGCGAGCCCGCCTTCGCGGCCTCTTCCACCATCTGCTGCAGCTCGTCGCGCGACATCCGCGCCTCGGTGAAGCTCGTGCGGTCGCCGAAGATCCTGAGGACGACGTTCGAGCAGGCGGTCAGCACCCACACGATCGGCGCGGCGATCCGCGAGAGCCCTAGCAGCGGGCGGCTGACGAAGAACGCGTAGCCATCCGAGTACCGCAGCGCGAGCGACTTGGGCACCAGCTCGCCGAGGACGAGCGACAGGAACGAGATGCCGGCCACCACGATGAACAGCGCCACCTGGTGCGCCGAGCCGCCGAGCCCGAGGTGCTCGAGCATGGGCGTCAGCGACTGCACGAACGTCGAGCCGCCGAACGCCGCCGCCGCCGCCCCGACGACCGTGATGCCGATCTGGACCGTGGCGAGGAACCGCTCGGGCTGATCGCGGAGTGTCTGGACGGCGCGCGCCCCGCGATGACCCGCTCCGGCGCGCTCCTGGACGCGCGTCTTGCGCACGCTCAGGATCGCGATCTCCGCCCCTGCAAATAGACCGTTCACCAGCACGAGGGCCAGCACGATCAACAGCTCGATCGCCACCCTTCAAGATCAGCATGCTTTCGACGAACCGCATGCGGGCGCCCACCTGCGCGAAGTCAGGTGGGCGCGTAGGAGCCGTTCGGGGAGCGCCTACGCCCGCGCGCGCTCGACGGTGACGTCCTGGTCGTTGTGCTGCGTGCCGTGCACGCCGGCGATGATCGCCTCGACCAGCTCCTCGGGCACGCGCACGTGGGCGTGCGAGTCGCGCAGGCTCACCGAGCCGATGCGCGCCTTGTCGCCACCGACCGGCCCCGCGAGCAGCGCCCGCAGGTCGTCGGCGGTCACGCCGTGCTTCTTGCCGAGGCTCACGAACAGGCGCGCCTGTGCACCGTCGGCGACCGCGGCCGCCGCAGGCGCAGGGGCCGCCTTGGCCTTGCTGCTCTTGTCCTCCTTCTCGGAGGCCTCCTTGCGGCCGCGTCCCTTCTCGCGCTCCTTGTCCTTGTCGCGGCCGCGACCGCGGTCGCGGCCACCCCGGCGCTCGGTGCGCTCCTCGCCGTCGGTCTCGGCGGCAGCGGCGGGCGCGGGCGCGGGCGCGGGTGCGGGTGCGGGTGCCGGGCGCGTGGACTTCTCCTCGGCCCAGGTCTCCCAGAACTCGCGCGTCTCGGCGGTCGGCTCGGCCTTCTTGTCGCGCTTGCCCTTGCGGTCTTCCGCCTTGGGCGACGACGCCCGATCGGCGCGCTCGAGCGCGGCGCGGGCGACGTCCTCGACCTTGGTCGGCTCGGTCCCGGCAGCGACATCGACGGCCTCGATCGGCGCAGGCGTCGGCTCGCTCACCGGAGCGGGCGCGGCCTCGACGCGATCACGGCGCTCGCCGCGGTCGCGGTCACGGTCACGGCGCTCGCCGCGGTCACGGTCGCGGTCACGCGCTTCGTGGCGCTCGCCGCGGTCGCGATCGAAGTCACGACGCTCGCCGCGGTCACGACGCTCGCCGCGATCGCGAGGGTCGACGCGAGCGTCCCGACC